>Ga0136846_1210838_pt1 | contig 16828 bp, 14 predicted proteins | sample HopSoiMetagenom2_FD_96841 | JGI IMG/M metagenome (GOLD analysis project Ga0136846, IMG submission 96841) | Grasslands soil microbial communities from Hopland, California, USA - 2 Assembly 2016 (version 4) | ecosystem: Environmental > Terrestrial > Soil > Grasslands | place: USA: Hopland...
AATCGGTTTTTCAGACGGAGATTCATCATGGCCCTTCGGTTTACCTCTCACCGACGCGGCTTTACGCTCGTCGAGCTACTGGTGGTGATTGCGATCATCGGCGTGCTCGTGGCGCTTCTGCTTCCCGCCGTGCAATCGGCCCGTGAAGCGTCACGGCGAATCAAGTGCACGAATAATTTGAAGCAGATCGGCATCGCGATGCACAACTTTCACGACACGTTCGGCCGTATGCCCAGCGCCGGCTGGAACACGTGGTGCCAGGGCTATCCGGCCACCAAGCCCTCATACATTCCACAGTCGGAATGGGGTCAGGCTGGCTGCCTGGTGACTTACAACCTCAATGGCAGCCAGGTCAATTCATTCAGCAACGGACCGGTCGTTGGAAGCGACCCGACCGGGACGCCCTGGGCGGCGCCCCCCAGGCAGGCGGTCGGCTGGCCGTTTCAGTTGCTTCCCTTCCTCGAACAGAGCGCTGCTGCTACGCAAACCCGCGCTGGCGAGACTCGCAATCTTGGTGTGCCTTCGTTCGTCTGCAACAGTCGCCGCAACATGGTGACTTTTCGCGGCTCGCCAGGAAATAACGGCAATGGCGGCAAGCCGATGGATTACGCGGCTGCTTACTTTGGTCCGGTGGATCGCACCATCGATGACTCGTCGTACTTGGGCATGATTGTCCCCTCAATGCCGCCCGATGCAGGTCAGGGCGGCAAAGATCTGCCTGTTCGCCTGGCAATGGTTACGGATGGGACCAGCAACACGCTGCTGCTGGGTGAGAAGTGGTTGCGTCCCGAGCGGTACATACAAGGTGATTGGGGCGATGACCAGAATTTCGCCAGCGCGCTAGACCAAGATCATATGCGGCTGGGCGACGTTGTGCCGGTAAAAGATAGCAAGGCGAATCCCGCAACGGGCATTCAAGTTGCCGATGGGGTCAACAACGCCTGCTGCAATTGGTGGCGCGATCCGCCGACCCAATCACCTTCCATGCGCGTGGCCAGCTATTTTGGCGGCGCTCACCCCGGCGGCATGAACGCCCTCATGGGTGACGGCAGTTGCCGCTCAATCAGCTGGAATGTCAGCCAGATTGTGTTCTCCTCGATCTGCAACAAGGGCGAGGGGAATACGGTGACGTTGGAATGATCGACATGCGGAGTGCGGGTGACGGAATGCGGACCTAGAGGCCCGCAGGGCCGTCATGAAGTAGCCCCGACCGTGAGGTCGGGGTTTAATGATGGCGCTACCATCGTGAGAAGCCCGGAGGGCCGGCACCCTCCTAGACCCACAGATACCGCTCGTCGTACGGTATTTGGTGCTTGTCCAATAGAGCCTTGAACTCCTGGGTGAATCGCCATTTGCGGTGATGCTCTTCTTGGTTCTGAATGTATTTGGTGACCACCGGTTCGGCCGACTTGCTGACTGAGAAAGCCGCGTAACCTTCCTGCCACTCGAAGCCTTTTGATTGCGGTGCATTTTCGTGAATCCATCGACTCGAATTCGCCTTCATGGCATTGGCGGCTTGTGATAAGGACAGCGTCGCGGGCAACGACGCGAGCACGTGAATGTGGTCTTCCATTCCGCCGGCGGCAATCAGCTTGGCGTTCTTGTTTTCCACCACGCCGCCGATGTAGGCGTGCAAGCAATCCCGCCACGATTCACGAAGGAGCGGCTCTCGGTTCGCGGTTCCAAATACGAAGTGCGCAAGGTTGCAGATGTACGACATCGATGATGTCTCCCGTGCAATGTGTCGGTCCTTCGGACCTTTAAACACAAATCACACGCGACAACGTACCCCGACCTGACGGTCGGGGCTACTTCTTGTCGGCCCTTCGGGCCTGTGGACGCATGCAAATCAACTAAGCCGGCGTCACAGCCAGCGTTTCACCCGTTGATTTCATCCGCTCTTCTGCCAGCGCCGTGCTGGCCGTGAGCTGAAAGGTAACTGACCAGCGGCCCGTGTTGTCCGGCTTGACGAGCCAGTGCGGCTGCACGGCGACGGATTGGTGAACGAGCTCGAAGCCGCCTTCGGATTGGCTGACCGTTTCCACGGGATAGGTCCACAGCCCGGTGGGTCGATTGAAGGCCAGGCCGACGTCAATGCCCAGCCATTCATCGACCAGATTCAGCGACTGCACGTCGGCCAGGTCGAGCTGCCGGCCAAGCTGGCCGAGCCGATTGCCGCGGCCGTCGTGAAAATATCGGTCGTCAGCGCCCGAGGGCAGGCTGGAAAAATTAAGCTCGGTCGAAAAGTGAATGGCAAGGTCGGCGGGCAGGTTTTCGAGCAGATAGGCGATTTCGAGCGTCGGGCTGCCGGCAACGGCGGTGATGCCTTTGGTAATTCGCACGTCGCGGCCGGCAACGTGCCCCAGCCGCGTGAGCTGCACCTGAACCCGGTCGCTGCTGCGGCGAATTTTCGATTCATAAACGCCTTGGACGAAGTCGCCGTGCTCCGTGGCTTCGCCCCGGCTGACGGACTGCAGATTCGCGCCGGCGTCATAGAAGTGATCGAGCAGCGATTTTCGCGGCGTGCGGTCGTATTGCAATCGCTGATCGAGGCCGGCCTGCTTGAAGACAACACGATCATGAATGCTGGCGACCTGGCCGTTGCTGCCGCTGGCGCCGCCGGCGATCTTTTTGTGATACGCCTCCGGTCGGCGGGCAAGCGTGGCGAGCAGATTGAGGCAGATCGGCCGGATGTCGAGCTCGTAGAGCATGCCGCCGGCCGCTGGGGCAAGCAGGCAGATCAATCGATCGTTGGCGAGCCGAACTTCCTGGCGAGCGTCGAAATTGTAATCATCGACGGTGGCTTCAACGAAGCCGCCCGATTTTCCGGCCGCCTGATCGAGCAGATTGTCGCAGGCGATGAGTTGGTTATAGACGGCGTTGCGAAGGTGCGGCAGATAAATGCCGCCAAACGCTCCGTGCCAGTAGGAGCAGTTGCACTGACCGCGGTACAGGGCCTGGCGGGCATAGTGCAGTGTGTCGAGAGCATTGCTCGGCAAGCCGCTCGTAGCGCCGCCTTGTTCGAGGTCATTTTCGGCTTCGGCGAGGCGGCGGCTGGCCATCATCATCCGGGCGTACATCTCGTTCGCCTCGGGATATTTGACTTTGAAGTTGCGCCAGAATCCGCCTTGGAAGAAGCGCTTGATTCGCGGCCACCGGCCGTCGTGCTCCAACTCGTGGACGAGCTGGTCGTATTCCATCTGCTGGTTGACGGGCAAAGCCCACTCGGTCATTTCGCGATACGAGGCGTCGGGCAGATAAATCTTGCCTTCCGGCGGAACGTTTTCGACTGCTTCAGCCAGCGTCGTGACGTGAATCCACTGACGATTAGCGGACAGCGCATCAAAGAACTGGCGCAGCCATCCGTGGTCATACACGTGTTTTTTCGTTTCGGGCCACACTCCGAATTTTTCGCCGTCGTCGCCGAACACGACGACCGCTCCCGCCCGACGCTCGGCGATGCCGCGGAGGTAGTCGATCGTGGCTTGCGGCTGCTGGAACGGAATGGTGTAGCGCAGTGGCTCGCTGCCGGGAAAGATCGAGACAACGCGGCCGTCGTCTTCAGTCAGATAGTAGCCGTGGAGCTGCTCATCCGTGAGGCCGGCGTTCTTGAAATGATAATCGTCGAGAACGGTGTATTTGATGCCCGCATTGACAAGGTCCGAAGTGAGCGCCTGCTCCCAGACGCGCTCGGGCATCCACATGCCTTGCACCTTGGCGCCGAGCCGCAACCGCAGCCAATCGGAGTACGACGTGATTTGCCCAACGCGATCGCGCGAGGGGATCATCGTCAGGATCGGCTCATAGAACGGGCCGCCGATGATTTCGACGCGGCCCGCAGCGACAAGGCGGCGGAGGCGGTCGATATATTCCGGATGCCGCTCGTCGAGCCATTCCATGAGCGGCCCGCTGGTGTGCAGCGCGATGGGAAAATCGTATTGCTCAAAAACGTCTAGAAATGGCTTATAAGCATCCTGGTAAGCCTGCTCGAAGACGCCGTCGAAGTTTCCAATCGGCTGATGGTTGTGCAGGACCAGGCAAAGACGAATCGAATTCATGGTCGATATTATCGGCACAAAACGAAGGCTTTAGATCTTAGTCTTTAGACTTTAGGTTCTCGTTTTGCGCGTTGCCGGCGATTCTTACCTAAAGCCTAAAATCTAAAAACTAAAGCCTCTCGCCTAGCGAGCGAAGATGCTCGGCTGCGGCCTCGGGCGGATAGGGATTGATGAAGCAACCCGTGCCCCATTCGAAGCCGGCGACCTTCGTCAAGCGCGGGATGATCTCGATATGCCAGTGATAGTGGTCGTATGCTGGCATGTCAAAGGGCTGCGTGTGCAGAAAGTAATTGTAAGACGCCTGCCCGACGGCACGTTCGATACGACCGATAATGTCACGCGCTAACCCAGCAAGTTCGCCAAGCTCACTAGCCCTCACATCTTCATACCGGGGCTGGTGCTGCCGCGGGGCGATCCAGACTTCATAGCCGAAGCGGCTGGCATAGGGGCAGAACGCGACAAAGTGCTCCGTCTCGCGCACCATTCGATCGCCGGCGGCCGTTTCACGCTCCAGCATGTCGAGAAGGAGCGAGCGTTTGTGCTGCTGGAAGAATTCTCCGCACGATTTGAGCTCTTGCTCGATTACCTCAGGCACCCCCGGGAGGGCGACGAGCTGGCTGTGCACGTGTTCCAGCGACGCGCCGGCCGCGGGACCGACGTTCTTGAAGATTTGGACATAGCGGTAGGCGCCTTCGGCCTTGAGCTTCAGCAGGCGATCGCGGTAGGCCGCAAAGACGGCTTGCGCTTCGGCGTCAGTGAGGTCACTCAGGCTGGCAACATGCCGCGGCGATTCAATGATGACTTCGTGGCTGCCGAAGCCAGGCATCGTCGTCGGCACACTCCCTGTGCCATGGCCGAAAACCCCTGGCATTGAAGTAGGCACACTCCGTGTGCCGTCGCCAAAAACCTCGCTCCCATCGGGAGAGGCTGGCTGTTGAAGGCAGCCGGGCGAGGAAACGCCAGTTTCCGTGGTCACCGCAGGGAACTTGTTGGGTACGACGCGAACGAGCCATTTGCCTTTGCCGTTCGAGGAATAACTGGCAATGGGCGGCGGCGTTTCGGCCTCGTGGCCGGCGCAAAAAGGACAGGAGATGTCGGAAGCCCGCGTTGCTGCCTCAACGAACTCGTTAGGACGGCCGCCCCGCTCGCCGCCAATAATAACCCAGCGCCGCGACAGCGGATCTTGGCGGTATTCCGACATGGTGGAGGGTGAGTGGTAAGTATTTGAGTGGTGCGTGGTGGTCCTCGTTTGGACCACTCACTTACTCACCACTCCCGTACTCACCTAGGCTTTAGCGGTGCATCAGCCGCTGCCGTTCTTCCTGATGTCGGCGGCAGGCGCTCGTGTAAGCTGCGACATACTGCTCGGCACTGGCCTTCCACGACCAGTCCTGCTGCATCCCTGTCATTACCAGTTGTCGCCAAGCGCCTTCGTTTTGCCAATAGGTATCCGTGGCCCGCCGGAGGGTTCCTTCCAACGCGCTGGTGCTTAAAGCTTCGAACGAAAAGCCAGTCGCTCGCCCTTGAGCCAGCGTTTCGGGCGTCATATCCGTCACTGTATCGACAAGTCCACCCGTCGCTCGCACCACCGGCACGGTACCGTACTTCAAACTATAAAGCTGATTTAGCCCGCAAGGCTCATAGCGGCTGGGCATCAGGAAGATATCAGCCCCAGCTTCGATCTTGTGGGCCAGCTGATCGCTGAACTCCATGCGGGCCGCAATTCGGAAGGGAAACTCGCGGCTTAGCTGTCCGAGCACTTCGTGGTAATACGGCTCGCCGGTGCCGAGAATCGCCCATTGGACGTCCATTTCGGTGGCCCAGCGGCGGAGCACCTCTACCACGAGGTCCCAGCCTTTTTGGTCAGCCAGCCGCCCGATTTGAGCGATGACTGGTGTTCGCGGCGACTCGGGAAGGCCTAGCTCTCGCTGGAGGGCGGCCTTGCAGGCGGCTTTGCCGGTTTGCCAGCCCTCTACGTCGTAGTTGGCGGCGATATGCGGGTCAGTCGCGGGGTTCCAAACGTTATAGTCCGATCCGTTAACGATGCCCGTGAGCTGCTCGGTCCGCTGCCGCAGGACGCCGTCGAGGCCGCAGCCCATGGCTTCAGTTTGAATTTCCTTGGCGTAGGTCGGGCTGACGGTCGTGAGCCAGTCGGCAAAGACAATTCCGCTCTTCAGCAGATTGAGTTTTCCATAAAACTCCATCTGGTGCAGGTTGAAGTACTTCCAATCGAGCCCGGTCAAAAGCATGTCCCAGTGCCAGAAAATGCCCTGGTAGGCCAGGTTGTGAATCGTCAGCAGCGAGGCGACGTTCTCGTAGCCGTGGGTGTGGGCGTATTCGATGTGTAGGTAAGCGGGAATCAGCGACGTCTGCCAATCGTGGCAATGGATGACATCAACCTCCAGGTGCAAGAGGCGGATCGCCTCCAGCGCAGCCCGGCAGAAGAAGACATATCGCTCGCAGTTGTCTTTGTAGTCCTCACCCTTATGGCGATAGAGCTCCGGGCGATCGAAGTAGTCGTCTTGCTCGACAAAGAAGATCGGCACGTCGGAGCCGGGCAACGCACCGCGAAGCAGGCGGCCGCGGACGATTTTGTTGCTGATTGGGATGTCAAACTTGACTCCCAGCGGCTCCAGCGGCAGGCCACACGCCTTCACCTGGCGATAAGCCGGCATGATGACCGCGACGTTGTGCCCGGCCTGGCGAAGGTCGATCGGCAAGGCGCCGCAGACATCGGCCAGCCCCCCCGTTTTGGCAAACGGGGCGACTTCGCTCGTAGCGAAGACGATGTTCAAGTTGCGGCGCTCCTAAGGTCTGGCTTTTGTCGCAAAGTTTGGCGGCCTGAGAGGTTATAGCGTATCGGTTAGGGCAGGGCCAGCAAACGTGGGCCAGACAGCCAGCCGTCCGCGACGGCAAAATGGGGCAGCCGCTGCCATTACCCATTAAAATCGTTATGGCAGGCGCAACAGGCCCTATTTCCATGCGGCTTCCCCGGTTTACGACGCTGCAGCTCGTGTTGATAACAACGCTGGCGGCGCTCGTCGCCGGCCTTTTCACTTCGGCGTGGGAGTGGCGGCCCGTGTGGACATTGGTTGAAGTTACGCATCCGAATTCGGCTGTCCCGCAGCCTGGTCCAATCCAGGTATTTACCGAGCGGCGGCTGTACGCCGACGCGGTTCCGCTCAGCGCACGAGCCGTTCCAATGGCGGCGTCTATCGCCGGTTTTGCGGCATGGGGTGTTGCCTGGGGCATCGTTCGCAAACGGGGTCGGGAGTCTTTGGCGAAAATTGGTGCCCCAGGAACCAAAGATCATCCTCGCCAAAGACTCCCGACCCCTTCGCCGCCGCTGGCGCTGACGGCTTGCTGGGGCCTGATGATTGTCGGCGGCCTCGTGGCGCTGGGAATTCCGATTGCGCTCATGTTCACGATCGGGCCGCTGCTATTTCCAACGATCTATTTCAGCCTTTTTGTCGGGCTGGCGGCAATCGCTCGCGGCGCGGCGCGCGATTCCATGAACCTCAAGCGCACCGCGAGTCTGCAACTGGCCAATATGATTGCGCTGGATCTGGCCAATGTGGTTTTTGCGGCGATGGAATTTGCTCTCCTGCGAACTGACAGGGTGAAGGCGTATTTGGAGAGCACGAAAGGCCGATCGTCGAAGTGATGCTTTGACGTCAACACGACTGATGCTATGATGTCATTATGAGTGCCCGCTTCACGGTTAGACTGGATGAAGACTTAATGCGCCTTCTTCGCGAGCGCGCTGAACGCAACAACACTTCACTCACCCAGGTCATCAATGACGTCATCCGCGTCGGCCTACGGACAAAACCAAAGCGAAAGCGGTTCGTGCAAAAAACCTATGACATGGGCAAGCCGCTCGTCGATCTTACCCACCTAAACACTCTTCTCGACGAGTGGGACACCGAAGAGTTTATTCGCAAAATGTCGCAAGGCCAGTGAAGATCGTTGACGGAAACGTGCTGATTTACGCGGTCAATACTCGTGCCGATCAGCACGTGGCGTGCAGGCAATGGCTCGAGTCCGCGATTGCCGGTGATGAAGAAATCGGATTGGGCTGGATTCCCATTGGGGCCTTCCTGCGTGTGGCAACGCATCCTCGCGTGTTTGAAAAACCACTTACTGTTGCCGCTGCCGTTAATCAGGTGCAGCAATGGTTTGACGCGCCACGGGTACGAGTCGTAGTTCCGCACCTGGAGCATTGGACAACTTTCAATGAATTGCTTCTCGCCGTTGGTACCGGTGGAAAGCTTGTCACTGACGCTCACCTCGCCGCACTTGCGATCTCGCACAACGCCACGCTCGTCTCGTGCGATACCGACTTCGCCCGCTTTCGCCGCCTGAAGTGGGAAAATCCGCTTGCTGTGCCGTGAGCAGCGCCAATCCACTGGATCGAGTCAATAGCCCGATTCAACGCGCTCAAACAATTGCTTCGCGGCGGCGAAGACGCCGAAGCTAGACCCTGGATCTGTGCCGCGCAGCGGAAGTGTGCAGGACTATCTCGCAAGCGGAAAATCGCTAAAGGCGGCAACTTGCTGCCAGCCGGCACCCGTCTGAATGCTAGGCTTTTGGATGCGGCCTTTCCGGTTTTCCATTTTACAGCTTCTGTTGGCAGCGACCCTCGTGGCGCTGGTGCTTGGCCTGGTAACATCGGCCTGGCGCGCGACCCAATACCAGGCCATCGAGCAGCTCTCCTTCTCGCCCAGCGGCAACTACCTGGCCGCGCGCTATTCCGGCGGCGGTATGTCGGTCTGGCGGCTGGACAGCGGCGCCCCCAGGCTGGTCGCGCAAGCGTCGGGAAAACTGGGACTTCTCAGCTTTCATTTCGGCAGCATCCATTTCATCGCCGACGACAAGCTGCTCGAGACGGAAACTTCGCTGGGGTCAGGCACTGGCGGAATCCAGATTCGGGCACTCAATCCGCAAACGCGGCAATTGACCGCCGGGATCCGCGTCAACGCGCTGAATCCTTGGATGGGCGTTCAAGCTGCCACGGCCGATCGGCTGCTGATTTCGGATTGGAGCAGTAACAGCGTTTCCAGCTACAGCCTGGAAACAGGATGCCTGGAGCGGAAGTGGCCCTTGCCATCGCCGCCTCTGGGATACATGGCCATTGCGGCGAGCGGCAAAACGTTGGCCGTTTGCGATCAGGGAGGACAAGTCTCGGTAATCGATATCAAATCAGATCAGGCGCCCATCCCAGTCGCGGGATTCTGGCCGGTCGCCGTTTCCAGCGACGGCCGCCTCGTGGCAGCTGGGTCCGTTCAGAAGCCGGGGATGGTCCATCTTTACGACCTGTCCTCTCCCGGCACGCCGGTGGAATTGCAATTCGACCTGAGCGTGCTGAGGGCTCTCGCGATTTTGCCCGATGGCAAGCGAGTCGTGGCGAGCGACGGCGCAAAAGTCGAATCCTACGATCTCGTCAAACAGGAGCGTCTGCCTCCCGTCGAGATGGACGGTTCAACATGGCCGTATATCACCTCGTGCGCGGTGTCACCCGGTGGCGAGCGATTGGCGAGCCACAGCGGCTCCGAAATTGCGATTTGCGATCCGGCCAGCGGCAAAGCGCAGCGCATTGCTGCCGGCGGAGCGCGACTATTAGAAATCGCGCTCTACACGCTGGCCTTCGCCGGTTGGAGCGTGATCTGGGGAGTCGTCGCCAAGCGCGAGCGGCTAAAGCGACCTCGCAGCGCGGCTGCGGCTTTGCCGCCGGCCCTGCAACCAACGAGCCTGCGTCCTGTGCCAGCGGTCATTCCTGCGAAGCTTCAGCTTGGGTGGCTGGCGGGCACGACCGTATTGGCCATCGCGTTCACCTTCATCATGGAAGGCGTCAACGGTAGCTCCTTTTTTGGCGCTTGGGAGCTGCTCCGCCTGATCCTTGCCGCCCTGGCGCCAGCGCTGGCACTCGTTCTCGCTTTCAGCGGCATCGCTTACCTGGTCAAAGGACCGCATTTCTTCACTCTCCGCAGGCTGCAGCAGCTAACGCGTGATGCGGGTCGCGTAGAGCGCATTGGCCGATTGACATTCTGGTTCGCCGGACGATCGCATGTCGCAGGCAACATCAGCCGGCATGTGGACGCGGTTTTGGACAACGCGGAAACCGTGTTCGATCGGCCTGTCGAGTTCCGGCGGCGGCGGTTGATCGCGTGCCTGGACCGGCAGTGCGATCAGGACGCCTATTTCGGTCGCCACGTTCCGCTGGCCGCTGCCATTCCGTCATCTTGGCTCGACCGTGTGGGGCTGGTTTGCGAAGAAGCCGCGATCCGGCAGCTCGTGTTGCCGCAGCTGGCGCTACGATCGGTTCTGGGCCTTTCGATTGTTTGCGAGCAAAAGCAGGGCTATGTGGCGCCCTGGATGGCGGCGCTGCTGACGCAGCAAATTACGCGCGATGAGCGCCGCCCCGCCGCGGTGAGGACTGCCATCCGCAGCCTCAAGGTGCTAATGGCGCGATACCCAAAGTGGGATCCGAGGGATGTCTTCTCCCGCTCTGCGCGCGACCGATTCCAACTGTTGATAGGGCAGGAAGAATTGCCGGCCTGGCTTGAGGTCCGCGCCGAGGCCGACCTGCTGCTCACCTTAGGCGAAATGCTGCTGGGGCTGGATGCGCCTGCGGACCTTCGGCAGAAGACGCTGGGCTGGCTTCGCACCGTGGCGCCTAAGGACGATCCGCTGGCAACTTTTACGCGTGACGTCGGACTCACGCTCGATGCGCTGCTCGAAAAGTGGCGCGCATGGCTGGCGGCCCGCAGTGGCCTGCCCTATGACCCGCTTCCCCCCGAAAGCCGCTGGCTGTTGCGCGACGTCGCCGTACCCGTGGTCGCGAATGACGAATTACCGATCGCCTTCAGGCAGCGGATGGTCCGCGAGCTGGGAACGTTCTACGTCGCGGGTGCGCCGGCGCTCATGGAATTGCTCATCCATCCGAAGATCGAGCTGCGGCGCGAGGCCGCGCTGGCGCTGGAACTGTTGTCCGGTGAATCCTTTGGCGACGATTTGACGCGCTGGCAAGCCTGGTGGCAATCTCTTGATCCCTTCGTCCGCGGCGATCAGGATCCGCTCGGCCGCATGGTTGCCGCCGCCGCTGTGGAGCGGCCGGCCGAGGCAACGGTTCTCGACTCGGCTCCAAGTTGTATTGCGGCTGCTGCTCCTGCCGCGCCGCCCGGCGAGCTGAAAATTTGCTGGGGCCTGATGCTGGTCAGCGGCCTGAACGCGCTATTGATTCCAATCGCGCTGATCTTTTTCGTCGGGCCAGTGATGTACCCCTTCGTGTATTACAGCCTGTTCGTCGGCATCGCGACCATTGTGAGTGCGGTAGCGCGCGAGACACGGCGTATGGGTCTTGTCGCTAAGCTGCAGATGATGAACGCGATGGCCTGCGATCCGATTAATTTCTTCGCCGGCTCGATTGAACAGATGCTGCTGCGCCGCCCGCACGTGCAGCGATACCTGCTAGATGTCAACTCCGGCCGGGCGTAGTCGCCGCCCTAGAGCTCTGATTCATCAAGGTCGAACAATCGCTTCGCGGCGGCAAAATCGCCCGTTTCCAAACCGCGGCGGAACCAGCGGACGCGCTGGGCGCTGGAGCCGTGCGTAAACGAGTCGGGCACGACATAACCGCGAGACTCGCGCTGCAGGCGGTCGTCGCCGATGGCCGTGGCGGCGTGCAGGGCGGCTTCGACGTCGCCGGCTTCCAGAATGTGCTTGCTGCGGTTGGCATGATAGGCCCAGACGCCGGCCAGATAGTCGGCTTGCAGCTCCAGTCGCACGGAAAACTTGTTAGCATCGCGCTTGGAGCTTCGCTGCTGGAGTGAATGAACCTGGTCGCTCCAGCCGAGCATGTGTTGGACGTGATGGCCAACCTCATGGGCAATGACATACGCTTTGGCGAAATCGCCCGGCGAGTGAAACCGCTGCTCGAGCTCGCGGAAGAAAGACGTATCCAGATAAACCTTGTCGTCCTCAGGGCAAAAGAACGGCCCGGTCGCCGACTGGGCGAAGCCGCAGGCAGATTGCGTCGCTTCGGAGAACAGCACCAGCTTAGGATCCCGGTATTGTCGGCCGAGTCGGCGAAACTGGTCGTGCCAGACATCTTCGGTGTCGGCCAGCACCACGGCGACGAACTCCCTCTGCTTGTCGTCGATTCCGGGGCCTTCCGGCGGCCCGCCAGGCACCAGCGGCCCCGCCTGGCCCGGTGGCGGCGGACCCTGGTTCATCTGCTGCAATAGCGCCAGCGGATCGCCGCCCAGCAGCCAAACGAGCAACACGAGAACGAGAGTTCCCAGACCGCCGCTGACCATCATCGGACCGCCCATGCCGCGGCGATCCTCAATATTTTCGCTTTGTCGATCGCCTTGCCAGCGCATGCGTCGCTCCTGGTGCTTGGGGCCGGATTCCGAGCGACAGCCTGCGAGCAAAACGCGTACCGCCTCTGAGTGGGGCAGATATTCCTGTCTGCCGATAACGCCGTATTCGTTGCATGGGCAGGCAATCATGCGTGCCCACGGCGTCATGCCTCGGGCGTCACCCCTAAGACGATATCGAACTTTGCGGCCAGCTCCCCGATTCGCGATTCTTTAATGGGCGTGAAGTCGATTGTTATCAGGTCGCGCAGCTTCTCATCGCGGATGCTGCGCCAGATGCCATCTTTCTCATTGCCCGGATGGCCTTTGATATAACACTGCGTTGTCAGCGCCTCTTTGCCTTGGAGCTTGATCTTGAAATGCACGTGCGGCGAGCGTCCTGGATAGGGCACCGGCTTAATCGTGCGAAACAGATATTCGCCTGACGAGCCAGTGACGAAGCGGCCGAAGCCTTGAAAATTTTTGTCCTTGCCGGTCGCGTTGCTGGTGCCTGAATGCAAATACGCGCCATTGTTGTCGCACTGCCAAATCTCGACCCCCGCATTTTTCACCGGGTTGCCACGGGCGTCGAGTATCTTGCCGCTAAGGTACGTAATCTCTCCGACAGCCGGCGTCAGACCATCGTTGATCACGATCAGGTCATTGTCGGTATCGAGCGGCAGCTTGTCCGGATAAAACGGCCCTTCGGTCTGAGCCGGCGTTTTCAGCAGCTCCTCCGCAAACGCGCCGGGGACAAGCCAGGCGGCCGAGCCAACGGCGACTCCGCCAAGAAACGTTCGCCGCGAGCAAATGGGGCAACTGGCAAGCTTCATAGAGACACCCTCCAAGCTTGAATGGTTTGAGCAGCTTTGCGAAGAGACAAGAATACTCGACTTAACACCGAACGCTTGCAAAAGATTCGACCAGCTTTGCGATTTTTCGCAGGTTATTCATCTCCCGACGGTCCATACATCCCCGGCACCGGAACGTTGTTTAGCCGCAAATAGACACACAAGATCGCCCGGTGATGGATGATGTGGTTGATCACGAAGCTGCGAATCACGGCCGACCGCGGCATCGTGAACATCGGCTGGCCGGCCTTGAGCAAAGACCACGTCTGGCCGATCTGATCATCCTTGACAGCCGCCAGCGCTTTGCGGGCTGCGGCCACATTCTTGTCAAACAGCTCCACGATTTCTCGCCGGCTGCGAAGCTTGGGCGATTGATACTGCGGCCCACCTGCCGGCGCGATATCGAGCGAAGAAGCGTTGAGCGTGTTTTCGACCCAGCCGGGCATTTCGGCCAGGTGACAGGCATTCCAGCCGATCGTGTGCGATTTCGGATGCGGCTGCCAATCGAGCTTGTCCTCGGGCACGCGCTCCAACACCTTTCTCGTGTTGGCCATCTCCTGATCAAACTCAGGCAGAATCGTTTGGGCGTAGGTCATCGCAACTCCTGGATACGAGAAGCACGGCGAATTGCACTCAATAGATACATCAACGCGATGCCCGGCAAGGAGTGTTGGCAACGGGTATTATTGCACGCTGGTCGTGGCAATCCGAGGAAGCCTTATGTCGAATGCTCTGCCAGCTCGCTTTACTTTTGCTTCGCTATTGCTGCTCAGCTCACTTGCTTCTATCGCAGCGGCTGCTGAGCCGTTTATGGAGAAGCTCGATCTGTTTACGGCAGGGCAGGGGGGCTACAAGCTGTATCACATTCCGGGCGTGGTTGTCACAGCCAACGGCACGGTGCTCGCCTGGTGCGAGGCCCGAAAAAACGGCGGCGATTGGGACGACATCCGCATCTTGCTCCGCCGCTCGACCGATGACGGCCGCACGTGGAGCCAGCCGCAGAGTATTGCCGAAGTTGCCGGGCCAAAGAGCAAGAATCCATTTGCGCTCAAGCTCAAGAATGTGAATCCCAGCAGTGTGACCTACAACAATCCTGTGCTGATCGCCGATCGCGACGGCACGCTTCATATGCTGTTTTGTCTCGAGTACATGCGGTGCTTTTATCAAAAGAGCGCAGACGACGGCCAATTGTGGACGAAGCCGGTTGAGATCACGCAGATCTTTGAGGCGTTTCGCTCAGCGTACGATTGGAAGGTGCTGGCCACGGGGCCGAACCACAGCATTCAGCTTCGTAGCGGCCGCCTCGTTGTGCCCGTCTGGCTCTCGACGGGCACAGGCGGCAACGCCCATCGGCCGTCGGTGACCGCAACGATCTTCAGCGATGACGGCGGCAATTCCTGGCGGGCTGGCGAGATCGCCGTTCCATGCACGGAGGAGTGGATCAACCCCAATGAGACGGTCGCCGTCGAACTGATCGACGGCCGCGTGATGCTGAATGTCCGCAACGAATCGAAGACGCACCGCCGCCTCGTGACGACCAGTCCCAATGGCGCGACCGCCTGGAGCATGCCCCGCTACGACGAAGCCTTGCTCGAACCGATCTGCATGGCCGGCATCGCCCGCTACTCGACAGCCGACCGCGGCGGCAGGAATCGAATTCTGTTTTCCAATCCAGACAATCTGGCGCGGGCCGACGGCAAGGAAGAAGCAGGTAAGAGCCGTGATCGCAAGAATGTCTCCGTCAAACTGAGTTCCGACGAAGGCCAGACCTGGGCTGTGAGCAAGACGGTCGAATCGACGTGGAGCGCTTACAGCGATCTGGCGGTGACGAAAAGCGGCGCCATTCTTTGTTTCTATGGCCGCGGCGAAAAAGCCAACTTCGCCGGCGACCGCCTGACGCTGGCTCGATTCAATCTGGAGTGGGTGACGGACGGTAAAGACATACCGTAGATACGCGCGATAATCGCGGCGCGTTCGATCTTATCGTTACCAGCGGAATCACCCCGCGACACCCCCAACTCTTCCCTGCGTCCGCCGTGACTTCGCGGATGCTCGGCCGGGCTATGGTTTTCTGGTAGTCCGGCTCAACAGCCGGCAGCATCGCTATCCGGCGCGCCGGCCAACCTTTTGAATCACCTTCGTGGAGATCTGTCCCATGCGCTCGATGCATCTGGCTCTCGCCATTGGATTACTATTCGCTTCATTCGTCTCCGCTGCAGATAAGACGGACGATACTCGCAAGCTGCAAGGTACTTGGGACATGACGTCCTGCACTTCAAACGGCGAGCCTCAAAACGGCAACATGCAGTGGGTTGTAGAGGGTGATCACTATACGATCAGCATCAATCGCAAAGCGGGCCATGACCCCTACACGTTCAAGCTCGACCCGAGCAAAAAGCAGATCGACGTTTTTCACCATGAGACCCCGAAGGGAACGTGGGGCGGCTCGCTCAAGGGCATCTATGAGATCAGCGGCGATACGCTCAAGGTCTGCTACGACCTCAAGGGGCAGCGCTATCCCAAGTCGTTCGAAGCCGGGCAGGGTTCCGGCCAGGTGATCTACCAATTCAAGCGCGAGCGACGGTAGGAGAGCCTTCGACGGTCGGGTCATGTAAACTAGAGCCCGATGAGAAACGTCGTTGGATTGCATTGGTTTGGAGCTTTCTGGGCGCTGGTATGGGTTCCGACCGCGCTCCCCGCCGATCGCTTCGACGGTTTCGACGCCTACGTCCGCGAAGCGATGCAGCGATGGGAGATTCCCGGCCTGGCCATCGCCGTCGTCAAGGACGACAAGCTCGTCCTCGCTCGCGGATATGGCAAATGCGGCGTCGGCAGCGACCGACCAGTAACGAAGGACACGCCTTTCTCTATCGCTTCCTGCACGAAGTCGTTCACGGCCGCTTGCATCGGGATGCTCGTGGATGAGAAGAAGGTTCAGTGGGACGACCGCGTTCAGATGCATTGGTCGAGCTTTGAGGTGGCCGATTCTTACGTTTCAAGAGAGGCCACGCTCCGCGATTTGCTTTGTCATCGCACAGGATTGGTCCGTGGCGATTTGCTGTTTGTGAAGGGCGATTTCGGCAACGAAGAAATTCTGCGCCGATTGAAATTCTTGCCACAAGCCGAGCCGTTTCGAACGAAGGTGACCTACAACAACCTGATGTACGAGGTGCTCGGCCAGGTCATCAGGCAGAAATCTGACCGCCCGTGGGACCAATTTGTGACCGAACGGATCATTCAGCCGCTGGGCATGACGTCCACATTCATCACGCGAGATCACGTGCCCCCAGATCGACTCGCTAGCCGGCATCGGCGTTATGACGGCGTGGTGCTGCCGGTGAAAAATCCGTTTTCTGAGCAGCTTGTCGCGCCGTCTGGGGCCATCCATTCGACGGTCGTAGATATGGCCCAGTGGCTCAAATTCCATTTGCATGAAGGCGAGTATCAAGGCCATCGCTTGCTTCAAACCGACACCATCCGCGATATGCACGCGCTGGTGCAATCGATTCCAGTTCGCAGGAAGCCTGGCGCGAACGTGTATCGCGCCCAAGTCGTAGGG
>Ga0136846_1231870_pt1 | contig 16827 bp, 17 predicted proteins | sample HopSoiMetagenom2_FD_96841 | JGI IMG/M metagenome (GOLD analysis project Ga0136846, IMG submission 96841) | Grasslands soil microbial communities from Hopland, California, USA - 2 Assembly 2016 (version 4) | ecosystem: Environmental > Terrestrial > Soil > Grasslands | place: USA: Hopland...
GCTGGACGGGCTATGCCCTGCAGCCCCTGCAGCAACGCTGGGGTCCGCTGGCGGCGGCCTGCGTGCTGGCCGTGCCCTGGTGGGCGGGGCATCTGCCGTCGATGGCCGAGATCGGGGCGACGCCGGCGGACATGGCCTGGTGGGCGCTGGGGGCGCTCGCCATCAGGGTGATCATGTGCTGGCTCTACAACGCGACCGGCATGAGCACCTTCGCCGTCATCCTGTTCCATGCCCTACTCAACCTCAGCCGGATCGCCACCGTGCCTGCGGTCGGGGCGCACTATGTGACCGCCTATCAGGCCTGCGCGGATCTCCTGTTCGCCGGCCTGGCCGTCGCGCTCCTGATCCGCACGCGAGGCCGCCTGGCCGAGGCCAGCGCCATCCACTGAACCTGCGGCCGCCAACCAAGATATGTGGGCCGAGAAATGTCGGCTGGCGGCGAGCTTGCGCGTCGTTCCGGGGGCGCCAGGATCATCCAGGCTCCGCGACCGCGATTGTCAGCCACATCAGGAAAGGCCAGGCGCATGATCACCGTATGGGGCGGACAGACCTCGCGATCGATCCGGGTCGTCTGGGTGCTGGAGGAGATGGGGCTGCCCTACAGCGTGCGGCAGGTGGACATGCTGGCCCCCGAGCAGGACCCCGAGTTCCTGGCGGTCAACCCGGCCGACTACATCCCGGCGATCCAGGACGGCGACGTCGTCATGATCGAGTCGATCGCGATCATGGAGTACCTGATGGCGCGCTACGGGCCGACGCCGCTGGCGCCGGCGCCCAGCGATCCGACGTTCCCCGCCTACCAGCAATTCCTGCACCTGGGCGAAGCGGGCCTGGCGACCCTGATGATGCCCGTCGTGGTCAGCCGGTTCATCGCGCCCGAGGCCGAGCGGGAGAACTGGGGCGCGAGGTGGTGCCTGCAGTCCTTCCAGAAGCGGCTGAAGCTGGTCAGCCAGCGGCTTGCCAGCTCGCCCTACCTCGCCGGCGAGGCCTTCACGGCCGCCGACATCTCGGTGACCTACGCCCTGAACCTGGGCCAACGGAACTGCGGCCTCACCCTCGGCGACGCCGAACAGGCCTATGTCGCCCGCACCACCGGCCGCGACGCCTATAAGCGGGCCATGGAGCGCTCGCACGAGGGGGTGGAGGGCTAGGCCCCCCTAAGCCGCCAGCCCCGCCTGGGCGATGAGGTCGCGGACCTGTTGCATCTGGTCGGGTTGGGCGGCGAGTTCGGCGCGGGTCTCGTCCATGCGGAAGAGGCGCAGGGCCTCGGCGCGGGCGCGGTTGGCGGCCGGGCCGGAGGGGGCGGATTCGCCGGAGGCGAGCTTCAGCAGCAGGGTCAGGCGGTGGATCAGCGGGGCGTTGGCGCGGGCCACGTTCTGGGTCAGCTTGGACTTCTGCTCCACCTGGCCGCCCAGGTCGCCGAGCTTCTCCTGGATCGGCTCATAGTCCTCGGTCACCAGGCCGCAGCGGCCGACGGACTTGTGCAGCGCCGCCAGGTGCGCGAGGCGCACGCCGGGGTTCTCGTCGGCGCTGAGCATCTCCTTCTCGAAGCGCAGCGAGCCGATCACCGCCTTCAGCCAGCCGCCCGCCTGGCGCTTGTTGGCCGCGCCGATGACGTTCTCGGTGAGCCAGATCAGGGCCTCGACCTCCTCGTAGGAGCTCATGCCCTGGCCCAGGTAGGCCTCCACGAAGTCGCCGGTCACCAGCATCTTGGAGCGGGCGATGAAGGCGGCCTGCACCTCCTCCAGCGGCAGGAGCTTGCCGGCCGCGTGGGTGAGCGACATGGCCAGCGCGCGCAGCACGTCGATCTCGCCGGCCGCATCGCCGGGGCGCAGACGCCGCGGGCCGATGAGCTCGCGCAGGATCCGCCGGCCGATGGCGGCGCGGGTGTCCTGGAAGTTCTCGCCGCCCAGCCAGCCGGCCAGGCGCTTGGCCAGGGGCGACAGCTCGGGCATCACCTTGGCGACCGACTTCTCCACCGCGATGAGTCGGTCGACGGACTCATAGGCCGCCAGGCGGGTCAGGGCGGCCAGGTTGGCGCCCAGGTCGCGGCCCTTGCCCAGGATGTCGGTGATGCCCGGCTTGGCCTCGAGGATCTCGGCCAGGGGCTGCTGGATGGTGCTGAGGGCCAGGCCGCGACCCGGGCCCTTGGCCGGGGCTGCGTCGGCCAGGTCCATCAGCCGGTCGACCTTGTCGGACCAGGACTTGGCGGGGGCGATGGAGGCGGCGACGCCGGCGCCCAGCAGGTAGCCGCGGTCCGGATCGCTGACCAGGCGCTCGGCGGCGTTGGCGAAGCCTTCCTTGTCGACGTTGGGCAGGGTCCCCTTGCGGAAGTCCTTGAGCAGGCGCTCGACGGCGCGTTCGATCAGCGCATGGAACACGCGCATCAGCTCGTGCACCGACATCGAGCGGGCGTGGGCCTCCGGAATGGCGATCTTCTGCACCGCGTGCTGCAGGTCGACGCCGGAGGCTTCCAGCTTCTCCACGAGGTCGGGGCGGTGCAGCAGCTCGAAGGGGGTGGCGCTGTTGCGTTCCAGCCAGCCTTCCAGCAGGCGGCCGATCCGCTCGCGGGCGTGCAGGGTGTAGAGGTCCTGGGGCGTGACGCAGAGGGGCTGGGGCTCGGCCTGGGGCCGGGACTTCACGGCCACGTCGGCAGCGCCCAGCTTGGCGATCACCACCGAGGCGAACTCGCGGCTCTCCTCGTCGAAGGTCTCCTTGGTGACCTTGACGGCGGCCACCCGGCCCTCGGCCATGAGGTCTTCAGCGGTCTTCAGCGCCGCGGCGCGGTTCTCGGTGGCGAGGTCCAGCGTCCACGGCGCGCCAGGCGTCTTTCGAACATAGACCTCGAAATGCACGCGGAACCCATCCATACCGTATCCCCCCGGATCGAGGGACGTTGATCCAACAAGCTTAAGGTCGCGTTGACTGTATTCGCTTTTTCTCCCGGCCCCATTGAGGCCACGGTGAAGTTCCAGACGTTCCCAGACTTGGGTTAAGGAGTGATAGAACTCAGATGGCGAAAATCACCCTGGTGGATGACGACGAGAACATCGTCACCTCCGTCAGCCTGGCGCTGGAGAGCCACGGCCACACGGTGAAGGCCTATTACGACGGCGCCGCGGGGCTTGCCGCCCTGGAGAACGACCCGCCGGATCTGGCCATCCTGGATGTCAAAATGCCGCGGATGGACGGCATGGAGGTGTTGCGCCGCCTGCGGCGGACCTCCGAGGTGCCGGTGATCATCCTGACGTCGAAGGACGAGGAGATCGACGAGATCCTCGGCTTCAACCTCGGCGCCGACGACTACATGCACAAGCCGTTCAGCCAGCGCCTGCTGATCGAGCGGGTGAAGGCGGTGCTGCGCCGCGCCGACCGCAACGAGGCCGACGAGGCGGTGGGGCCTGTGGCCGCGGCCGCCGACGCCAACGCCCGGGCCATTCGGCGCGGCAAGCTGACCCTGGACCCCGCCCGGCACGAGAGCCTGTGGGAAGGCAAGCCGGTGAAGCTGACCGTCACCGAGTTCCTCTTGCTGCAGTCGCTGGCCCAACGGCCCGGGTTCGTGAAGAGCCGCGACAACCTGATGGACGCGGCCTACGACGATCAGGTCTATGTGGACGACCGGACGATCGACAGCCACATCAAGCGCATGCGGAAGAAGTTCCGCGAGGTGGACCCTGAGTTCGACGCGATCGAAACCCTCTATGGCGTCGGATACCGATACCGGGAGACCTGAGCGCGAGCCGCAGCGGCCGCGCCCGGCCAAGACGCGGCGCTGGCTGCCGGGCTCGCGCCTCGGCCGGCTGATCCTGGTCCTGAACCTGCTCGGGCTGGCGATCCTGATCGCCGGCGCCCTGGTGCTGAACGAGCTGCGCCGGGGGCTGGTCAATGCGCGCATCGACAGCCTGACCACCCAGGGCGAGCTGATCGCCTCCATCCTCGACCAGGCGGCCACGGTGGGCGAGCCCGAGCCGCAGATGGACGAGACCCTGGCCAAGGAGCTCTTGCAGACCCTCTCCAACCCGCGGGCCCAGCGCGCGCGGCTGTTCGACGCCCACGGCCGGCTCGTGGCGGATTCGGAGTGGATGGCCGATCGGGTGGAGAGCCGCGCCCTGCCGGCGGCCCGGCCGCGGGGCGAAGGGGCGCTCAGCCTGATCCCGCCCGGCGCCCGCGGGCCCAGCCAGACCGAGGTGCAGCGCGAGCTGGCGGTGGAGGTGGGCGCGGCCTTGCAGGGTCGTCACTGGGCCGGCATGCGCCGCGCCGGGTCGGGCGAGCGGGTGGTCTCGGTCTCGATCCCGATCCAGCACGTGCGCGCGGTGCTGGGCGTGGTGACCCTGGAGGCCAATGACGTCGACGCCATCATCGCCCGCGAGCGCGCGGCCCTGATCCCGTTCATCCTGATCGCCATCTCGGTGACCGTGGCCTCGTCCCTACTGCTGAACAGCCTGGTGGCCCAGCCGGTGCTGCGCCTGGCGCGGGCCGCGGACCGGGTGCGCCAGGCGCGGGCGCGGGCGATCTCCCTGCCCGACCTCGCCAAGCGCGACGACGAGGTGGGCGACCTGACACGCAGCCTGGAGGACATGACCCACGCCCTCTCCGAGCGGATGGACGCCATCGAGTCGTTCGCCGCCGACGTGGCGCACGAGATCCGCAACCCGCTGACCTCCCTGCGCTCGGCGGTGGAGACCCTGGACCTGGTGCAGGACGCGACGGCCCGCGAGCGCCTGCTGGGCATCCTCAAGAACGACGTCCAGCGGCTGGACCGCCTGGTCACCGACATCTCCAACGCCTCGCGGCTGGATGCGGAGCTGTCGCGCAACCAGCCCAAGCTGGTCGACCTGGGCAAGCTGATCGGCGACATCGTGGCGCTGTACCAGGCCACCGCCAAGCCGGGGGACGTGACGGTGCGCTTCCTGCTGCAGCTGGGCCTGTCGCCGGACGCCAATGTACGGGTGCTGGGCCGCGAAGGGCCGCTGGGCCAGATCGTGCGCAACCTGGTGGACAACGCCCGCTCGTTCAGCCCGCCGGGCGATGTGGTCACCGTGGGCCTGGCGCGGGTGCGCGGCGAGGCGCTGGTGACGGTGATGGACAACGGGCCGGGCATTCCGCCGGAGAACCTGGAGACCATCTTCCAGCGCTTCTACACCTCGCGGCCGAAGGGGGCGGCGTTCGGCGGCAACTCAGGCCTGGGCCTCTCCATCGCCCGCCAGATCGCCGAGGCGCACGGCGGCTCGCTGCGGGCGGAGAACCGGGTGGGGCCGGACGGGGCCATCGAGGGCGCGCTCTTCGTGCTCACCCTGCCCGCGGCGGGCGGATGATCCGCCACGCGGGGCTGATCTGCCGGCGGCTGGGCGGGCGGTGGCAGGGAGCGCTGATCGAGGGGGCTTCGGGCGCCGGCAAGAGCGACCTGGCGCTGCGGGCCCTGGACCACGGCTTCCGGCTGGTGGCCGACGACCGGGTGACCGTCTGGGCCGCGGACGGCCGGCTGTACGGGCGCGCGCCGGACACGCTGGGCGGGCTGATCGAGGCGCGCGGCGTGGGGGTGCTGCGGGTGGAGCCCGTGCGGCTCTGCGAGATCGCGGTGGTGGTGCGGCTGGGGCGGCCGGAGCGGCTGCCCGATCCCGCAACCGAAACGATCCTCGGAATCGACCTGCCACTTCAGGCGGTAGAGCCCTTCGAGCCTTCCGCACCTGCGAAACTAAGCCGCGCGATGACGGCCTTTGACGCAGCGCACAAGAGGCGTATTTAGCTCCGCTCGCGCCCCGTTACGGCGCCATCGGGTGGGGATACCCCTTGGAACATAAGTCGTGATCGGCCTCGTGATCGTCACTCACGGCCGGCTGGCGCAAGAGTTCGTCTACGCCATGGAGCATGTGGTGGGACCGCAGGCTGCGGTCGAGGCGATCTGCATCGGGCCCGAGGACGACATGGAAAAGCGCCGCCAGGACATCCTGGGCGCGGCCGGCCGGGTCGAGCAGGGCCAGGGCGTCATCCTGCTCACCGACATGTTCGGCGGCACCCCCTCGAACCTGGCCATCTCGGTGATGGAGCAGACCAAGGCCGAGGTGATCGCCGGGCTGAACCTTCCCATGCTGATCAAGCTGGCCAGCGTGCGCACCCGCTTCAGCCTGGAAGACGCGGTTGCAGCGGCGCAGGAAGCCGGGCGAAAGTACATCTCCGTGGCCTCCTACGTCCTGGCCGGAGAGAAATAGCTGAGCGAAGCCAGCCGCACCGTCGAGATCGTCAACAAGCGGGGGCTGCACGCCCGCGCCTCGGCGAAGTTCGTCAAGCTCGCGGGGGCCTTCGACGCGGAGGTCAAGGTCTCCAAGGACGGCCAGACCGTCGACGCCCGCTCGATCATGGGCCTGATGATGCTGGCCGCCGCGCCTGGCTGCTGCATCGACATCGAGGCCGAGGGCGCCCAGGCGCAGGAAGCCGTCGAGGCGCTGGCGGACCTGGTCGCCGGCCGGTTCGACGAGGACGAGTAGGCCCAGTTCCTCCCCCACGGGGAGAGGTGTCGCCGCAGGCGCTGTCGTTTGAACCGCGGAAAACGCGGAAGGACGCGGAAGGCGGGCCATTGGCCCGCGCCAGCGGGCGCTCGTGTCGCTGACAGTCAGGATGGGAACCACGAATGAACACGAAGAACACGAATGGTTCCGGGAGGCTGCCGCGCCGCCGGCGATGACCTGCTGCCCATTCGTGTTCTTCGTGTTCATTCGTGGTTGGAAAGGGGCGGGGCCGCTAAGCGGCCTCTTCCATTTTGAACCGCGGAAAACGCGGAGGACGCGGAAGGCGGGCCATTGGCCCGCGCAGCGGGCGTTCGTCTCGCTGACGGTCGACGGGAACCACGAATGAACACGAAGGACACGAATGGATCGGAGGGGCTGCCGCGCTGTGGGCGATGACCTGCTGCCCATTCGTGTTCTTCGTGTTCATTCGTGGTTGGAAAGGGGCGAGGCCGCTAAGCGGCCTCTTCCATTTTGAACCGCGGAAAACGCGGAAGGACGCGGAAGGCGGACCATTGGCCCGCGCAGCGGGCGTTCGTCTCGCTGACGGTCGACGGGAACCACGAATGAACACGAAGAACACGAATGGTTCCGGGAGGCTGCCGCGCTGTGGGCGATGACCTGCTGCCCATTCGTGTTCTTCGTGTTCATTCGTGGTTGGAAAAGAACAGGGCCGCGAAGCGGCCCCTTCCGCGCCTTTCCGCGTTTTCCGCGGTCAAATCTTCAAGACCTTCGGCGAACCTCGCTCTGTGGGGAGGAACTTGATCGCCCTACGTCTTCAGCCGCCAGCCGGTGCGGAAGATCACGGTCACGGCGGTGAGGCAGGCCAGGAGGAAGCCGAGGGTGGCGGTGAGGCTGAGGCCGACGCCCACGTCGGAGGTCCCGTAGAAGCTCCAGCGGAAGCCGCTGACCAGGTAGACCACCGGGTTGAAGAGGGCGATCGTGCGCCAGATGCCCGGCAGCATGTCGATGGAATAGAAGCTGCCGCCCAGAAACGTCAGCGGCGTGATCACCAGCGTCGGGATGATCGACAGCTTCTCCCAGCCGTCGGCCCAGATGCCGGTGAGGAAGCCGAACAGGCTGAAGGTCACCGAGGTCAGCACCAGGAAGGCCGCCACCGCCAGCGGATGGGCGATGTGGTAGGGCACGAAGATCCGCGCCGTGATCATGATCACCAGGCCCAGCACGATGGACTTCGAGGCCGCCGCGCCGACGTAGCCCAGCACCACCTCCGCGGCTGAGACCGGGGCGGAAAGCACCTCATAGATCGTGCCCGCGAACTTCGGCATGTAGATCCCGAACGAGCCGTTGGAGATGCTCTCGGTGAGGATCGACAGCATCAGGAGGCCCGGGACGATGAAGGCGCCGTAGCTGACGCCGTTCACGCTGGGCATGCGGCTGCCGATCGCCGCCCCGAAGACGATGAAATAGAGCGAGGTGGTGATCACCGGGGCGGCAATGCTCTGCACCAGGGTGCGCACCCAGCGGTGCATCTCGAACAGGTAGATGGCGCGGACCGCGTGGACGTTCATGCGCGCGCTCCGCGGACGAGGCTGACGAAGATGTCCTCCAGGCTGCTCTCCTCGGTGCGCAGGTCCTTGAAGTCGATGCCGCGTTCGGCGAGGCGCTTCATCAGGTCGGCGATGCCTGTGGACTCGGCCTGGGCGTCGAAGCTGTAGGTCAGCTCGGTCCCGTCGGCGGAGAGCTCCAGCCCGTAGCCGTCGATGGCGGGCGCGGCGGCCAGCGGCTCCTGCAGGTGCAGCGTCAGCTGCTTCTTGCCCAGCTTGCGCATGAGCACCGCCTTGTCCTCCACCAGGATCAGCTCGCCGCGGGAGATGACGCCGATGCGGTCGGCCATCTCCTCGGCCTCCTCGATGTAGTGGGTGGTCAGGATGATGGTGACGCCGCTCTCGCGCAGGGCCCGCACCATCTCCCACATGTCGCGGCGCAGCTCGACGTCGACGCCGGCAGTGGGCTCGTCCAGGAACAGGATCGAGGGCTCGTGCGCCAGGGCCTTGGCGATCATCACCCGGCGCTTCATGCCGCCCGAGAGCGCCATGATCTTCTCGTCCTTCTTGTCCCAGAGGCTGAGCGATTTCAGCACCTTCTCCAGGTAGGCCGGGTTCGCAGGCTTGCCGAACAGGCCGCGGGAGAACTTCACCGTGTCCCAGACCCGCTCGAAGGCGTCGGTGGAAAGCTCCTGCGGCACCAGGCCGATCTTGGCCCGGGCGGCGCGGAAGTCCTTCTGGATGTCGTGGCCGTCGGCGATCACCCGCCCCCCGGTCAGCCGGACCAGGCCGCAGACAATGCCAATCAGGGTGGTCTTGCCGGCGCCATTGGGGCCCAGCAGGGCGAAGATCTCGCCCTTGCGGATGGTCAGGTCGACGCCCTTCAGCGCCTGGAAGCCGCCGGCATAGGTCTTGGCCAGGCCTTCGATGGTGATGATCGGCTGCACGGACTCTCCCTCGGACCTCCCAGATAGGGGACTCTGCATCGTCGGGCTAGGCCACGCCGCTCGGCGCTCGGAATCTGACTGCAGGCGATCTCGGATCCCGATCCGCCGAAAGGCAAGAACACGACGATCCGGAACATAAAAAGAACCTTGCGCGGCCCGGGACCGCCATTCTACGAACGTCGCAGCCACAAGGGAGGGCGGGGTGAGCGAGCAAATCCGGTCGCCGGGATACGACTACTCGATGGTGGATTCCCGCGAGAAGGCGCTGCGGCTCGTGGATCTCGGCGAGCTCATCGCCCTGCCGATGCTGCCGGCGCTGTTTGGCGGGGACGAGACCGACGAACGCAACATCGTTTTCGTCCCCCCGGAGATCGCGCGCCGCAAGGAAGAGGTCGACGAGCGGGTGCTCCTTCCGCGGATCCAGGCCGGCGCGGTGCTGGAATACGCCGTCGAGCCGGAAAACGATCCGGTCAGCTTCGTGCCCATCGCGCTCAATCTGAGGGCCTTCAGCCCCGAGCCCGTGCTCTATCGATGGGCGATCTGGCAGCGCTCAAGCGTCTGACCCGTCAGGCTGCGCTTCCCATCGGGCGCATCTTCAGGTCGGCCAGCAGGGCGTCGTCGTTGTCGCGGCCGGGGTTGTCGGTGGTGAGCAGGCGGGCGCCGACGAAGATGGAGTTGGCGCCGGCGAGGAAGCAGAGGGCCTGCAGCTCCTTGGTCATGTGCTCGCGGCCGGCGGCGATGCGGACCATGGCCTTGGGGCAGACCAGCCGCGCCACCGCGATCATGCGCACGAACTCCAGCGGGTCCACCTTGTCGCTGGCGCCCAGGGGCGTGCCGGGGATGGGCATCAGGTCGTTGATCGGCAGGCTCTCCGGGTGGGCCGGCAGGGTGGCCAGCTGGTGCAGCAGGCCGGCGCGGTCGCGGCGGGTCTCGCCCATGCCGACGATGCCGCCGCAACATGTCGACATGCCCGCGTCGCGGACGGCGGCCAGGGTGTCCAGGCGGTCCTGGTAGGTGCGGGTGGTGACGACCTTGTCGTAATAGTCCGGCCCGGTGTCGAGGTTGTGGTTGTAGTAGTCGAGGCCGGCCGCCTTCAGGGCCGTCGCCTGGTCCGGCGTCAGCATGCCGAGGGTGGCGCAGGTCTCCAGGCCCAGGGCCTTCACGCCCGAGATCATCGCCGCCACCTTGGGCAGATCGCGGTCCTTCAGGTCCCGCCAGGCCGCGCCCATGCAGAAGCGCTGGGCGCCGCCGGCCTTGGCGTCCCTGGCCGCGGCGATCACGGTCTCGGCGTCGAGCAGCTTGGAGGCCCTCGTGGCGGTCTTGAAGTGCTGCGACTGGCTGCAATAGCCGCAGTTTTCCGGGCAGCCGCCAGTCTTGACGCTGAGCAGCTGGGAGAGCTGCAGCTCGGTGGGGTCGAACCAGCGCCGGTGGACCTCGGCCGCGCGGAACACCAGCTCGGTGAACGGCAGCTCGAACAGCGCCTCCACCTCGTCCAGCGTCCAGTCGTGGCGCGGCTGGGCGGGATCGGCGAGGCCGCCGAGGGGAAGGACGGGCGCGTTCATGGTTGGTCGGGCTCCGGGGAACAGCGGGGCGGCATTAGACCGATGACCCTGCGGCGGGCAATGCCCCCCTCCGTCCTCGCCGTCATCCGCTGCCCACGTGTGTCATCACAGTCTTCGCCTGTGGCGAAACCGGGATGACAAGCCGTTGGAGATGCGCCTCCACGCTCATCGCATAAAGATTTCTTTATATGAGTGTTGATAGGGGCGGTTGGCCCCGCTATAGGGCCAGCAAGACATTTGCCGCCATTTTGGCCCCGACATCAGGACTGAAGATGACCGACTACGTCGTGAAAGACCTCTCGCTGGCCGACTGGGGCCGCAAGGAGATCGAGATCGCCGAGACCGAGATGCCCGGCCTGATGGCCGTGCGTGCGGAGTTCGGCAAGAGCCAGCCGCTGAAGGGCGCGCGCATCGCCGGCTCGCTGCACATGACCATCCAGACCGCGGTGCTGATCGAGACGCTGCAGGCCCTGGGCGCCGACGTGCGCTGGGCCAGCTGCAACATCTTCTCCACCCAGGACCACGCCGCCGCAGCCATCGCCGCCAAGGGCACGCCGGTGTTCGCCATCAAGGGCGAGACCCTGGTCGAGTACTGGGAGTACGCCCACAAGATCTTCGAGTGGAGCGACGGCGGCTATCCGAACCTGATCCTGGACGACGGCGGCGACGCCACCCTGCTCTGCGTGCTGGGCCCCAAGGCCGAGAAGGACCCCACCCTCCTCGACAAGCCCCAGAACGAGGAGGAGGAGGCGCTGTATGCCGTGATGAAGCGCTACCTGAAGGAGAAGCCCGGCTTCTATTCGGCGATCCGCGCGGCGATCAAGGGCGTCTCCGAGGAGACCACCACGGGCGTGCACCGCCTCTACCAGATGCACGAGCGCGGCGAGCTGCCGTTCACCGCCATCAACGTCAACGACAGCGTCACCAAGTCGAAGTTCGACAACCTCTATGGCTGCCGCGAGAGCCTGGTCGACGCCATCCGCCGCGGGACCGACGTGATGCTGGCCGGCAAGACCGCGGTGGTCCTGGGCTATGGCGACGTGGGCAAGGGCTCGGCCGCCAGCTTACGCAACGGCGGCGCCCGGGTGATGGTCACCGAGGTGGACCCGATCTGCGCCCTGCAGGCGGCCATGGAAGGCTATGAGGTGGTCCGCATCGAGGACGTCGCCGCCAAGGCCGACATCTTCATCACCGCCACCGGCAACAAGGACGTGCTCACCGTCGACCACATGCGGGCGATGAAGAACAACGCCATCGTCGCCAACATCGGCCACTTCGATTCCGAGATCCAGATCGCCGGCCTGCGCAACTTCAAGTGGGACGAGATCAAGCCGCAGGTCCACCACGTGGAATTCCCGGACGGCAAGAAGATCATCGTGCTGTCGGAAGGTCGCCTGGTGAACCTGGGCAACGCCACCGGCCACCCGTCCTTCGTGATGAGCGCCAGCTTCACCAACCAGACCCTGGCCCAGATCGAGCTGTGGGTGAACGGCGGCAAGTACGAGACGCGGGTCTACACCCTGCCCAAGCACCTCGACGAGAAGGTGGCCATGCTCCACCTCGAGAAGCTGGGCGCCAAGCTGACCAAGCTCTCCAAGGACCAGGCCGAGTACATCGGCGTGACCCCCGAGGGCCCGTTCAAGCCCGAGCACTACCGGTACTAGGCGACAGGCGCTCGATCCCAGCTGGCTCGGCTCGGGCCAGCTGGGACGGGCTCAGCGGGTTAGCCCGCCGGCGGGCGCGGGTCGTTGGTGGGGCGCCAGGTCTGGCGGGCGGCCCATTCGCGCATGGTCTCCAGCTTGATGGGGATGCGCTTCAGCACGGGCTCCATGTCCACCACGAACGGCGTGGTGGGGGCGAAGTTGTTGTAGACATAGAAGTTGGCGATCCGCTCCGAGAGCGCGGCGTGTTCCTGGGCGTCGATGGTGTCGCCGAAGGCGTCGGCCAGCAGATTGCCGAACTGGGCCGGGGTGCAGGGATCGTAGGCGATCGGCCGCCCCATGGTCTCGCTGAGGATCGCCGCCACGTCCGGCGGCGTCAGCCGTTCGGGCCCGCCGATGTTCAGCCACGCGCCCTCCAGGTCCGGGCGATCCAGGGCGGCGACCATGAACTTGGCCACGTCGTCCAGGCTGATCCAGTTGGCCTGCAGGAACGGGTTGTGCGGATAGACGTAGCGGTCCTCGCGCACGATGAAGTCGAAGGCCCAGTTGGTCAGCAGGTTGTCCATGAATAGCACCGAGCCGAACACCGTGGCCGGCGCGCCGGTGCGCCAGAGCGCGTTGATGGCCTCGGTGTTCATGCCGTAGTCGCCCGGGTCGCCGGCGCGGTCGGGGATCCAGCTGCTGGTGTTCCAGACCACGCGCTTCAGCTTGGCGCGCACGGCGGCGCGGCCCACGCGGTCGACCCAGGTCACGCGTTCGCGGGAATGGCGGACCGGGTGGTTGAAGAAGGCCGCGTCCACGCCCCGCAGGGCCGCGTCCAGCGAGGCCTCGTCCCGCAGGTCCGCGGGCACGACCTCGGCCTCCAGAGGCTCGCCGTAGAACGGGTCGGGGCTGCGCGACAGGGCGCGCACCTGATGCCCCGCGGCGATGAGCTGGCGGACCTGGGCCAGGCCCTGCCGTCCGCTGGCTCCAAAGACGGCCACCTTGGCCATGGGCGTTTCCTCTTCCTGTCATTCACCGGGGTTCGGCGTGCGGCGCGCATGAAGGCGCATCTGCGGAGAACAATCAACGATAATCGCTTTTGCAGCAGACTCGGATCAAGTACGATCACCTGTGATTGGCTTTGAGGGGATGTGAGCGTGGACGACGGACCGCGACCGGAGGCCACTGCGAACCGGGACCGACGGCGGGTCTGGACCACGCGCCGCGGCGAGCGCGGCCGCGAGGAGATCCTGCGCGCCACGATCGCGAGCTTCGCCGAGGTCGGCTATGCGCGCACCACCACCAGCGAGGTGGCCAAGCGGGCCGGCGTCACCCGCGGCCTGGTGCAGCACCACTTTCCCTCGACGCCCCACCTGCTGCGGGCCGCGGTGGAGCGGTTGCAGGCCGAGATGGACCTGGAGTTCGACGAGGGGTTCGCCCAGGCGTCCCGCGACGGGGCGGACATCATCGAGGACGCGGTCCGGATCACCCTGGCGCAGGCGGCCGGGCCCCTGCAGCGGGCCTGGCGGCAGTTGCAGGCCGCGGCGCTGACCAACCCCAGCCTCAAGGCCGTCCTGGACGAGCGCCGCATGGCCATGGAGGGGGGCCGCCGGGGGCGGCTTCAGCGGCTCTATCCGGAGGTGGCCGCCCTGGACCCGGCCGGTTTCGACCTTATTGCCGACTATATGCAGCTGTTCATGGCGGCCCTGGCGGATGCGACCTACGCCGAGCGCGAGGCGGAGCGGAAGGCGCAGCTGGCCGCCTTCCACATCGCCACCATCCGCCGCTTCTGGGCCGACCTCGGCAAGAGTCCCGCGGCCGTGGACGCGGGCACGGTGCGGGCGCGGGCGGCGGCGATGGCGGCGGAGGACCGGCTGAAACTGGAGCGCGCCCTCAGCCTGGTGCACGAGACCGAGCGCCTGGTGCGGGCCGCCATGGAGTCCGGTTCCGCGGCCGCGGGTGAAGGTTAGCGAAATGCTACCCCTGATCGTTAAATGGACCGCATTCACCATTTCTGGTAGAATAACGCTGGTTCTCCAAAGCGGGCTCGGCTAGGCCGCCGCCGTGCCCCTCGCCCTGATTCTCTCCTCCTTCGTCGCCGCCAGCCGCATCGGCGGCGCCGCCCAGCAGTATGTGCTGGCGGCGCACAAGATCGATCCGGTCCTGACCCCCACCGTCATGTATGGGCGCACGCCGGCGCGCGGCGCCAAGGGTGAGGTGACGCCGCCGGACGTGCTGCGGCGCATGCTGGGCGACATCGAGGCCGACGCCCTGTTCGGCCAGGTGGACCTGATCATCACCGGCCACTTCTCAAGCCCCGAGCAGGTGGAGATCGCCGCCGGCGTCATCGAACGGGTGCGCGGGACCGAGCGCGACGGACCGCCCGGCGCGCGGCCCCTGGTGCTGGTGGACCCCATCCTCGGCGATGCGCCCAACGGCCTCTATGTGCGGGTGGACGTCGCCGGGGCGATCGAGGCGCGGCTGGTCCCGCTGGCCGACTGGATCACGCCGAACCTGTGGGAGCTGGGCTACCTCACCGACCGGCGGATCGAGACCCTGGAACAGGCGCGGGATGCGGCGCGGGCGCTGGGCCGGCCGGCCCTGGTCACCTCCGCCCCGGCGGGGCCCGGCGAGACCGGCCTGCTCTATGTCGATCGGCAGGACGCTGTGCTGTTCGCCCATCCGCGGCGGCCCAGCGCGCCGAACGGGACCGGCGACCTGGTCACCGCCAGCTTCGGCGCCGGCCTGGTGGAGGGGATGGCGCCCGTCGACGCCGCCGAGCGCGCCGCCCGCGCCGCGGTCGAGGCGGTGAAGGCCGCCGAGGCCTGGAAGACCCAGGAGCTGCCGATCGTGGCCCTGGCCGACCGGATCGTGCATCCTAGAGCCGAGGTTCGTATCGAGCGGTTGTGAGCATGGCGAAGGCGGCCAGGATCTGGGTCGAAGGCCGGGTGCAGGGCGTCGGCTTCCGGTGGTGGTTGACGCAGCAGGCCAAGGCGCTGGGCCTGCGCGGCTGGGTGCGCAATCGCCGGGAGGGCTCGGTGGAGGCCTTCGCGGTGGGCGAGGCCGAGGCGCTGGAACAGTTGCTCGCCCTGTGCCGGGACGGCCCAAAGGGTGCGGAGGTCCGGGCGGTGCGCGAGGAGCCCGCCGAGGACGACGGCAGCGCCGGCTTCAAGCAACGGACGACCGTGTAGATGGTCGAGATCACGGGCTTTGCGCCGGCGCGGTTCGCGGCGGTGAAGGACGCCTTTGCCGCCAGCTTCACGGCCGGGGAGGAGCTGGGCGCGCGCTTCACCCTGGTGGAGGCCGGCGAGGTGGTGCTGGACCTGATGGGCGGCTCGGCCGACCGCAAGGGGGCACGGCCCTGGGACGAACAGACCCTGGCGGCGGTGTTCTCCACCACCAAGGCGGTGGCGGCGCTGATGATCGCCCGGCTGGTGGACCGGGCCAGGCTGGACTACGGCCAGACGGTCGCGAGCGTCTGGCCGGAGTTCGCCCAGGCCGGCAAGGCGGGCGTCACCATCGAGCAGGCGATCTCGCACCAGGCGGGCCTTCCCGGGTTCCCCGAGCCCATGGACCCCGGCCTGTGGACCGACTGGGACGCCATCTGCGCGCGGCTGGCGGCCATGGCGCCCATGTGGCCGCCGGGCACGGCCAGCGGCTACCACCCGGTGACCGTGGGCTACATCGCCGGCGAGATCTTCCGCCGCGTGGACGGGCGCACCATCGGGACCGCGTTCCGGGAGGACATCGGCGAGCCGTTCGGCCTGGACCTGTGGATCGGCCTGCCCGACGGCGCCGAGGGGCGACTGGCCGAGCTGCAGCGGCCCAGCGCCCTGCCGGAGTTCGGCGAGATCAACGACGCCACTCGCGCGGCCTTCCTGACGCCCTGGTCGTCGGCGGCGGGCAAGGCGGGGGCCGACTACCGGCGTATGGAGGTGCCCTCCACCAACGGCTACGCCACCGCCGAGGCCCTGGCCCGGCTGATGGGCGCCCTGGCCAACGACGGCTGGCTGGACGGGGACGAGATCCTGTCGCCGGCCCTGATCGCCGAGGCCAGCCGCGAACGCATCCGGGGCCAGGACCTGGTGCTGCCATTCGACATGAGCTGGGGGGCCGGCTTCATGCGCAACGCGCCGAACTTCCCGTGGGGCCCGGGCGCGCGGACCTTCGGCCACTCCGGCTGGGGCGGCTCCTGCGCCTTCGCCGACCCGGAGCGCAAGCTGGGCGGCGCCTATGTCATGAACCGCCAGGGAACCGCCCTGATGGGCGATCCACGCCCCAAGCGCCTGATCGCAGCGGCGTACGCGGGGCTCTAGCGTCGCAGAGGGTTCGTGATGGTCCGTGGTTCTCTTCTTTCGAGCCTCGGGCAGCGGAGGCTCTGTTTGTTGGACCACGAACCACACGAACCACACGAACGGGCGCTCGATCCATCGCCTCAGCGGATCGTCGTTCGTGTGGTTCGTGTGGTTCGTGGTTGAATCGAAGGCGCCGCTTCGCGGCCTCGCCGGCGTTCAGCGGGCACGAAAAAGGGCCCCGAGGGGCCCTTGTCCGTCGCGTGAGGTGGGGTGGGTCTTACGCGAGGCCGGCGGTGGCGAAGGCGACGGAGGCCAGGAGGCCGAGGGCCAGCAGCATGGCGGTGGCGTAGCGGTCGACTTGGGTCTCGA
>Ga0136846_1207783_pt1 | contig 16823 bp, 15 predicted proteins | sample HopSoiMetagenom2_FD_96841 | JGI IMG/M metagenome (GOLD analysis project Ga0136846, IMG submission 96841) | Grasslands soil microbial communities from Hopland, California, USA - 2 Assembly 2016 (version 4) | ecosystem: Environmental > Terrestrial > Soil > Grasslands | place: USA: Hopland...
GTTCAGGAAGTCGTCAAGCAGCTGTTCGGCAAGGAGCCGCACAAGGGCGTCAACCCGGATGAAGTCGTCGCTCTCGGCGCCGCCATCCAGGCCGGCGTTCTCCAGGGCGACGTCAAGGACGTCCTGCTGCTCGACGTAACCCCGCTGTCTCTCGGCATCGAAACGCTGGGCGGCGTCTTCACCCGTCTGATCGAGCGTAACACGACGATCCCGACGAAGAAGTCGCAGACCTTCTCGACCGCCGACGACAACCAGTCGGCCGTGACCATCCGCGTCTCGCAGGGTGAGCGCGAAATGGCCGCCGACAACAAGCTGCTCGGCCAGTTCGACCTCGTCGGCCTGCCGCCGTCTCCGCGTGGCGTACCGCAGATCGAAGTCACCTTCGATATCGACGCCAACGGCATCGTCCAGGTTTCGGCCAAGGACAAGGGCACCGGCAAGGAACAGCAGATCCGCATCCAGGCTTCGGGCGGTCTCTCCGACGCCGACATCGAAAAGATGGTCAAGGATGCCGAATCGCATGCCGCCGAAGACAAGAAGCGCCGCGAAGGCGTGGAAGCCAAGAACCAGGCCGAAAGCCTGATTCACTCCAGCGAGAAGTCGCTGAAGGATTTTGGCGACAAGGTCACCGAAGCCGATCGCAACGCGATCTCCGAGGCGATCGCAGCGCTGAAGACGGCAACCGAAGCATCCGAGCCGGATGCCGAAGACATCAAGGCCAAGACCCAGACGCTCATGGAAGTGTCCATGAAGCTTGGCCAGGCCATTTATGAGGCCCAGCAGGCGGAAGCCCCCTCGGCTGATGCCTCGGCGGGCGGCAAGGACGACGTCGTCGATGCCGACTACGAGGAAATCAAGGACGAGGACGACCGCAAGCGGTCTGCATAAGCGCGAACCGAAAGGTTCTCGAGGAAACTTAGCTCCGGCTGCCTTCTGGCAGCCGGAAATCCATTTCCGGGGTCTAATCCTTAATGGCAAAAGCGGACTATTACGAGACATTGGGCGTCTCCAGGACAGCGGACGAAAAAGAGCTCAAGAGCGCTTTTCGCAAGCTGGCAATGCAATTTCATCCGGACAAGAACCCCGATGACAATGACGCCGAACGCAAGTTCAAGGAAATCAACGAAGCCTACGAAACGCTCAAGGACCCGAACAAGCGCGCGGCCTATGATCGTTACGGCCACGCTGCCTTCGAGCATGGCGGCATGGGCGGCGGCGGGTTTGGCGGCGGCGGCTTCGGTGGTGGTGGCGGCTTCTCCGACATTTTCGAGGATATCTTCGGCGAGATGATGGGCGGCGGACGCGGACGCGCGCGCTCCTCGGGCGGTCGCGAACGTGGCGCCGATCTTCGCTACAATATGGAAATCTCGCTCGAGGAAGCCTTTTCCGGCAAGACGGCGCAAATCCGCGTGCCGACCTCGATCACCTGCGACGTCTGCTCCGGCTCCGGCGCCAAGCCGGGCACGCAGCCGAAAACCTGCGGCACCTGCCAGGGTTCGGGCCGGGTGCGCGCCGCGCAAGGCTTCTTCTCGGTCGAACGCACCTGTCCGACCTGCCACGGCCGCGGCCAGATCATCCCCGATCCCTGCGGCAAGTGCCATGGCCAGGGCCGCATCACCGAAGAGCGCTCGCTTTCGGTCAACATCCCCTCGGGCATCGAGGACGGCACGCGCATCCGCCTGCAGGGCGAAGGCGAAGCCGGCCTGCGCGGCGGACCATCGGGCGATCTCTACATCTTCCTTTCCGTCAAGCCGCATGAATTCTTCCAGCGCGACGGCGCCGATCTCTATTGCGCGGTGCCGATCTCGATGACGACGGCGGCGCTTGGCGGTACCTTCGACGTCGCGACGCTCGACGGCACGAAATCGCGCGTCACCGTCCCCGAAGGCACGCAGGTCGGCAAGCAATTCCGTCTGAAGGCCAAGGGCATGCCGGTGCTGCGCTCCAGCCAGATCGGCGATCTCTACATTCAGATTCAGATTGAGACGCCGCAGAAGCTCACCAAGCGCCAGCGCGAGCTGCTGCAGGAATTCGAACAGATCTCCTCGAAGGACAACAATCCCGAATCAACCGGCTTCTTCGCCCGGATGAAGGATTTCTTCGACACGTTCAGCGATTAAGCGGCGAATCACGCTGCTTTCTTAAAACCGGCCGGTGATTCGGCCGGTTTTTTTGTTTGCAGCCGAATCACCCGCCCTCGTGGTTCGAGACGGCCCTGCGGGCCTCCTCACCATGAGGACTAATCCTCTCATTCGACCTGGACCGTCCTATTCCACCCGAAGCCCGCAGGTCACTCCACCCTCATCCTGAGCTTGTCGAAGGACGAGTGGGCCGCAGATGTCGCTCCGCACGACCTCTGCCGAGAACATTCGGCAAAATCCTTGCGCTCGGGCGGGGTTCGGCATACCCCTCGGCCATCGACCAAGAATCCGGATGACCGATGCCGCATAAGGTTTTCATCTCGCGCCTGAAGCTGACCGACTTTCGCAATTATGCGGTGGCGGCGCTCATGCTTGACGAGCGGCATGTGGTGCTGACCGGCGACAATGGCGCCGGCAAGACCAATCTCATGGAGGCAGTCTCTCTCCTCTCGCCAGGACGTGGCCTGCGGCGGGCCGCCTATGCGGATGTCGTCCGCGTCGGCGCACCGAACGGCTTTTCGATCTTCGCCGAGCTTGAGGGCATGGAGGACAGTGTCGAGATCGGCACCGGTGTCGACGCCAGCGACGAGACGATGGCGCGCAAGCTCCGGATCAACGGCACGCCGGCCAAGACGGTTGACGAATTGACCGACCATCTGCGCGTGCTCTGGCTAACGCCGGCCATGGACGGGCTGTTCACCGGCGGCTCCTCTGAGCGTCGCCGTTTCCTTGACCGGTTGGTGCTGTCGCTCGATCCGGCGCATGGCCGCCGCGCCAGCGACTTCGAGCGCGCCATGCGCAGCCGCAACAAGCTTCTGTCGGAAAGTCGCTTCGACCCCTCCTGGCTTACCGGCATAGAGGAACAGATGGCGAGCCTCGGCATCGCCATGGCGCTCGCCCGGCAGGAAATGCTCGGCCTTCTCTCCCGGCTGATCGCCGAGACGCGTGAGGCGACACCCTTTCCCTCAGCCGCACTCGAGCTCTCCGGCTTTCTCGACGGACAATTCGACCGCCCCGCCCTCGATCTCGAGGATCACTATGCCGGGATGCTGCGCGACGGACGCTACCGCGACGCCGCGGCCGGGCGCACGCTGGATGGGCCGCACCGGAGCGATCTCCTGGTGCGCCATCGCGAGAAGGACATGGAGGCGGAGCGCTGCTCGACGGGCGAGCAGAAAGCCTTGCTGGTCGGCCTCATCCTCGCCCATGCCCGCCTTGTCGGCAATCTCACCGGCCATGCGCCGATCCTTCTGCTCGACGAAATCGCGGCGCACCTCGACGAAGGCCGACGCGCCGCGCTGTTCGACCTGATCGACGGTCTCGGCGGCCAGGCCTTCATGACCGGCACCGACAAGGCGATGTTCTCGGCACTTGGCGAGCGGGCGCAATTCTTCACCGTTGCGCATGGCGGCATCGCAAAATCGTAGCAGCGAATTTTTCGCGGAGCGTGATATTATCATTGCCATGGACCCTTTGACCCCAGACGAAATCGCCCGTTATCAGCGTCATATCCTGCTTCCCGAAGTGGGTGGCGCGGGCCAGCAGAAATTGAAGGCGGCGCGTGTCCTGGTGATCGGCGCCGGCGGGCTCGGCGCGCCGGTGCTGCAATATCTCGCCGCCGCCGGCGTCGGCACCATCGGCATTGCCGATGACGACCGCGTCTCGCTCTCCAACCTGCAACGGCAGGTGATCCACGACACCGGCACGATCGGCGAGCTGAAGACCCAAAGTGCCGCCGACGCCATGGCGCGGCTGAACCCGCATGTCCGGGTGATTCGGTTTGAGGAGCGGTTTTCGACGGAGACCGCCGCGCGGCACCTCGCCGGCTTCAACCTCGTCATCGACGGCTCCGACAATTTCGATACCCGCTATGCGGCGGCCGACGCCGCCGAGTTGGTCCGTCTGCCGTTGGTGACCGGCGCGGTCGGCCGCTTCGACGGATCGGTGACGACGCTGAAGCCTTACGAGGCCGGCGCGGACGGCGCCTTGAATCCGGGCTATCGCGATCTCTTTCCGACGCCGCCGCCCGAGGGCCTCATCCCCGCCTGCGCCGAGACCGGCATTATCGGCGCGCTCACCGGCGTCATCGGCACATTGATGGCGATGGAAGCGATCAAGCTCATCACCGGCACCGGCGAACCGCTGATCGGCCGGCTGCTGCTCTATGACGGTCTTGCCGCCCGCTTCGACACTATCCGCTATCGCCGCAAACGCACCAGAGCCGCCGCCGAATGAGCGATATCGCTTTTCAACGCCTCGATGACGGCTTCTACCGCTGGGATGAGCTGCTCGCGCTCATTCTCGCCTCCTTCGCCTATATGAACGGGCTGATCGATCCGCCTTCCTCGGCACTGTCGCTGACGCCGCAATCACTCAAGGAAAAAGCGAGGGGCGAAATCGGCTATATCGCGTTCGCCGGCAATCAATTAGCCGGCTGCATATTCTGCCGTCCGGAGGTCGACAGCCTCTATATCGGCAAGCTTGCAGTTTTACCGACGGAGCAAGGCAAGGGAATCGGCAGGCGTCTGCTGGCGCTTGCGGAAACAGCGGCGCGGCAGCGTGGGCTTGATGCATTGCGGCTGGAAACACGGATCGAGTTGACCGGCAACCATGCGACTTTCACAGGCTGGGGATTCCAGAAAACCACTGAGAATCGTCATGCGGGGTTCGACCGAACCACGTCGATCGAGATGCGCAAAGTCTTGATTTAGAGCAATTCCAGGAAAAGTGCGCAGCGGTTTTCCGTCCGGAATTGCGTAAAAACAATAAGCGAGAGCGCTTCAGTGATTCCGTGAAGCATTGAAGTGCTTTAGCTCACCGGAACGGCAGAACCCTGTTCGGCGGCCGATGGCCATCGATAAAGGTGCGGATATTGATGATGACCTTGTCGCCCATGTCGATGCGGCTTTCGAGCGTCGCCGAACCCATATGCGGCAGCAGCACGACCTTACCCTCGTTGGCGAGCTTCACCAGCTTGGGATTGACGGCCGGCTCGTTCTCGAAAACGTCGAGGCCGGCGCCGGCGATCTTGCCCTCGCGCAGGATTTTGATCAGCGCCGTCTCGTCAATGACATCGCCGCGCGCCGTGTTGACGATGTAGCTTGTCGGCTGCAATAGCGCCAGGCGCCGCGCCGAGATCAGATGAAATGTAGCCGGAGTCGACGGGCAATTGACCGAGACGATATCGACGCGGGCGAGCATCTGGTCGAGGCTGTCCCAATAGGTCGCCTCCAGCTCGTCTTCCGTTGCCGCGCTGACGCGCTTGCGGTTGTGATAATGGATGGCAAGACCGAAAGCCTTGGCGCGACGGGCGACGGCTGTGCCGATGCGGCCCATGCCGACAATGCCGATGCGCTTGCCGTGAATGCGGCGGCCGAGCATCCAGGTGGGTGACCAGCCGGCCCATTCGCCGGGCTTATCGGTCAGAACCCGCGCACCCTCGGCAACGCGGCGCGGCACGGCGAGGATCAGCGCCATGGTCATATCAGCCGTATCCTCGGTCAGCACGTTCGGCGTATTGGTGACCGTGATGCCCTTGCGGGCGGCGGCTTCGACATCGATATGGTCGGTGCCGTTGGAAAAGCTGGCGATCAGCTTCATCTGCGGCCCGGCTTCCTCGATCAGCGCGGCGTCGATGCGGTCGGTGACCGTCGGCACCAGCACGTCGACCGTCCGCACGGCTTCGGCAAGCTCCGCCTGCGTGCGCGGCCGATCGTCAATGTTGAGTTCGGCATCGAACAGCTCGCGCATTCGCGTCTCCACCGCGTCGGGCAGTTTGCGCGTGACGTAGACCTTCGGTTTTTTCTTCGTCGTCATGGCGAGCGGGGATGCCTTGTTCAGATGTTTTTAACCAAGAAGCAGGATAATTTTCCCGTTCCGGGCATTTCTACCAGACCCGCAGGCGAAGACAAACAAAACTCGCTGGCGGCGTCGAGGATTTGCCGATGGTCGGAGCGAAAAGGCAGCCCGACGGCGCCTTGATCATGATGAACGAACGGAAATCCTATGCGTGGCAAAGTATTGAAGTCCTGCGCTGTTTTCGCGATCGGCCTGATGATGGCCGTCGCCACCGCCGATCTTGCCTTGGCCCAGGCAGCCAAGGGGCCGAGCGGATTGCCGCTGCCACGATTCGTCACGCTGAAGTCGAAGCGCGTCAACCTGCGCGTCGGACCGAGCGCGGATTATGCCGTCTCATGGCTCTATCTGAAGCAGGGCCTGCCGGTCGAGATCATCCAGGAATACGACAATTGGCGCCGCGTGCGTGACGCTGACGGTACCGAGGGCTGGGTCAACCAGTCACTGCTGTCCGGCCAGCGCTCGGCGCTTGCAGCCCCGTGGATGAAGGGCAAGGGCAAGGCGGTCTTCGTCAACATGCGCCGCGACGCCCAGCCGTCCGGTGCTGTCGTCGCCAAGCTCCAGCCGGGCGTGATGATGAACGTTCGCGAATGCACCGGCGACTGGTGCCTTGCGACCGTCGACGGCACCGAAGGCTGGGTGGCGCAATCCGAGATCTGGGGCGCCTATCCCGGCGAAGCCTTCAAGTAGCAGGAAGCAGCCTCCTTGCCCTGTGGGAGCCGCTCTCGCGTGACCTTTCCGACGCAATGATGCAACTGGCATCGGAAGAGATGTGAGCGTGGAATACTTGCCTGGAATTCTTGGCGTCGCCGTCGTCATGTTCGTATCGACGAATGTGGACGACATCTTCGTATTGCTTGGATTTTTCTCGGACACCAAATTCCGTGCCCGGCAGATTGTCATCGGCCAGTATTTCGGCATCACCGTTCTTTTTGCCATCAGCCTATTCGCCTCTCTCATCTCTCTCGTCATTCCCGCCGCCTATATAGGCCTGCTGGGCGTGGCGCCGATCTTTATCGGCCTGAAAAAGCTATGGGAGTGTTGGAAAGGAGCCGATGCCGACGACGATCCGGAAGATCATGAGAAGGCGTCAGCCGGACACGGCAATATCGCGGCTGTCGCCCTGGTGACGATGGCGAATGGCGGTGACAATATAAGCATCTACACGCCAATATTCGCGACGCGCACCATGGGCGAGATTGCCATCATTGCTTTCGTCTTTGCGCTCATGACGGCCATATGGATCGGTTCCGCCCGCTACTTGGTCAATCACCACACCATTGGCGAGCCGATCAGGCGTTATGGAAACCGGGTGGTGCCCTTCGTGCTTGTGGCGCTTGGATTGCTGATTCTCCACGAAGCCGGAACCATTGAGCTGCTGCACCGGTAGTGCTCACGTCGAAGACTCGCCAATTTCACCAATTGGATGACGTCATCCGGCAGTTCTCTCATTAACGTATTTTGCCAACCTTGCCAGTACGTCCGGAAAATCCGCGCTCACGGCTTCTCCAATGGCTTGAGCGTCAGGCCCTTGGGAGTTGACGGCGTAGATGACCCGATATTGATCATCGGCCATGACTTCAATGCTGTGCTCCACTTCAATCAGCGTTTCGCCAACCCAGGTTTCATCGATGAAATGCTGCGGTGCACTGACATCGATAAGTTTGCTACGGATAACGTCTCCGTCAGGCAGTTCCATCGAAAACCAAGTTCCAGTGGCGAAGTTTCCATCCATCTGGACTGATTTCACGCCTGGATTCCACAGCGTCCAATTGGGAACATCGGAGAGTGCCCGCCAGATTGTCTGGCGCGTCGCATGGACGTCGCAGCTGTAAGACTTGCTCCAAGATGCATCGCTGTTCATGGGAAACCCTTTTTTGAGGCGTTGCTCATGATGTGGGAACTTGGGAAATAGTCAACAGACGGCTTTGCGGCGACGTGCGCATACCGAATTTCTGCACCTACAACGTACGTGTTCGCCCGAACGTTCGCAGGAGAAGATTGATGGAGACAGCGACCTTGTCGATGTCGCGAACATCTTGCGAATAATGGCCGGTATACAGCTTGACGATCATGCTGTCGCGCGCGAGCCCTTGGAGATCGAAATGCAGATGTAGATAGTAAGCCCGCTTGTCGCCGGGGCGACTTATGGTCCTGCGCCGCTCGGTGACTTGCTTGAGTTCAGTTTTGATTGGCGCGAAGCCATCGAGGCTCAGCGTGAGCAATCTCGATTGAAAGAGGGTTTCCGTGGGTACCGCGACCACTGCCTTGTCGAGCGCCAGACTGACGACACGGCCGGAAACGCCGTCTACAGTCACAGCCTCGTCAAGCTTGAACGCATGAAATAATCGTCGCGGCTTCTCGAAGCAAATTAGGGACGCAATGGCGAGCACGACGATATTGATGCCGGACCAACAAGCCGCGATTGGGGAGAATTGCCCATTCACATGCGAAGTCTCCGGCACGATGTTGATTAACAAACCAAGCGCCGTGGCGACGACCAAGCTCACGATCCAGGCAAAACTGTATCCATCGAATCCATTCGCCTCGTTGCCGCTGCCCTTTGGAGTCACCCTGAACGCCTTGCCGAAAGGCCGCACCAGGCTCGACGCGACCGTGGGCAGCATACGGAATATCGCAAAAGTGCCGACCGCGCTTGAAATCACAGGCAGGTAACGCGTCGGCGTTATCCAAAGCATGAGAAGGAAGTAGGCGACCAGCAGCGGCATCTGATTGGAGATGTAAGTTTCAGCGTCGGTAAAATAAAGCGGTAGCAGACCAAACCAGAGATAAATGATCGGCACGACCAATATCGTGAAGCGGACCAGATACTGCACTAGCCACGAGGTTGGCAGAAACATGATCCGTTGGAAGAGCGATAGCCCGGGACCGCGCAGTGGGCCGTTGTGTAGATAGAGTGTCTGAATGCCCCCCTGACACCATCGCTCGCGCTGCACAAAATAGCCGGTCAGATTCTCGGCTGCCAATCCCATTGACAGGCGTTCATTCAGATAGCGCGTCTTGTATCCCTTGTTGAGCATTGAGAGCGTCGTCAGCAAGTCTTCGGTAATGGACTCGGTTGGAAATCCGCCGATCGCATCGATCGCCTCGCGCCGAGCGATCGAGCACGACCCGCAACAGAAGCTGACGTCCCATACGTCCCTGCTCGGCGCAATCTCGTCAAAGAACAAACGTTGCTCGTCCGGCCAGATGTTCTCCAGACCCAGGTTCGACTGCACCGGATCGACATTGAAAAAGTGTTGCGGGGTTTGGACGATGCCGATGCTCTGGTCGGTAAAGAAGGGCAGTGTCCGGCGGAGAAAATGGCGGTAAGGCACAAAATCCGCGTCAAAAATCGCCACAAAATCGCCCGAGCTGACCTTAAGGCCATTATTCATGTTGCCTGCTTTGGCGTGCGCATTGTCACCACGCGTGACGTGGATTGCTTTCCTTTCCTCGCAATAGGTCTTGAGCCAGTCCCGACGCTGGTCGTCGAGCACGTAAACTTTCAGCTTATCTGCCGGATAGTCGAGCGACAGCGCACCAACGATCGTTCTTTCGAGGACATCGAGCGGCTCGTTATAGGTGGGGATGAAAACATCGACAGTCGGCAGCTCACGTTCGTCCCGCGAAAAGAAAGTCTGCGCCAGCCCATCCGCTTCGGCGCTTCGATCGACATAACGGCTCATCAATATGAGAAAAATAACGACTTCGAAGAAAGCCAAAAGCTCGACGATGAATAGAAACCAGACCCAATAAAAACCAAGGCCATTATTGGGATAAGGGAGAACGGTCTCAGTCAATCTCCAGAGCAGATAGCGCAGCGCGATCGCCGCCACGAAAGCGCAAGTCACCGCGCGCGTCCAGGTATGATAACGCGACCAATTAAATGGTCCGAGGAGAAAGAACGCAAGAACGAGTAAGGTCGGCGCCAGTGCTAGAAGATACTGAACCACAGGCTTTTAATCCAATTTGACAAGCCGATACTCTGTTTTGAGAAACGAACCTGTACCGTTCGTCCCACCTGACAGAAATTTGCGAAGTCACCGTTCAGAAAGGATGGTTCAAGACGAACCCGAATACGGGCGTTACGCTGCGTGGAGGCCGGCTGGTTAGCCGCAAACGAATCCGTTTCGACGATTGCCGAGCTGCCCCTGACCGATATGACCTCGCCCTGGAAGACATCGCTGCGCCCAAGCAGCCGTACTTGTGCGGCAAGCCCCGGATAAATTTCGTCGTAGTCGACCTCGGGAACAAGAATATCAACGAAGAGTTCACGGCAATCGAGGACACGCATCAGCTCGCTGTTAAGCACGACGTTGGAACCGTTGACTATGTTTCTGCTCCAAACCACGCCGTCGAATGGAGCTATCGCGGTTGCCGATTCAAGGCTGCTGATACGGTTGCCCTCCTCGACCAATTGCTTTTCCACTTCGGTGGCCCGAGTCCCATTTTCAGCAATTCGCGTATTTAGATCATTGATGCGGACGACAACCTCGTCCTCGCGTTGTCGCGAATAAGGCACATCGTTCTGCCCATCGCCAAAGACAAAGATTCCTTGCCGAACGGCCTTAAGTCTTTGTTGCAGCTGTTCTACCGTCAAATTGCTAATCTCGACCTCGCCGCCGGTGACCGCTCCGGCGGCGCGGGCGGCGTCCACCATCCTCTTGGTAAGAATACCTTTTGATTCGAGATCTTCCCGACGGCCAAGGTCAACCTGCGCCACAAGATCCTGTGCTTGCGAAACCAGAACCCGCTTTCGCAGGATCTCAACTTCGCGTTCAAGATTGGCGATGGTCGTCTCCTTGTAGATCTCCAATCGATTGGACAGCTCATCGCGAAGCGTCGCCAACTCATCCCGTTCCATCTGGAGCGCCACGACATTATTGCGCGCCGTGTTACGCTCGGCCTGAAGCGAGGCAAGGATTGCGCGGTTCACGCGAGTATTTTTGATCTCAGCGAGTGGCTGTCCGTCCTTGACCGAAGCGCCAATCTTGAGCGGATCTCCGGCAATCGCCCCATCGATCGGGGCGTTCACAACGGCAAAACGCGCATTGACCGTGCCATCGAGGCTCGTAAAGCCCGTCAGGGACGGCAGCCAAACAACAACAGCAATTCCGAGGAGCAGGAGACCGACGGTGATGCGGGTAATGCGGTGGTTCAAGATCATGTTTGGTATCCGAACAATATCGAGATAACATCGATGAACGCATCGAACTGGCACCATGTGCCAATACCCGCAACCACCTCTTGCGTAAGTTAGCCTTTTCGAAAATAATAGACAAGGGATGGTCGTAATATAGTTTGCGATGGATCAGAGAGGAAATACCAGCTTTGGTGACAAAGTTTGGCGCGGTGACGCGATCATTGCCAGACGCTAGCTGGGTTCTAACGTGAGTCTAGCTGGCTTATTTAAAGAAGCCCGAATTCCTTGGCGGCTTCCGATAGCGACCGCATCGGCCGAGGGCCAATCTGCTCGATGACGATAGCGGCCGCGAGGTTGCCGAGCTTGCCGCAATCTTCGAGACTGCGGCCCTGGGTATAGCCGAACAGGAAACCGGCGGCGAAGAGATCGCCGGCGCCGGTCGTGTCGACGCGCTCCTCGATCGGATGGGCATCGACGACATAACGCTCGTTGCCGCGCACGATGACGGCCCCGTCCTTGCCGGTGGTGACGGCAGCGATCTTGCAGTCGGCGGCGATCAGCTCCAGCGCCCGGTCGAAATCCTCGGTCTCGTAGAGCGACAGTGCCTCGTCACGATTGGCGAAAACGATATCGACGGTGCCGGAACGCATCAGGTCCAGGAATTCGGCGCGATACCGGCCAACGCAGAAGCTGTCGGACAGCGTCATCGACATTTCCCGGCCATGGGCATGGGCAATGCGGGCGCATTCGCGGATTGCTTCCTTGGCGCGCGGCGGGTCCCAGAGATAGCCCTCGAAATAGGTGACCTTGGCATCGGCGACGACATCGGGTTCGACATCTTCCGGGCCAAGCTCGACGCAGGCGCCAAGATAGGTGTTCATCGAGCGCTCGCCATCTTCGGTGACGAAGATCATCGAGCGGGCGGTCGGCGGAAACGTGCCCTTGGGCCTGGTCTCGTAATGCACGCCCTGGGCGCGGATATCATGCTCGAAGATCTCCCCGAGCTGGTCTTCCGCGACCTTGCCGAAATAGGCGGCCCTGCCGCCGAAATTCGCCACGCCCGCCGCCGTGTTGCCGGCGCTGCCGCCAGAGGCTTCGAGCGCCGGCCCCATGCGCGAATAGAGAAGTTCGGCGCGCTCGGCATCGATGAGATTCATCGCAGCCTTGGTGATTTTGTTGTCGATCAGAAATTGATCGTCGCAGCGCGCGATAATGTCGACGATAGCATTGCCAACGGTCAGTACATCGAAACGAGTCATCAAGAAGGAGCCCCGGTATTGGTGATAGCCGTTAATCGGTATTATCGGTTTTTTGAAAGTTTGGAAGAAGAATCCGCTTTCCGCCGAATAACTAAATCCCGTTCAGTCATTTGCCTGTCACTTTCCATCTGTAAATGCTTATCAAGCGGCTGGCATGGGACGTTCTCAAGGCATCCAAGGTCAGTCTGGGAAGGTATGATACCTTCCGCCTCACCGGTACGCGCGCCGACCACGGATGAACTGGCGGCTTGTGCACCGGGAGGACTCCGGCGGGAACCGGATGTTGAAGCGGGCTTGGCCCGCTTTTTTTAATCCCTCCCGCTTTTTGGCTTTCCACGATGCGGCAAGCTGTTACAACTCTGGGATCAGCTCTCCAGATTCATTCCCCTCGCCCAGCATGTCCGAAATCTTTTCCGATGTTCTCCCGGTCTTCCTGCTGATCCTTGTCGGCTGGGTGATCGTGCGCACCGGCGTGCTGACGGCCAGCGTCGGCGAGGCGATGAGCGAATTCGTCTTCAAGATCGCCGTGCCGCTTTTGCTGTTCCAGACCATTGCGGAAGCGGATTTTCGCGGCGCTTCGCCGTTCCGGCTGTGGGCCGCCTATTTCGCCGGCGTTGCGGTTACCTGGACGGCAGGCCATCTCGTCGCGACGCGGCTGTTCGGGCGGGATGCGCGCATCGGGGTGCTCGCCGGCGTGTCCTCCGCCTTCGCCAATACGATTTTCATCGGCCTGCCGCTGGTGGGACGCACGGTGGGGCCTGACGGCATCATGGCCATGTCGATCCTGATTGCCGTGCATCTGCCAACCATGATGATCGCCGGCACGCTGCTGATGGAGCAGGCCGAACGCAGGGAAAACGGCGGCGCCGGCCGCAGCATGCTGGAGCTTCTGCAACAGGTCGGCCGGAACCTCGTCCGCAATCCGCTCGTCATCGGGCTTCTCGGCGGGCTTGTCGTGCATCTCATCGGCATTCCCTTGCCGGCGACGCTTGGCACCGTTGTCGACAACATCGCCAATATTGCCGGCCCAGCGGCCCTGATTTCGCTCGGCATGGCGCTCCGGCAATACGGCGTTTCCGGCAATCTCGGCATCGCTAGCGTCACCGCCGCCTTCAAGCTTGTGCTGTTGCCGGCCTGTGTGCTTGCGGCGAGCTATCTTCTCGGCCTCAGCCCGGAATGGCGGGCCGCCCTCGTGCTCACCGCCGCGGTCCCGACGGGCGTGAACGCCTGGCTGATTGCCAATCGCTTCGGTGTGGGTCACAGTCTCGCCGCATCGACGATCACGCTGACAACAGCGCTCGGCGCATTCTCGGTGTCACTCTGGGCTTATTTGCTCGGTTAGGGCATCCAGCAGGCTTATGCCGGCTTGAATGCCGCGACGATATATCTCCGGCTTCGGAGAAGCAGGCAGGAAAATGGTCATATATTTGCGCATCGCCGCCGCTAAGGATGGAGCGCAGCAAAGGATGGAACCATGAATATTGCAGCGCCACTCACCACCAATCCGGCTTCGGCCTATATGCAGAAGGTCTTCGTGCTGCAGGGCGGCGGAGCGCTCGGCTCCTATCAGGCCGGCGCTTTCGAGGCGCTGAGAGAACAGAATATCGAGCCGGACTGGATCGCCGGCATCTCGATCGGCGCGATCAACGCCGCGATCATGGCGGGCAATGTGCCAGGCGAGCGGCTGGAGAAGCTGCGCTCCTTCTGGAACAGGGTCAGCGTGCAGATGCCGGTCGACCTCCTGATGGAGAAGCGGCGCGAGACCAATCCATTCTACCGCACCGTCAGCAGCTGGTGGGTCTCGACCTTCGGCGTGCCCGGCTTTTTTTCGCCCTGGCAGATCCCATCCTGGTTCCAGGCGCGCGGCTCGGCGGGCGCGACCAGCGTCTACGATACGGAGCAATTGCGCCAGACGCTGCTCGACCATGTCGATTTCGACCGCATCAACCACGGTCCGGTGCGGCTCAGCCTTGGCGCTGTCAACGTCCGCACCGGTAATTTCGCCTTTTTCGACAACCGGGACATCCAGATCAAGCCCGAGCACGTCATGGCGAGCGGCGCTTTGCCGCCCGGCTTCCCGGCGATCAAGATCGGCAACGACTATTACTGGGACGGCGGCCTGGTCTCCAATACGCCGCTGACCTACGTGCTGCGCAATGGCGCCGACATCGACACGGTGGTCTTTCAGGTCGACCTTTTCAGCGCCATCGGCCCGCAGCCGCAGGATCTCGAAGAAGTCGAGGAGCGGCGCAAGGACATCACCTATTCCAGCCGCACCCGGCTCAACACCGACCTGTTTTTAGAGCGCCACCGCCTGCGCCGCACCATTTCGGAGCTTTACGCGCGCCTGCCGGACGAAGCCAAGGCCGATCCCGCGATCCAGAAGCTGAAGGCGCAATGCTCGGACTACGGCGTCACCATCATCCATCTGATCTACCGCAACAAGCAGTTCCGCTCGCATTCGAAGGATTACGAATTCTCGGCGCTGTCGATGCACGAGCATTGGGAGGCGGGCCTGCGCGACGCGCGCAAGGCGCTGCTGGCGGAGGACTGGCGCGTGCCGCCAAGCGCCGAGGACGGGCTCAAGGTCTATGACCTCGACCAGAGAACGCGGTCGCGCCGGCATTCGGTTTAAGAGCCGCCCAAACGGCGAAAAGCCCGATCGAAATGACCGGGCTCTTGGCATCATTCGGCTGATAAGACCTATCCAGTTGTTTTTGCGCAATTCCGGACGGAAAACCGCTGCGCACTTTTCCTAGAATTGCTTTAGTTCGTCGCGGCCGGAGCCGGTGCTGCGTTCGGGTCCGGCAAGGGTACTGGCGTATCGGCCAGCGTGCGCAGATAGGCGATCAGGTCGGCGCGGTCCTTTTCCTTCGGCAGGCCGGCAAAGCCCATGGCTGTTCCGGGAATGAACTTTTTCGGTGCCGCCACGAAGTGATAGATGTGATCATAGGTCCACTTCTCCGCACCGTCCTTGGAGAAGGTTTTGATGGCGGCGGAATAGGCAAAGCCCTCATGTTCGGCGACCGGACGGTCGATAATGCCCCAGAGATCGGGACCAACCTTGTTTGGCCCTCCCTTCTCCCCGGAATGACAGGCCTGACACTTCTTGAAGATCGCTTCGCCAGCCTTGGCATCGGCCGTTTGCAGCAACTTTGCGATCGGCGTTTCCTGCACGGCGGCGGCCTTGCCACCGGCGTCCCCGGCCGGCTCTTCGGCGGCAACAATTTCGAAGCCGGGCTTTTCCGGCACCTCTGAATGGAAAATATATCCTGACGCGAGCGACACGGACTTCAGCACGAAAAGTGTTGCCAGAAGTGCCCCGACACCCATGTTCACGTAGGATGAATTCATCTGCTATGCTCCCCTCGCCTCCGGCAGCGACTGCCGGCCCATCTTGAATTCGCGCGAAACCTATGTCTTTTGGCTGTTTCTTGCAACTCTGTAAACCGTCTCCACCATGAGACGTTTTGACACTTTTACGGCGGGAATAGAAGGCCCAACGATGACAGATTCCAACTTAGACAAGACGCTGGTGCTCATTCCGGCCCGGATGGCCTCCACACGCCTGCCGGGCAAACCGCTCGCCGATATTTGCGGCCTGCCCATGATCGTACAGGTTGCCAAGCGCGCGCGCGAGGCGGCGATCGGTCGCATCGTCGTCGCCGTTGATCATGAGGATACCTATGCCGCCGTCGCCAATGCCGGTTTCGAGGTGGTGATGACGCGCCAGGACCATCAGTCCGGCTCCGATCGTATTCATGAGGCCCTGCGGGCCGTCGATCCCGATGGTCGCGTCGAGATCATCGTCAATGTTCAAGGCGACCTGCCGACCATCGATCCAAAGACCATTCATGCGGCACTGCGTCCGCTCGACAATCCCGCCGTCGACATCGGAACGCTGACCGTCGAGATCAAGGAGGAGGAAGAAAAGACCCTGCCGAGCGTCGTCAAGGTCGTCGGCTCGGCTCTGTCGGAAAACCGCCTGCGCGCGCTCTATTTTACCCGCGCCACAGCCCCCTACGGCAAGGGGCCGCTCTACCATCATATCGGGCTCTATACCTATCGCCGCGCGGCGCTTGAGAAATTCGTCAGCCTCGGCCCGTCGCCGCTCGAACTGCGCGAATCGCTGGAGCAATTGCGGGCGCTGGAAGCCGGCATGCGCATCGATGTCGAGATCGTTGACACGATCCCGCTCGGTGTCGATACTCCCGCCGACCTCGAAAAGGCCCGACGCATCCTTTCCGGCGCCTCTCGCTGACGGAATCTCTCCCCTAAAGGCAGTCCCATGACCACCAAGACCAACAAGATCTCCTTCCAGGGCGACTATGGCGCCAATTCCGACATGGCCTGCCGCGACATGTTCCCGACGATGGAGCCGCTGCCCTGCCAGACCTTCGAGGACGCCTTCGCCGCCGTCGA
>Ga0136846_1226749_pt1 | contig 16822 bp, 17 predicted proteins | sample HopSoiMetagenom2_FD_96841 | JGI IMG/M metagenome (GOLD analysis project Ga0136846, IMG submission 96841) | Grasslands soil microbial communities from Hopland, California, USA - 2 Assembly 2016 (version 4) | ecosystem: Environmental > Terrestrial > Soil > Grasslands | place: USA: Hopland...
CGAGGCGATGCGGCGCGGCCCAGTCGGCGCGCCTGGCGCGGGCGTCGGCGACCAGCGCGCGCAGCGCCGACGCGTCGCGCAGCCCGAGGTTCACGCCCTGCCCCGCGAGCGGATGCACGACGTGGGCGGCGTCGCCCATCACCAGCACCGGTCCGGCGGCGTAGGCCTCGGCGAGCTGGCGGCGCAGCGGGAAGCCGATCCGCGGCGTCAGCGGCCGGCACGCGCCGAGCCGCGACGTGAAGGCGCGAGCGAGTTCCTCCGCGAACCGCGCGTCGTCGAGCGCCAGCACGCGCACGGCCTCGGCCTCCGGCAGCGTCCACACGATCGAACTGACGTGCGGCGCGGCTGCCCACGGCGCGCACGGCAGGAACGCCAGCGGCCCGGTGGGCAGGAACCGCTGCCACGCGGTGTCCTCGTGCGGCCGCTCGGTGGCGACGTAGGCGACCACGCCGCGCTGCGCGTAATCCTCGGTGGTGGTCGCGATGCCGGCGAGGTCGCGCAGGGTGGAACGCGCGCCGTCCGCGGCGATCGCGACGCGCGCCTCGATGCGCAGGCCGTCGTCGAGTTCCAGCGTCGCGCCGGCCTCGCCCGATCCTTCGTCGCGTCGTTCCAGCGCAACCACCGCCGCCGGGCAGCGCACGGTCACGGTCGAGGCGCGCAGCGCCGCCCAGAGGCGGTCCTGCAGCAGCGCGTTCTCGACGATCCAGCCGAGCTGCTTCACCGCGAGCGCATCCGCGTCGAACCGCAGCGCCTCGCCGCCGCCGGCGTCCCACACGCACATGCGCCGGTACGGCTGCGCGCGTGCGGCGGCGACCGTGTCCCAGACCCCGACGGCGTCGAGCAGCGCGGCGCTGTCGGGGGCGAAGGCGTAGACCCGCGGGTCACGCCGATCGGGCGCATCGACCGACCACGGCGCGGGTTCGGCGCGTTCGATCAGCGTGACCTGCAGGCCCTCGCGGGCCAGCGCGAGCGCGCAGGCGGCGCCGACGATGCCGCCGCCGACGACGGCGGCGTCGATGCGCCGGCCCGGGGCGATGCGGCGGCTCATGCGGCGGCCTCCCGGCACAGCCGCGGCACGTCGCCGCGGTAGCCCATCGCGCTGCCGACCAGTTGCGCGCGCAGCGCGGCGTCGTGATCGAGCGCCAGCAGCCCGAGCCCGCGCAGCGGCGACAGCAGCGGCGACGGGTTGGCGGTGAGGCGGGCGAGGCCGTCGGAGAAATCGAGGGTGCGGGCGCGGTCCTCGCGACGGCGCGCCGCGTAGTCGGCCAGCACCGCGGCGGCACCGGCGTCCTCGCCGCGGGCACGCCCCGCGGCGATGCATTCGACCAGGGTCAGGGCGTCGCGCAGGCCGAGGTTGAAGCCCTGCGCGCCGATCGGGTGCAGGGTCTGCGCGGCGTTGCCGACGACGACCGCGCGCGGCGCGGTCAGGCGCTCGGCGAGCACCCGGACGATCGGGTACGCGCTGCGCGGCCCGACCGACAGGAACCGCCCCGCGCGCCAGCCGAACGCGCGCTGCAGGCGGGCGAGGTAGGCGTCGTCGTCGAGCGCAGCGACCGCATCGGCCGCGTCGGCGGCGACCCCGTGGATCGTGCCGTAGTGGCCGTCGCCGCGCGGCAGCACCGCGGTCGGGCCGTGGTCGGTCAGCCGTTCCCAGGCGGTGCCGTCGGGCGCGCGGTCGCCGCACACGCGGGCGACGAACAGGGTCTGGCCGTAGTCGTGGCGCGCGGTCGCGATGCCCAGCGCCTCGCGCACCGCGCTGGCGGTGCCGTCGGCGGCGACCACCAGCCGGGCAGCGAGGAGGCGCTCGCCGTCGGCGTCGGCGATCCGCACCCGGCGCAGCCCGTCCGCCCCGTCGCCGGCCCCGTCGCCGCCCGCCCCGTCCGCGAAACCGACGAAACGCGCCGGGCGATGGCGCCGCAACCGCGGCAGATCGCTCAGCTTCGCCTCCAGCGCCTCGCCGAAATCGCGCGCGACCACGACCTGGCCGAAGGCCTCGCGGCCGTACTCGGCGGCGTCCAGCACGACCCGGCCGAAGTCTCCGCTGCGGCTGATGTGGATGCGGGCGATGGCGCCGGCCGGCGCGCGCAGCCGGGGCAGCACGTCCAGCGCGCGCAGGGCGCGGACGCTGGCCTCGGCGAGGCTGAGATTGCGCTGGTCGAACACCGCCGGCAGCGCCCCGGCCGGCGCGGCTTCGAGCAGCGCCACGTCCAGGCCGAGGCCGTCCAGCGCGATCGCGAGACTGGCGCCGACCAGGCCGCCGCCGACGATCAGCACATCGTGGACGGGCCCGTCGGCGGACGACGGGGACGGCGGCGCGGGGGCGTGGGAGGACATTGCGTTATGCTACCGCCTCCGCGCTCTCCGCTCGCCACCGCCCGCTGCCCGCTGCCGCCGATGACCATGCCCGCCGACACCTCCGCCCCCGCCTCCGACACCCGCGGCCTGCTCGCCCCGGGTCCGCTGCTGCTGGCCGGCATGATCGTCCTGGCGGCGCTCAGCCGGCTGCTGCCGCATCCGCAGAACTTCTCCCCGGTCGAGGCCATCGGCCTGTTCGGCGGCGCGTTCTTCGCCCGCCGCAGCCTGGCGCTGGCGGTGCCGCTGCTGGCGATGTTCGCCTCCGACCTGCTGCTCGGCGTGATCGGCGGCGGCATCTACTGGAGCTACGTCGCCAGCCTGTCGTTCTGGTCGGTCTACGCCGCGATCGCGCTGTGCACGCTGCTGGGCTTCCCCCTGCGCGGCCGCGCCGGCGGCGCCCGCGTGCTCGGCGCCTCGCTGGCCGGCTCGGTGCTGTTCTTCGTCGTGACCAACTTCTTCGCCTGGTACGGCAGTGCGATGTATCCGCAGACCGGCGCCGGCCTGGTCGCCGCCTACGTCGCCGGCATCCCGTTCTTCCAGAACACCCTGCTCGGCACGCTGTTCTATTCGGCGCTGCTGTTCGGCGGCTTCGCGCTGCTGCGCACCCGGGTGCCGGCGCTGCGCGCGCAGACGGTGTGACGCCGGGGGCGGCGTCGCTTGTCGAAGTGCCTTGCCACCGAACCCCGCACGCATCCTCCCCGCGCAGGCGGGATTCCGGCGCCCGGCCACGGGTGGCGATGGGTCCTCGCGTTCGCGAGGATGACCGCGACCTCGAATGACGATCGCGAGGACTGATCGATGGGCAATCGCCTTTCCAAGATCTACACCAGGACCGGGGACGACGGCACGACCGGGCTCGGCGACGGCAGCCGGGTGGCGAAGGATTCGGCGCGGGTGTCGGCCTACGGCACCGTCGACGAGGCCAATTCCGCGATCGGCGTGCTGCTCGCGGTCGCCCTGCCCGACGACGTCCGCGAGCTGCTGACCACCATCCAGCACCAGTTGTTCGACCTCGGCGGCGAGCTGTGCATCCCCGGCCACGCGGCCATCCAGGACGCCGACGTCGAACGCCTCGAACAGCGCCTGGACCACTACAACGACCCGCTGCCGGCGCTGAAGGACTTCATCCTGCCCGGCGGCGGCGAGGGCGCGGCGCGCTGCCACCTGGCGCGCACGATCGTGCGCCGCGCCGAACGCGAGTGCGTGACCCTCTCGCACCACGACGCGGTGCGGCCGCAGGCGATCCGCTATCTCAACCGCCTGTCCGACCTGCTGTTCGTGCTGGCCCGGGTGCTGGCGCGCCACGACGGCCAGGGCGAAGTCCTCTGGCAGCACGCGCGGCGCAATCCGGGATGAGCCGGCTGCCGGTCTTCACGCATCCCTCCTGCCTCGACCACGACACCGGTCCGGGGCACGCGGAATGCGCGGAACGACTGGCCGCCGTCACCGACGCCCTGCGCGCCGCATTCGCCGACGACCTGGCCTGGTGCGAGGCGCCGCGCGCGACCCGCGGCCAGTTGCTGCGCGTGCATACCGCCCCGCTGCTGCACGCGGTGCTCGAAACCCGTCCCGGCCAGCGGATGTGGCTGGATCCGGACACGGTGCTGTCGCCGGGCTCGGCCGAGGCCGCGCTGCGCGCCGCCGGCGCCGCGGTCGCCGCGGTCGAGTGCGTGATGAACGGGGAAGCGAAGCGCGCCTTCTGCGCGGTGCGTCCGCCGGGCCACCACGCCACGAGCTGCGCGCCGATGGGCTTCTGCCTGTTCAACGCGATCGCGGTCGGCGCCGCGCATGCGCTCGACAAGTACGGCCTGTCGCGGGTGGCGGTCGCCGATTTCGACGTGCACCACGGCAACGGCACCCAGGCGATCTTCGACCTCGAGTCGCGGGTGGTGTTCGCGAGCAGCCACCAGATGCCGCTGTATCCCGACAGCGGCCACGCCAGCGACCGCGGCGTCAACAACATCTTCAACGCGCCGCTGCCGCCGGGCGCCGGCGGCGAGGCGTTCCGCGCCGCCTGGGGCGACCGCCTGCTGCCGCAGATCGACGCGTTCCGGCCGCAACTGGTGATGATCTCCGCCGGCTTCGACGCGCATCGCCGCGACCCGCTGGCGCAGCTCGAACTGGAGGCCGCCGATTTCGCGTGGATCACCCGCGAGCTGGTCGCGATCGCGGACCGGCACGCCGACGGTCGCGTGGTCTCCAGCCTCGAAGGCGGCTACGACCTGGCCGCGCTGCGCGAGGCGAGCGCGGCGCACGTCGGCGCCCTGCTGGGAAATCCCTGAACGCTCCGGCGCGCCTGAGCGCCGGTCCGCGGCATGCCCGGCCGCGTTGCCGCCCCGGGGCGGATGCGTCAAGCTAACCCGATTCGTTTCCCGACCGGGTCCACCGCGTGCGCAAACACCTCCGCCTGCTGCCGTTGCCCTTCTGCATCGCCCTGTCGCTGTCCGCGCAGGCGGCCGACGACCCGCCGGAGGACTGGGGCCAGTGCCCGGTGGAGGACGCCGTCCCGGCCTTCACCGACCTGCCCGCGCCGCGCGCCGGCGCGGCGACCGGCGCCGACCGCACGCAGCAGAACACCGACATCGGCAGCGACACGCTGGAAGGCACCGAAGGCGAGGTGGTGAACTTCAGCGGCAACGTGCTGCTGCGCCGTGGCGACCAGACCCTGGCGACCGATCACCTCAGCTTCGACCAGGACACCGAGACCTACACCGCCGAAGGCAGCGTCCGCTACCAGGACGGCGGCATGCGCCTGATCGCGGCCCGCGCCCGCGGCGACCAGGCCAAGGACACGCACGAACTGGAAGACATCCGCTACCAGCTCGTCGCCCGCCGCGGCAACGGCGGCGCCAAGCGCATCGAGATGCACGGCGACATCGGCTCGCTGTACGGCTCGACCTACTCGACCTGCCCGCCCGACGCGCGCCGCTGGGAACTGCGCGCGCAGCGGATCGACGTCGATACCGCGGCCGGCATGGGCACCGCACGCAACGCCACCCTGCGTGTGGGCAAGGTGCCGGTGCTGTACCTGCCCTGGTTCCGCTTCCCGATCGACGACCAGCGCCGCACCGGCCTGCTCTACCCGGCGATCTCGCAGTCCGGGCGCAACGGCTTCGACTGGCGCCAGCCGATCTACCTGAACCTGGCGCCGAACTACGACGCCACCCTCAACCCGCGCTACATGAGCAAGCGCGGCCTGCAGCTCGGCGGCGAGTTCCGCTTCCTCACGCCGACCAGCCGCGGCGTGTTCGAAGGCGCATTCCTGCCCTCGGACAAGCTGGCCGACCGCGAGCGCGACCTCGAGATCGCCGACGGCGTGCCGGTGGCCAACCGGCGCAAGTCGGACCGCGGTTTCGTCCATTTCGCCGGCAGCCAGGATTTCGGCCCGCACTGGCAGGCCCGCGCCAACCTCGGCTGGATCAGCGACCCCCGCTATCTCGACGACGCCAGCAACAACCTGAACAGCGGCGCCAACTCGTTCGTGCTCAGCGACATCGGCCTGTACGGCCGCGGCCGCGACTGGGACGCGGCGATCATGGCCGACCACTGGCAACTGGCCGACTACACGCTGACCGACGCCAACCTGCCGTTCAACCGCCTGCCGCGGGCGCAGGTCCACTGGCGCAAGCGCTTCCTGCCGATGCTCGAGGCCGGCGTCGCCGCCGAGGCCGTGCGCTTCGACCACGCCGAGTTCGCCGGCGGCAACCGCATCGACCTGCAGCCCTACCTCAGCCTGCCGCTGGAAGGCGCGAGCTGGTTCGTCAAGCCGACCTTCGCCTGGCGCTACACCGGCTACAACCTCGAGAAGGACCCCGCGCTGCCGGGCCGCGACGACAACCCCTCCCGCAGCCTGCCGGTCACCACGCTGGACGCCGGGCTGTACTTCGACCGCGCCGCCAACTGGGGCGGCGAGCACTACCTGCACACACTGGAACCGCGGATCTTCTACTTCAACGCCCCCTACCGCGACCAGGGCGGCATCCCGCTGTTCGACACCCGGCCGCTGACCTTCGGCTGGGGCCAGTTGTTCCGCGACAACCGCTATTCCGGGGCCGACCGCCAGGCCGACGGCAACCAGTTGACCCTCGCGGTCTCGACCCGGTTCATCCGCGAGCGCGACGGCCGCGAGAAGCTGTCGGCCAGCCTCGGCCAGATCCGCTACTTCGAGGACTCCCGGGTCACGGTGCCCGGCGAGAGCCCGGTCGAGCAGGGCAAGTCGGCCTGGATCGTCGACACCACCTACGCCCCGAACGACCGCTGGACCATCGGCGCGTCCTACCAGTGGGACCCGAAGGCCGGCCGCCGCGACCTGACCAGCGTCCGCACCCGCTACCTGATCGGCGAGGACGGCATCGTCAACCTCAGCTACCGCTACCGCCGAGACCTGCTCGAACAGGCCGACCTGTCGTTCCTGTACCCGATCAATCCGAGCTGGAGCGTGGTCGGCCGCTACTACTACTCGCTGCGCGACCACAAGCTGCTGGAAGGCATCGCCGGCGTGCAGTGGGAAAGCTGCTGCATCGCGGTCCGCCTGGTCGGCCGCCGCTACCTGCGCTACCGCGGCGAGGAGCTCAACAACGCCATTCAGCTCGAGATCGAACTGAAGGGGTTAGGCTCCGCGGGCCCGGACACGGAAGGCCGGTTGCGCCGTGCTATCCTCGGCTATTACCGCGAGGACCTGTCCCTCGTGCCGCCGCCCCAGACGCGCAGCGGCGAACTCCCCTCTTCCGACGCCATCCCATGATCCGACCGCTTCGCGCTCTCCTCGCCGTCCTCTTCCTGGCCGGCAGCGTCACCGCCCTCGCCCAGCAACAGCCCCTGGACCGCATCGCGGCGGTGGTCGACGAGGACATCATCCTGCAGAGCGAACTGGATCGCGCCGTCGCCAACATCCGCGGCCAGTACGCCGGCCGCGAGGCCCAGCTCCCGCCGGCCGACGTGCTGCAGCGGCAGGTGCTGGAGCGCCTGATCCTGATGCGCCTGCAGACCGCGCGCGCCGCCGCCACCGGCATCCGGGTCGCCGACGAGGAAGTCGACAACGCGGTCGCCGGGATCGCCCGCCAGAACAACCTCACGCCCGAGCAGATGCGCCAGCAACTGGCGCACGACGGCATGACCATGGGCGATTTCCGCAACTCGCTGCGCGAGGAACTGCTGGTCCAGCGCCTGCGCCAGCGCTTCGCCCAGAGCAAGATCAGCGTCAGCGACGGCGAGGTGGATGCGGCCATGGCCGCGCAGGCCGGCGGCAACACCCAGTACCGCCTCGCCCACATCCTGGTCGGCCTGCCCGAAGGCGCGACCGCCGAGCAGATCGCCACCGGCGAGAAGAAGATCGAAGGCATCAAGGCCCTGCTCGACCGCGGCGACATGGAGTTCAGCGCCGCCGCCGTGCGCTATTCCGACAGCCCGAACGCGCTGGAAGGCGGCGATCTCGGCTGGCGCAGCCTCGACCAGATCCCGACCAGCTTCGCCAGCACCATCCGCAGCATGCAGCCCGGCCAGATCATCGGCCCGATCCGCGGCCCCAGCGGCTTCCAGTTGATCAAGCTCGAAGAAGTGCGCAACAGCGACGCCGGCGCCGCGGGCACGGTCACCCAGTACCACGCCCGCCACATCCTGCTGCGCAGCGAGGACGGCAAGGAAGACACCGCGGCCAAGGCCAAGCTCGAGACCCTGCGCGCGCGTATCGCCGGCGGCGCCGATTTCGCGCAGTTGGCCTCGGAGAACTCGCAGGACAACGCGAGCAAGGCCAAGGGCGGCGATCTCGGCTGGTTCGCGCAGGACGATTTCGGCCCCGAATTCGGCGCCCAGGTCGCCGGGCTGGCCGACGGCCAGGTCTCGGCGCCGTTCAGGACCCAGGCCGGCTGGCACATCGTTCAGCGCCTCGAAACCCGCCAGGGCAAGGCCAGCGACGACAACCGCCGCGCCCAGCTCCGCGAGAGCATCGGCCAGCGCAAGCTGGAGGACGAGTGGAACCGCTTCCTGCGCGAGATGCGCGGCGAGGCCTTCATCGACATCCGCAGCGGCGGTACGCCGGCCGGCGGCTGAGCCATGGCGCGACGCCCGCGGCTCGCGCTGGTGCCCGGCGAGCCCGCCGGGGTCGGCCCCGAACTGGTCGTCCGTGCGGCCCAGCGCGACTGGGAAGCTCGCCTCGTGTGCTACGGGGACCGCGACTGCCTGCTGCGCGCCGCCGACGCCATCGGCCTGCCGCTGCGGCTGATCTCCCCCAACGACGACTCTGCCGCCGGCCCCGGCCGGCTGGCGCACGTCGAAATCCCCAACGCCGTCGCCGCCGCCTTCGGCCGGCCCGAGCCGCGCAACGCCCGCGCGGTGATCGCCGCGCTGGAGACCGCCGCCGGCGCCTGCCTGCAGAATCTGTGCGACGGCGTGGTCACCGGCCCGGTGCACAAGGCGGCGATCAACGCCGGCGGCATTCCCTACTCCGGCACCACCGAGCTGCTGGCCGCACAGGCCGGGCGCGAGGTGGTGATGATGCTGGCGAACGACATCGTCCGGGTCGCGCTGGCGACCACCCACCTGCCGCTGCGGGCGGTTCCCGACGCGATCACGCGCGAGGGGCTCGAACGCACCCTGCGCATCCTGCACGCCTCCCTGCGCGAGGACTTCGGCATCGCCGCGCCGCGGATCGCGGTGCTCGGGCTGAACCCGCACGCCGGCGAGGACGGGCATCTGGGCCGCGAGGAACTGGACGTGGTCATCCCGCTGCTCGACGCCCTGCGCGACGAGGGCTGGACCCTGATCGGCCCGCTGCCTGCGGACACCGCGTTCCTGCCGGCGAAGCTCGCCGGCTTCGACGCGGTGCTGGCGATGTACCACGACCAGGGGCTGCCGGTGCTGAAGTACAGCGGGTTCGAGCGCGCGGTGAACCTCACCCTGGGCCTGCCCTACCCGCGGGTGGCGGTCGATCACGGCACCGCGTTGGACCTCGCCGGGCGCGGCGAGGCCGACCCGTCCAGCCTGTTCGCCGCGATCGACACCTGCACCCGACTCGCCAGGGCGCGGCTGATGCGCGCGGGGGACGCATGAACGATCGCCACGACGACGACGCCAGCTTCGTCCGCCCGGCCAAGAAGTCGCTGGGCCAGCACTTCCTGCACGAGCGCGGCGTCATCGACAAGATGCTGCTGGCGATCGATCCGCGCCCGGGCGACCGCTTCGTCGAGATCGGTCCCGGCCAGGGCGCGCTGACCTTCCCGCTGCTGGCGCGCCACGGCGCGCTGACCGCGATCGAGTTCGACCGCGATCTGCTCGCGCCGCTGACCGCGCAGGCGCGCGCCCACGGCGAACTGCGCCTGGTCCATTCGGACGTGATGGACGTCGACCTGACCGCGCTCGCCCGCGAGGTCGCCGGCGACGATCGCATCCGCCTGGTGGGCAACCTGCCCTACAACCTGTCCTCGCCGATCCTGTTCCATGCGCTGGACCACGCCGCGGCGATCCGCGACATGCACTTCATGCTGCAGAAGGAAGTGGTCGATCGCATGGCCGCCGCGTCGGGCAGCAAGGTGTACGGCCGGCTCAGCGTGATGCTTCAGGCGTATTGCACGGTGACCTCGCTGTTCAAGGTGCCGCCGGGCGCCTTCCGGCCGCCGCCGAAGGTCGATTCCGCGGTGGTGCGGCTGGTGCCGAAGGCCCCGGCCGAGGTGGACATCGCCGACCCGAAACGCTTCGCGGACATCGTGCGCGCCGCCTTCGGCCAGCGCCGCAAGACCCTGCGCAACGCGCTCGGCGGCACCTGCACGGTGGAGCAGATCGCGGCCGCCGGCATCGACCCGCAGATCCGCGCCGAGCGCCTGGACGTCGCCGACTTCGTGCGCCTCGCCAACCTGGCCCCGTCCGCGGACTGAGCAGAGCGCCACGGAATCGCCGCAGGCACTACACTGTCGGCATGCAGGACACCCCGGAATTCGCCATCGCGATCGACGTCGCGACCCGCTATCTCAACGAGCAATCCCGCCCCGGCGAGGACCTCTACTATTTCGCGTACACCATCGGCATCCGCAACACCGGCGCGCGCGCGGCGCAACTGATCTCGCGGCGCTGGCGCGTGGTGGACGCAACCGGCGGGCTGCGCGAGGTCGAGGGCGAGGGCGTGGTCGGCGAACAGCCGCGGCTGCGCCCGGGCGAACGCTTCGAGTACACCTCGACCACGTCCTTTAGCACCCCCTGCGGCACGATGGAAGGCGCCTATGTGCTGCGCGCCGACGACGGCACCGAGTTCGAGGCGCCGATCCCGCCGTTCGTGCTCTGCATCCCGCGGACGCTGCACTGATGGCGGTCTGGGCGATCGGCGACCTGCAGGGCTGCTACGGCCCCACCCAGCGCCTGCTGGAGAAGATCCGCTTCGACCCGGCGCAGGACCGGCTGTGGTTCTGCGGCGACCTGGTCAACCGCGGCGGCGAATCGCTGGAGACGCTGCGCCTGGTCCACGCGCTGCGCGACCAGTGCACGGTGGTGCTGGGCAACCACGACCTGTCGCTGCTGGCGATCTCCGAGCGCAGTCCCGAAGACCAGCGCAAGGTCAACCCCGACCTGCAGCGCGTGCTGTTCGCCGAGGACCGCGACGCGCTGATCGGCTGGCTGCGCGAACGCCCGCTGCTGCACGTCGATCGCGAGCTCGGCTGGGCGATGCTGCACGCCGGCCTCGCGCCCAAGTGGAGCCTCGCGCACGCCGAGAAGCACGCCCGCGAGGTGGAGCGTCGCCTGCGCAGCGACAGCCGCCGCAAGCTGCTGCGCAACATGTACGGCGACTACCCGCCGTGGTCGCCGGCGCTGCGCGGCGTGGAGCGCGAGCGCGCGATCATCAACATCTTCACCCGCCTGCGCTACTGCTCGCCGCGCGGCCGCATCGCGTTCAACGAGAAGGGCGCGCCGGGCACCCAGGCGGCCGGACTGTACCCCTGGTACGAGGTCCCCGGCCGCACCGAGCGCGAGCTGAAGATCGTCTGCGGCCACTGGTCGACGCTGGGTCTGTTCATCGGCCACGGCGTCCATGCCATCGACACCGGCGCGGTCTGGGGCGGCAGGCTCACCGCGCTGCGGCTCGACAGCGAGGACCTGTGCCTGGTGCAGGTGCCGGGACGAGCAGTGGCCAACCCGGGCGTGGAGCAGGACTGATGGCACGCCCCGGCGCCGGCGCGTGGCTGTGCGTCGCGCTGCTCGGCGCCATCGCCACCGGCTGCGAAGACGGCCATGGCGCGAGCACGGCAACGCAGGCCGCCGCACGTCCCGCGATCGTCGAACCGCCACCGCCACCACCCCCGCCTTCGCCGCCCCTGGTGGCCGCCGCGCGCCGGCAGATCGGCGTCACCGTGCGCTATGACCCCGCCTACGTCGTGCTGCCCTACCCCGGCGGCGACGTGCCGCAGGACCGCGGCGTGTGCACCGACGTCGTGATCCGGGCGCTGCGCGCGAAGGAACTCGACCTGCAGCAGCGCGTGCACGAGGACATGCTGGCGCATTTCGACGCCTACCCGAAGAAATGGGGCCTGCGCGCACCGGACGCGAACATCGACCACCGCCGCGTGCCGAACCTGCAGGTCTGGTTCGACCGCCAGGGCTGGTCGGTGCCGGTCACCGACCGCGCGCAGGACTACCTCGTCGGCGACCTCGTCACCTGGACGCTGCCGGGCAACCTCGACCACATCGGCATCGTCGGCGATCGCCGCTCGCCGTTCACGCGCACGCCGCTGATCCTGCACAACATCGGCCACGGCACGCGCGAGGACGACATCCTGTTCGCGTATCCGATCACCGGGCATTACCGGCCGCAGCTCCAGCCGGACCTGTAATCCGGTAGAGCGGCCTTCAGGCCGCTGCTCCCGCTTTGGAAACGTGGCAGCGGCCTGAAGGCCGCTCTACCGGGCTGCTCTACCGGGGCGCTCTACCGGGGCGCTCTACCGGGGCGCTCTGCCGGGCGGCCGGCCGGGCCGCGGGTCAGGCGCGTTCGTAGTCGACGAATTCGAAGGCGAACGCATGGTCCGCGTCCGCCGCATGCGCCTGCCGCGCGACCGTGCGCCATCGCGCCGGATCGAACGCCGGGAAGAACGCGTCGGCGTGCTCGACCACCGTCTCGACGTGGGTCAGATGCAGGCGGGTCGCCAGCGGCAGCGTCAGCGCGTAGACCTCGCCGCCGCCGATGACGCACAGTTCGGATGCGTCGTCCTGCGTGGCGAGCGCGAGGGCCTCGTCGAGCGACGCCACCGCTTCCATGCCGTCGAACGGCACGCGCCCGCCGCGCGTCAGCACCAGATTGCGCCGCTTCGGCAGCGCGCGTCCCAGCGAATCGGCGGTCTTGCGGCCCATCAGCACCGGCTTGCCGAGGGTCAGCGCCTTGAAGCGCTTCAGGTCGTCCGGCAGGCGCCACGGCAGCTCGTTGCCGCGGCCGATGGCGTTGCGCCGGTCGAGCGCGGCGACGAGGACGAGATCGACGTTCAAACCGCCACCGGCGCCTTGATCGCCGGGTGCGGGTCGTAACCGTCGATGGCGATGTCCCCGTAGGCGAAGCCGAACAGGTCCTTCACGTCCGGGTTCAGGCGCAGCGTCGGCAGCGGGCGCGGGTCGCGGGACAGTTGCTCGCGCACCTGGTCGAAGTGGTTCGCGTAGATGTGCGCGTCGCCGAGCGTGTGCACGAAATCGCCGACGCCGAGGTCGCACACCTGCGCGACCATGTGCGTGAGCAGCGCGTAGCTGGCGATGTTGAACGGCACGCCCAGGAACAGATCGCCGCTGCGCTGGTAGAGCTGGCAGCTCAGTTTCCGGTCGGTGACGTAGAACTGGAACATCGTGTGGCACGGCATCAGCGCCATGTCCGGCAGGTCGGCGACGTTCCAGGCGCTGACGATCAGCCGGCGCGAATCCGGATTGCGCCGGATCTCGTCGACGACCCAGCGGATCTGGTCGATCTCGCGGCCGTCGGCGGTCGCCCAGCGCCGCCACTGCTTGCCGTAGACCGGGCCGAGTTCGCCGTTGGCGTCGGCCCATTCGTCCCAGATGCCGACCTTGTTGGCCTTGAGGTAGGCGATGTTGGTCTCGCCCTTCAGGAACCACAGCAGTTCGTGGACGATCGAGCGCAGGTGCAGTTTCTTGGTGGTGACCAGCGGAAAGCCGTCGCCCAGGTCGAACCGCATCTGCCGCCCGAACACGCTGCGCGTGCCGGTGCCGGTGCGGTCGGCCTTGTCCGTGCCGTGGTCGATCACGTCGCGGAGCAGATCCAGATAGACCTTCATGCCGTGGCCTCCCGCGCGGCGGCGACCGGCGGCTGCGGCTGCAGCACCGGCGCGCGCCGCGACAGCCACAGCAGCACCAGCCCGAGCGCCACCAGCGGCAGGCTCAGCACCTGGCCCATCGTCAGCCAGCCGAAGGCGAGGTAGCCGATCTGCGCGTCGGGCAGGCGCACGAATTCGACCAGGAAGCGGAAGCAGCCGTACAGCAGCGCGAACAGCCCGGCGACGGCGTAGCGCGGGCGCGGCTTGCGCGAGAACCACCACAGCACGCAGAACAGGGTCACGCCCTCCAGCGCGAACTGGTAGAGCTGCGAGGGGTGCCGGGCCACCGCGTCCAGCGCGCCGCTGGCGTGCATCGCCTGCAGCGTGGCGGCGTCGTAGCCCTGCAGGTCGGGCTCGGCGCGCGGGAAGATCACCACCCAGCCGCCGTGGGTGTACTTGCCCCACAGCTCGCCGTTGATGAAGTTGCCGAGCCGGCCGAAGCCCAGCCCCGGCGGCACCAGCGGCGCGACAAAATCGACGACGTCGAAATAGTGCATGCGGTGCTTGCGCGCCCACCACAGCGAGGCGAGCAGCACCCCGACCAGGCCGCCGTGGAAGCTCATGCCGCCTTCCCAGATGCGGAAGACCTGCATCGGGTCGGCGACGTAGGCCTGCAGGTCGTAGACCAGGATGTAGCCGATGCGGGCGCCGAAGATCACCCCGAGCATGCTGTAGAACAGCAGGTCGCCGTACGCCTGTTCGTCCACGCCCGGCAGGCGCCCGGCGCGCACCCGGCTGCGGCCGAGCAGCCAGGCCGCGGTGAAGCCCAGCAGGTACATCACGCCGTACCAGTGGACCGCGGGATGGAACGTGTTCCCGAACAGCGAGAACTCGGGGAACTGGACCATGATCGGGTCGAGCTGGTGCAGGAACGTCATCGGGGCACGGGCAGCGGCGGAAGTCCCTATTGTGCCGGACCCGGCCGGAGGCTGCCCGCCGGCGTCGCGCCGGCCGGGGGCGCGCCAATCGGGGGCGCGCTAATCGAGGGCGCGCTAATCGAGGATCCGCGGCAGGTCGGGCAGTTCGTTGACGTCGGCCGTGCCGTCGATGCGCGGGAAGTGCGCCGCCAGCAGGTCGCCGGCGGCGGCCACCCCGCGCAGCACCGCGGTTTCGGGATCGCCGGCGGCCATCCGCTCCTCCATCGCCAGGCAGACCCCGCGCCACTGTTCGGCGCTGACCGCGGCGAGGCCACGATCGGCGACGATCTCGATCCGGCGGTCGGCCAGCAGCAGGAAGATCAGCAGGCCGTTGTTCTCGCGGGTGTCCCACACCCGCAGGTCGGCGAACGCCTGTTCCGCCCGCGCCCGCGCCGGCAGGCCCCGGCGCAGCGCGGGCCATGGCAGCGCCGCTTCCACCGCGAAGCACAGTTCGCCGCGATGCCGCGCCTCGTCGGCGGCGATGGCCGCGGCGATGCGTTCGAGCCGGTCCTGCGGGAACAGGCGATGCGCGGAGCGGGCGAAGAGATGGCGCAAGAGTCGCATCGGGCCGTCTACCAGCTTCCGGAGGCGCCGCCGCCCCCGCTGCCGCCGCCGCCGCCGGACCAGCCGCCACCGCCGCCGGACCAACCGCCGCCCGACGATCCGCCGCCCCAGTTGCCCCAGCCGGAATCCCGCGCGTAGCGCCGCGAGCTGACGCCGATCGCGCCGATCAGCAGGCCGATGACCGCGGCGATCGCGGTCATCGGCAACGAGGACGTCAGCAGCCAGGTCACCAGCCCCGCGCCGCCCGCGAACAGCGGCATCCGCACGACGCGCGGCAGCCCGCCGAACACGCTGCGGAAGACCAGCAGCAGGAAGATCGGCAGGAACAGCGCACCGAAGTCGTCGCCACCGCCGCCGTTCGATGCGCTCGGCGCCATCGGCGGGGGCAGCGATTCGCCGTCGATCAGCCGCACCAGTTGCGCGGTGGCGTCGTCGAGACCGCCGGCGAAGTCGCCGGCGCGGAATTTCGGCACCAGGTATTCCTGGATGATGCGGCCGGCGGCGATGTCGGGGATCGCGCCCTCCAGGCCGTAGCCGGTCTGGATCCGCGCGAGGTGGTCGTCCTTGGCGACCAGCAGCAGCACGCCGTCGTCGACTTCCCTGCGGCCGAGCTTCCACTGGTCGTACACGCGCTGGGCGTACTGTTCGATGCTCTCCGGCGCGGTGGTCGGCACGATCAGCACCTGCAACTGGCTGCCCTTGCGCCGCTGCAGGTCCAGCGCCTGCGCCTGCAGCCGCGAGACCTCCGCCGCCGACAGCGTGCCGGTGGTGTCGACCACCGGCGCGTCGAGCGCCGGGATCGGCGCCAGCGCCACCGCCCGCGCCTGCCACGCGCACAGCGCGAACGCGCATGCGAGCAGCGCGGCGACGGCCGTGCGCAGGACCTGCGGCATCGCGATCACCGGGGCGTCGGCGCCGCGGTCAGCCGCCCGCGGGCTTGGGCGCGCCGAAATCGACGGTCGGCGCGTCCTGGATCTTCGCCTCGTCCTCGACCGTGAAGTTCGGCTTGGGCTTGTAGCCGAACATCTTGGCGGTGAGGTTCACCGGGAACTCGCGGATCGTCGTGTTGTAGGTCTGCACCGCCTCGATGTAGCGCTGGCGTTCGACCGTGATCCGGTTCTCGGTGCCTTCGAGCTGGGTCTGCAGGCCGATGAACACCTGGTCGGACTTCAGTTGCGGATAGTTCTCGCTGACCACCAGCAGCCGCGACAGCGCGCCGGACAGTTCGCCCTGGGCCTGCTGGAACCGCTTGAGAGAGTCGGCGTCCTCGGGGTTCACCTGGATCTGGCCGACCTTGGCGCGGGCCTCGGTGACGCCGAGCAGCACGGTCTGCTCCTGCTGGGCGTAGCCCTTCACCGTCGCCACCAGATTTGGGATGAGGTCGGCGCGGCGCTTGTAGACGTTGAGCACCTGCGACCACGACGCCTTCACCGCTTCGTCCTGGCGCTGGATCTCGTTGTAGCCGCAGCCGGACAGGCTGGCGGCGAGCAGCATGGCGAGCAGGAATCGCATGGCGCGCATGGTCGGTCTCCGATGAGCTGAGCCGCCATTCCAGCACCCGCCCCCGCGCGACGCAACGCGCGATCGCGGATCGGCCGGCGTCAGCCGCCCGGCGGGTGCGGCGGCTCCACTCCCGGGCCGGTCACCGGGACCGGCTGCGGCGGCGGCGGCGCGCCCGGGCCCGGCGGAAGCGGCACC
>Ga0136846_1238005_pt1 | contig 16821 bp, 9 predicted proteins | sample HopSoiMetagenom2_FD_96841 | JGI IMG/M metagenome (GOLD analysis project Ga0136846, IMG submission 96841) | Grasslands soil microbial communities from Hopland, California, USA - 2 Assembly 2016 (version 4) | ecosystem: Environmental > Terrestrial > Soil > Grasslands | place: USA: Hopland...
ATACCCGGGCCTGCTGCAGCAGGGGCAGGTCAGGCAGCGGCGGGTGCGGCAGATGCGGCCGCTGGTGCCGCACAAGCAGCAGCAGGCGCAGGCCAGGCGGCAGCCGCAGCGAGTCAAGCGGTAGCGGCCCCAACTCAGGCAGCAACTGGTGCCGCACAAGCAGCAGCAGGCGCAGCACATGTTGCAGCGGGAGCCGCACAGGCTGCAGCTGCATCAAGTCCTCCAATAAACGTCCGAGACAAACTCACCAAGACCGTTACCGGGGCCGTATTAAGGCTGCAATCATCCGGTTTCGTAGGGCGCTTCCTCGGAGATATCCTGGCTGACAATGACGGCATCAGCGTCCACCGGTTCCAGATATTCGTGTGGACGCTCGTTCTGGGAATTATCTTTATAAGGTCCGTTGTCACAGATTTGAGCATGCCAGAATTCAGCGGCACGCTCCTTGCCCTCATGGGCATCAGTTCGGCTACTTACATCAGTGCAAAATTAACACAGTAACATTATGAGGCGCTCCATCTTCACTTGAGCGTGCTTTTTGGAGCTACGCGGTTTTGTCTTCGCTCTCGAGCGACCTCCGATATCGCGGCTGGCGGAAAGCACCCTGGCTCCAACTTTCGCCTGAGCCGATGACCTTTTAGGCACATCCACGAGTAATCGGATTAGGTCCTCCTTCCCCCACCACTCCATCACTCCAATTCCCAAGGACTTTTCAGCACCTAAACCGCCGCGCCTGCACCTTCCGCTTCCCTGATCCGCCGAATTTCCTTTTCGAACTTGAATGGCACCCAAATCAGCAGCGGCACGCAAAGCAGCATACTTACAATCTGCAAAATCGAGGTGCTCTGGAGAAACAGCAATTGCACCAGGACGATCGGGAGATAAATCATTAAATACTTTAGTGTCACCAACCTCTGCGCTCGGGAACGCATCTTCCGCAGCAGCGCCAGTTGCACGAAGAAAAGGAGAGGGCATAAAACCAGCGGAAAAAACCAAACCCACCAAAACTCCCGCTCCCTGGACGCCGACACGGCCACTGAAATCACCCTCCATTCCAGCAAGCCCGCGAGAACCAGCAGTGCGCAAATCCAGCCAGCCAAAGTTCTGTCCCTGCCTTTCATAAACCTGATTCTCGCGAACATACTCCCGCCTCTTGCAACCTTCAACTCCAACCAATTATGTTGGGCAGCTTGCTGCTGCGACCAGATGCCGGATTAAGTGCAGCAACTACTCGCACGCCGTGCACCGCGCTTTGCGCGGCCTCATTTCGATTACGTTCCCACGCCGATCAAGTTCAAGTTGCTCCTCCATTATTTGCCAACACCGATTCCGGCTATTACAGTCGGATTTGTCGCGTGTTAAATGCAGCCTGTTAAGGCATGCCTATGGCTAAACCTGTAATTTGGACAGTGGATGACGACCCGGATGTGCTCCGGGCGGTGGAGCGCGATTTGCGCCGACAATACGGCGATCGTTACCGGGTCATTTCCGCGGATTCCGGCAGCTCGGCACTCGAATCGGTTAAGCAATTGAAGCTTCGCAACGAGACGGTCGCCCTCTTCCTCGTGGACCAGCGGATGCCGCGAATGTCGGGCGTGGAGTTCCTTGAACAGGCGATCACCTTCTACCCCGATGCCAAACGCGCCTTGCTGACAGCTTACGCCGATACCGACGCCGCCATCCTCGCGATCAATAACGTCCATATCGATCATTACTTGATGAAACCATGGGACCCGCCCGAAGAGCGGCTCTATGGCGTGGTGGATGACATGCTCGACGACTGGCAGGCGTCGTATCATCCGGCATTCGAAGGCGTCCGCGTCATCGGCAACCAATGGTCGCCACATTCCAGTGAAGTGCGGGACTTCCTCGGCCGCAACTTCGTGCCGCATCAATGGCTCAATATCGAAACCGACGAAAACGGAAAACAATTGCTCCGCACAACTGGAGCCGATTCAACCGCGCTGCCGGTGGTCATATTTCCTGATGGCTCATTTTTGGCCAATCCGCCGACGCAAGAGGTGGCGCGCAAATTGGGCCTGAAAACCAAAGCTGAATTTCCTTTTTACGATCTGGTGGTCGTTGGCGCGGGGCCCGCCGGCCTGGCGGCGGCCGTGTACGGCGCTGCGGATGGTTTACACACGCTGCTGATTGAGCGCGAAGCTCCCGGCGGACAGGCCGGCCGCAGTTCGCGCATCGAGAATTACCTCGGTTTCCCTATGGGCCTCAGCGGCAATGACCTGGCACGGCGCGCGGTGGCCCAGGCACGCCGCTTTGGCGTAGAAATTCTCACGCCGCAGGAGGTCAGCAATCTCCGCGTCGAAGGGCCCAGCCGAGTATTGACCCTGCAGGATGGTTCCGAAATCGGTTGCCGCGCGCTGCTCATCGCGACAGGGATCGCTTTTCGAAAGTTGGACGTGCCCGGCCTGGAACGGCTCGAAGGCGCGGGTGTTTATTATTACGCGCCGATGTCGGAAGCCTTTTCCTATAAGGATGGCAACATCTACATCGTGGGCGGAGCCAACTCCGCCGGCCAGGCCGCGATGTATTTTTCGAAGTTCGCCCGACGAGTCACGATGCTCGTGCGTGGCAAAGCCCTTTCGGACACGATGTCGCAATACCTGGAAAACCAAATCGCCGCGACAAAGAACATCGAGGTGAAGCTCAACACGAATGTAGTTGCGGTCGAAGGTGACAGTCATTGCGAGAAGCTGTCGCTTCAACACAATAAAACCGGCGTGACGGAAACGGTTCCAGCGAGCGCCTTGCTGATTTACGCGGGCGCGGTGCCCCGAACGGAGTGGCTTGCGGGAATGGTCCAGCGCGATGCCCAGGGTTATCTGCTTTCCGGCCAGCATCTGATGCTCGACGGCAAACGTCCGACCGGATGGATGGCGGACCGCGATCCGTTCTACCTCGAAACCAGCGTGCCCGGAATTTTCGTCGCGGGCGATGTGCGGCATCGCTCGGCCAAAGGCGTCACCTCCGGTGTGGGCGAAGGCGCCATGGCGGTAAAGCTGGTCCATCAGTATTTGGGTCTCTCGTAACATGAACGCGGCCGAGTTTCAGGAAGTCCGTTCCGCTCCGCTCTTTGCGAAGCTGACTGACGAACAGTTGAGTTGCCTCGATGGCGGCGAACTCATTGACGCCCCAGTTGGCGCCATCCTGGCGAGCGAAGGAGAACATACCGGTTACTTCCATGTAATTCTGGCAGGGGAAGTTCGAGCTACGCGCACGTACGATCGGCAATCCATTCTTTTAGGGGTCAACAAAGCGGGACATTTTCTCGGCGAAACCATGTTGCTGCTGGACATTCCCTGGCTGGCGACGTGCCGCGTTTCAAAACCGGCGCGATTGTTCCGCCTCAACGAAGCGAATTTCTGGCAGATGACGGGGACTTGCCCAAGCGTGGCGCGGGAAATTTTTCGCTCCGCTTCCGGTCGCATGCGCAACCTGGAAGGCTATTCGCAGCAAAGGGAAAAGCTGGCTGCGCTCGGCACGATGGCCGCCGGGCTGGCACATGAACTGAACAACCCGGCCTCGGCTGCGGGACGGGCCGCCGCTCACCTGCAACAGGTCACCGACAGCCTGCAAAACTTTTTATGCGGGTTGAGCAAGAACCTGGAGTCGGACCAATGGGAATTCCTCTTGAACGGCGCGCAGGAGGCATCCGAGAAAACTGCGCCGGAGCTGGACCATCTGGCGCGCAGCGATCGTTCGGAAACCGTCGCGACCTGGCTCGAAGCCCACGGCATCAGCTCCGCCTGGGACCTTGCGCCCACGTTCGTGAGTGCCGGACTGGATTGCGGCTGGCTGGACAACTTGGCGGCGAAGCTGCCCCCGGCAAGCCATCGCGATGCTTTCGGCTGGCTCGAAGCGCGCTTGAACCTGAAATCGTTGATTAGGCAGGTCGAGCAAGCCACCGGTCGGATTTCCGAATTGGTGAAAGCCGTGAAATCTTATTCTTTCATGGACCAATCACCGATGCAGGAATTGGACATTCACGAAGGGATCGAGAGCACGCTCACCATGCTCGGTCACAAATTGAAGAACGTGACGCTCGTCCGCGCGTTCGATCGTTCCATCCCGCGCATCCCGGCTAACGGCAGCGAACTCAACCAGGTCTGGACCAATTTAATTGATAACGCGATCCATGCCGTGAACGGCAACGGCAAAATTTGTGTTGGCACTTCGCGTGAGGACGATCAATTGGTCGTCGAGATCGTGGATAACGGCGCGGGCATTCCCAAAGACATCCAGTCGCGCATGTTCGAGCCCTTTTTCACGACCAAATCCGTGGGCACCGGCACCGGGCTGGGACTCATCATCAGCAACCGCATCGTCGGCGACCGGCATGGAGGTGAAATAGAATTCGAATCGCACCCCGGCGAAACGCGATTCAAAGTTCGCCTGCCCATCCACCGCAAGTCATGAGCCCGGAACATACGCAATTCCTGATCGCACACGGCCTGACGATTCTGTTCTTCGCCGTCCTTATCGAACAGCTCGGGCTGCCTGTTCCGGCGGTGCCGTTGATGCTGGCCGCAGGCGCGCTGGCCGCGATGGGAAAGTTCAGTCTGGTGCTGGGGATCACCGTGACAACATTCGCCTGCCTCCTCGCGGATATTTCGTGGTTTTACGTTGGCCGATATCAAGGCAATCGCGTGCTCGGATTTCTTTGCCGCATTTCGCTGGAGCCCGATTCTTGCGTTCGCAAGAGCCAGAACGTCTTTTCTCGCTTTGGGTTTTGGGGCATCCCGATTGCAAAATTTGTTCCGGGCATGAGCCTGGTCGTGCCCCCGCTGGCCGGCATGTCGGGAATGCGCCTCGTGCAGTTTATCCTCGCGGATGGATTTGGCGCGGTGCTCTATGGACTTTTGTTTTTCACGCTCGGCTTTGTTTTCAGCGGCCAAATCGAACAAATCGGCGCGGCCCTGAGCGACATCGGTGGACGCGCGCTTGGTTTGCTGGCGCTGGGGCTTGGTTTGTACATCGGCTTCAAGTTTTGGCAGCGCCGCAGTTTATTGCGGGAACTGCAGTCCGCGCGTATCACTGCCGCCGAATTGCAGCAGAAGTTCGCCGCCGGTGAAAACCCGCTCATTCTCGACCTGCGCTCCCGAATGGAAAAGCAACGTGATCCTTCCGAGATCCAGGGCGCGATTGACCTCGTGCTCGAGGACGTGGAAAAACGCCGGCACGAATTCCCGCACGACCGCGACATTGTCGTCTATTGTTCCTGCCCGAACGAAGCGACGGCTGCGCGGGTCGCCCTCATGCTCCAGCGCCAGGGTTTCACGCGCGTCCGCCCATTGCTCGGCGGACTTGATGCCTGGCGGGAGCACAACCGGGCTTTGGAAACGACCACCACGGTTTTGGTCAGCACCGAGCCGGAGGCCCCGAGCGTCACTTCACAACCATAAATTCTGCCTCAATCGCTCACAAACGCCGCGCCATCAAAATCTTCTTTTCCGTAACCCGCAATCTCCACATCCAAAGTCTCGCCCGGCTCGCAACCAAAACCGAACGCCGCCACCACAAACTTTTCTTCTTCCGCCAGTTTTTCCAATTGCTCCGTGCTGCTCAAGGCATCTTCCGGGGTGCGTGCCAGTTGCTTCTTCGCCCACGCGGGAGATTCGTTCCCCATAGCCCCAACCATCTCTTCGAGAATGTCTCGATCCCAACCCGCGTCTTTCGTGGTTTTGCCATCCGGCTCGATGCGTAGGGTGGATGCAGCGTCGGACGTGTCGCTGTATTCGATTGAAAGAACAGAGGCTTTGCATTCCTTCGCCAGACTTGTCGCGAATGATTCGATTTTCTCCTCATCCGGCGGCCAGGGTCGAGGCGGAGCAATTTGAAAAGCGTTGCACCAGGCCATTCCTTTCGGACGAACAACCACATACGCGCGTTTGCCAGGAACAAATGATTGGCCATAAACGTCCAGGTGTGCCTTCCCTTTAATCAGCCGCGCCAGCGCTTCGGCTGTTTGCTCAACCGTGGCTTTCACCAGCACTTCGCTGAAGTCGTTCCAGCTGGCAACGCCCGTTTTCCACGGCTGCGCCCTGGCATATCGGGGATTGGTCGCGCCTAACGATTTCAACCAGGTGCGGATTTCCGGTTTGTCATCGGCCGCCGAATAGGCGTTCTCGATCATTTCGCCGCAAACGCAAACTCGGTGAATATCGGCGCCGGCCGCCACCAACTCTTTCGCGACGGCGAAATTTCCACACTGCACAGCCCGAATCAGCGGGGTATAGGTCTCACCGGGCTTGTTCGGATCGGCTCCGGCTTCCAGTAAGGCGCGCACAATTCGGATGCCCTCATCGGAACTGCTCGCCGCCGCCCACGTCAAAGGCGTCAGCGGCACGGGCGGCGGAGTCAGCCGGTTGACATCGCCGCCATTTTTTATCGCCGATCGGACTCCCGTCAGGTCCTTTTTCTTCAAAGCCAAGAACAATTCCAGCGTCGTCTCACTGCCTTTTGCGCCGGCTTCCCGCAATAAGTGCATAACTTTTGCCGGAGGTTTTTGGTCGCATCGAAAATACTCAAACACACAATGATCGATCGCGTCGTTCACGGCGTTATCCACCAAAGTCGCGTTGGCCCCTGACTCGAGCAGTGCCTTGAATCCCTGAAGATAATCCACCACCCGCGGCCCTTCGCCCGCCAGCAGCTTTGCTTCGCCGCTCGCCAAACGTTTCTGTGTGTCCAGGGCGTGCTCGTTCCCGCGCTCGATACCTTCGATGCGAGAGGCTAAAATCATTAACGGCGTCCTTCCGAGACTGTCAGGCGCATTTACATTTGCTCCACAATCAATGAGCGTTCGGAGCACCGCGGGCTTGCCGCTGCCAGCTAGCTCATGCAACGCCGTAACCTGATCGGCATCATTTGATTCGTACCGCCGGTCCACCTCGCCTCCGTGCTGTACCAGTAACTTCAGCACTGCCGGCGCCTTTGAAGAAACCGAAGCCAAACGGAATAATTGAATCGTGATGGGCGGCTTAACTTCTTTCAGGACGAATTCCACCACCTCCGATTCGCCATCAATGCAGGCGTTGTCCAGCACGTGTTGAACCGCTTCGTCCGACGCCTGTTTCAGCTCCAGCAGCCGCTTCATCACCGCGAACTGCCCGTGTTTTGCTGCCACCGCGAACGGAGTATCGCCGGGGAATGTGTTTTTCTTTTCGGCGACCGCGCCGGCGGCAAACAAAAGTTCCAAAACTTTGTCCGCCCCCTTCGCGCTGGCGTAGAGCAAGGGCGCTGCCGCTCCCGACAGCTTGCGATTGACATCATTCACGGTTTGCAGGGCCCGGCGCGCGGCCTCCGGATCATTAGCTTCAATCGCTGCCTTTAGTGCTTTGGACATAGCTCTTCAGGATTATTGTCTCACCTCTGTTGCTGTCTCATTCGTCGAGACGCTCATAGAAATTATCCGACGATGGGATGATTGCACCGTGGACCCGTCTACCGGGCGTGACTGGAGGGCTGCACTTTCCCAGTCGAGATTCAACTCGGCCAATTCCTGGCGAATAAGCCGCAGGTCCCAGAGTTCAGCCCGGCCTGGCTCGTAGGTCATGAGCAGTTGCGTGCCGTCGGGACTGAAGCAGAGATGGGTGACGAAGTGGCCGGTAGGCAGCGCCGCCAGTTCCCGGTCCGTGCCAGCCACAAACAAGTGGACCTGATGTTCGGCGATGTCGAGAGCGACAGTGGCTCCATCGGGAGAAAAGGCCGCGCACAGCCAGGTTGCGTTTGAGGCCGAACGTTTGAGTCGGATACCGGGCTGCCAGGTGCCGATCGTCCAGAAGCAATACTCGTCAAAAGTAGCGGTAAGCAGCCAGCGATTGTCCGGGCTGAAAAGGGCATAACTAATGGCGCCGACATTGAGATTGGTTGCGAATTCGCCACTACGCGCATTGCAGATCCGCAGCGTGTTGCCCTCGCAGGCACTGGCGACCCATTGCCCGTTTGCGCTGATGGCAGGAATAGCGCGCAGCGGGATGGGCGATGGCGAACGCACCACAGCGTTCGGTTCCGTGACGTTGCCGATCCAGAAGCCGTCCTCACGATTGGCAACGAGAAATCTTCCATCGGCGCTCGCGGATAAGCCAAGGAGTTCGCGAAAATTACTGGATCTGAATGGCCGTGGCGGTCCCACGCGCAGTTTACCATCCGTTCCGCCAGATTCAAACGGCCACAGGCGCAAACCCTCGGCGCTTCCGTCAATGAAGCCGGTTCCGTCCGGATGAAATTGTCCGGCGAGCAGGGTGCGGGAGGACGCCAACACGGCGAGTGGCTGCAGAGAGCGCGAGTCAAAAAGGTGAGTTCCGTCGGAAGCCCTAAGATACACCAATGAGCCGTCTGGACTGAATCCCCCCTGATAGGTTATCCGATAGATTTTTCCCGCCGGGCTGGGCAACTCGAGGCGGCGCACTTCCTGGCCGTTGGCCACTTGCCAGAGCTCGGTAAGCGAGGCGTCCCAGGACAGGAAACTGAGCCGGTCGCCAGCGGGGCTCAACTGGATGTTGTTTCCGGCGCGCGAACTCTTGACTAATTCGTGATGCGTGTCCGGTTGCCAGAAGCGCAACGTCTGGTCCCAACAGGTGGAGATCAGCACCTGACCCGAGTCGCCATAGACAAGGCCAACAATTCGGCTCTCGTGACCTTCGGCGATGCCAATCTCCCGTCCCGTCGGCGCGTCCCAGAAATGTATCGTCTTTCCGCAAGAGGTGGCCAGGCGACGGCCATCCGGATGCCACGCCATGGCATTGACTGGTTCCGGATGGGCCAGGTTCGTGAGCACCGTGCCGCCGGTTGATTCGTGAAGGATGACGTTCATTTTGTTGTTGCCACAAAATACTTCGCCGCTCGCGTTGAAACTGATGTGGGCAAGCGCAAATGGCCCCGGCCAGACTTTTTCTTCTGCGCCCGAAGATGAATTGTGGAAATGAAACGAGTCGTCCGCGTGCTTCACAATAACAGCACGGTTATCCGGCGTGAAAGCCATCAGTCGTGCGCCTTTGGGAAAGTCAATAGAGACTGACGTGCGGGCCGCGACATTCCAGATCCACGCCTTCCCGTTTTGGTCAACGGCTACGAGGGAACGGTCGTTCTCGCTGAGAATCCCCGAGGTCAAGGGCATGCCCTGTCCCGTAAGCGACGCCAATTGGCGGTCGGTATCCACGTCGCGGACGATGACGTTTCCCGCGGCGTCATTAGTGAAGTAACGTCGCAAGTGCGAATCGAAAAGCTCCAATTCCAGCTCCGGAGCCTTCGGCCATTTCTTGACTGGCTGGAAATCCGGCAGGATGAGGGAGGCGATGGCTTCATTGCGCAGGTCGAGACGATTGGTATCGGCGGCTGCTTTTCGCACGAAATGCAAAGTGTCAAAACGCCGGCCGGCCACACCGGTCATGCGCCGGGCACGCGCCTGGTTGAGTTCGGATTCGTACAACGCCTGTTCCGCTTTGAGGCGGTGCCGCTCGGAGAGAGCAAAGTTTTCCTTCGCTTTGCGCGCCTCAATTGTGGCCCAGAGAAATGCGCCGACAGCGGCCAGGGTGAGCGCGGTTGCGGCGATGCCATATTTCGCGACGAGTTGCAGCCGCCGCTCCACGGCATGCAGCCGCTTGACGGATCTGCCCGCCTGCAGCAACAGCAGATCGTCGTGCATCGCCTGGGCAGATGTGTAACGCCGGGGCAATGCCGGATCGCAAGCCTTGGCCGTCACTTCGTTCAATTCCAGCAAAGCGCGCTTGTCCGGCAGCTTCTCGAAGCCCTCCGGGAGCTTTGGGAATTCCCGGCGATCGCGGCCCGTGCTGATTTCGTAAAGCACCTTGCCAAGGCTGTACAAATCAGCGGCTGCACTGCCAGGACCTTCCGGCGGCACAAACCCTTCCGTCCCGACAAAAGACTCGGAACTGCCCGCGGCCGAGACGAGCCCGATGTCCGCAAGCTTCGGCACTCCGTGAACGAAGACCACGTTAGAAGGCTTGATGTCGCGATGGACCAGGCCGTTCCCGTGCAAATGAGCCAGCGCCCGGGTCAGAGCAATGCCAATGGATAGACATTCCCTGGCTGGCAGGCGTTTGTTTCCGGCGCGCATTTCCGCGAGCGTTTTCGGAACGTATGTCTCAGGGGAAATTTCCTCCGCGGTTTGCACGTCATCTGCCAGCTCCATTACGTAGTAGAAGTATCCGGCGGCCTCGTTTCGGCCGACGTGCAGGATCGTAATTTGATTCTCCTGCGCGCGGGACAGCGGCTCGAAGCGTTGAATGCCCGCGAACTCCCGCTCGAAAGGCCGTGCGTCCTCGAATCTGGCGCGATAAACAACTTTCACGGCGCGATAAATCCCCGTCACGCTGCGAGCGAGCCAGACTTCGCCGTAAGCACCGCGTCCGATGGGGCGGAGAGGTTCGTAGTCAGGAATGACGGGAGGCTCGCCGGCCATGCGATTGTGATAGCAGAATAGTCGCGTTGGTGAAAGCCCGTAAGCAGTAACCCGCCAACCCCTATTCCAACCTCTTGCGGATGTACGCAACCTCTGCCTTCAGCAGCTTTGTCAGGCGATGATTGACAAGATACACCTGGATTATGCTGACTCCGAGTTCGCCGGCTACTTTTGCGGCAGGCCAATTGCGCACAGCGTAGAGATCGAATATCTGCGCATGTTTAGGTTTTACTCGCTGGCAAATTCGGGCGACTGCCGTTTCGAACACATTCTTTTTCCATTCCGCCTCCCAGTAGGCATCCAGCTCCGCCGGTGTCGGAACGCGCTCCACGGTCGCGGTGCGGTCGGCCGCATCCGGCGAAGGCGCTCGCGGTTCTCGAACGGGAACCCGGTTGCGAAAACAATCGGCCACGCGCCATCGGGTAATATTTAGCATCCAGTTTTTAAACGACCCCCGTTCCGGACTGGACTCGAACTCATGGATGTTCTTCGCCACGCCGAGCAAAGTTTCCTGCACCACATCCCGTGCTTCCTCATCCGATAGTCCCGCCTGCCGCGCCACACCGTAAATGAGCCTCCAATACGTTTTCGTGAAATCCTCCCAACTGGATGCATCCTCCCAGTTTTTGAGCCGGCCCAGCAGGCTGGCGCGTGTCGCTATGGAATCCGGATCTTCTTTAGGTATTTCTGGCTGACTCATGGCCGAACTCTAAACGCGATGTGGTAACCGAATCTTTCAGAAAAATGCAAGAAAAGTGATTTTTTTGAAAGATCAGTCCCGGTTTTCTCGTTTAGCACACATGAAAACAACCTTCTCGATTCTCATACTCATGCTGGCCGCCACGGGACTCCATGCCCAGGGCACGGCCTTTACTTATCAAGGCCGGCTCAATGTCGGTGGAACGCCCGCCAATGGCACTTACGATCTGGTGTTCACGGTTTATGATTTGCCCACGGGCTCCGGGGCGTTTGCCAATCAGACGAATTCCGCGATCGCCATCAGCAATGGCCTCTTCACCGCGACCCTTGATTTCGGCCCCGGCATTTTCACCGGACCTGAGCGCTGGCTGGAGATCGCCGTGCGCACCAATGGCGCCGGCAGTTTCACCACGAACAGTCCGCGGCAGAAGATCACCGCCACGCCCTACGCGATCACCGCGGGTAACCTCGTCAGCGGGGGACTTTTGAGCGGCAATGGCGGCGGGTTGACCAACGTCAACGCCGTCACGCTCGGCGGTTTGTCCGCGTCGAATTTCTGGAAAACCGGTGGCAACGCGGGAACGACACCCGGCGTGAACTTTCTCGGCAGCACTGACAATCAGCCGCTGGTTCTGAAGGTGAACAACGCCATCGCGTTGCGAATCGATCCGGCGACCTTCGGTCCAAACATGGTTGGCGGGCTGGCGGCGATTCGGCCTACGGTCATCGCCGGCGGCGTGAGGGGGGCTGTTGTTGCAGGCGGCGGCGCGCCCGCCGGACCGGTTACCGGCAATGGTGGAGGCGATTTTCATGCGATTTACGATTCCGACGGCACGATTGGAGGCGGATTTGGCAATAAGGTTGGCACCGACAACAGTAACGTGGATGACGCGGCTTTCGGTACCGTTGGCGGCGGTGTTTTCAATACCGCGGCGAACTATGCCAGCACTATCGCAGGAGGAGATGGAAACTACGCAGCCGGAGCGCGGGCGGCCATTGGTGGAGGCGCTGCCAATCAGGCGTGGTCACTGGATTCGGTCGTTGCCGGTGGCGTGAACAACATCATCATGAACAATTCGCCCAACTCCGCGATCGGCGGTGGCCATAGCAACCTGGTGCAGACGAACGCCCCTTACTCGACGATCGCGGGCGGGACGAATAATTTCATCCAGTACGGTCTGGCCAGCTCGACCATCGGCGGCGGCGCTCAAAACTCAATTTTCGTCGGCGGAACGCCTGGAAATCTTTTAACCAGGTCAGCCACTATCGGCGGAGGTTGGGCAAACAGAATTTACGGGACCGTGGACCCTGAACTGTTTCTCAACCCGGCTTACGGAACCATTAGTGGTGGCTGCGGCAACACGATTTACGGCTATGCGGCGACGGTCGCGGGCGGCTGTTCGAACGTTGCCGGCGGCGATTTCAGTTTTGCCGCTGGCACACGAGCCAAAGCCAACAATCCGGGAAGCTTCGTCTGGGCGGACTCGCAAGCGGCCGATTTTAATTCGTCGGCCAACAACGACTTCAGCATTCGCGCCAGCGGCGGCGTTCGGTTAAGCACGGACACCAGCATGTTCTTCGGCAGCCAGATGCGCCAGATGCTTAACTTGTGGAGCACGCAGTACGGCATCGGTGTTCAAACCCTCAACACCTATTTCCGCTCAGACTTTGGCTACAGTTGGTTCAAGGGCGGCGTTCACAACGATAGTCAGTTCAACCCCGGGGCCGGCGGAACAGAAATGATGCGGTTGGACCCCACCGGCCTGAGGGTTAACGGCACATTCGTCAGCGTCAGCGATCGAAATCTAAAGGAGAATTTCGAACGCGTGGACAGCCGGGCCGTATTGGAAAAGGTGGCTGCGCTGCCCGTTTCGAGTTGGAACTACAAATCCGACCAGAGCTCGCGTCATCTCGGCCCAATGGCACAGGACTTCTACGCCGCGTTTGGTGTTGGTCCCGACGACAAGCACATCACCACGGTAGATGAAAGCGGCGTGGCGCTGGCGGCCATCCAGGGGTTGAATCAGAAAGTGGAGCAACAACACGCGGAATTGAAACAGAAGCAAACAGAGATAACGAAGTTGGAACAGAAAAACGATTTGCTCGAAAAACGCCTCGACGCGCTCGAAAAAATCATCCGCAGCCAGGAATCGAATTGAAAGGAACGCTATGAAAAATCCAAATTCCACAGCGCCGGGCGATTCTCCACGAAACATTCGAAGATTGTGTCTTCGTTTCGTCATTCGTCATTCGTCATTCATCATTGTCTCGCTGCTGCTGCTTTTTTCTTCGGCAGCAAAGGCGCAGTCCTTTTCCGTTGACTGGTTCACCATTGACGGCGGCGGGGGCACCAGCACGGGCGGTGTTTATTCCGTCAGCGGCACAATCGGGCAGCCGGACGCGGGTGGGCCCATGAGCGGCGGACAATATTCGCTGATTGGCGGATTTTGGGCGCTGCCCATTGGTGTGCAAACGTTGGGCGTGCCGACCCTCACGATTGTTCCAGCAGCGCCGGGGCAGGCGACGATTTCCTGGTCACCAAACACGCCGGGCTTTGTGTTGCAGGAGACGCTGAGTCTGTCGCCCGCAAACTGGATCAACTCTCCCAGCAGCGCGACCAATCCCGTCACGGTTCCGGCGACGCTGCCAAAGAAATTCTACCGGCTGTTCAAGCCGTAAACTCCTCGCTACTGTCGGGACCTGAAGCCCTCAACCTTCAACCAAAGTCAAACCATGAAGACCAAACTGAAGCACGCAGTCATTCCACCAGCCGCGCTCTTCCTGCTGCTCTCAACCCTCAACTTTCAACTCTCAACCGGTTACGCCCAAGGGACTGCATTCACCTACCAGGGCCGGCTCAATGTCGGCGGCACACCCGCCAATGGCACTTACGATCTGGTGTTTACGGTCTATGATTTGCCCACGGGCTTCGGGGCGTTTGCCAATCAGACCAATTCCGCGATGTTGCTCAGCAATGGCTTGTTCACGGCGACGCTTGATTTCGGCCCCGGCATTTTCACCGGACCTGAGCGCTGGCTGGAGATCGCCGTGCGCACCAACGGCGGCGGCGCATTCACAGCGTTGGATGCCCGTCAGAGATTCACTTCCACTCCTTATGCAATCACCGCCGGCAATCTTACGGGTTCAATCAGCGCCAGCCAATTGAGCGGCAGGCTGGCGCTGGGGCAATTGCCCGCCGCGGTCGTTACCAACAACCAGAGCGGCGTAAGCTTCAGTGGTTCATTCTCCGGCAACGCGGGCGGGTTAACCAATGTGCCGGTCAATGCGCTGGTCCGAACGACCAATTCAACAGTCGTCGCCTGGGGCTACGGCGCCTGGGGCCAAACCAATGTTCCGGCGGGATTGAACAACGCGGTGGCCGTGGCGGCAGGTACGTACCACAGCGTGGCGTTGAAAGCCGACGGCACCGTCGCCGCCTGGGGCGCAAACTTCGATGGCGAACTCAATGTCCTGGCTGGATTGAGCAACGTGGTGGCAGTGGCGGCAGGTGCCCTCCACATTCTGGCGTTGAAGGCCAACGGCACCGTCGTCGCTTTGGGGGACAACTCCAATGGCCAAACCAATGTCCCCCCGGGCTTGACCAACGTGGTGGCTGTGGCGGCAGGCTTCTACCACAGTCTGGCGTTGAAGGCCAACGGCACCGTCGTCGCCTGGGGCTACAACTTCTATGGCCAAACCAATGTTCCGCCGGGATTGACCAAGGTGGCAGCCGTCGCGGGCGGTGGCTACCACAGCCTGGCGTTGAAAGCCGACGGCACCGTCGCCGCCTGGGGAGGCTTTGGCGAAACCAATGTTCCAGCAGGATTGGCCAACGTGGTGGCCGTGGCGGGAGGCGGCTTCCACAATCTGGCATTGAAGGCCGATGGCACCGTCGTCGGTTGGGGCCAAAACGGCCTTGGTCAAGCAGATGTACCGCCGGGATTGGCCAACGTGGTGGCCGTGGCGGCAGGCTACGTGCATAGTCTGGCGTTGAAAGCCGATGGCACTGTCGTCGCTTGGGGCGACAACGGCTATGGCCAAACCAGTGTTCCGCCGGGATTGACCGACGTCGTCGCTCTTGCCCCCGGTTGCGAAGCCAATCATGTTCTGGTCATTCGCAGGGCGGCAAACCCGGTGGCGTGGCTTAGCGCAAACAACACGTTCAGCGGACAAAACATATTCAATAATCCCGCTAACGCCTTTGCGGGAGACGGCGGTGGTTTGATCAACGTAAACGCGCTGACGCTCGGCGGTCTTTCCTCGTCGAACTTCTGGAAAACCGGCGGCAATGCGGGAACGACGGCGGGTTCGCAGTTCATCGGCACCACGGACAATCAAGCACTTACCGTGAAGGTCAATAACGCGATCGCATTACAATTCGTGCCCGGAACCACGCTGCCGAACCTGGTCGGCGGCATTGGTGGCTCTTATTCGTCCGTCCTTGCCAGCGGCGTGAGCGGCGCGGTGATCGTCGGCGGCAACGCGCCCTCCGGTGTCGTCAACGGCGGTGGCGGTGGCGATTTCCATGCTGTGTACGACAACGATGGAACTATCGGCGGCGGGTTCGGCAACAAGGCCGGTTCCAACAACGGCGACATTACCGACGGGGCTTTTGCGACCGTGGCCGGCGGCGTGTTCAATAGCGCGGCGAACTATGCGGCAACCGTCGCCGGAGGCGACGGCAATTTCGCTGGCGGCCAGCGTTCATTCGTTGGCGGCGGTTACGGCAACCAGGCACAGGCCCATTTTTCCGCTGCCGGCGGCGGCTTCCAGAATTTTATCTCAGCCAACGCCGATTACGCCAGCATCGGCGGCGGCGCCAACAACAGCATCAGTTCATTTTGCCCTTATGGCACAATCAGCGGAGGCAGCCGCAACGCGATCCTATCCGATTCAATCGTTATCCTCCCGGGTGCAACCGTAAGTGGCGGCACTTCCAACTCAATTAGCAGTTTCGACGCGACTATTGGCGGCGGCCTGCAAAACATAGTTGAAGCCGGCGGCTACCGCGGAACCATCGGGGGTGGCGAGCACAACGCGATTCAATACCAAGCCGGCGATTCGACTATCGGCGGCGGATTCTACAATACGATTGGGACCAATGCCGGGGTGGCGACTATTGGCGGCGGCGGTAATAACAGAATTTTACCCTACGGCCAGTTCGGAACCATTCCCGGCGGTTATCTGAACAGCGCCGCCAACTTTGCTTTTGCTGCGGGCTTTCGAGCGAAAGCTGCTAATCAAGGCAGTTTTGTTTGGGCAGATTCGCAGAACGCGGATTTCACTTCCACGACGAACAACGACTTCAGCATCCGCGCCATGGGCGGCGTTCGGATAAGCCCCGACACCAGCATGTTCTTCGGCTCGGGAACAGGCCACCAGATGCTCAACCTGTGGAGCACGTCTTATGGCATCGGCATCCAGTCTTACACACATTACTTCCGGACCGATCTGGGTGCCGGGTTCAGTTGGTTCATGGGCGGCGTCCATACCAATTCTCAAAACAACCCCGGCACCGGCGGCACAGAGATGATGCGACTCGACGCAAACGGTAACCTGTATGTTCGTGGCAACATCACCGCCAATTCCGTCATCCTGACCAGCGACCGCAACGTGAAGGAACACTTCTGCCCTGTGGATAGCCGCGCAGTATTGGACAAAGTCGCCGCCTTGCCGATCAC
>Ga0136846_1215063_pt1 | contig 16820 bp, 17 predicted proteins | sample HopSoiMetagenom2_FD_96841 | JGI IMG/M metagenome (GOLD analysis project Ga0136846, IMG submission 96841) | Grasslands soil microbial communities from Hopland, California, USA - 2 Assembly 2016 (version 4) | ecosystem: Environmental > Terrestrial > Soil > Grasslands | place: USA: Hopland...
GGACCAGGCAGTGCTGGATACGTTCCCCGGCAACGAGACGCTGGCGCGCTGGATCCGGCTGGCGCGGGAGAAAGTCCACTTTCAGGGGTTGCCGGCCCGCATCTGCTGGCTGGGCTACGGCGAGCGCGACCTCGCCGGGCTGCGGTTCAACGAGATGGTGGCCTCCGGCGAGATCAGCGCCCCGATCGTGATCGGCCGCGACCACCTCGACTCCGGCTCGGTCGCCTCGCCCTACCGGGAGACCGAGTCGATGGCCGACGGCTCCGACGCGATCGCAGACTGGCCGCTGCTGAACGCGCTGGTCAACACCGCGAGCGGCGCGTCGTGGGTGAGCATCCACCACGGTGGGGGCGTCGGGATCGGGCGTTCCATCCACGCCGGGCAGGTCGTGGTGGTCGACGGGACGGAGCTCGCGGGCCGCAAGGCGGAGCGCGTGCTGACGAACGACCCGGGTATGGGGGTCCTGCGGCATGTCGACGCGGGATATGACCGTGCGGAGGCGGTCGCGGCCGAGCGCGGAGTCCGCGTCCCGATGGCGGACGCGTAGTGCTCGTCGAGCACATCGGCGAGCTCGTCACGAACGATCCTGCACGCGACGGCGCGCTCGGCATCGTCCGCGACGCCGCGGTCGCGATCGACGGCGAGCGGATCGCCTGGGTCGGCGCGCGGGGCGCTGTGCCCGAGGGCGTCGACGGTCCACGCGTCGACGCCCGCGGCGGTGCCGCGTTGCCGGGGTTCGTCGACAGCCACACGCATCTCGTGTTCGCCGGCGATCGGACCGCCGAGTTCGACGCCCGGATGCGAGGCGAGCGCTACGAGGCGGGCGGGATCCGAACGACGGTCGCGGCCACGCGTGCGGCGAGTGACAACGAGCTCCGGGCGAACGCCCGGCGCCTGCGCGACGAAGCGCTCCGCACGGGAACCACGCACATCGAGATCAAGTCCGGGTACGGCCTGGACGTCGACGACGAGGCGCGGTTGCTGTCGCTCGCGGGTGAGCTCACCGACGACGTGACGTTCCTCGGTGGACACGTCGTGGCGCCGGAATACGCCGGCAAACCCGACGAGTACGTCGACCTGGTGGGCGGCGAGATGCTCGACGCGTGCGCGCCGCTCGCCCGGTGGGCGGATGTGTTCTGCGAGCGCGGCGCCTTCGACGAGGACCAGTCGCGTGCGATCCTGACCGCGGCCAAGGAGCGGGGCCTGGGCCTCAGGATCCATGCGAACCAGCTCGAACCCGGTCCGGGCGCGAGGCTCGCCGCGGAGCTCGGCGCCGCGAGCGCCGATCACCTCACGCACCTTGGGCCGGGTGACGCCGAGTCGCTCGCGCAAGCCGGTGTCGTGGCGACGCTCGTGCCGGTCGCCGACCTCTCGACCAGATCTCCCTGGCCGGACGCGCGCGCGTTGCTCGACGCCGGCGCGACCGTCGCTCTCGCCACCGACTGCAACCCCGGGACGAGCTTCACGACCAACATGCCGGTGGTCGTCGCGCTCGCGGTGACCGCGATGCGGATGACGCCCGCAGAGGCCGTGTGGTCGGCCACCGCCGGCTCCGCGCGCGCCCTCCAACGTTTCGATGTGGGGACCTTGCAGCAGGGCGCGCGCGCAGACCTCGTGATCCTCGACGCCCCGAGCCATGTGCATCTCGCCTACCGACCCGGCGTCCCCCTCGTCCGAACGGTCATCTCGGCCGGCGCCGTCGTTCACGGCTGAGCCCGCGTATCCTGCGGCCGAGCGATCGGAGGGAGACCGCGTGTCCACACAGATGCTGAACGACAGCACCTTCGACGCGGGGAACCTCGCCAAGGTGCCGGCAGCCGCCCGCACGATGAGCTACGGCGGCGTCGTTTCCAAGACGCTCGTCCTTTTGGTCTTCACCGTCATCGCCGCGACGTTCGGTTGGCACAATGCCCTCCGGTGGTTCTCCCCGAGCTCCGGCCTGCTGTTCTTCGCCGGCTACATCCTGTTGATGATGCTGACGTTCGCGGCGGTCAGGAACCCGGGTGCGGCGGCGCTCGCCGGGGTCGTCTACGCGTTGCTGATGGGTACCTGGATGGGCGCGATCAGCCGGGTGTACGAGCAGTACTACGAGGGCATCGTCGGCCAAGCCGTGTTCACATCGCTCTGTGTGTTCCTCGCGTGCCTGCTGCTCTACGGCTCGCGGATCGTGAAGGTGACGAACAAGTTCGCCGCGATGGTCATCGGCGCGACGGTCGGGCTCGTGTTTCTCTATCTCGTCGCATGGATCCTCACGATCTTCGGCGTGCACTTCGCGTTCTGGGAGCACCCGACGTCGCTCGGGATCGGTTTGGCGATCGCGATCGCGCTTGTTGCCGCGTTGACGCTGTTCCTGGATTTCGCCGTCATCGAGCGCGGGGTCATGGCCGGCGCGCCGAAGGGCTTCGAGTGGTACTGCGCCTATGGCGTGCAGTCGACGCTCGTCTGGCTGTACGTTGAGATCCTCAGGGTCATCGCGCTCTTGCGCGGCAGCTGATCTCGACGGCTTCAACCGCCCCGGAAGAACGGTCGATAGACGGGCATGTCCGTTCGGGGGGCCCATCGACGCGTGCTCGCGCTCTGCCTGGCCGCGAGCGCGGTCATCACGGGCGTCGCCTCGTCGCACGCGAGCACGGCCGACCGGCTCGATCGCGCCCGCGCGCGACTACAGGCCCTAAGCGGCGAGATCGAGGCGCAGAGCCGCGCGGTCGAGGATGCGCGGTCGGCGGCCGCCGATGCCGAAGCGCGCGCCGCGGAGGCCGACCAGGCGCTCGTCCCGCTGATCGTGCACCGGGTCGAGGTCGCTCAACGGGTGGCCGAGGTCCAGGCGGAGCTGGACGCGGCGCAACAGCGGTTCAACGACGCGGTCGTCCAAGCATTCATCGCGGCGCCTGGGGTACAGCCCGGCGCCGAGACGTTCGCGGCGGTGCTCGACGCGAACTCGTTCGAAGACCTCCAGGACCAACTCGCGTTCGGCGAGGCGGCGGCGAACACGCGCGCGAAGGCGATCCAGCAGGTGACCGCCCTGGACCAACAGCTGTCGGCGCGCGGCTCGACGCTCGACGATCTGATCGGCGCCGCGCAGGACGTCCGCGCACGGCGTGACGCTGCCTTGGCCGATCAGCAGGCCGCCCTGGTGCGCGAGCAACAGGCGATGGACGCGCTCAACCAGGCGCGCGCGCAGATCGTCGCGCTGATCGATCGCCTTCGCGCCAAGCTCGCGCCGAAAGACGTGCAAGCGGTCGCCCAGGCGTTCCAGGGCGATCACAACATCTCGTACGGGTCGTGGGCGGAGGCGTTCCTCCAGGTGATGGGCGCACCGCGCTGCCACGCGAACCTGGTCGTCGCGATCGCGTGGCAGGCACAAGAAGGCACCCAGGCCGCCTGGAATCCGCTCGCCACGACGCACCGGATGGACGGCTCGACCGACTTCAACTCGGTAGGCGTGCAGAACTACCGGACGTTGGCGCAGGGCCTCGAGGCGACCAAGGAGACGATCGAGAACGGGTGGCAGTCCTACGGGTACGGCGGGGTCATCCGCTCGATGCGCGACTGTGCCGACCCGCTCGACACCGCCCGGGCGATCGCGGCGTCGGCCTGGTGCTCCGGGTGTGCAGGCGGCCAGTACGTGATCGGGATCGTGCCGGCGGTCGAGGCTTCGTTCGAGACGTACTACGACCTCTAAACGGTCTCCGACCTGCGGCTTCAGTGTCCGCTCGACGGTGCCGATGGCGCCAGGGAGCAACGCGACAGGACAACGCCTGAGAACGACGCCTGAGGAGGCGATCGCGTGCAGACCGAGCAGGAACGCCGCTGCCCCGCGTGCGGTGCCGACAACAAGCAGGGCACAAGCTTCTGCTGGCGTTGCTACACGCCGTTCGCCGCAGCGGTCCAGACGCGGATGGCGCCCGCGACCGCGACGGGAACGGTTCGCCCGGGCGTGACGCGGACCGTCCCGGTGATGCCGGCGGCTCCGCAGGTCGGCGCGCCGACGGCACCGCCCAAGCGCACACGCACCCGCCTCGTCCAGATCGTGCTCGGGCTCGTCGTCGCGCTGGTGATGGGCGGCATCGTCCAGCACATGCTGAACCCCACGTATCACGTGCCGGATTCGATCGCGGGCGAAGCGCGCCTGAACAACGCGGTCAGCGCGAAGTTCGAGCAGACGATGGCCCAGACCGGCCAGCAGAACGACATCACGCTCGGATCGGCGGTCTATGGAACCGAGGCGAGCCCCGACCTCTTCTTCGTGCTCGCGAACGGTCGAGCCCAGGAGAACGCCGACGAGCTGTTCTCGGAGTTCCTGAGCGGGGCGGAATCGGCTGGGATCAAGGTGGATCAGACCGCGACCGTCACCGGCACGCACGACGGCGCGGAGTATCGATGCGTCCCCATGTCGGCTCAGGGCGTCGAAGCGGCCGCCTGCGTGTGGCGTGAAGACCACAGCGTCGGCATGACGCTCGACGCCTCGCCCGACGGCGACATCACCTCGGCGATCATCGCCGCGTACGACGCGACGCACGCCTAGCGGCGCACGCGTCGCTCAGTCGGCGAGCTCTGCGCGGATCACCATCATCCGCCGGTACAGCGGGTCCTGCGTCAGCGTCGCCGTTGGCATGTCGGCACGGCCCACGAACCCGACCTCGTCCAAGAACGGGGCCTGCCGCCGCGCACCCTCGAGGACGCGTGCGAGCGCTTGCGCTTCGCCGCTCACGCTCGCGTCCTCGTCGGCGACCAGATCGGCCAACCGATCCTGCACCGTCTCGACCGTCTGCTTCACCACACGGTTCTCGTAGATATCGGCGGTGAGCGACCGGCGTTCATCCAGCGTGTACACCGGTCGTCCTTGGTCGTCGAGGTTGCCGGGCTTGCGCATCGAGCGGATGAGCTCGCGCGGCTCCGGATGCCGGACCAGCTCCTCTTTGGACCAGTGCGGCCGTGTGGTCAGCTCGCGTCGATGGCTGGTCTGCAGCAGCGGGAGCACCGTGGCCATGCCGGCGTCGGTGGCGCTGCCGTAGACGATCCGCCGGAGCATCGCGAGCTCGCCGCGGACGATGCGGCTCGTCCCCGGCTCAGAAGAAGGTGACGAACCCATGCGTGTTGAGCTCCGCACGCATCGACCGCGCCTTGGCGTTGGACAGCGGATAGCGCTCGTTGGTGAGGGCGATGAACGCGTCGATCGCCGGAGCGGCGTCCGCGTCGCCGCGCAGGCGCGGGAGCACCTTCTGGATCAGCTGCTCATCGATCGCCGGCGTCGGGTCGGTCCCGATCTCGGTCGCGGCCACCACGTAGGCGTTGATCTCGTCGAGCACGCGGAACCCGAAGGGTGCGACGCCGACCAGCGCGTCCCAGACCTGCAGGATGATGTCCTTCCACGGGTAGCCGTCCATGTGCGCCGCGACCATCTCGCGCGGCAGCGGCAGCTCGAGGATCTGTGCCCGGTCATAGACCTTGTCGGCGAATCCGTGGGTCGTCTCGTCGATGTTCACGGTGCCGGAGAACTTGAGGTTGGGCGTCAGCTCGACCGTGTGCCCGGGCGCGAGATCCAGGCGCGCGATGCCCTCGCGCGTGCGGACCTCCATCGCCGACAGGAACCGGCTGAAGTAGTGCTCCACGCGAGCGAGGTTCATCTCGTCGAGGATCACGTGGAACTCGCGCGCCACACGGCCGGCTTGGTTGCTCGCGTTCCATTCGCGCGCCGAGTCGGCGACGAACTCGCTGAACGGCGTGTGGTGATAGAAGCCGTCGAGGGGGGACAGATACCCGAGCAGGTCCTCGTTGGACGACCAGCTCGGGTCGACCGCGACGAGCTTCTGCCGGGCGCCGATCACGTTGGCGTAGGCCTGCGCCAGCCAGGTCTTGCCCGTACCGCTCGGGCCGCAGAGGATCACGAAGCCTCGGGTGCTGGTCGCGAGGTAATACCGCCGGATGACGTCGTCGGAGATCCGGAAGGTCGGATTCTCGATGTGGAACCGCTCGACGAGTTCGTCGAACGCAGCCCCCGCCTCCGGGTGAACGGCGATGTTATGGCTGGTCGTGGCCATTTCAGACAGCGTCCAGCGTGCGCAGACCGGGCTGTTGCATCCCGCGAGGGTACCCGGCTCGACCGACGGCCGCCATCCGTCGTTCGGGGCTGCGGGACCGGCCCAAGGACCGAGGTCACTCGGCCCGGGCGCTCTCGAGCGCGGCGAACAAGCGCTGGAGCGGGCCCTTCAAGCCGAGTTCGGCCGCATCCTCCACGAGGCTCTCGTCGCGCTCGCCTGCCCACAGGCTGAGCGGCGCCTCGCCGTTGATCGGCACCAGTCGCCGCATGTCGTCCAAATACCCGCGCGACTCCACGAGCTTCGCTCGAACGCCCGGCTTGATCAGGATGTCGCCCGCGTCGGCAGCCTCGAGCATGGCGTCGATCGAGGGGAACTCCTGAACCAAGGCCCGGGCGGTCTTCTCTCCCACGCCGCGAACGCCGGGCAGGCCGTCGGAGGGATCGCCGCGAAGGATCGCGAACTCCGCGTACCGGTCGGCCGGCACGCCGTACTTCGCCAGGACGCCGGCTTCGTCGTAGATGCCGAGCTCCGAGACCCCGCGCAGCGTGAACAACAGGGTCACGACCGGGTCGCGGACCAGCTGGATCAGGTCCCGGTCGCCGCTGACGATCTCGATCCGATCGTCGTCGGTCGCCTCGAGGCAGAACGCGCCGATCGCGTCCTCGGCCTCCCAATTCTCCGTCTGCGCCTGGAGCATCCCGGTCCGGTCGAGGATCTCGCGGAGCATCGCGAACTGGATCGTCAGGTCCTCGGGCTCGGGCGGCCGCTCGGACTTGTAGCCGGCGTAGAGGTCAACGCGCGCGGTCGGGCGCCAATCGTGGTCGTAGACGTGCACGACCTCGTCGGGCCGTCGGTCGACGACGAGCTTCGTGACCATGTCGAGGTAGCCGTGCAAGGCGCCGACCGACCGCCCGTCCTTCGCGAACACGCCGGGCTCCCGCATCGCGAAATACGACCGGTAGAACATGCTCGACACGTCGAGGAGCAGGCGATGCGTCACACCAGCACGCTACCCGCAACCGCCTGCTCAGGTCTCAAGGGGTATGGGCTCCTGCTCCGCCGCAGGTAGTGTTCGGGTGACATGACCATCCCGCTACCCATCCGTGGAGGACTACCGGGATCGTTGCGTGTCGCTGTCCGCGTTCTGATAGCCGTTGCCATCCTCTTGGGCGGCGCGGCGGCGCTTGCATACGTCTTCGCCCGCTGACGGACGCGGATAGGCGTGCGTCATGTCGCCGCCGCTCGATACCTGTTCGCTGTTAGACACGTCGAAGAAGCCTATGTCCCAAGGGGATCCTGCACAGTGCAAACACGGAGGTCTTCGAGCCGGAGGATCACGCCCCCGTCCTCACTCGACATCTGGAGGACGACCCCTGTCTCTACGTCGACGAACAACACCAGGACGCTGTCATCGCCGCTTCGCAACCCCGCGAATTCGGTGACCACCGCAGTACGACCATCGACTTCTTCTCGGCCGACGACGCGACCGGTCGTCTGATCGAGCGACATCCGGTCGCCTTGGATCGGAGTCTTCACCCAGGCGTTGACATGCGCTCTGGGCGGGAGACAACGGAGGAAGCCGCCTTCATCGAGCAGGACCCGTTCGTCCGTCGAGCGCAACTCGATCCGCTCTCCTTCCTCGATGAACCACCCTGACTGTCCATCGAATATCACTCTGGCCGATCGCTTCTCGATCCCGCCTTCGAGTTCTATGACCCGGCAGATGAGCGGCGGCTTCGGTGACCCAAGGAGTGCGACGACTTGGTCGAAAGCGGGCAGCTGTTTATCCATCGTTCCTCTTCACGCAGTCGTCGGAGCCTAGTCGCCGCTGAGCGCGTTGCAGGAGGCTCTCGTTCACACTGCTGGGACACCGACCAGCGTCTGACCAGCTGCCGCTGCTGAACAGAGGTAGGGCGCGCACGACGGCGAGGCCGCCACAACTCCGATCGTGATGATTGCCATCGAGGCGTCCATCACAGCTTGCGCGCTCGGATGAACAGGAAGTTGGCGAGCCGCCGCCATCGCGCCTCAGCGGGGTCGTCCGCGACCGCCTCCATCGTTTGGCGCGGTTCGCGGATCCGCTCGATGACGAATCCAGCGTCTTCCAACGCCTTCGAGTACGCCTGGAGCGGGAACGTGAAGCCCCGGAATCGTATGCGGAGACCTGCGCGTTCGAACGACTCATCGAAGGGCGCAGGGTCGAGGTAGCTCCCATCGATCACGAATCGAGCATCGGCCTCGCGGCTTTCGAATCGTCCGGCGTCGGCCATCGGGTGCGTGACCGAGATGCACAGCGCGCTTTCGGCGCGAAGGACGCGTGCGGCCTCCGTAACCGTTGCGGGCATGTCATCCATGTCCATGAGCGAGTTGTAGGCGACGGCGCACGCGAAGCTTCCGTCGGCGAAGGGCAGGCTCGCGGCGTCCGCGAGGACATACGTTCCATGGTGAGGATCTGCCTCGGATGCGGCGCCTACCAGCGAGGGAGCGCCGTCGACCGAGACGACGTCGTGACCTCTCGCGTGGAGATCGCGCGTGACGCGCCCTTCTCCGCATCCGATCTCCAGGATGCGTCCGGCGTCCGCCGGCACGATGTCGTCGAAGAAACGAGGCGCGTAGTCCCAGTAGTCGTCGTGGTCCGGCGTGCGTGCCCACTCGATCCAGTTCTCAGCTTCGGATTCCCAGAACAACCGGTTGTTCGGTGGATCGGTCACAGCGGCGACTGTAGCCCGAGGAAGCTAACCGTCACCCGGCCATGGCAGCTCGAAGGCGTCGAGCAGATTGTCGAGGTCGCCGGGCGAATGCCCGCACACCGTGAAGTAGCGCGCGAGCTCGCTCCGGTGCTGCGTGCCGTGGCTGACGATGTGCGAGATCACGAGCCAGCGGGGCCGTTTGAACCTCTCGTCGGTACCCCATGGCTCGTCGAGCGCCGCTTGGTCGAGCGATTCGACGAACAAACGCAGCCGCACGTCTTCCTCGAGCGAGAACGCGTGGAGCTGGTTCAGATCGTTGAGCTCGTACCCGTGATCCCACACGTACGTGTCTCCGACGTTGTTGCCGAGGCAGAACTCCCGCCAGCTCCAGTCGACGTCGACGAGGTGGCGGATCACATCGAACGCGCTTCCGAGGTCCAGGACGCCGTCTTGACGAAGTTCGTCGTCGGTCAGGCTGGCGGCGACCGTCAGGATCCGGTCGTTCGCCCAGGCGTGATAGCGGACGAAGGCAAGGAGCGATCCGGCATCCATGGCTATGCGATCACGTGGTCGACGGGCGTTCCGGACGCGAGCGTGCGTGACACCGTGCAGAGGTCGTTCGCCACCTTGGAGCGCGAGCGTTCGACCTTGCCCTCGTCGGCGCCTTCGTGGACGTGATAGGTGACGCGAAGCCACTGCATCCGGTGATCCTCCTTGTCTCCGTCGACCTCGAGGTGGAGCGGTTCGACCGGATCGCGCTGTTTGCGCATCAGGATCGCGAAGTCGACGGCGCTGCACGCGCCGAGTGCGGCGAGCAACAGCTCCAGCGGCGAGAGACCGCGTTCACCGTCGATGTCGACCAGCAGCTCGGTGCCGTGCTTGTTCGTGACGGTCACGGTGTCGTCCGGGTTGACGGTCATGCGCAGATGCCGGTTGCCTTTCATGCGGCCCAGCGTAGCCTCGATCGCTTGGGTTAGGGTTCGGCGATGCCGCCCGAGAGTGCCGTCGAACTCGGCTTGATGACCGGCGTCCCGCCGTTCCCGTCGGATGGCCAGGTGACGCTCGCGAATTGGCAGGACCCGCCCTACAACCGCTGGGGATTCCAACACGTCCGCGAGCTGATCCCGACCGCGAACATCTCGCGCGGCCTCGGCAAGCCCTGGGTGTTGCAGCGCGCCGAACGCGACCTCGACGGCCTGGCGCTGTCGATCGGCGGCCGGCGCCTGATCGACTTCCCGGCGTTCCTCGACGAGACCTACACCGACGGCATCCTGGTGCTGCACCGCGGGAAGGTCGTGCTCGAGCGGTACCTGAACGGGATGCGGCCCGACACGACGCACCTGCTGATGTCGGTCTCGAAGTCGGTGACGTCGGCGGCGTGCGGCTCGCTGGTCGCCGACGGCGTGCTGTCGCCGGCGGACCTCGTGACGCGGCACATCCCCGAACTCGCCGGCACGTCCTGGGACGGCTGCACCGTTCGGCACCTGCTCGACATGCGCGCCGGCACGAAGTTCAACGAGGACTACGACGATCTGACCGCTGAAGTGCGCGTCTACGAGCAGATCTACCTCTGGCGGCCGCGCGTCGACCTCACGCTCCCCACCGACATGACCGCCTACTTCCCGCTCCTGCAGAACCAGTCCGAGCACGGCGGCGTGTTCGACTACCGCTCCGTCCTGACCGACATGCTCGGGTGGGTGATGGAGCGAGCGAGCGGGATCCGGTTGCCCGAGCTGATCTCGCGCTCCGTCTGGCAACCGATGGGTGCCGAATTCGACGCCGAGATCACCGTCGATGCACATGGCAACGCGATGGCCGACGGCGGCGTGTGTGCGACGCTCCGCGACCTCGCCCGGTTCGGGCAGGTCCTGTTGGGGGACGGGCGCAGGGGCACGACGACGGTGATCCCGCGGTCGTGGCTCGACGACACGCTCACGCCCGAGCCCGACAGCCGTGCCGCGTTCGAAGCGTCGGAAGACCAGAAGGGTCTGCCGGAGACCGCGTATTACCGGAACCAGTTCTGGATCATCGACCCGAAGGCGCCGATCTTCCAATGCAGCGGCATCAACGGGCAGACGGTGTTCGTCCACGGCCCGACGAAGACGGTGGTGGCCAAGCTCTCAACCTGGCCCGTCGCCTGGGGTGCGCCCTTCGCCGCCATGACTCGGCTCGGCCTGACGTCACTGGCCGAGCAGCTCGCGGCGTCGGGCTAACCGAACACCGCGTCGCCCAGCGCGAGCGCCCCGGAGAGCACGAGCAGGATCAGCACGGCGTTGCGGAAGGGCCCCGCGTGCACCCGCGGAGCGATGCGATCGCCGAGCAAGGCGCCGACGACCGCGGCCGGCACGCCCACCACGAACGCGACGCCGACGTCGTGCACGACGAGCCCGCGCGACCAGAAGAGCGCGAGTGCGATCGAGCCTTGCGCGACGAAACAGGCCTGCAACGTCGCCCGGAACCGCGTAGGTTCCAGCCCGACGGCTTGGAAGGCGATCACCAAGGGGGGCCCGTTCGTTCCGACGCTCGTCGCGAGCGTTCCCGACACGAACCCGGCGCCGACCTCAGTCCGGCGGCCCGACGGGAGGGTCAGGCCTTTCCAGAGCCACGCGGTCAGCACGAGGATCGTGACGCCGATCACCGCGGTCAGCGCCCGATCGTCGGCGTGAGTCAGCAACAGCAGGCCGAGCGGCATCCCGACCAGCGCGGCGAGCGACGTGGTGATCGCCTCGCGCCACAGGATGTCGCGGCGCCAGCGGACGGCGTTCCAGATCACGAGCGGCACGCCGACCGAGCTCATCGCGACGACCGCGACCTTCGGGCCGAGTAGGAGCGCGAGCGCCGGGACGGCGATCAGCGCGAACCCGAACCCGGTCACGGACTGCACGGCGGCGGCGAACGCGATGATCGCCGCGATCGCGACGACCGCCGATGTGGTCACGTCGTGAACGGATCGAGCATCGAGCGTGCGACCGCACAGGTGTCGTCGAGCAGAACCTCCGCGGCGACGATGTTCGACTCGGCGCCCGAGTTCTCCGACACACGGGTGCCGTCGATGCCGTCCGCGACCCTGCCACGCGCGCGGTCGTAGACCGCCGCGCCGGCCGCGTTCCGCCCGTCGAACCACGCACGCCCTTCCGACGCAACATGAGCCCAGCGTTGGTCGCCGGTCGCGTCGGCCAATCGATCCAGTGACCAGGTCGACGCGGCCACGTCGTACGGCGAGGTGGACTCGCGTCCTCCGAAGGCAGACGTCACGGGCGGCATGATGACGATCTCGGCACTCGCGATCGCCGCGTCGAGATAGTCGGGCCGATCCAGCGTTCGTGCCGCTTGCGCCAACGCGCCTTCCTGGATGTGCCCCCACAGATGCGGGAGCCCGACCTCGAGCTCGGCGTTCTTCAGGACGTCGCCGTCGCGGCACGCCAGCAGCTCATCCGCCCACTTCTCCGCGAGCGCGGGGTCCGCGTCGGCGTCGGACAGCGCGGCAAGCAGGTGCAGGGCTCGCACGTCCGCAGGTGCGTCCGCCGCCGCGGCCGCTGCGAGGCCCTTGCGGTGCGCATCCCGCGAGGCCGTGTCGCCGAAGACGGACGCAGCGGTCTGTGTGCCCAAGATGCCGCGGGCGAGCCAGAAGTTCTGCCCCGGCCGCGAGGTGATCCCTCCGCGGTTCTTGTCGCCCTCCCAATCGTGGATGAAGTTGATCCAGGTTCCGTCGGGCTCCTGCATCCACAGCACGAAGTCCAGGACGCCTCCGGCCCACCGATGGACCCAGTCGAGCTTCGTTCTCGACCACACCTGCGACAGGACGACGAGCAGTCGGGCTGCGTCATCGACGCACGCCACGCCTTCGAAGCCGGACTCCTCGGCGTGGACGACGCCGTCCGGGTGCTCGTAGATGCTGACCGCGAGCGCGTTCGGTCCGGCGGCGGGGACCGGCCTTGTCAACCGCCAGAGCTGTCGCAGCACCGGTCAGACGGGGGTGAGGGACGACAGCACGTCGTCGATCGCCAGATCTGCCGCGCACACGTATTCATCCGCCGCGCCGTAGAACACCCGGATGCGCCCGCGGCCGAGCTCGATGTGACCGCTGGGGAAGACCACGTCCTGCAGGAAGCCGTCGTGCTCGTACTTCGCCTCCGCCGTCAGCACCGGTTGCGCCGTGCGCGCGAGCACCTTCGTGGGATTGTCGGCGTCGAGCAGCATCGCGCCCATGCCGTAGCGGTTCATCCGATCGGCGCCGTGATACAGCTCGAGCCACCCGCCATCGGTCCGGATCGGCACCAGCGACGCGCCGATCCTCGTCTCGTCCCACATGCCGTGGCGCGGTTGCGCGACCGGCTGGTGAGCTCCCCAATGCGTGAGGTCGTCGCTTTCGGCCAGCCACAACCCGAGCACCCGCCCGAACGAGCCCGGCATCGGTCGCGTGAACGCCAGGTAGTGACCGTTGACCTTCTCGGGGAACAGCACCACGTCCTTCTGATCGGGCTGCAGCATCGTGCCGTGGCGCTCGAACGTGCGGAAGTCGGTGGTCGACATCCGGGCGGTCGTGATGCCGAGTCGGCTCACCGCCACGTACGTGATGTGGTAGCGATCGTCGATCTTCGTGATCCGCGCATCCTCGACGCCGTAGGCCTCGATCGGATCGGCCGCTTCGATCCGCACGACCGGATCGAAGGAGAAGTGCTCGCCGTCGGTGCTGCGCGCGACGCGCAGGTGCGAGATGTGCGACAGGTAGTCGGTGAACTCGACCTGACCGGGCGCGAAGCCGCCCTGCGTGTTCCGGTAGCGGATCGTCCGCGGGTCAGACAGGTCCAGGCCCGGGAGGTCGCGCGGCACGTAGCCGATCACGACGCCCGGCGGGTCGGCCTCGTAGTCGAAGTACGCCATCCCGATCAGGTGGTCGGGCGTGAGGCCGTGCGGCAACGGCGTCAGGCGGGGGCGCGGCCCGGAGAGGTCGAGCATCTGGGCGTCGCCGTCGAGCTTCACGTCCCGTGTCGGCCGTTCGACCACCCGGACGAGCAGGATCGTCTCGTCGCCCATCTTCGCGACACCGGGGTTGATCGTGCCGATCACCTCGAAGCCGGGTTGTGAGGGCTCGAGATCCTTCGGTTCGATCAGCGGGTTCGAATCGAGGCGCGTCGCGATCCGCAGCGGCCGCTCGGCCCGCTTGCGCGAGGGGGCGACCGGATGCTCGTCGACCAGCTCCTGCATCGCCGCGAGGAACCGCGCGCCGCTCTTCGGCCAGGTCGCCTGGTTCGCGTACGTGTACGCGTTCTTCTCCATGCGCGACTTGAGCTTCGGGTCGTCGAGGATCGCGTTGACCGCTTCTGCGATGCCCTCGGCGGACCGGAAGTCCACGAGCATGCCGCGGTTCTTGCCGAGCGCTTCGGTGGCGTGCAGGTACGGCGTCGAAACGACCGCCTTGCCGGCGCCGAGCGCGTAGGACAACGTGCCGCTCGTGATCTGGTTCGGGTCGAGGTACGGCGTCACGTAGACGTCGGTCGCGAGCAAGTACTCGATGATGTCCTTCTGGTCCAGGTACTGGTTGACGAAGAGCACGTGATCGCCGAGGTCGAGCCCGTCGACGAGCTCCTGGAGGCGGTTGCGGTACTCCTCGCCTCGTGCCTTGAGCAGTTCGGGGTGCGTCTGGCCGGCGATCAGGTACAGCGCCTCCGGGTGACGAGCGACGATCGCCGGCATCGCCTCGATCGCGTACTCGAGCCCCTTGCCCGGGCCGACCAGTCCGAACGTCGAGATGATCGTGTGGTGGTCGAGGCCGAGCTTCGCCTTCAGCCGACGCCGGCCCATCGGCTCGATGTGCGGCATGCCGTGCGGGATCACGAGCGGCGGATCGGTGATGCCGTAGTCGCGCTCGAGGATGTCGACGGCCGTCTCGGCCATGACGGTGAGGCGGTGGGCGTTCTCGGCGATCGACCGCACCGCGTCGCGGATCGCCGGGGACGGGTTCGGCAGGACGGTATGCATGTTCACGAGCGCCGGTTTCTTCAGCTCCTCGAGGAACGGCGTCAGGTGGTCCTCGTACGTGCCTTCGATCCACTGATCGCCGACGAACCCGCCACCCTTCCACAGCCCGTACAGCCCGAACTCGTGCTGGACGCAGACGATGTCGGCGGTCGATCGGTCGATCGCGTGCGCGGCGGCGCGGTAGGGCATCGCGCTGCCCTGGCGGATCCGCCACCGGACGACGTTGCCGTACGCGCGGACGGAGTTCCGCTCGTCGATCGCCGCGACGCGCGACTGTGTCCGGGGGTCGGCCTCCCTGACCGCGGCGATCAGGTCGTCGGTGAAGGTGGCGATGCCGCAGCGCCGGGGGGGATAGGTGGAAACGAACGCGATCCGCATCGGCGCCTAGGGTATCGCGGGCGTCATGCGGCCCTCGGGCTAGGCTCGCGGGATGACGACCTCCGGACCGCTCGCACTGGTGGGCGGCGACGAACTGCACCCCGGCAACGAGGAACAGGATCGCGTGCTGGTCGAGGAAGCGGGCGGCGGACCGGCGTACGTCTTGGCGACGGCCGCCGGACGGCAGCGGCCCGACCTCGCCGTTCGGCACGCGGTCGATTGGTTCGGATCGCTCGGCCTGCGCGTCGAGGAGCTGCCGGCGACGAAGCGCTCGCACGCGACGTCGGTCGAGGTCGCCGAGCGAGCTCGGCGCGGCCGCTTCTTCTATCTCGTGGGCGGCGACCCCGGGCTCGTGCCCAAGACGCTGGCGGGCTCTCCGGTCTGGGATGCGATCGTCGATGCCTGGCGGGACGGCGCCGCGCTCGCAGGCTCGTCCGCGGGTGCCATGGCGATGGGCGAGTGGACGCTCGTCCGCGACCGGATGCCCGGCGACGATCGCCGGCGGTATCTGCCGGCGCTCGGGCTGGTGCCGGGCGTCGCCGTGCTGCCGCACTTCGAGACCTTCGGGCATCGGTGGGTGGAAAGCGCCCGCGCAGCCGCGCCACGCGAGGACGTGGTGCTGCTCGGCATCGACGAACGAAGCGCGGCGGTTTGGCAGGACGGGGAGTGGCGCGCTGTCGGCCCCGGTGCCGTCACCGTGATCGCCGGCGATGCGCGTCGGTTCGCGTCCGGCGAGGTCGACGGGCTTCCGAACCCGGGCTGATCCTTGCCGTCGATGGCGAACGCCCCTGTACGTGCGCTCGGCCGGTCGAGGAGTCGCGTCGCCTCATGATCGGAGACGGCCCACCGCCTTCACACGTCATTGGTGCCTTCCAGGTGGACGGTGTTCCGGTGCGTCTGTCGGGTGGCGGGGGGCGCGCCTGGCGCGTCGGCGACGCCGTCTTGAAGCCGATCGATGTTCCGGCGGCTCAGCTCGACTGGCAGGCGAACCTCTTCGCGTCGCTGCACTGCCGCACGAGCGTCAGGCTGCCGCTGCCGATCACGGCGACGGGGGGTGAGCTTGCCGTCGACGGGTGGTGCGCGAACACGTTCCTGGAAGGCGCGCACCTGCCTCGGCGCTGGCGGGAGATCATCGACGCGGGCGAGGCGTTCCACCGGGACATCGCCGAGGTGCCGCGTCCTGCATTCCTGGACGATCGCAACGATCCCTGGGCGATCGGGGATCGTGTGGCCTGGGGAGAACTGTCGATCGACGACGTCCCTGAGACCAAGCACGTGGAACGGCTCATCGAGCGCCTGCAGCCTGTCGAGCGTCCGTTCCAGCTCATCCACGGCGACCTGACGGGCAACGTGTTGTTCCACGACCGTCTGCCGCCGGCGGTGATCGACTTCGCACCGTATTTCCGGCCGGCGCTGTTCGCGACTGCCGTCGTGGCGGCGGACGCGCTCGTGTGGGAAGGCGCGGACGAGTCCCTGGTTCTCGCCCTCGTCGAGCGGGAGCCCGACTTCGTGCAGTTCCTCCTGCGGGCCTTGATCTATCGAGCCGTGACCGACCGGCTGTTCCGACTCGACGAGCCTCTGCGGGCGGATGCGGACGACGCCTATCTCCCGGCCGTGGATCTGGCCGCCGAGATGACTCGCTGATGAGCTGCGATCCGGCCGCCGCGGCTCGCCGGAGTCGCCTGGGCCGACCCGCTGCCTAGTCTGGACCCGTGCCGACCGTCTACGA
>Ga0136846_1209356_pt1 | contig 16815 bp, 18 predicted proteins | sample HopSoiMetagenom2_FD_96841 | JGI IMG/M metagenome (GOLD analysis project Ga0136846, IMG submission 96841) | Grasslands soil microbial communities from Hopland, California, USA - 2 Assembly 2016 (version 4) | ecosystem: Environmental > Terrestrial > Soil > Grasslands | place: USA: Hopland...
ACCATGGCGGTCGGCCTCGGAACGCTGCAGACGGCGCTCGAAGAAGGCAATAAGGATGACTGGCTCGGCTCGCCCTTCATCTTCCGCCTCTCGGTGATCGCCGCGATCTCACTGACCCTGTTTGTCGCGGTCGAGCTCCACGCGCGGAAGCCGCTGCTGAACTTGCGCCTGCTGGTGCGGCGGAACTTTGGTTTCGGGACCTTGGCAAACTTCCTGCTCGGGGTCGCGCTCTACGGTTCGGTCTACATCGTCCCAGTCTATCTGGCTCGGATTCAGGGTTACAATTCCGAGCAGATCGGGATGGTGTTGGCCTGGACCGGGCTGCCGCAGCTCGTCCTGATCCCGCTGGTGCCGCGTTTCATGAAGTCGCTGGATGCCCGGCTGATCGTCGGCGTCGGCTTCGGGCTGTTCGCCGTCAGCAACTTCATGAACATCTATATGACGCGCGACTATGCGGCGGACCAGCTGTTGCTGCCCAACATCGTGCGCGCGATCGGCCAGGCACTGATCCTGACGCCGCTCTCCGCCATCGCCACGGCCGGTATAGAGAAGGAGAATGCCGGCTCCGCCTCTTCGCTCTTCAACATGATGCGGAACCTCGGCGGAGCCTTTGGCATCGCCCTGCTGCAGACCTTCGAAACCAAGCGTGAGCAGTTTCATTCCAACATCCTGGTGCAAAGCGTCAGCATCGACAATCCGGCGGTTCAAGCCCGGATCGACGAGCTGACGCGGTATTTTCTCAGCCACGGCATCTCCGATGCGGCGGCCGCGCGGCACGAGGCGATGATCGCAGTCGGCAAGCTTGTCCGCCAACAGGCGCATGTCATGGGATTCAGCGACACCTTCTTCCTCCTGGGCGTTGCGCTGACGATTGCTCTGGTCTCCGCGTTGCTCTTGAAGCCGGGAGGCCAGCACTCCGCCGTCGGAGCCCACTGACCCTCAAGGCTCTTTCACAACCGGCATGATGAGAACGAGGGCGCGTATCAATGAAGGCTTCGGATCCTGAAGAGCCGAACCAGGCGCGCCAGCTGAGCCGACAGCTTTGAGGCGAGGCCGATCAGGAGGTAACTCACCCGGGCGCGTATTACGCCTCCCGATGCGGCGCTATGTTTGGTTCTGGCGCCTGATCGTTTATGCCTCTCGAGATGGGTGATCGGCAGAGGCGCGGTGCCAAGAATCTCGACTGGAGCGAAATCTTGGCCGTCGCGGGCGTGGAAGATTCCATAGTGGAAGGGCCGGCGCACCGCACGGGCGGATCGCGCCTTCGCGTCGGCGACGGGCTTCGGACCCATCGGCGATCCGTGATTGCCCGTCATCCCCGTCATCTCGCAACCAGAAACAACAGGATGAGATAGATGAGCGCCAAAGTGCCGAGTGTTCCGCAGAGGATCGTGGTGTGGATCCAGGATTGCGGCACCAGCGCCAGGCGCCTCGGCTCGGCGTAGCCGGTCTTGGGATAGGAGTGGAAGTCCGGGCGGGGTGTTTTCATGAGACCGATTCCGTATGGTGGTTGCGTCGGTCGCATTGAGCCTCGGGCAGCAAAGGGAATCACTTGGACATAGGTATCGCCGAGACTTTGGTGTGGGCGATACCATCGTTCTATCGCCGCGCGGTGATCGATCGACAACCCTATGGAAAAGTTAGGAGAGCACCGATGGCCGACCGCATTCTCGTTTTGTACGGTTCTTATCGAAGCGATCGGGCGGGCATCCACCTCGCCAACTACGCGGTTTCGGCCCTGAAGGCGCGCGGCAACGACGTCGAGCTCATTGACGCAAAGGCGATTGGCCTTCCTATGCTCGATCGCATGTACAAGGAATATGCGCCCGGAACGGCGCCGACGATGCTGCAGGGTTTGGCCGAGAAAATCGTCGCCGCCGATGCCTTCGTGTTCGTGACCGGTGAGTACAACTGGGGTCCGCAGCCCGGCCTCAAGAACCTGACCGACCACTTTCTGGAAGAATGGTTCTGGCGGCCGGCCGCCGTCCTCAGCTATTCAGCGGGCCCCATCGGCGGCGCGCGCTCCAACCTGACCTGGCACGGCATCCTCTCCGAGATGGGCATGGTGGTGATTTCCAGCACGATCAATGTCGGCACCATTGCCGGAGCGCTCGACGAGAGTGGCCGGCCTTCGGGCGATTCCGGGGCCCGGCTGGAACGCGCCTTTCCGCGCTTTGCCGACGATCTCGCCTGGTGGACGGAGGCTGCGAAACAGCAGCGCCAGCGGCGCAAGCCACCGTACTGACATGGAAGATCGGGACATTCGCGCGGCATTGGACCGCCACTGTGCTGCGTCCGATGCGAATGACTTCGAAATGGAGCATCAGATCTACCAGGAGGACGCGGTCCTGGAATATCCGCAGTCGGGCGAGCGCATCCGCGGCCGACACAACATCCGGGCTTCCCGCGCGGCCCAGCCGAACCAGAAGCGCTTCATGGTGTCGCGTATTCTTGGCGTGGCGAATCTGTGGGTAACGGAGTTTGTCCTCTCCTACGACGGCGTTCCGTCCTACGCGGTGAGCATCATGGAATTTGAGGATGGGAAGGTCATCCGCGAGACCCAATACTTCAGCGACGCGTTTCAGCCGGGAGCGTCACGCGCGCAATGGGTCGAGCGGATGCTGCCCGATGGAGATGGCGGTAGGCGCTGACCAGCTGATCAAGCCTGAAGGCTCGATTTCGCCCGCTCGGATTGGGCAGCACCCACACCGCCGCGCCGCCGAACAGCGCAGCCTGGGGTCCCCAGGCGATCTCTCGGCTATGGGACAGCGCCGCATAGGCCGCTTTTCCTAGAAAAGCGACGAAGCGCGGCGCGTAGTGCCTGATCTTGCCTTCGAAGGGCACAGCGGCGGCGGTGAACTCCTCTGCTGAGAGTTGCGCCGCCTGGGCCGTCGGCCGCGCAACAACCGCCGTCAGACCACAGCGGTGCTGCAAGATCGTGCGGTCGTTCTCAGGCCGGATTTCCACCGGCGTGAAGCCGGCCCGATGGATCACCCGCCAGAAGCGATTGCTTCCAGCGCTAAAGTGATGTCCGGCGCCCGCTGCGGACAAGGCAGGATTGATCCCGCAGAAAACGACATCAAGGCCTTCGGTAAGGAGGTCCGGAAGATGTTCAGCGCCGACGCGCTCCCGCGTGATGTCGTGTCCACCGGTCATCCGCAAAGCACGCGGATCGCCTTACGCGCGAGCCCCCTCAGGTCGTCGCGCGAGGCGCCGGCCCGGGCGCGGATGGCGATGGTGTGCATCGTGGCTGTGGCGAGCATGGCCAGGGCGGAAGGGTCGGCATCACCCTTCAGCTCGCCCTTCTCCCGCGCCGTTCGGAAACGTTCCAGGAAACCGGTGTCGAAGGCACGCAATCCGGATGCGAGGCTGTTGCGAATCTCACGGTCTTCGAGCGCCTCGGTGACGGCGGTGCCGATCACGAAACAGCCGCGCGGGCGGCCGCTGCCGGAAAAATAGATGGAGAGCGCCCCCTCATAGACCCGCATCAAGGCCTCGGTCAAGGGAAGATCCTCGGCGAGAGCCGCCCGCATGTCGACGAGGCTGCGCTGCCAATACTGCGCGAGCGCCTCGAGATAAAGTCCATGCTTGTCGCCGAATGCCGCATAGAGGCTCGGTTTGTTCATACCGGTCGCGGCCGTGATCTGGTCCAGGGAGGTGCCGGCATAGCCGGTTTTCCAAAAGGTCCCCGTGGCTCGCCTGACCGCCACCTCCGGGTCATAGGCCGGCGGCCGTCCTCGGCGTCTCGGTTCTTCTCTCCGTTCTTTTTGTACCATTTAGTAAAAAATCCTTGCCGGCCGGATCGCGGAACCTATATTTGTCCTGTTTGGTACAAAAATCAAGGACCGACGGCAATGCAATCCAATCCAATCTCTGTCGCAGTCGCCCGCTCCATGATTTCGGCCGACACCTTCGTTCAATAGCGCCACTCTCCGCCCCGTGCCATTTCAATGGAAGTACGTGGGCATGGCAGGTCATGTGATGGACACGATATTCGAGACCGCAACTCTGGCGCCCACACCTCAGCTGGTCCCTACGAAGCCTCGGAGGACGCTGAGGCAGCGCCTGCGCCTGCCCCTCCTGCTCGGCTTCCCCATCGCGTTGGCGCTCTTTGGCGCCACTGCGTATCTCGCCGAGGAGCCGTTTGTTTCGACCGATGATGCCTTCGTCAAGGCGGCAAAGATCTCGCTCAACGCGCGGGTTTCCGGCCAGGTGGTCGAAATTGCCGTCGTCGACAACCAACGTGTCCGGAAGGGCCAACTTCTGTTCCGGATTGATCCGGAACCCTATCGGATCGCGGTCCAGCAGGCCGAGGCGGACCTGGAGCGGACAGGCCTCGAGATCGACACACTGAAAGCCAAGTATCGCGAACAGCTGGCTGAACTCGAATCCGCGAAGCATTCGGCCACATTCGACGAACACGAATACGATCGCAAACAGGCTCTGATCGCTTCGGGCTTCACTTCCAAAGCGGCACTCGAGCGCGCCGATACCGACCGCAAGGTGGCCCGCCAGACGATAGCGTCGATCCAGCAGCAGATCGCCAACACGGTGGTGGCCTTGGCCGGGAGCCCGGACATCAAGCCGGAGACCCACCCGACCGTGCGCGCGGCCAAGGCGCGGCTCGACCGGGCGAGACTGGACCTTTCCTATGCAGAAGTGCGCGCGCCCGACGACGGCATCGTCACCAAGGTGGATGAGCTGCAGGTCGGCGACTTCGTCACGCCCGGCGCCGCGGTGTTTTCGCTGCTCTCGAGCCGGGAGATCTGGATCGAAGCGAATTTTCGCGAGACCGGTCTTTCCTACATGCGGCCCGGCCAGCCTGCGACGATCGATGTCGATACCTATCCGGACGTGACGTTCAAGGCCCACGTCGTCAGCATGAGCCCCGGCACCGGCTCCGACTTCTCGGTACTGCCGCCGGAGAATGCGACCGGCAATTGGGTGAAGGTCGTCCAGCGTCTCACCGTGCGTCTCGCGCTCGATGGATCCGATTCAAACCGTCCACTCTTCTCCGGAATCAGCGTTACCGCGCGGGTCGACACCGGACACCGCCCCACTTGGCGAGAGAGGCTCCAGGCTTTGCTCCCGTTCGAGCTTTTCAGATGAGTGTCGCCCTGCCGGTCGCCGCGCCGTCGGCCGTCATCGAGGGACGGACCACAATCGTCCTATCGGCCCTGACCGCGACCTACATGCAGGCGGTCAATATCTCCATTCCGAATGCCGCTCTACCGCACATGCAAGGCGCGCTTTCCATGGCGACCGACGAGCTGGGCTGGGTGTTCTCCGGCTATATCGCCTCGAGCATCATTCTGTTGCCGATCGCCCGGTGGCTCGCCCTGCGCTATGGCCGGAAACGGATTTTGCTGATTTCCCTTGGTTTCTTCGCCCTCGGCCTGGTGTTCGACGGGCTTGCCACGAGCACGATCGGATTTGTGTTGGCCCGGATGCTCCAGGGTATTGCGAGCGGCCCCATTGGCCCGCTGTCCTTGGCGATCCTGCTCGACGTCTTGCCGCCGGCCCGGCATGCGCGGATCACTCTCATTTGGACGGTGCTGATCATGCTCGGCATCTGCACCGGGCCTGGTATCGGCGGCTGGCTCAGCGAATACCATGGCTGGCGGTCGATGTTCTTTCTCTGCCTTCCGGTGGTCGGCATGATCTTCCTAGCGATGGCCCTGTCTCTCCCGGAAAAGAAGGCGGAGAAGACTCCGCCGTTCGACTTCTTTGGATTCGCCACGCTTTTACTCGGCATGGTGGGCTTGCAGATGCTGCTCGACCGCGGCGAGCGCCTGGAATGGTTTTCCTCCGCCGAGATATGGATCGAAGGCTGCACCGCAGCCCTGGGCTTTTACCTCGTCATTGTGCATGTCCTGACGTCGGAAAGGCATTTCTTCGACAAGGCGCTGCTCAAGGATCGCAATTTCGTCATCGCCACGATCATGTACTTCGGTGTGGGCTTCGTCCTGCTGCCCACTCTGGCGCTGACCTCGCCGATGCTGGAAGAGCTGCTGGGATATCCCGTCGACACCACGGGATACATGACGATCCCACGCGGCATCGGTCTCGTGGGCCTGCTGGTACTGATGAGCTTTGCGCCGGCTCGGATCGACAATCGTCTGTTCATCCTGGGTGGCGCGGCCATCGTCGCCTGCGCCAATTGGAAGATGCTGGGCTACTCGCCGCAGATGGACTGGCAATTCGTCGCCGTGGCCGGCTTTCTGCAAGGCGCCGGCCTCGGCATCGTAATGCCGGCGATTGCGAAGCTCGCCCTTGTCACGGTCGCCCCCGAGCTGCGCCCCGAAGGAACTGCACTGTTCAATCTGTCGCGCCTCTACGGCGCCACGATCGGCATCGCGGTGGTGCAGATCTACTTCTACAACAATACCCAGGCCGTGCACCTCGCTCTCGCCAGAAATATCACGCCTTTCCGGGACGCGACGCATGGCGCGGCCGCCATGTCGAAGCAGACCATGGCCGGACTCAACGAGATGATCACGGGTCAGGCGGCGGTTATCGCGACCATCGATCAGTTCAAGATCCTCATGATCGTCGTCCTGGCGATCGGGCCGCTTGTGTTGCTTTTGCGGAAGCCGAGCGCGGCGAATAAGGCCTCTAACCCAAAGTAAGGAGTACCAGCATGATCGCTCAGGACAGGCTTCGCGATAGGCGCATTCCCCTCGCCCACGGCTCCGGTGCGATCCCTGCCGTTGGCTTCGGCACGCTGATCGCCGATACTGCTGCGACCCGGCACGCGACCAAGACAGCACTGGAGGTCGGGTTTCGAAGCTTCGATTGCGCGGAACGCTACCGCAATGAAGACGCGGTGGGCGCGGCGATGCGCGAGGTGTTCGAGGCGGGGCGGATCAAGCGAGAAGACGTCTTCGTGGCCACGAAGCTGTGGAACACCAATCATCGTCCTGAACGGGTGAAGCCAGCCTTCGAGGGGAGTCTGCGCCGCCTGCAGTTGGACTATGCCGATTGCTATCTGATCCACACGCCCTTTGCCTTCCAGCCGGGTGATGATTTCCATCCGACGGGCGCAAGCGGTAAGGTGATCTACGATCTTGCAGTCACCCTGATCGACACCTGGCGTGCGCTTGAGGCGCTCGTGGACGGTGGACGGTGCCGGTCGATCGGACTCTCGGATGTCTCACTGGAGAAGCTGCGCGAGATCGTGGCGGTGGCGCGCATCAAGCCGGCCATGATCCAGGTTGAATCCCATCCGTATCTTCCCGAATGGGACCTGCTGGATTTCTGCCGAGAGCAAGGGATCGTCCTCCAGGCGTTTGCACCGCTTGGACACGCCATGGAGCCGAAAGTGCTGGAAGACCCGGTCATCACGGCGATCGCGCGGCGGGTCGGCAAGACCCCCGCTCAGGTGGCCTTGGCCTGGGCGGTGCAGCGCGGCACTGCGTTCCTCACAACGTCAGTGACGCCACACCGCATCCAAGAGAATTTTGATATTCCCGCCCTGCCTGAAGATGCCTTAAGCGAAATCCGCGACCGCATCTCGACGAGCGTAAGGTTCAATGGCGTGGTCGAGACCGGCGTGCCCGGCTTCATTCCCCGGGCCAGATGACATCAGCGCGCTACGGCTTCAGCGGCGGATATCCCTGGACATAGATCCATTCCGTCGCTTCCGCCGGTGCGTGGCAGGGCTTGCAGTTCTCCCGGAAGTCACCGGACGGCTGGACGCCGCCGCCCGGTACCGGAAGCGCGCGCGACGCAGTGGATGGATCGCCGGCATCAAACCAGGCCCAGCCCCAACCATCGCCCCAGGTCTCATTCTCGGAGTGACGCCCGTTTCTGTCCCGGACCATGACGAACCATCCTCTGAGGGTGTCGGCATGGCTGACCGTGCCGGTCGTCATCTCCTCGGTGGCCGCGCGGTACACCTCCTTCACGAGGATGGCGCAGTCTGGGAAATGTCCGTCTTTGCGATAGGCGGCAAGCGTGCCCGGCGAGGCATAGACCGCGTGCAGCTCTTGCGAACCCGGACTCTGGTCGCTGGCAACCGCCCAAGTGCCCAGAAACTGATACGTTGTGCGGTAGCCCTCGGGCACGTGGAGATTTCCGCTTGCATCCGCTGCGGTGTCCGCCATCGCCCCGTTGTCGGCCTTGACCGGACGAATCTCTCCGCCCGCGAAGACCGCGACCATGGCCGCAAATCCTACAGCTGTGAGTGTGCCGACAGCGACGATCTTCATGGCCATCTCGCTGAACCTCAATGCGGAAGGCGGTCGGCGATCTTGGCGATTCCCGCCTGGGCGCAGACTTCATCCTTATCGCCGCCAGGTGCTCCGCCCACCCCCAGTGCCCCGACCATTTCGCCTTGGACCATGAAGGCGACCGCGCCAGGCAGGGCCATCACGTTGTGTATGGTGGCGAGCTGTGGGGCGTAGGGGTTGGTCTTGGCCATCTCGAAGAAGGCGCCCGATGTTTCGAAGTGAAACATCGGCCCCAGCGTCACCACCGTGAATGCCTTCCTGAAGCTGGATTCGCCGGTATGGACGGTGCTCCTATCCCCGCGCAGGACCACCTTCGGCGTCCCAGCCATGTCCACGACCGTCGCCGTGACCTTGTAGCCATTGCCTTCGCAGACTCGTATCGCTTCCTGTGCCGCTTCGGTCGCAAGGTCCAGCGGAAGGTTGTAAGTGTAACCGGCCAGCGGCGCGGATTGCCCAGAGGCCGCCCATGCCGAATCCACGGCCAGGACCACGGTGGCTGTCGCGGCGCAAGCGGCCAGGAGCGTTGACGCTTTCATAGTGGCTCTCCTTGAGTATTGCGCGGGAGCGTCGAAAAAGTGCTCCCGCGCCAAGCTTCATCCTCACGCGGCGCTGGAGGCGCGTGCCTTCGGCTGCATCTCGGAAAGCAGCTTGACCAGGGCCTGAGCGCCCGCGGTCGAAGACGCCGGGTTCTGCCCGGTGATCAGGCGCCCGTCGGTGATGGCGAAACTTTGCCAGTCGGCGGCCTTCTCGAACCGGCCACCGAGCCGTTTCAATTCATCCTCGACGAGGAACGGCACGACATCGGTGAGCTGGACGGCTTCTTCTTCAGAGTTGGCGAAGCCGGTGACCCGCTTGCCCTGCACAATGGGCGCGCCGTTGATCATCACCTTGTGCAACACCGCCGGCGCATGGCAGACCGCCGCGACCGGCTTTCCGCTGTTATAGAAGGACTCGATCAAGGCAATGGAATCGGGATTGTCGACCAGGTCCCACATCGGTCCATGGCCGCCGGGATAGAAGATCGCATCGAAGTCCTCCGACCGCACGTCCTTCAGCTTCACCGTGTTTGCAAAGACCTTCTGCGCCGCCAGATCCTGCTTGAAGCGCGTCATGGCATCGGTCTGGTTCTCGGGCAGGTCGCTCTTGGGATCGACCGGCGGCTGCCCGCCCTTCGGCGAGGCCAGCGTCAGTTCAACGCCCGCGTCCTTGAACACATAGTATGGCGCCGCTCCCTCCTCGAGCCAGAAGCCGGTCTTGCGCCCAGTCTTGCCGAGGATGTCATGCGACGTGAACACCATCAGAATCTTCATCACTCTTCTCCTTGTTCTTTGGCGGTTTCAGATACTCGCGAACTGGTCTCGCTCGGCGGGCATCGGCGGGACATTGATGTCGGCCGACGCACCGGCGCAGAGGGCAATGGTGTGGCCGCAGTGCAGCCGCACCGAGCTCGGCGGGTCGGACAAGGCGGCATCGACGGCAACATCGCGGAAGGGAATGCACACGTCGAAACCGAATACGGCGCCGTCGGAGACCTGATACAGGTCGATGGCCAAACCGAGTTTCTCTGCTGCCGCGGCGACCAGGCGCGTTCGCGCGACCGCGGCGCAGACCCGCAGGCTGCGCTCCGCATCGGGTTCGATATCGACGATGAACTTGGCCGACTTGGCCTGCAGCGCCTGGATCTCGATGCGACGCTCGTCAACGAGAAGCTCGGCAGCGATCAAGACGCGGATGCAGGTGCGCGCCTCGTCCTCCAGCGCCACATAGGGCAGCATGACCCGGATGACGTCACTCTCGTCGATGCGGATGAAGATCGTCTTCACGGTCCGGCGAAGCGGCGCCACTCCTGCGAAAGCCGGCTCGACGATTCCGACGAGGAGACCGCCGCCCGCGGCGGGCCAAGCTTCGACTGTTTCCGGACCGAACCCGCTCTGAGCAAGATCCGGCACGGCACAATAAGCCACCACCTCGCTCATTGCCTGGCCCGCGGATCGTCGTGAAGGTTGACGTATTCCATGCCCAGCGGGCCGATGCCCATGACCTGCGTGACGTATTCACCCGACCGTGCCCAATGGAAATGCCAGGTGTTTCCAGGCAGGAGCACCACGCTTCCCGGCGGATAGGCAGTGAGCAAGTCGGGATCGAATTGCGGGCCGACGCCGATGTAGAAAGTCCCGGACATTACGGTGTAGATGCGGTTCTCGGGATGCCGGTGCGGCATCAGTTGGGCGCCGCCCGGCAGCTTGACCCGGACGACGTAGAGGCCGGGCTCAGTGGGATGGCCGAGGACGACGGCGAGCCGCGCCGAGGGTGGGAAGGCGGCAAACGGCTTCCAGTCCAGGTCATCGGGGCGGATGGACTTCAGGACCGCGATTGCTGCCCGATCCCGATCGGCGCTGGCAAATCCGGCATGATTGACGTTCATGGCACCTCTCCTTGCCTCTAGGCCGGCTGTTTGAGCGCGTCGGCATCGATCGGCATCTTGCGGAGCCGCTTGCCGGTCGCGGCGAAGACCGCATTGGCGATGGCGGGAACGACAGCCGAGACTCCTGGCTCGCCCATCCCACCCGGCGGCTCGGTGTTCTGGACGATATGCACCTCGATCTCCGGCGCCTCGTTGATCCGCAGCATCTGGTAGCTGTCGAAGTTCGACTGCTCGACGCGGCCGTCCTTGATCGTGATCTCGCCGTAGAGCGCCGCCGTGATGCCGAAGATCACGGCGCCCTGCACCTGCGCCTCGACGGTGTCCGGATTGACGACCGTCCCGCAGTCGAGAGCACAGACGATCCGCCGCACACGGACGGTGCCGTCCTTGGAAACTTCGACTTCCGCCACCTGCGCCATGTAGGTGGCGAAGGCGGATTGCAGCGAGACGCCGCGGCCGACGCCTTCCGGCAAAGGCTGACCCCAACCGGCCTTCTCGGCCGCCAGCAGCAGCACCGCCTTGGCCCGCGGCACCTTGTCCAGCAGCGCGCTGCGATACGCGACCGGATCCTGCTTCGCCGCCGCCGCCAGCTCGTCGATGAAACTCTCGGTGACGAAGACGTTGTGCGACGGTCCGACGCTGCGCCAGAAGGCGGTGGGCACACCCTGCGGCTCGACCCGCCGATACTCGACATGAAAGTTCGGCAGGTCATAGAGCAGACCGATGGCGCCCTCGGTCGTGTCGGGATCGAGCCCGTTGTTGTAGGCCTGGGGCAGCCAGCGCGCGATCACCGAGGAACCGGCAAAACGATGGCTCCAGGCGATCGGCCGACCTTGCCCGTCGAGACCCGCCGACAAACGGTCGAACCAGGCCGGCCGGTACATGTCGTGCTGGATGTCTTCCTCGCGGGTCCAGATGACCTTGACCGGACCATCGACCTGCTGCGCGACCTGGACCGCGCGGGTGACACCGTCCACTTCCAGCCGCCGGCCGAACCCGCCGCCGATCAGATGATTGTGGACCGTGACTTTCTCCAAGGGCAGCCCGGTCACCTTGGCTGCTTCCGCCTGCGCGCGGGCGAGCACCTGTGTTCCCACCCAAACCTCGCAACCATCGGCGCGAACATGGGCAGTGCAGTTCATCGGCTCCATGGTCGCGTGGGCCAGAAACGGCACGAAATAGGTCGCGTCGATCTTGGTGACGGCGCTTGTCAGCGCCTGGTCGACGTTGCCGATGTTCTGCGCCACGGGTGCGGGGGATTCCACCGCCTGCTCGAGCACGGCAGCAATGTCGGCGGAGGCGAGCTTGGCATTCGCGCCCTCCTCCCAATCCACCGCCAGCGCTTCCATGCCCTTCTTTGCAGCACCCGTGTGATCCGCGACGACGGCGACAGCGTCTTCCAGTCGGACGACCTGCCGTACACCTTTCACCGCCTTGGCTGCCGCCTCGTTCAGGCTTCTGACACGGCCGCCGAAGACTGGGGATTGCGCGAGCGCCGCGATCTTGACGCCCGACGGCCGCGCATCGATGCCGAAGATTGCGGTGCCGTTGACCTTGGCCGGCGTGTCCAACCGCTTCGCCGCGTTGCCGATCAAGCGGAACTCGGCGGGCGTCTTCAGTGCAATCTTATCGGGGACCGCCATGCGAGCAGCGTCGCTGGCGAGTTCGCCATACTTCAGAGTCCGGCCGCTGGCATCGTGGAGCACCGCACCCTGCTCGGCCCGGCACGAAGCCGGATCGACATTCCAGCGCTTCGCCGCGGCGGCGATCAGCATCATCCGCGCCGCAGCGCCCGCCTCGCGCAGCGGCTGCCAGGCCGCGCGGATCGCGGTCGAGCCGCCCGTCGCCTGCACGCCGGCCAGCAGTGGATTGCCGTAGATCTTGTCGTTGGGCGGTGCATGCTCCAGCCGCACCTGGCCGAGATCGACCTCGAGCTCCTCGGCGATCAGCATCGGAATCGACGTATAGGTGCCCTGGCCCATTTCGACATAGGGCATGGTCAGCGTCACCCGGCCATCGCCGGCAACGCGGATGAAAGCGTCGGGGGTGAAATCGGCACTGTCGGCCTCGGCTGTGGCGATCGGCAGCCGGACGTTCAGCAGCAGACCACCGCCCATCGCCAGGCTGGCCTGCAGGAGCCGCCGCCGTGACAGCGGATTCTCGGCCGGCAACGGATAGGTCTCGGCGATCAGCGCGGGGAAATGATCCTCGTCCATGGTCAATCTCCTTTGGCCAGCGACTGCGCGGCCGCTTTGATGGCGGCACGGATGCGGACATAGGTGCCGCAGCGGCAGATGTTTCCGGACATCGCATCGTCGATCTGCGCATCCGTCGGGTTGGGATTGCTCGCGACCAGAGCCGCCGCGGACATGATCTGCCCCGACTGGCAATAGCCGCACTGCACGACTTCCCGGTCGAGCCAGGCCCTCTGGATGCTGGTGCCGGCAGGTGTCGCACCGATCGCCTCGATTGTCGTGATCGCCGCACCGCCGACGCTGTCGATGGTGGTGATGCAAGAGCGCGTCGCAACGCCGTCGATATGCACAGTGCAGGCGCCGCAGAGTCCGGCACCGCAGCCGAACTTGGTGCCGGTCATGCCGAGAACATCGCGCAACACCCAAAGCAAGGCGGTGTCGCCATCGACATCGACGTCATGGACCTTGCCGTTGACCTTGATGTTGAATGCCATGATTGCCGTCCCTTGAAAGTCGATCTGGAGCCCTCGAAAACTGACTCCACGCGGCAATTGAAGCCATCGGACCAAGGTATCGGCGATACCATCGTCTCGGCTCCTCGGCTGTATTCTCCGAAAAGAGAAAGCCCGGGCGCCTGCGTGAACCGCAGGCCCCGGGCCGGGAAGGAGAAAGCAATAGGCGTTAGCGGCCGAGCTGGCCGGTATGGTAGGTAAGGCGGCTTTCGACGTCGCCCGGCTTGTGGAAGCCGCGATCGAACAGCTTCTTGATGCGGGCCTGAGTCGCCGGCCGTGCCAGTGACGTCATGAACGCGTTCCATTCCGGCTCGATCTCGGAATCGGGCGGGAGGTCCGCCAGATTTGTCAGGCGCTTGGTCTCCGCGATCGCGTGCTTGTCGAACGACGCGATCCGCTCCGCCAGTGCATCGACGAACCCGTCGAGCTCGGTGTCGGGGAATGCGCGATTGACGTAGCCATAGAGCTCGGCCACGTCACCGGGAATATCGTCGGCACCGAGCAAGACTTCCAAAGCGCGCCCGCGGCCGATCAAGCGTGGCAGCCGCGCCATCGGCCCACCACCCGGCACCAGTCCGGCGCCGACTTCCCATTGTGAGAGAAACGCCTTCTCGCGACTGGCGAAGCGCATGTCGCAGGCGGCCGCCAATTCGCCGCCGACGCCAGTGCATCGCCCACGAATCTTCGCGATCGAGGCAACCGGCGCGCGGCTCAGGCGCACCAGCGCGTCCGGCAGCTGCTGGAGGCCGGTCGGGCCCAACGGCAGGTTCAGCGTGTCGTCCGGACTGGCGGTGAAGTCATAATGGCCGAGGAAGAAGCCCTCGATCGCGCTGTCGAAGACGACGACCTTGACGTCCTTGTCGGTCTCCAGGGCCGAGACGACGGCTTGCAGCGGCCCCATGTTCGGCGGGCCGAAGATGTTCAGGGGCTGGATATCGAAGGTGACGCGCCAATAGGAAGGGGAACGGCGCTCGAGACGGATCTGCTTGTTGAGCTCGCTATCATACATGGGGGGAGCCTCCGGTGATGGATGCGCCGGGTCCATCCCCGGCAACGCCAAGTTGGCCGTCTATCGGGGACGCATCTATCGAACGAAGGTATCGCGGATACTTTGGTATCGGTGCCGGGGACGCAGAGGGCTATTGCGGAATGCCGAGTTTTGCCGCGAGGTTCACCAGATCCGCAAACGTCCTCGCCATCATCTTCCGCATCACGCGACCGCGATGTGCCTTAACGGTGATCTCACTGATGCCGAGCTTACCGCCGACCTGCTTGTTCATCAGGCCGGAGACGACGAGCGCCATGACCTCGCGCTCGCGGCCGCTGAGCGACGCATAGCGTTCCTGAACGACCTGCATGTCCGCCGCGGTATCCAGCGTGCTGGCGCTGCGCTCCAAGGCGCCCCGGATGGCATTCAGCAGCACCTCGTCGCCAAACGGCTTGGTCAGGAACTCGACGGCACCCGCCTTCATCGCGCGGACCGACATCGGCACGTCGCCATATCCGGTAATGAAGATGATGGGCATGTCGGCCCGATCACCGGCAATCCGCTGCTGGAGATCGAGCCCGTTCAGGTCCGGCAACGTCACGTCGAGGATGAGGCAGCTCGGCCCGGCAGTCCGCGGATGGACGAGGAAATCCCGCGCAGACGAGAAGACCGTCGGTCGCCAGCCCGCTTCCTGGATTAAGCCCTCCAAGGCCTCTCGGACGGAAATGTCATCGTCGACGATATACACAACCGGAGTCACGTCCAGCATGGCCGATGAACCTGCTACGTCTACTCCCACGCGCGCTTGCATTTTATACCCTCCGTCGCGTTGCAGACACAAGACAGCTGGATTACTTGGACTTGAGAACACCCTGCAGCGCAGCCAGCAGCGCCGTGTCGCTGAAGGGTTTGAGCAGACAGTCGACCGTCCCGCGCTCACGGAGTCGGAGCCGAACCGTTTCGTCGCCATGCGCGGTGATGAAGACAATCGGAATTTTCCGTTCCCGCCGGATCAACTCGCGCTGCAGATCCAATCCGGACATGCCCGGCATGGCTATGTCGAGCACCAGACACTCGGCTTGCTTGAGCTTATCCGACGCCAGAAACTCTTCCGCCGACGAGAACCCGCCCGCTTCATAACCGAACTCGCGCAACAGATCGGGCACCGACTCTCGCACGGACTCGTCATCGTCGATAACGGCGATGAACTTCTGCCCCTGCGTCATGCGTTCACCGCCGCGCCGTCACCACCAGATCCGGAGGGAATTGAGACCAGAAATGTCGCGCCGGGGCCGTCATTCCTTTCGGCCCATAGACGGCCTTGATGGTTCTCAACGATGGAGCGGCTGACCGAAAGGCCGATTCCCATGCCGTGGGTCTTGGTCGTGTAGAACGGATGGAAGAGCTTTTCTACGGCGCTGGCGTCGAAGCCCACACCGGCATCCTGTACGACGAGGCGCACGGAATCCGCGCCGTCGCGTTGGGTTGCAACCACCAGATCCTTGGCCCGATCCGCGACGCCATCCATGGCCTGCATGCCATTCAAGATCAAATTCATGATCACTTGCTGGAGTTGAACGCGATCGCCCTTCACAGATGGGAGCGCGTCAGCCAATTCGACCCGCAAATTCACGTTCGCTCTATGCAATTCTGTCAGGGTCAACGCAATTACCTCTTGTGTCGCGGTGTTCAAATCGACTGCCTCGACGGCGGTCTCCTTCTTGCTGAAGAGTGCGCGCAAACGGGCGATGACCTCCGCGGCGCGGTTGCCGTCGCGGATCGTCCGGCGCGCCGTTTCCCGAGCCCCCGTCACGTTCGGCGGTTCTGCCGCCAGCATGCGCATGCAGGTGCTGGCATTGGTGATGATGCCGGCCAGGGGCTGGTTCAGCTCATGCGCGATCGAGGCCGTGAGATGCCCCATGGTCATCACCCGGGTCATATGCGCGAGCTCGGCCTGGGTTTCCCGGAGCTCGTCCTGGGCCTGCTTCCAGTCGTGCATATCCACGCTGGCGCCGTACCATTTGACAATGCGACCGTCCTCGTCCCGCAACGGAAGTCCGGTCGTCAAGCACCAATGGTAGGTGCCGGCAGCGGCGCAGTATTTCCGCACCTCGACCTGATAGGGCTCCCCGGTAGCGACAGCGTGCTTCCAGGCGCGGGCGGTCGGCTCCTGATCATCCGGATGAAGCGCCTGCTTCCAACCATCACCCATCACGGCCCCGGCAGGCGTGCCGGTGTAGTCAAGGAACCGGGCATTGCAGTAATCAAAGGACCCATCCGGGTTCGCGCTCCAAAGCATCTGGGGGATCGTTTCGGTCTGACGACGGAGACTGAGCTCGCTGGCGCGCAGCGCGTCATCGGCGCGCTTTCGCTCCTCGATATCGATGTTGACGCCAAACCACTTCACGTTGCCGGCGTCGTCGGCCACCGGATTGCTGCGGAACAGGAACCAGCGATATTCACC
>Ga0136846_1236143_pt1 | contig 16815 bp, 19 predicted proteins | sample HopSoiMetagenom2_FD_96841 | JGI IMG/M metagenome (GOLD analysis project Ga0136846, IMG submission 96841) | Grasslands soil microbial communities from Hopland, California, USA - 2 Assembly 2016 (version 4) | ecosystem: Environmental > Terrestrial > Soil > Grasslands | place: USA: Hopland...
AGGGTGGCAGTTCTGGCCGTTGGTCGGAAAGGAACACAAGGAAATCACTACATCGACAAACATCTGGGGAGAAGTTTCGCCAGTGGGAGGGCACGACAAATTCTTCGCGATTTGGCCGCTTTACTTCAATAACACGGTCGGGATCGGGACGACCAACGTGGAGAAACAATTCGTCCTGATGCCATTTTACACGAGCATGATTTCGACCGCGCGCGTCAGCAAGAGCTACGGTTTTCCGCTTGGGTACACGCATACGATCGATCGCGAAAAGCAATATGAAGAGCGCGACGCGCCGTGGCCGTTGATTGTGTTTGCGCATGGTCCTGGAAAGGAGGCCAACCGCGTTTGGCCGCTCTACGGGCGCGCGAAAAATCCGACCCTCGAGAGCGATTTTTATCTCTGGCCGGTTTACAAATACAACGCGATTCGGTCAGAGGAACTCGAGCGCGAGCGGACGCGAATTCTGTTTGTTTTGTATTCGGATCTGAGTGAGCGAAATAGAACGAACAATACGGTCTTCCGGCGTCGCGATTTCTGGCCCCTTTATACCTGGAGGAAAGAGCGGAACGACAGCACGCGCTTGCAGATTCTTGCCCCGCTAGAACCGCTCTTGCCGTCAAACAAAAATGTGGAACGGGTGTATTCGCCGGTCTGGTCATTGTGGCGGCAGGAGAATAACCCGAAGAGCGGCGCTTCCAGCAAATCGTTGCTTTGGAATTTATATCGAAGCGAAAAAAGGCCTGAGTACAGCCGGCAGTCTATTTTGTTCGGATTGTTTCACCGGGAGAAAACCGCCGAAAGGACTCATTGGCGATTGTTTTTTATCCCGTTTAACACTGGCGAAAAAAAGGATGGAGAATAAATCAGCGGCAATTGCTGTTTCGACCGTTTGTCACTAACCTCGACGGGGACGTATGTTCCAGAACTTAGGAGAAATGCTGGAGTTGCTGTGGCGGACACTGGTCGCGCTGCCGCACTCCTGGCGTCATCGCAGAAAGATTTTCGAGCAACTGTTCGAAATCGGGAATGCGAGCCTGCTCATGGCCTGTATTCTTTCTCTTTTTATTGGCGGAGTAATAGCGTTGCAAAGTGGCCCGGTGTTGCGGCAGCGCGGATTGGTGAGCGCGCTGGGAGGGCTGGTGGGCCTCTCGATTTGCAAAGAACTGGCGCCGGTGATGATGGCCATCCTGATTTCGGGCCGAATTGGTTCGGCCATGGCGGCGGAGATCGGATCAATGGCGGTTTACCAGGAAATCGATGCGCTCAAGACGATGAACATCAGTCCCACCTACTATCTGGTCCTGCCGAGGCTCATCGCGATCAGCATCGCACTGCCGACGCTGGTCATTTTTGCCGTTTTGGTCGGCTGGCTGGGCGGAGCGCTGGTGTCGGCTTTCAATGAAAAGATCTCGCTGGGCTTTCCCCAATTCTTCAACAATCTCGAATCGGTGGTTGATCTCTCCGACGTTTTTAATGGGCTTATCAAAAGCTTCATTTTCGCCGTGGTGATCGGTGTCGTGTCATGCCACCAGGGTTTGCAAACGATTGGCGGACCGCGAGGGATTGGGCGATCGGTCACCAAAGCAGTAGTGAACTCGATCGTGTTGATCCTGATCCTGGATTATTTCCTCACACGGTTTTTGCTGTTCATGAATTTATGACCGACGCCGCGGCGACAGAACGAGGGGGCGTGAGCGTGGAAGTGCGCGGTTTGCGGAAGTCTTTTGCCGGACAACCGGTGTTGAAGGGAGTGGACTTCAAAGTGGATCCCGCCGAAATTTATGTGATCATGGGACCAAGCGGCAGCGGGAAGAGCGTGCTGCTAAAACACGTCATTGGCCTGGAGGAACCGGAGGAGGGTGAAATTCTAATCGATGGCCATTCCGTGGAAGAAGAGGACATCATGGATCGGTACCGGCTGGCGATGGTATTTCAGTCAGGGGCGCTGCTGAATTCTTTGACGGTCGGGGAAAATGTCGGCCTCTATTTATCGGAACACCGATTGAAATCGCCGGAAGAGATTCAGCAGATCGTGTCGGACAAACTGGAAATTGTCGGATTGAAGGGAATTGAAGCGAAGTATCCGAACGAACTTTCGGGCGGAATGCGAAAGCGGGTTTCGATCGCCCGCGCCCTGGTGATCCAGCCGCAGCTTTTGCTCTATGATGAACCGACCAGCGAGTTGGACCCGCTGAGTGCGGTGACGATCACTGAAGAGATTGTCACCCTCAACGAGCAGATCAACGTCACTTCAATTGTCGTCACTCACGATCGCGACCTGGCATTTGGGATCGCGGATCGGATTGCAATTATTCACGACGGCACAATATTATTCATTGGGACGCCGGCGGAAGTGAAAGCCAATCGCGACCCTCTGATCCAGCAGTTCATCAATGCGGATTTTAACATGAAGAAAGTGAAGTATGAGAAACACCCTTGAAACCCGCCTCGGAATTTTCTTTGCGCTCGCCTTGATCGCCGGAGTGGTGATCATGGAGACCGCCAGCACGCGCGACCTGTTGACTAAAGGTTATCCCGCGCGCGCCCGATTCGAAAACATTCAGGAATTAAAAGAGGGTGATCCGGTCAAAATGGCCGGTGTGGATGTCGGCCACATTGAAAAAATTCAACTGGCCACAAACAAAGTGGAAGTGACCATGACGATCAACAAAAAGGCTGCTGTAAAGACGGACAGCAAAGCGTCCATCAAGTTTGTCGGGTTAATGGGACAAAATTATGTGTCGCTCACGTTTGGGTCGCGGGGCGCTCCGACGGTCACGGCCGGCACGCTGCTCGATTCCGAAGAACAGGCCGATTTGAATTCGCTGATGGTCAAATTGCAAGGGGTCGCCGAAGGCGTTCAAGGGCTGACCAAAAGTTTTAGCGGAGAAAATTTCGGCAATTTGCTCGGACCATTTACCGACTTCCTGAAGGAGAATAATCCCAAGCTCTCGGCGATTCTGGGCAATCTGCAGGTGGTCTCAACTCGCATCGCCGAAGGCCAGGGCACCGTCGGCCGGTTGATTAATGAAGACACGCTTTACCGTTCGGCGTTGAATACCGTCAGTAACCTGAACACTTCGGTAAATGATATCCGTCCGCTTTTCGATGAACTGAAACTGACATTGGACGAGGCACAGGGCGTGGTGAAGCAGGTGAATCAGGGGCAAGGCACTATCGGAAAACTCCTCAAAGACGAATCTCTCTATCGCGAAACGACGACGGCGATGACGAATCTCCGGGAGATCTTACAGAAAATCAACCAGGGTCAAGGCTCCGTGGGTAAGCTCGTGAACGACGAGACTTTCCTCAACAACGCGAAGCTCACCCTGCAAAAAGTTGAGAAAGCCACTGAAGGCCTGGAAGACCAGGGCCCGCTGAGTGTGCTTGGTATTGCGGTGAATAGCCTGTTCTAGAGAGTTTCCAGTTGCGCTTGAGCGATTTCATTAGTGATTACCTTCAGCAGAAGCAACATCGAGATCCGCGCATCCGCAGAGGGGCGTTCGTTTTTCGGAGCTTTCGCAAAGCACGACATCATGAAATTCGCGATCACCCGAAATGCATGGACTTGCAGGCAGTTCCCCTGAATCAGGTTGTGCAACTCGGCCCGATTCATGTGCTTTGCCGTCATTTCGAGGAGATCATCCAGTTGCCCAGATATTCTGAAAAAATCCAGTTGCGGACTTGGGCCGGTGGGCACAAGGCAAAAATAGGCAATCGCAACAAAAGGCATAAGCATACCGTAATCTCGATCGGTGAGCAGGCCTTCTGAGAGGTCGTAAACATCATCGGGAAGGGTTGAACCCGCATCTTCCATTGCTTTGATTGTCCGTTCCGGGTTTTCGAACCAATGCAGATTCTGCGAAACCGCCTTTACGGCTTCCTTCTCAGACAGTGGTTCAACTGGAGGGTGCACCGCCCTTGAAGGCTCGGTCTTTGCCGCCGACCGGGATTCGGGCGCGGATGTACGATTTCGAGACGGCCGGACCGGCGGCGGATCGAGAAGGACTTCATTTAGACCGAGAGTCTCAACGAGCCAATTGATATCGTAGTTTTCCCCGGTCTGCAGATTATTCTCATCTACCGCCCTGATGCGATGCTTCATCAACTGGATGAGCTTCGGCCGCAAGCAAGGATCGGCGGCGGCTTCCCCTGGCGTCCGATTATCGAGGGCCGGAACCGGAAATTCGAGAAACTGTTCGTCGGCTCACCGCCAGATTTCTGTTTGAGGCATGACCTTCGCGACCGCGGTACTCACCCGAGAAGTTGAAACAGCAACTTTGGAACAATTTTCGACAAGTTTCGGAGGAACCAAGCGATTATCGTAGGATGGCGCTTTACTCAGCAGATGGGCCCCGATGTCGTCCAGTCGTTCACCCTGCAGCCTGACTTTCTCTCCAAGAGCGTTTTCGAACTTTTCTTTGATACGGTTCAAACGGTCCTTGCCCATCGCTTCGAGGCGTCAATAAACCTGTCCGATCAAAATCCGGCCGAGACCTCGTTCCCAAATCCCAGATCTTTTCCGCTAGTGGATTCTTCGAACCAGACCTTTGCTTCGGAAAAACCCTCCTCCCGCTCGCTCTTCGAAAGAGTATCCAATTCCAGATGGGGAGTGCCTTCCAAAATCAACCGGCATTCCGGAAGCGGCCGGCGCAACTCATAGACCGCTTTGCCATGCTTCATGTCCGAATCCGAAAACGTCTTTTCCTGGCGGGCGAGCCTTGTTGCCTGAAGAGCATCATCAAATTGCTCGAAATTTTCGGCGAGCCATTCCGGGACAGAAATCATCTCCGAGGGGCCCCCAAGTGACGGACGATCTCAGTGACCATTTCCAACGGACCGAAATCGAGGATGTCTGGAAGGATGGTAGCAGCGCCGGAAAAGCGGAAAAAATGTGGCAGCGGGTAACCCCATGCGAGCCCTGAAGAAAAGCGCAATGCCACCGCGGCCGCGCTGCGATCCAAAAGAGGAAAAGAGCCTAATTTCGGCCTGAAAAGATCCACTATTTCGATTATTTCAGAATCCACCACCTTTCGAACTTCAAAAAGAATCAGCCTCGTTTTAATTTTCGCGGCCAGGAGAGTGCGAAGGTCATTCTTCATGCCCGCTGAATCGGCCATGCTCCAACGATCGAGAACGTTCACACCATGCTCATCTCGCACTCCAAAAAGATTCCGGATAAGCCGGGCATTTGATTTGGCGGGATTCTCGGCATCAAAAGCTCTCTCCAGCTCACGAATCATTCGGGAGTGATCTTTGTCCTTCGCCACCGCCCAGTGAAGACTCAGTTTATCGAGTTCAGCTTCGATCTCCAGCAATCGATCGTAGTTGGATGCCGCGAAGGGATTAAAGCCACAATCCGGAGGGCAGACGAACGAGGTGTTCCGTTTTTCACCGCACTCGGCCGGAGTAATTTCACATTTGAGCGCGGGGCAAAAACGTCGTTTAGAAACTTTGCTCAATGGATCACTGCGATCTCTAAGCCTCGGCCAGAGCCCTGATCAGCGCCGGTCTTTGTCTCTATTATTCCTATTGCGTCTTTCGGTCAGCACCCACGCAATCAGTACCGGCGTAAAGCACGCAAAAACGCCGATCGGCATCGCCAGAATGCTCCAAAATTTGTCCATACCGCGGTTAAGTTGCCGGGAAGAGCGCGATTGTAAAGGAAAGTTTATTTCTCCAGCGGCCAGCGCGGCGCATCGCTTTTCGGCCTGGAAAGAAGTGCTGTTTTGAAATCGCGAGCGCGTTTTAAGGCTTCTGCGACATCCGCCGGCGAAAGCTTCAAAGCGATGTCATCGCGGAGTGCCGCGGCATCGGAGTCACCCTTTTCCGCGGCAAGCGAATACCACTTGTAAGCCTCGATCAGGTCTTGCGGGATCTCTTTACCATCCTGGAGAGCCTGAGCCAGATTGTATTGCGCGCTTGGCTGGCCCTGTTCAGCGGCTTTGCGCCACCACTCCACGGCTTTCGTCATGTTCTTTTCGAACACCTTTCCACTCGCATAAAGCACTCCGAGATTGGATTGTGCGGTCGGATGCCCCCCTTCAGCGGCCTTCTTGAACCAGATAGCGGCGTTCGTGGCATCCACCGGCACACCGCGTCCCGCCGCATACAGGGTCGCGAGGTTATATTCGGCTTCGATATGGCCTTGCTCAGCAGCCTTGCGAACCCATTCGGCGGCGGCAGCGGGATCCTGTTTAAGAGCTGTGCCCCGGGCGTAAAGACCAGCGAGTTTGAATTGCGCTTCCGGAAAATTGTCCTCAGCCGCCTTCTTGAGCCATTTAATTCCCTCGTCCTGATTTTTCGCGACGCCCAAACCTTCCAGGTAACTCACCCCCAGCGCATGTTCGGCCGCCGGATTTCCCGCATCGGCCGCCTTTTGAAAGAGACTAATTGCTTCCTTTAGATCTGCGTCCGAGTTCTTCACTTTTAAAATTTCCACCGCCCGCTCGTAGAGATCTTGAGCCGGGTAGTTCGTCGAGCTCTGAAGAACAATTGGTTTATTCGTGATTGGCGGCAAATTCGTCACCGGAGCGGAAGGCAAAGCCGTGTTCGTTACGATAGCCGGCGCATTTGAAAATGGTGGCCTTGAAATTGTCGCCGGCTGATCTGGGTTTCGCTTGCACGCGACCAAAAGACAAAAGAAAACCGGCAGGAGACTCTTTGACGACATCATTGTTAACCTAGAGTAGTCTCAGCCGTTCTCAAACAGGAATTGTATTTCAGATCGCCGGTTCCGATTTTTCCGGCCTGTACTTCTCGTGAAGCTGGACCGGGTAGGCTTTTTTGCGCAGGCGAATATTCAGCATTTCCACTCCCACCGAGAAAGCCATCGCGAAGTAGATATAGCCTTTCGGAATTTCCTTGTGGAAGCTTTCCGCAATGAGCGCGCATCCGATCAGGATCAAGAAACTCAGCGCCAGCATCTTCAGCGTGGGATGTTTTTCAATGAAGGCGCTGATATGACCAGAAAAGGCGAGCATGAACAGCAGCGCAATGACAACCGCCGCAATCATAATTTCGACCTCGCGCACCATTCCCACCGCTGTAATCACTGAATCGAGAGAAAAGACAACGTCCAGCACGAGAATTTGAGCAACCACGCTGAGAAAACCCGGAGCAACCCGACGGCTGACTTCTCCATCTTCACCCTCAAGCTTGTGATGGATCTCTCGCGTAGACTTCCACAGAAGAAACAGACCACCCGCGAGCAAAATCAAGTCGCGCCCGGAAAATCCATACTGGCGAAAATGCAGGAGCGGCTTCTGCAGATTGGCGACCCAGGAAATGCCGAGAAGAAGAAGAATACGCGTAATCAGCGCCAGTGATAAGCCGACTTTACGCGCCTTGGCCCGCTGTCCCAAAGGCAGTTTGCCGGCGAGAATCGAAATAAAAACGACGTTATCGATGCCAAGGACAACTTCGAGAATGGTCAGCGTCACCAGAGCTATCCAGATGTCCGGGTTGGTCCAATCCATGGCCGGTCAACTAAGCGTTTTCCAGGCTTTTCGCAATTGGAAATGCAAATGAGAATTGTAAACAGCGGTTCAGTGTCCCTTGGTTTCGGGCCGATTCAAATAACTCCAGGCCACAATGCCGGAAATGCACGCGACTGCGGCACAGATCAGATAAGGCAGATCGGCACGGACGGTATACAACGTCGTGGCAAAAACAGGTGCGACAATTCGTGCCAGGCTGCCTGCGCTTTGCGTGACACCCAGAGTTGCCCCTTGCTCCTGTTCGGGTGTGAGGATCGAGATCAATCCAAAAAGAGGCGGGCGGTGAATGCCGGAACCGGCGGCAAATACGCCCAGCGCAATGAGAAGGCCCGTGATTCCTTTGGCATAGGGAATCAGAACGAGGCCGGCCGCCACTACGACCAAAGCCACAGAAAGAAGTTTGCGTTCGCCCAATTTCTTGATGAGCGGCCCAATGCCTCCACCTTGCAGGAACGCTGAGAGAAGCCCGCAATAGGTGATGAAGTAGCCAATCTGCTTCGGACCGTAGCCAAATTTTTTCTGAAGCAGAAGCCCAATAGTCACTTCAAATGCGGCAAAGGAAAAGGTGGCAAAGAAATAAAGGGCAACAAGAAATCCGACAGTTGGCTGTTGAAAGGTGTGGGCCCATTGCGCAAGACGAACCCGGCGAACTTGCGGCCCGGTCGAAAGCTTCCGGCTTTCCACAAGAAAAGTGAGTGTGAAAAGAAAATTCAAAGCGCAAATAGCCGAGGCGATCCATCCCGGTCCGGAGAGGCCGAATTTATCAACGCTGAAGGAACCGAGCGCCGGCCCAAGGATAAAACCGAGACCGAAAGCCATTCCAATTAAACCCATGCTTTTGGAACGTTTTTCCGGCGGACTGACATCCGCGATGTAGGCCGAGGCAACCGAGAGATTCGCTCCACAAATGCCGGCGAAAACCCGGGAAGCCAGAATGACCCAAAGAGCCTTTTCTCCCGAAAAATGAGAGGCGAAACCAAAGAGCCCGTAGGCTACCGCTGAACCGGCATTGCTGACCAGCAGCACGGGCCTCCTTCCAATCCGGTCCGAGAGCTTGCCCCACGCGGGTGCAAAGAGAAACTGCATCAGCGAAAAAGAAGCGACGATCGCGCCATTCATCCACCCCGGCGCGCCAAACTGCTGATTATAGATCGGCAGCAGCGGCATCACGATACCGAACCCAATCAGGTCGATAAAGACCGTGAAAAAAATGATTAATAGTGACGGTTTTTTCATTTACGCGCGAATTGTCTATATCAGGTCAACCTGCCAAATATTGCTCCAAACCTCCTGCACACCCGGGCATCATGCACGCTAACTGCCCAGCAGTAAACTCGGCTGGTCACGGTCCTGGCCCGATCGAAAGCGCGGAAACGCTTTCAAATTAAATGTAAACGCAACTGCAAAATCGTCCGGCCCGGTCCGATTTTGCCGCAACCGCAAAGTCAACGCCCCGGTCCAACTGCGGAAATCGCGATAAACAGTGTAGTACTGTTCTTCCAGCACGCCATCGCGCGCTTCAAAATGGTGACTGACACGGGCGGCCCAGTTTTCATTAAATTTGTAATAAACGCTGCTGAAGATGGTGTTGTTATCGGAGTCCGGACCGAACTCAGGTCCTCCACGAAAGTACATGTGGCCGAGCCGCACACTCCAGGTGTCGTTCGGCGAAATGGTGACGGTGTGATACGCCTGGTTCCACTGTTCTTCATGGATGTCGTAGCGGAGTTGAGAATTGAAGGTCAGCCAGGAGCGCGGACGCAAATCGAGATCTGAATAGACGTCCGAAAAGGTTTGCTGATCAGGCCGCGGGTTTAACCGCCAATCTGTGTAGAGGGCCCAGTTCACTACATTCTGAATCTTATCCTCGCGCTTGGTCTGCAGCTTGTTCCTCAAACCGAAGCGAATGACATTCTGGCTGTCAATGTGATCCACGGCGTTATAATCGGGAAAATCGATCGGCAGGAGCCGCAAGCTGGGAATTTCCGTATCAAACTGTGGCAGTTCGCTTGGGTTGTAGTTCGGTGAAGGGACGAAAACATAGTTCATCGACGGCTCAATAATGTGCCGCAAGCCATTTATCTCCCAAAATTTGCTTTCGGCTCCCCGCCAGAGTCGCGACGCCTTGAACGAGAGTTCTGCGCCGGTGTTGAAAAGAAAGCGCGAGCGATCGTCAAACGTGATGGACTCACCTTCCGTCGCGCTATATTGCGTAAAACGCCCCCCAACCCGCGGCACCAGATTCAGCCAGCCAAAATAAGTCTGAGGCCAAAGAATTTGATGAAACGAATCGGCCCGCATCGCCGCATATTCGGGAAGGTTCTGCTCGCCCGCGCGAAAACGAAGGTATCCTAGGGAAGAGTCGCTTTCGTAGTAAAGCGGCGTTTCCGCGATTTGTTGCCGAAGTCCTGAAAACTTTACTTCCGGCAGCCGCTCGACCGTTTGAAAGAAACTGTTCACCTGCGGCTGCGCCATGAAATCCAGGCTCCAGTTCGACCAGAGCTGGTTCACTTCGAGAAATGAACGCGGCTGTGAGTTCGCGCGATACTCGCTCTCGTAAAAATCGCGCGTCACGAAAGGGTCGCTCATCTCACGGACGACTACTTTGGCCGTGAGATTGGTTCGTAACGTGACCCGATCGGAAAAACTGATCCGGTGACGCTCGCTGTCGATCTCTTTGTTCGTGAATGGATCGACATCCGCTTTGCCATCCTTGATGTAATAAGCCCGAAATTCTCCTTCGCCGACCGGAGTCTTTTCCCAATGCACATCCGGACCAACCCCAACACCGCGTTTTTCGTACAAATCGAGATTGAGCGTGCCGGATATATTGGTCGTGATCGGAAAATGATACGAATTTAGAAGATAAGCTCCGAAACGGCTGCGATAGCCGGGCACAACCTTCCAAAAGGTCTCGTGCTTTGTTAAATCGCGTTTGTAGTACGGCAGATACATCACCGGCGATTTCCCCAGATAAAGTGTCGCTCCTTTGGCGCTTAGATACTTTCCCATCACCGCCTTGAATTCCTTCGCTCGTATTCGAAAGTCCGGATCTTTCACATCATCCGTTGTGAAAAAGGCGTTCCCGAGCGTCAGGTTCTTCTCCTGCACATTCCCCTTCAGCTTCAAACCTTCACCGAAGAACGGCGATACACCCAGTCGAAAGTTCTCGGTCACCGCTTGGCCAGTCTTGAAATTATACTCGACGTGTTCTCCGACGAAATATTGTTTTTGATTCTCAAATCGCACGTTCCCATCAGCAATCACATCGCCCGTCGCCTCGCTCATTGCGACCTGGTTCGCCACGAGCACCATTCCCTGATACGTGACTTTGACTCCGTGACGCCCGTACCAAATGGCATCCGTTGAATTGTATTCGAGTTCGCTCTGATCAGAGAGGTTGGTGATCTCAACCTCATCATTCTTTACGGCGTCTGGAAGCTGAGTCTCTTTTGGGGGCGGATCGGCAACAAAGTTTGTCGCGCTGAGACTCGGAGAGTTCTCAGCAGCAGCCATGCTATATGCGCAGCAACTCGCAACGAGCAGGAAAACGGGAGGCAAACTTCGCATCCGGCAGGTCGAGAGCTAATCAAAAGAGCCACTGAGCCACAAGAGGTTTCACCCCCTTTCGGATTTATTGGCAAAATTCTGAATTCATGGTCTTTTAAAGGGAAAAGGACGGGCCATTTATGCCGGTTGAATTCAAGGATTATTACAAGACTCTCGGAGTCTCGCGCGAGACCAGCCAGGACGAGATTCGGAAAGCGTTTCGGAAACTGGCGCGGCAGTACCACCCGGACGTGGCGAAGGACAAGAAAAAGGCCGAGGAGAAGTTCAAAGAAATTAACGAAGCCTACGAAGTTCTCGGCGACCCTGAGAAAAGGAAAAAATACGATACACTCGGAGCAAATTGGAACCAGCGACAACCGCCTCCGGGCTGGCAGCACGCAGGCCGGGGCTTTGGCGGCACAAATGGGGGAGAAGAATTTCATTTTGGAGGCACCGGATTCAGTGACTTTTTCGAGCAGTTTTTTGGTGGCCGCGGAGGATTTACTGGCTTCGAAGAGGCGGCAGGACGTCAGAGAGGTGGACGAACAGCTTACGCGAACGAGCCGGTTCGCGGCAAAGACATTGAAGGGGACATCATGGCGACTCTGGACGAGGCGTTCTCAGGCTCTGTGCGGACGATTTCATTGCAGCGGGTAAACCGGGAAACAGGGCAGGTCAATTCGGAAACCTTTCGGGTGCGAATTCCAGTCGGGGTGCGCGAAGGTCAAATGATCCGAGTTCCGGGCAAAGGCGAGCCGGGCCTCAACGGCGGTTCACCGGGCGACCTTTATTTAAGAGTGCGGTTTGCGCAGCATCCCGATTTTCGGGTGCGTGGAGCGGATTTGTACTACGATCTGGATCTCGCTCCATGGGAAGCTGTTCTCGGAACCACGATCACACTTCCCGCGCTGGATGGACCAGTAACGGTTCGAGTAGCTGCGGGCGCAACAAAGGGTCAGCAATTGCGCGTCAAAGGGAAGGGCCTGCCCATGGCAGAGAACCAGAGAGGCGATTTGTACGCAACGCTTTCAATCGAAGTGCCTTCGCAACTGAATGATGAAGAACGAAAACTGTGGCAACAACTCGCGGACAAATCCAATTTCAATCCCAGGAGTCACTGATGAGCAAAAGCAAAACGTGGACGGCAAGCGATTCGATTCAGGTCGTTGATGTCCATCCAGGAGTTTTTTACTCGCTGGAGGCTGCGGTTCATCTTACCGGCGTGTCGCGTCGGAACATCCTTGTCTATTGCAAATCCGGCCTGGTCCGACCGGCAGAAGAAGAGTACGGCGCTATGTCCTTTGATGAGCAGGCGATCTATGCGATCCGCAAGATCGAATATCTGCGCAGCGCGCTCGGCATCAACATGGCTGGCATCAAATTGATCTTCGATTTGATGAACGAAATGGAACAGTTGAAGGCGGAAATGCGCTTTCTACGGCGTCTTTAGACAATGATGAAAATCATAATCCGCCCGGGAACAGCCGCAGACGTGCGCTTGATCGCGGAATTTATCCGCAGCCTCGCCGAATATGAAAAACTGGAGCACGAGGTAACCTTTTCAGAAGACCTGCTGCGGCGAACTTTGTTCGGCAACAAGAGGCATGCCGAGGTCTTGCTCGGCTTTCTCGATGATAAGCCGGCCGGGTTTGCGGTCTATTACTTCACTTACTCAACCTTCCTGGCCAAACCGGGATTGTACCTGGAAGATCTTTTTGTGAAACCACAACTCCGCGGGAAAGGTGTGGGGAAGGCTTTGTTCAATCGCTTGTTGAAAAGAGCCAGGGAGGAAGCTTGTGGCCGCTTTGAATGGTCGGTGTTGGATTGGAATTCGCCCGCCATAGAGTTTTATCAAAAACTCGGCGCGAATCCGCAAAAAGAATGGGTTCGGTACCGGCTGGATGAGAATCAAATCCAGCAGTTAACCGCCTAAGTTTTCACCCGAACAGCCCAACAGGCACTGGCCTGATTACTGCTTTTATGGCATTTTCTTAGGGTGTAGATTAAATCAACGACGGAGGACCATGTGGACGCAGCAAGATTAGAAGAACAGTACAACCGGGAACTGGATGAAATGACCGATGAGATCCAGGCCGGACTTGATTCCGGCAAGTTCTCAGCAACTGATATCCAAAGAGTTCTGGAGCAAAAGACCCGGGAAGCGGTGACCGCGACGGACGAATTTGTTCGGGACAATCCGTGGGCAGCTTTAGGAATCGCCGCCGGGGTTGGAGCGTTGATTGGCTTCCTGTTGAGTCGAAAATAACAGAAGCGTCTTTCAAAACGCAGCGCACGATCGGCATTTTCTGGAGGCTTCTCCTATCTTATTGACCCCTCAGAACGAAATAGGCAGATTACCGGTCGTGGAAAACGAGCCAAGGGAACAAGCCCATGAGCAGAAAGTTACACCGCAGGAAAGTTACACGGCCCAGGAAACATCCGGCCATTCTGCGGAACGGGCGCCTTCTGACCCGTCCTCAATAAGTCAATCGTCAGCCCCTTCCGAAGCTGCCTCCAACAACCTTTCTCAGGACTCCGGCGCGCCCATGCCCAATCCAGGACGCGGACGCGGACGACGTCCTCCGCCGCGGGACCGGGACCGTCGCGGTCGCAGAGGCGGCCGGCGGGATTCGCGAAGTCATTTTCATCCCTCCCAAGAGCGGCATCCCTCCCATCATGCTCAACCGCCGCGGCCTCGCTATGAAGAGCGGCCTCCAGCCGGTTCGGAAGCGCCGCAACGCACGGATGAGGGATATGAGCCGCGCCGCTCTCTGATCGAGCAGTTACGGTCTGAGGTAGACCAGATTCGCGAAACTCTCGAAGGAGTCCTCAAGGATCTGGACGAAGTCGCCGAGAATCTCACTCGCGCCGAACACGAGAAGGACGTGACGGAAGCCGAGATCGAGCAACTCCGCGAACAGTTGCGCAGACTGCATCGCTAATCGATGTAGAAGATCCGTACGCCAGTTGCGCCTCCGGTTCCGATCGTTCGAAAGCTTGTCTGCGCAGGAGGAGATTGCAGGACAATGTGAGAAGGCTCACCACGATGGTGGAACCTTGAAAATTCTTTGGATTTGCGTTTCGGAAGGCAAGCCTATGTAGAAGAATTGTGGTCCGCCCGCCTGAAGGAAAATCTCCACGAAATCCATTTTCCAACACACTGAAGGGGCAGGGAAGGCCGAAGGCGAGTCGCACAAGCAATGCTACAGTCGCGACGAGATGGAGAGTTCGAAATATTTTGCCCGGAGAGTATCTTCCTTTTGATAGAACGCCAGCGAGGAGCCAGGCCAACCCGATCAGGACAAACAAGGAGAAGATCGCATGAATTACAGCGATCGCATCTGCAAAAAATAATCGCAACTCAAGCATGGGTGTGGGAACTTTGCTTCAGTGCCGGGAACCTGTCCCACGAATCCTGCTGACGCAGACGCGCGTTGTATTCGCAGAATGAAATGGGGACGCCATCGGTGTTCAGAAGATGATGACAGCAAGCTGAGATTCTGTCCTGATCGTAGTTGAACCTGTCCATGAACGGCTTGATGGCAATGGCAAAGATGTCTTTCGAGCGGATCAATTTTTTGCCGGCCCATTCGGTTATATGTTTTAGAGACGTCCCGGGAGCGCTGCCGATGACGGAACGAAGTTCGCTCGTGTTCAGGAGGGTACGGTTCGCGACCTGGTTCATCGCGCGGTCAAGATCGATCCGGCGCGCAATATTTACTTTGAGTCCAAATCTGCGGGCGAAAAGCGTGATCCAGCCGCAATTTGGATGACTGCAAGGGATTGGCTTGAAATCTTCGATGGAAGTGTATTGCCCGACCTGGGTCGCGGCGGCCTTGATGACATCCGAAAGGGTGAGGCGTTTTTCAGGATTTTGCCCGAGATCGTAACGACCTGAATAGGTGACTGGCTGGAGAGCGATGACTTTGATCTGATCATGTTCCATTCCCTTTTTGATCACCCAGCCGATTTCGTGATCGTTCACGCCCAGAGTGATGGTCATCGTAAGCTGCATGTGAATGCCGAGGCGCCCAATATTTTCCAGAGATCTCTCGCGGAAATGGACTGGATTCGCGTTGCGCAACGGCTGATTGGACTCGGCGCCGCTGCCATCAAACTGCAATAGGACCATGAGCTTTTCACGGTAAGGGAGAAGCTTTGCCGCGATATCTTCCTTCGCGAATGCAATTCCATTGGTCGGCAGATAGATTTTCTTCACTTGCGGCAGAGCGGAAAGAAAATCGATCATTTCCCAGAATTCCGGGTGGAGGATAGCTTCGCCTCCGGTAACCTGCAGGGAATCGAGCGCCTTTTTTCGTTCAATCAGACTGAGGATGTGGCTCTTGAACTCGCTGAGCGGCAAAAAGCGATTCCCTTTGGCATCACTGTAACAGACTGCGCACGCGAGATTGCAGGCGTTGGTGATCTCTACGAGGATGGTGCAGGACTTATTTTCATATTGGTCGGCGAATGACTGATCACAATTACTTGCAAATTCGTTGGCGCGGTCAGAGAAAAGAGGAAATGCAAGGACGGCCTCGCTCGCGTAGCCCCGGCCCCACTGATCCTTATTCGAGAGATGATAAAACTTTTCGTCATTTTCCAGAAGTGCGTCTGATGCACCGTGAACGGGACAATGCTTGCGCATCCAAACACGCGGTGCGCGCGTGTAAACCAGTGCCGGCACATGACGGAGACATTCCGGGCACAAGGAAATGGTGCTTTTAAGCACACGATCAAACGAGGCGAGTCCGAAATAGTCCACGGCCTCGTCTTGTTCAAAGTTTAAGAGTCGTTCCCTCATCTCGCGGAGGGCCGCGTTCACTGAACTCGCACAGCGGTTAGACATATTGACCCGCTCCTTCCATCAGCATTTGGCACACCCTGTAAAGAAAGGCTCGGTGTTTTGGGATGTGCGTCGAAAAGCGTTCCAGAAAAATCCGAACCTGCTTTTGTGAAAAACAGAGGTTGGCTTTAGACTCAACCCGCAGGTGCGTGTCCATAATGCGGTCTGCCTCTTCTTTTCGAAGCAGATCGTAAACCGCTTCGCGAGTGTATTGAACGTGACGATCTTCGTCCTGTTTGGCGATCTGAAGCAAATTGATGATTTCGAATTTCCCCGCCCTCTCGCAGGCATCCAGATGGTAAGCAAAAGAACGCGCAACGCGCTTTTCAAGGAAATGAGCATGCGCCAGAAAGTTGGCCAACTTTTTACGGCGAGCATCGGCTGAATCGCTCTCGGTAATATGAAATGTGCCGGGAGTGAAAGATCGAATTACTTCATTGAAGATGTCTCCCATTTCGATTTCAACGACTGGTTGCTCCAGGAGTTTAATGGCCCGAGAGAAGAGGCGAACATGTTTATTTTCGTCGGCCGAATGACGTTCGAGAGCCGAGGCGAGTTCGCCTGTTGGCGCAAAATCACTTTGAAAATAATCACAAACACGCTGAGGGTAGCGCTCTCCACCGCGGTACAGATTCAGAACCCATCCATGGACAACCGGGTGTGAGACAAGGTCGTGATGGAATTTTTCTTTGAGGTTATCAATGATTTGCATGCCATCACTTTCGAGCCATGAAATAACAAGCCCCCATAAAAAGTCCGAACACGGCTACCGCGCCGACCAACAAAACAATCAGCACCTTGACCACGATCCAACGTGCTGTGAGCCAGACACTTTTTGGTTCCTGATCGTCGGACATGAACGTTGGGTACGTGGTGAGGGCCGTTGCGGTATCGAAAGCCGGCGCCTTAGGACTCGCGCAC
>Ga0136846_1212547_pt1 | contig 16814 bp, 13 predicted proteins | sample HopSoiMetagenom2_FD_96841 | JGI IMG/M metagenome (GOLD analysis project Ga0136846, IMG submission 96841) | Grasslands soil microbial communities from Hopland, California, USA - 2 Assembly 2016 (version 4) | ecosystem: Environmental > Terrestrial > Soil > Grasslands | place: USA: Hopland...
CGCCCAGACCCCCCACGTCAGCCTGCGCTCGACCCACCCCACGGTTTCGAAGGCCGCGGCCCGCGCCACCAGCAGGCACCGCGTGAGCCACGCCCAGCTCTGCAGGACCCGCCTGGTCGTGCTGCAGCAGAAGTCCTCGCGGCTGGCCTGGGAGACCACGGTGACCGGCCGCAAGGACGGCGAGGGCACTCGCCAGACCGTCTACGTCGACGCGCGCACCGGACGGTTCCTGACCGCGAGGGAGCACGTCATGGACGGCACCGGCAACTCGGCCTACGACGGCAACCCGGTGACGATCCCGACCACGCACTCGGGCTCGACCTACTCGATGACCGATCCGGCCCACCCGACCATCAAGTGCCAGAACGCCACGGGCAACGTGACGTACACGGGCCCTGACGACGTCTGGGGCACCGGCTCCAAGACCGACCGGGAGACCGGCTGCGTCGACGCGATGTACGTCGAGGACCAGGAGAACAAGATGTTGTCGGCCTGGGACGGCCGCAACTCGTTCAACGGCTCCGGCGGCGGCTGGCCGATCCGCATCGGCCTCAACGACGAGAACGCCTACTACGACGGCACCCAGGTCCAGATCGGCCACAACACCCAGAACCAGTGGATCCCGGTCCTGGACGTGCTCGGCCACGAGCAGGGGCACGGCGTCGACGACCACACGCCGGGCGGCATCTCGGGCGCCGGCACCCAGGAGTTCGTCGCCGACACCTTCGGCGCGGCCACGGAGTGGTACGCCAACAACCCGGTCGACACCCCCGACTTCACCGTCGGCGAGATGGTCAACCTGGTCGGCTCCGGCCCGATCCGCTACATGTACAACCCGTCGCTGGCCGGTGACTCCAACTGCTACTCCTCCAGCATCCCGAACCAGGAGGTGCACGCGGCCGCCGGCCCGGGCAACCACTGGTTCTACCTGCTGGCCGAGGGCACCAGCCCGTCCAACGGGCAGCCCACCAGCCCGACCTGCAACAGCACCAGCATCACGGGCCTGGGCATCCAGAAGGCACAGCAGATCATGTACAACGCGATGCTGCTCAAGACCAGCTCGTCGTCGTACCTGAAGTACCGCACCTGGACGCTGACCGCCGCGAAGAACCTGTTCCCCGGCAGCTGCACCGAGTTCAACACGGTCAAGGCCGCGTGGGACGCCGTCTCGGTCCCGGCCCAGTCCGCCGACCCGACCTGCTCGGCCAGCGGCGGTGTCACCGTCACGAACCCGGGCAACAAGACGGGGACGGTCGGTACGACGATCTCGGCGTTCACGCTGAGCGCGAGCCCCGCTGGGTCCTACACCTGGTCGGCGACCGGGCTGCCCCCCGGCATCAGCATCGGCTCGTCCACGGGCACCGTCTCGGGCACGCCGACCACGGCGGGCACGTACAACGTGACCGCGACCGCCACGGGTGCAAGCGGCTCCGGGGCGACGACGTTCACCTTCACCATCTCCGGTGGCGGTGGCGGCGGCTGCTCGTCGCCGGGCCAGAAGCTGGGCAACCCCGGGTTCGAGTCCGGCACCTCACCGTGGACCGGCACCACCGGCTCCATCGGCGACTGGTCGTCCTACGGTGAGCCGGCGCACTCCGGGACGCGCAGCGCGTACCTCGACGGGTACGGCACCACGCACACCGAGGCGATCAACCAGTCGGTGACCATCCCCGCCGGCTGCGCTGCGACCCTCACCTTCTGGGTGCACGTCGACTCCGCCGAGACCACGACCTCGGTCCAGTACGACAAGCTGACCGTGAAGGCGGGCTCGACCACACTGGCGACGTACTCCAACCTCAACAAGGCCTCGGGGTACAGCCAGAAGTCGTTCAACGTCTCCTCGTTCGCGGGGCAGACGGTGACGATCAGCTTCACCGGCACCGAGGACAGCTCGCTGCAGACGTCGTTCGTCATCGACGACACGGCGCTGACGGTCAGCTGACCTGACGCCCGACACGACGGCCGCCACCCTCGGGTGGCGGCCGTTCGTGCGCCTGTGACCAGGCTCTCGGCCACCTGGCGAATTTACTTAGCCAACGACAAGTATTGTCGAACGGGTGACAGCCACCCAGCCGGGCCGTCCGGTCCGCACCCGTCCCGTCGACGCGGACCATCCGAACTACCGCTGGGTGGCGCTGTCCAACACCACGCTCGGGATGCTGCTGGCGACGATCAACGCCTCGATCGTGCTCATCTCGCTACCGGCCATCTTCCGCGGCATCCACCTCGACCCGCTCGAGCCCGGCAACGTGAGCTACCTGCTCTGGATGATCATGGGGTTCCTGGTCGTCTCGGCGGTGCTCGTGGTCCTGCTGGGTCGGCTCGGCGACATCTACGGCCGGGTCCGGATGTACAACCTCGGCTTCCTGGTCTTTGCCGCGGCGTCGGTCGCGCTGGCGCTCGATCCGCTCGACCAGGGCGCGGGCGCGATGTGGCTGATCGTCGGCCGGGTCGTGCAGGGAGTGGGCGGCGCGATGATCTTCGCCAACTCGACGGCGATCCTCACCGACGCTTTCCCGGCGCACCAGCGCGGCATGGCGCTCGGCATCAACAACGTCGCCGCGGTCGCCGGCTCGTTCCTCGGCCTCGTGATCGGAGGCCTGCTGGCGGAGTGGGACTGGCGGGCGGTCTTCTGGGTGAGCGTGCCGCTCGCGATCCTCGGCACGGTCTGGGGCTTCAAGTCGCTCCACGACACTGCAGCCCGCCGCGAGTCGAAGATGGACTGGTGGGGGAACCTGACCTTCGGCGTCGGACTGACCGCCCTGCTGGCCGCGATCACCTACGGGATCCAGCCGTACGGCGACCACGCGACCGGGTGGACCAACCCGTGGGTGGTCGCCGGCCTGGTCGGGGGAGTCGGGCTGTTGATCACGTTCGTCGTCATCGAGAACCGGGTGGCGGAGCCGATGTTCTCGATGCACCTGTTCAAGATCCGGCCGTTCGCGATGGGCAACCTGGCCAGCCTGCTGGCCGCCACCTCCCGGGGTGGCATGCAGTTCATGCTGATCATCTGGTTGCAGGGGATCTGGCTCCCGCTGCACGGCTACGACTACGAGTCGACGCCGCTGTGGGCCGGCATCTACCTGTTGCCGCTCACCGTCGGCTTCCTCGTCGCCGGACCGATCGCGGGACGACTCTCCGACCGGTACGGCGCCCGGCTGTTCGCCACCGGGGGGCTGGTCCTGGTCGCGGCGACGTTCATCGGGTTCCTGTTGATCCCGGTGGACTTCGCCTACTGGCAGTTCGCGGTCCTGCTGCTCGTCAACGGCGTGGCGTCCGGGCTCTTCGCGGCGCCGAACGCCACCTCGATCATGAACAGCGTGCCGGCCAACCAGCGCGGCGCGGCCTCCGGGATGCGCGGGACCTTCATGAACTCCGGCAGTGCGCTGTCGATCGGCATCTTCTTCTCCCTGATGGTGGCGGGACTGGCCAGCAGCCTGCCGGAGTCACTGCGGTCCGGACTGACCCAGCAGGGCGTGTCGGCCGGCGCCGCCGACCAGGTGGCCGGGCTGCCGCCGGTCGGCTCCCTGTTCGCGTCGTTCCTGGGCTACAACCCGATCCAGACCCTGCTCGAGCCCACGGGCGCTCTGGACGGGTTGCCGGCGGGCAATGCGGCGACACTCACCGGCAAGCAGTTCTTCCCGCACCTGATCTCGCAGCCGTTCCACGACGGGCTGGTCGTCGTGTTCCTCGCGGCGGCGATCATGAGCCTGATCGGGGCCGCGGCGTCGCTCTCGTCGGGTGGCAAGTACGTCCACCAGGAGGACTGACATGACCGACCAGGCGAACGATCCAGACCTCGCCGTCTCGCTATTCGTCGCCATCGGGCGGGTGGTCCGGGCGCTGCGTCAGGAGGCCCCCAGCTCCGACATCGGGCCGGGCGGGCTCAGCGTTCTGGTCACCCTCGACGGCCAGGGGCCGCAGCGCATCGGCGCGCTCGCCGACGCCGTGGCGGTCACCCCTCCGTCGATGACCCGGATCATCAACGCGCTCGAGGCCGAGGGGCTCGTCCACCGCGAGACCGACGCCGCCGACGGCCGGGCCCAGGTGGTGGCCATGACGCCCGCGGGCCGGGCCCTGCTCACCTCGGGACGGGCGGCCAAGGTGGCCGCGCTGCGCCGCAGGCTCGACGAGCTGCCGCCCGCGGAGCGCTCCCGGCTCGAGGCCGCGCTGACGGCGCTGGAGTTAATGGGTGGCGCGACCCTCCTGGCACCGTGACATTTGACCCATGGAGATCCTGCGGTTCGGACCCGACGACGCCGACCGCCTGAAGCAGTACGTCGATGTCGTGAACGCCGCGCGCGACGTTGACTCGCCCTGGCAGCACCCGGACACGGTCAAAGGGGCCGGCGGCCGCTTCCGCTACGGCTGGGACGGCGAGGTCGAGACTCCGTTCCTCGCGCTGGTCGACGGCCGGCCGGTCGCCGTCTCGCGCTTCGCCACCAGCGACTACGACAACCTCCATCTGGCCTGGGTCGGCGTACAGGTCGATCCGGCGTACCGGCGCCGGGGCTACGGCACCGCGTTGCTGGAGGCGTTGGTCGAGGAGATCCGGACCGCCGGCCGGACCTCGATCGGCATCGACGGCTGGGACTCCGAGTCCACCCGCGGGTTCGCAGCCCGGCACGGGCTCGAGCCGAAGAGCTCCGCGATCCAGCGGCGTCAGTGGCTGGCCGACCTGGACTGGGCGGAGATCGAGCGGCTCCACAAGGAGGCCGCCGCGGCTGCCTCGGCGTACGAACTCGTGCGCCGCACCGGCCGCACGCCGGACGACGAGCTGGACGCTCTCGCCGTGATGGCGGGCTCCATCAACGACGCCCCGACCGACGACCTCGACATCGAGGACGAGGTGTTCTCGGCCGAGCGGATGCGGGCCTACGAGGACGCGCAGCTGAAACGAGGTCGCTCGCTGTTCCGGACCATGGCGCGGCACCGCGCCAGCGGCGAGCTCGCCGGCCACTCGGTGGTGGTCGTCGACGGCGAACGTCCGGAGCTGGGCGAGCAGCACGACACCTCGGTGGTCGCGGCGCACCGCGGTCACAGGCTCGGACTGCTCCTGAAGACCGACATGAACCTGTGGCTGCGCGAGGTTCAGCCTCAGCTGGTTGAGATCAGCACCTGGAACGCCGAGTCCAACGACTTCATGATCGGCGTCAACGAGGCGATCGGCTATCGAGTGATGGGCCGGGAGCTGGAGTTCCAGAAGTCGCTCTGACGGCCCGCCGGTAGCGATCCCCGACCCGCGCCACGTGCTCGACCAGGTCCGGCGGCTCGCTGACGTGGAAGTCGAGCCCGAGCATCCCGATGTAGACCGCGATGATCTCGACGCTGTCGCCGCCGGTGACCAGGACGCAGTGCTCGGCGTCGATGCTCTCGACGACGCCGACGGTCGGGTTGATCCGGGCCAGCACTTCCTCGGCAGGCGCGTCGACGTCGATCCGGGCGTGCACGGACCAGCCGGAGAACGCGACCTCGCGGAGCACGAACGACGTGTAGTCCTCGCCCGGCAGCGGGTGCGGGCTGAACCGGCGGCCGCCCGGCGTGCGCAGCTCCATCCAGTCCAGCCGGTACGGCGCCCAGGTGTCGGTCCGCGGGTGGCGGGCGACCACGAACCAGCGCCGTTGCCAGCTCACCAGCCGGTACGGCTCCAGCTGGAGCCGGCTGGCCGCGCCGCGGGCCCGGTAGTCGAAGCGAAGCTCCACGTGGTCGCGCACCGCGGCGGCGACCTCCGAGAGCAGCGATGGGTCGACGACCGGGTCGTCGACGTTGGAGCCGGTGTTCTCAGGTCCGGCGCTGACCGCGTCGCGCAGCGCGTTGACCCGGCGCTGCAGCCGGTGGGGGAGCACGTGCTCCAGCTTGGCCAGGGCGCGGGCGCTGGTCTCCTCGATGCCCCGCACCGCCGTGCCGGCGCGCAGCCCGACCGCGACGGCCACGGCCTCGTCCTCCTCCAGGAGCAGCGGGGGGAGCTTGGTGCCGACCCCGAGCCGGTAGCGCCCGCCGGGACCGCGGACCGCGTCCACCGGGTAGCCGAGGCCGCGCAGCCGGTCGATGTCGTTGCGGACGGTGCGGTCGGTGACCCGGAGCCGCTGGGCGAGCTCGGCGCCGGACCAGTCGGAGCGAGCCTGGAGCAGCCCGAGCAGGGCCAGCATCCGGGCCGCTGTGTCCGCCATGGCACCCTCCCGAAAGCAGCGAAATATGTAGGAAAAAAACGTTCCTGAACAACTCCTAGCGTAGCCGCATGACCACTTCCGAGAACACCGAGATCCGCCCCTTCACGATCACGATCCCCGAGGCTGCCCTCGAGGACCTGCACCGCCGGCTCGAGCACACCCGGCTCCCCGTCACCGCACCCGGCGACGGGTGGGAGTACGGCACCCCGAACTCCTACCTGAGCGACATGGTCGAGCGCTGGAAGTCGTTCGACTGGCGGGCCCAGGAGGCCCGGATGAACGCCGTGCCGAACTTCCGCACCGAGGTCGACGGTCAGACCGTCCACTTCGTGCACGTCCGCTCGCGGCACCAGGACGCCACGCCCCTCCTCCTCCTGCACACCTACCCGGGCTCGTTCGCCGAGTTCCTCGACCTGATCGGCCCCCTCTCCGACCCCGAGGCGTACGGCGGGCGGGCCGAGGACGCCTTCCACGTCGTGGTTCCCTCGATGCCGGGGTTCGGCTTCAGCACGCCGGTCGCCGACGCCGGCTGGACGATGGCCCGGGTGGCCCGGACCTACGACCAGCTGATGCGCCGCCTCGGCTACTCGTCGTACGGCACCCACGGCAGCGACGGCGGGGCGATGGTCTCGCGCGAGCTGGCGATCCTGGACCCGGAGGGCTTCCTGGGCGCGCACGTGCTGCAGCTCTTCTCGTTCCCGTCCGGCGATCCGGCCGAGTTCGAGAAGTTCGGTCCGAAGGAGTACGCCGCGCTGGAGTTCCTCGGCTGGTTCCAGTCCGTCGGCGGGTACAACCAGATGAACGGCACCCGGCCCCAGACCATCGCGGCCGCGCTGGCCGACTCGCCCGTGGGCCAGCTCGCCTACAACGAGCTGTTCGAGAACTTCGGCAACGGGACCAGCCTGGTCTCACCGGAGCAGGTGCTCACCCAGGTCTCGCTCTACTGGCTGACCAACACCATGGCGACCGCGGCTCGTTACCACTACGCCGAGCAGCGCTCTGCCAGTCAAGCGGGAGGTGCGAAGCCGCCGGTCAGCCACGGACGGACCGGCGTCGCGGTGTTCAAGGACGACTTCCAGACCATCCGGCCGCTGGCCGAGCGCGACAACGACAACATCGTGCACTGGTCGGAGTTCGACCGGGGCGGTCACTACGCCGCGCTCGAGGTGCCCGAGCTGGTCGTCGACGACCTGCGGGTGTTCTTCGGTGAGGCCGGTCAGACCACGTAGCCCGAGCTGCGTCGGAGCTCATCGACGGCACCGGTGACGATGCGGTCGATGAGCTCCTCGCAGGTGGGCAGGTCGTCGATCACGCCGACGACCTGGCCGGACGCGAGGATGCCGGCGCCGGTGTCGCCCTCGACCAGCCCAGCCCTGAGCAGCGTGGGCGTGTTGGCGGCGAGCGTCATCTGGGCCAGGGTCCGGCCCTGCGTCTTGCGCATGGCGCGGCCGTCGCGAGCCAGCTGCAGCCAGCCCATCCCGCTCTCCTGCTTGAACTGCCGGGTCCTGCGGATCGTGGGCCCGAGCCGGCGCACGGCGGACGTCTCCTCGACCTCGTCGACGAACGGCGTCCGCAGCATCCGGTGCGGCATCCCGTCCACCTTCGTGGTCACGACGGTGCCGGTCAAGTCGGTGTCGAGGTAGAGCCGCTTGACTGCGTCCGGGACCACCGAGTCCCGGGTGAGCAGGAACCGGGTGCCCATGCCGACCGCGGCCGCGCCGTAGGACAGGGCGGCGGCCAGGCCGCGGCCGTCGAAGAAGCCACCCGCCGCGACCACGGGGATGTCGACGGCGTCGAGCACGGTCGGTAGCAGCAGCGTGGTAGGCACCGGCCCCGTGTGGCCGCCGCCCTCGCCCCCCTGCACCATCACCGCGTCCGCGCCCCAGCCGGCCACCTTGACCGCATGCCTGGCCGCGCCGATCGACGGCATCACGACCAGGCCGTGGTCCTTGAGCTTCTTGATCAGCTCCGGCTTGGGGGCGAGGGCGAACGACGCCACCTTCACCCCGTGCTTGATCAGCAGGTCACAGCGCTCGCCCGCGTTGCCGGCGTCCGCACGCAGGTTGACCCCGAAGGGCTGGTCGGTCCGGTCCTTGACCTCGAGGATCGCGCGCTCCAGCTCCTCGACCGTCATCGTGGCGCCGGCGAGGATGCCGAGACCGCCGGCGTTCGCCGTCGCGCTGACCAGCCGCGGGCCGGACACCCAGCCCATGCCGGTCTGCACGACGGGATGGCGGACGCCGACCAGGTCGGTGAAGGGGGTGCGGAGCACCTGCGGCGTCATTCCTGCGGCACTTCCTTGAACCGCAGGCCCTGGGGGTCGAGCACCTCGTTGATGAGGATGAGCTCCTCGGTCCTCGGGAGCCGGGTCTCGGGGACGGCGCCGTCGACGTGCACGTCGCAGCCGGTGGCCGAGAGCACCTCGTCGTAGGACACTCCTGGGTGCACCGAGAGCAGCCGGAGGGTGTCGTCGGGGCCGTGCAGGTCGAAGACCGCCAGGTTCGACACGATCCGGTGGATGTCGTTGTAGCGGGAGGCGCCGGGGCCGGCCGCCTTGGCGAGCTTGGGTCCGACCCCGGTGACGACGTCGACCTTCTCGACGAAGACGCGCGCAGAGTGCTTCGGCACCCAGTACGACGTGCGGTTGTTGACCGTGTTGCCGGGCGCACCACGGGAGCCGAGCAGCTGCCGTTCCGGCTGTGCGAAGTCGCCGATGGCCGAGATGTTCTGGTTGCCGTGCTTGTCGACCTGGGTGGCGCCCATCATCACGTGTCGCTTGCCGTGGGCGACGACGTCGAAGACGCGGCGGAACGGGATCCAGCCCTCCACGACGTCTCCCTTGGCGAACAGCGGCGGCGGGCTGGCCAGGAACAGCGACTCGCCGTCGGAGATCACCAGGTCGGGGTTGCTGGTGAGCCGAGCCAGCCGGACGCCGAGCATCGGCAGCAGCCCCATCGGGCTGGCGAAGAGCTCGCCGTCGTCGGCGAACGCGTCGGCGATGGCGGCGGCGCAGACGTCCGCGCGGGTGGGCGTCACCGGGCCGCCTCCTCGGCGAATGCGGTGACCGCGGCCTGGTACGCCGCCTCGTCGCCCGCCAGGAACCTCTCCTCGAAGGCTGCCCACTCGTCATCGGTGCCGCCGGCCGCGGCGGCGTACGCGCGCTGGAACCTCTCGTCCCGCTCGTAGTCCGGGGTGCACGTGGTGAAGTGCGCGCCATTCGGCGTCTCGACCACGCCGTCGACCATCATCCGGCTGATCAGCAGCCGCTGGACCGGCGTGTCGACGGTGAGTCCCGCCGTGTCCACGATCTGCTCGCAGGACACATAGGCCCGCTTTGCGGCCAGGCAGAACAGGTCGTCGAAGTAGGGGTCCGGGCCGAGGTAGGTCGCGTTGCCGTGCCGGTCGGCGCGGTTGAGGTGCACCAGCGCCACGTCGAACTCGAGGGCGGGCACGGCCACGAGCTCCTGCCCGTCGGCGTACGGGCTGGTGACCGTCCTGATCCACGGGTTGTTGACGAGCACGTCGGAGCCGAGGCCGGCGCGCGTCGGGAGGAACGGGAGCCGCTGCGCGGCGGCGTGCAGCCCGGTCTGGAACATCCCCTCGTCCAGCTCGACGACCTCGGGGATCGTGCCCTCCTGGCGGGCCTTCTGGAAGTTCGGCTCCAGCGGGACCGAGTCAAGGGAGACGAACGCGTAGACCAGCTTCCTCACCTTGCCGGCCCGGACCAGCAGCCCGACGTCGGCGCCGCCCCAGCTCACCAGGGTGAGGTCCTTGAGGTCGGAGCGGAGGATCGCGCGGACCAGCGCCATCGGCTTGCGGCGCGGACCCCAACCGCCGATGCCCAGGGTGATGCCGTCCTCGAGGGTGGCGACGACCTCGTCGATGGTCATCCGCTTGTCGCGGGGTCCCTTCGTCACTCTCTTCCCTTCACGAAGTCATCGCGGAGCTCGTCGCTGACGCCCGAGAGGTTGAGCTCGAAGGTGAACCCCTGCTCGAACCGGTAGCTCTTGTTCACGTCGACCGGATCGATGCCGTTGAGCGCCTCCTTGGCCGCCCGGATCACCCGGGTGTCCTTGGCCGCGATCTCGCCGGCCACAACGAGCGCCGCCTCGTCGAGCCGTTCGCGGGGGACCACCTCGAGGACGCTGCCGTGCGGGAGCAGGTCGGTGGCCGTGATGGTGCGGCCGGTGAAGTAGAGGGTGCGCATCAGGTGCGGTGGCACCAGCCTGGCCAGGTGCGTGGCCGCACCGAGCGCGCCGCGGTCGACCTCGGGAACTCCGAAGTAGGCGTCGTCGCTCGCCACGATGCAGTCCGCGTTGCCGACGAGGCCGACGCCGCCCCCGAGGCAGAACCCCTGCACCGCGGCTATCACCGGGACGGCGCACTCGTAGACCGCCTTGAACGCGGCGTAGCAGCCCCGGTTGGCCCCGATCAGCGCCGTGAAGCCGGTGCTGTGCTGCATCTCCTTGATGTCCACCCCGGCGTTGAAGCCCCTGCCGTCGGCCCGCAGCACCACGACCTTCGTGTCCAGGTCGGCCGACGCTTCGTCCAGCGCGGTGGCCAGGTCGAACCACCCCCGCACGGTCAGCGCGTTGACCGGCGGAGCGTCCACGGTGACCACGCGGACGCCGTCGGGTCTGAGCTCGCTCGCAACCGTCACCGATGGTCCTCCCGCGCCAAACCAAGCATTTGCTTGGTAGGGTAGCAGCCATGGCGCTGACGATCGACCTGTCCGGTCGCGTGGTGCTGGTCACCGGGGGCACCCGCGGGATCGGGCTGGGCGTCGCCGACGCGTTCCGGGCGGCCGGCGCGTGGGTGGTGACCTGCTCGCGTTCGGAGGTCGGGGGCGCCGAGGACCACCACGTGTGCGACGTGCGCGACCCCGAAGCGGTGCAGGCGATGGTCGCGGCGGTCGTCGAGCGGCACGGCCGGCTCGACGTGCTGGTCAACAACGCCGGGGGAGCACCCGGCGCGGACGCGGCCACCGCCTCGCCACGGTTCCACGACAAGGTCGTCGCCCTCAACCTGCTGGCCCCGCTGCAGTGTGCCCAGGCCGCCAACGCGGTCATGCAGCAGCAGCGCGGCGGCGGGTCGATCGTGAACATCTCGTCCGTCTCGGCCCATCGCCCGGCGCCCACGGTTGCGGCGTACGCCGCGGCCAAGGCCGGCCTGGACTCGCTGACCCGGTCGCTGGCCATGGAGTGGGGGCCGAAGGTGAGGGTCAACGCCGTCGACGTCGGGCTGTGCCGGACCGAGCAGACCGACGACCACTACGGCGACGAGCGGCGGGCCGCCGCGATCGAAGCCACGATTCCGCTGGGCCGGATGGCGCGGCCCGAGGAGGTCGGGACGGTTGCGGTGTTCCTGGCCAGCGACCTCGCGTCGTACGTCTCCGGCGCCCGGGTGGCCTGCGACGGCGGCGGCGAGCCACCTGTCTTCCTGCACATCTCTTGAAGGAGCCGCTGTGAGTGGACTGTTGCAGGGTCGCGCCGCCATCGTCACCGGAGCCGGGCGGGGGATCGGCCGGGCGCACGCGCTGGAGCTGGCCGCGCAGGGTGCGGCCGTCGTGGTCAACGACTTCGGGGTCTCGCTGTCCGGCGAGGGCACCGGCGAGACTCCGGCCGACGAGGTGGTGGCAGAGATCGAGGCGTCGGGCGGCCGGGCCGTGGCCAACGGTGCCGACGTGGCCGACTTCGCCCAGGCCGCGGCGATGGTGCAGCAGGCGATCGACACCTTCGGCGGCCTCGACGTGCTCGTGAACAACGCCGGCTTCGTCCGCGACCGGATGCTCGTCAACACCTCCGAGGAGGAGTGGGACGCGGTCATCCGGGTGCACCTCAAGGGCCACTTCGCGCCGCTGCGACACGCCGGCGCCTACTGGCGCAACGAGGCCAAGGAGGGCCGCCAGCGCGCGGCGCGGGTGATCAACACCAGCTCGGGGGCCGGGTTGCAGGGGTCGGTCGGGCAGGCGACGTACTCCGCGGCCAAGGCCGGCATCGCCGCGCTCACCCTGGTCGCGGCCCAGGAGCTCGGGCGGTACGGCGTCACGGTGAACGCGATTGCGCCGGTGGCCAGGACCCGGATGACCGAGGGTGCCTTCGACACCTCGGCCATGGCGCTGCCCGAGGACAACTCGCCGGTCGTCGCCTGGCTCGCCTCCGAGGAGGCGGGTGACGTGACCGGCCGGGTGATCGAGATCGACGGCAGCACTCTCACCGTCGAGAGCGGCTGGCGACACGGCCCGGCCAGCGACCACGGAGCACGCTGGGCGGCCGCCGCGGTGGGGCCGGCGCTCCGCGAGCTGCTCGCGGAGGCGCCGGCGCCCGAACCGGTGTACGGCGCCGGATAGCGCTACGGCACCGGGGAGCCGTAGACCTCCAGCTCGGTCAGGTCGGCATGCGCGCAACCGGTGAACGGGCCGGGGCAGTCGGTCGCGAAGTTCGGCACCTGGTTGCCCAGGATCGTGAACCGGACGAACCGCACCCCGGTCATGCCCGCGGTCGGGGTCAGCGAGTTCAGCCGGCCTCCGTCCCCGGCAGCGAACGTGCCCTGGTTGGCCGTCGTCCACGTGGCGCCGTCCGGTGAGGTCTCGATCCGGTAGCCGGAGGTCGCGGCGCTGCGGCCGTCGTTGCACGTGGCGGCAGGGTCGACGCCGAACTCCTTGAGGTTGATCGTCTGCGGCAGCTTCACGGTGAGCTGCTTGGGCACGAACACGTTGCTCGGTGTGACCTCGTCGGCCGCGGCCGCGGTCTTCCAGCCGCTGACCTCGCTGAGGTCGAGCGCGGCGGCCGGGCCGCAGCCACCCGCGGTGTGATCGGTGCCGGTGAAGTCGGCGATGGTGGCGCCGCCGGCAGTCGCGGCCCAGTCGCGCCGCGCGGTGAAGTCGAGCCGGGCGCTGCCCTTGCCGACCGTCACCGCGGACCGGGCGGGAAGGTAACCCGGTGAGTCGGCCTCGAGCTTGCCGTAGTGGCCTCGCGGCACGGGACCGAGGGAGTAGTGCCCCCGGGCGTCGGTGACCGCCGACGGGTTCACCGAGCCGCGACCCTGGAAGGCCAGGGTGACCACGGCGCCCGCGACCGGGCGGCCTGAGTCGGGGTCGGTGACGACACCGGTGATCCGGCCGGTCGCGCGAGTGGCCGGGGGCTTGGCGAAGCTCGCGCCCGGGGAGGCGTCCTCGCCGTCGAAGGAGCCGGCGAAGTAGCCCATGCCGCGGGAGGCGAACACCTTCCAGATTTCGGCGTGGTGCCGGCCTCCGAAGACCGCGGTGTCGGCGACCAGGATGGCGTTGCGCATGTCGAGGAACGAGGGGTCGTGCGGCGCGAGCTCCATGGCTCGGGTCACCAGGGACTCCGTGGTCCGCGAGCCGAGCCGGCCCCGCAGCTCCCACAGGGTCTGCGCCCAGATCTCGCCGTCCGAGTGCACCTCGGGGCCACCCCCGACCTTGGCGAAGTCACGGTAGGTGTACCCGCCCGCGTGGCCTGTCGCGCCGCCGTTGCAACGGTCGGCCTTGGACCCCACCGGGCAGTCGATCGGCTCGGTGCGGTCGAGGGCGACGCCCGCACCGTCGAACTGGAACAGGATCACGTCGACCTTCTTGGGGTCGTCCTTCTGAAGCCCTTGGTCGACCAGGTAGTCCATCGCGTACCAGTCGCTCCACGCCTCGCCCATGGCTCCGGCCTGGACGAAGCCCAGCGTGGACTGGCCGTTGGCGTTGACCACGAGCCGGTTGGACAGTCCGTGCGTGTACTCGTGGTAGACGGTGTCCGCCTCGTCCCCGACGTCGGTGGGGGCGAACGGGTCGCCCTTCGGGTACGTCGTGCCCGGCTGGTGCTGCAGGTACATCTGCATCCGCGGCGCCTTGCCGTCTGGTGGTGTGGTCATGTTGGCGTTGTCGACGTGGCTGCCGTCGGGCAGGCCGTGGTCGATGGCCGCCCCGTCGTCGGCCTGGGTGTTCACGGCGTCCTGGCCGCGACCGAGGTGGCTGTGGTTCTTGAGCTGGAAGTTGCCGGCCGCCTCGGTGAAGCCGATCGGCGCCTGCATCAGGTGGTCGTGCCAGTTGTTCACGAAGTAGAAGACCTGGGTCGCGTTCTGCTTGCGGTTCACCTGCCACGAGAACGGCTTGTCGGGGTTCCACGTGCAGGGGTACGGGTGGTCGCAGAACCGCACACCCTTGAGGTGGAACGGCGTGAGCGGGTAGTTCCAGGTGCCGTTCTTCAGCGGCGGCACCTCCTCGCTCGGGTTGGCCTTCTGGTCGTCGTTCACATCGGAGTAGGTGTGTGAGTTGTTGCCGGTCAGCTTGTGCGCCCCGGCCGGCAGCCAGCCCCGCGCCGTGAAGTCGAAGTGCGTCGGCCGGCCGCCGTGCTTCGCACCGGGGAAGTACTCGACCGCGGTGCCGCGGCTGTGGTCGTCCTGGGTCAGCGGACGGCGGTACAGGAGATTCCCGGTGACGGCGTCGAAGACGGCCAGCGTCGGGTGCTCCGCGGACATGGTGAGGGTCTGCCAGGCCGCGTGGCTGCTCCCGTCGGCGACGAAGACGACGGGCTCGGCCGTGTCGTCCGGTCCGGGCAGCAGCGATGTCTCCCCGCTGTCGCGCCGCGCGGCCGTGATCGCGTCACCCGGGGTGCCCAGCACCCGCGAGCCGGTCATGGGCGCACTCGCCCTGGTGGCCGGCGAGCCGAACACCGTCAGCAGCCGGCCGGACCGGGTGACGGCGGCCTGGACCCCGGCGTCGAAGACCTTCTGGCCGCCGATCTCCTGGGTCCAGGACAGGTGGTGGGTGCCGTCGATGTCGACGTAGTCGCGGTGGAAGTGGAAGGTACGCAGGTCGGCCCCGGTCAGACCGAGAGCAGTCAGGTGCTGGCGCACGTAGCCGAGCGCCACGCTGCGGGCGGGTCGTCCGGAGGGGCCGGTGAGGAAGCCGTCCAGCTTCTCGAGGACGCGCACCGTCCCCGTGACCGGGTCGATCTCCAGCAGCCCGGCGCTGCCCAGCGACTTCCGGAGCGCCGCCGCGGGCCGGCCGGCGTTCACCGCGGCCACGGTGCGTGCGACAGTCACGGGGTTCGCCGCCGTCAGGGACTGACGGACGTCGTAGTGGCCGAGCTCGTCACCGGCGGGCTTCTCCGCGACGGCGGACGCCGGGGGCGCGGCCGGGTGGCCGACGGCGGAGGAGGGCAGGGCGGCGGTCGAGACGACGAGAGCAGCGCTGCCCACGAGGGCGAGGAGGTGGCGCATGGCGACAGCCTCTGGTCCGGAGGTCGGCGCGGGCAAGGGTTCGGGACTGCCCGAGACCGAATCGTGCCCCAGCCGTGCAGGCTGCGGTCAGATGCGCTCGAGCACCGTGCCGGTGGCCATCGCGCCGCCCGCGCACATCGAGATGAGCGCGAGGTTCGCGTCCTGGCGCTCGAGCTCGTGCAGAGCCGTGGTGATCAGCCGGGTGCCGGTCGAGCCGACGGGGTGACCGAGCGCGATGGCGCCGCCGTTGACGTTGACCCGGTCCAGATCGACGTGGTGCTGCCCCGCCCAGGAGAGGACCACCGACGCGAAGGCCTCGTTGACCTCGAACAGGTCGAAGTCCGAGATGTCCATGCCGGTCCGGTCGAGCAGCCTCTGGGTGGCCTCGATCGGCCCGTCGAGGTGGTAGTAGGGGTCGGAGCCGACCAGGCAGTGGCTCCGGATCCGCGCCCGCGGGGTCAGGCCCAGCGATCGCGCCCGGTCCTCGTCCATGATCAGCACCGCCGAGGCGCCGTCGGAGATCTGCGACGAGGTGCCGGCGGTGTGCAGTCCATCCGGCAGGACCGGGTTGAGGGCCTGCAGCCCTTCGAGCGTGGTGTCGCGAAGCCCCTGGTCCGCGTCGACGACGCCGTCGGCCGTCGTGTACGGCGCGAGCTCGCGCTTGAACCGGCCCTCGTCCACCGCCGCGCGCGCCTTCTCCTGCGACGCGAGGCCGAACGCGTCCAGGTCGGCACGGGTCAGGCCGCGTCGGGCCGCGATCCGGTCCGCGGCCTCGAACTGGTTGGGCAGGTCGATCGACCAGTCGTCGGGCCGTGGGTCGCCCAGCCCGGCCGGCACGTTGGCGCCCAGGGGGATCCGCGACATCGACTCGACGCCACACGCGATGCCGACGTCGATCGTCCCGGCGGCGATCATGTCGTGGACCAGGTGCGCCGACTGCTGGCCGGAGCCGCACTGGGCGTCGATCGCCGTGGCGCCGGTGCGCTGGGGGAGCCCGGCGTACAGCCAGGCCCGTCGGACCATGTCGTTGGACTGCTCGCCGGCCTGGGTGACGCAGCCGCCGACTACCTGGTCCACCAGCTCGGGGTCCGCTCCGCCCCGGCGCAGCACCTCCGCCTGGGCGAAGCCCAGCAGGGCGGCGGGGTGGACGCCGGCCAGCCAGCCGTTCCGCTTGCCCAGTGGCGTGCGGACGGCGTCGACGATGACCGGTGTGCCCATGGTCAAAAACTAGAACACGTTCTGATTCAGGACAAGGTGATCCCTTCCGAAACCTACCGAGAGTATGTAACCTCGCCCGCTAGAACGTGTTTCAGAACCGTGAGGAGAACCTCGACCGTGAGCACCTCCCTCCTGCCCGAGGGCTACGACTTCACCGACCCGGACGTGAACTGGGAGGCGATCCCGCACGACAAG
>Ga0136846_1235028_pt1 | contig 16807 bp, 12 predicted proteins | sample HopSoiMetagenom2_FD_96841 | JGI IMG/M metagenome (GOLD analysis project Ga0136846, IMG submission 96841) | Grasslands soil microbial communities from Hopland, California, USA - 2 Assembly 2016 (version 4) | ecosystem: Environmental > Terrestrial > Soil > Grasslands | place: USA: Hopland...
GTCGACGCCCGGCTGGCCGCCATCGGCCTGACGGCCGTGGTGGATGGATTGTGGCTGGAGCTGTGCCTGGACGACACGGTGTTCACCCCCGCCGAGGCCGGCGCGATCGCCGAGCGGTTGCTGGCGGGCTATCTGGGCGCATGAGCGAGATCCGCACCGCCCGCCTGCGCCTGCGCAAGGCCCGGGAAAACGACCTGGACGCCCTACACGCGATCCTGTCGGACGCCCTGACCATGCGCTATTGGTCGACCCCGCCGCATGCGGATGTCGAGACCACCCGCGCCTGGCTGGCCGGGATGATCGACTTGCCGGCCGATACCGCCGACGACTATGTCGTCGAGCGCGACGGCCGGCTGATCGGCAAGCTGGGGATGTGGCGGACGCCGGAGATCGGCTTCCTGCTGGATCGCGCGGCCTGGGGCTAGGGCTATGGCCTGGAGGCGCTGACGGCTTTCGCCGCCCGGGCCCTGACGGAACGCACCGACCACCTGACCGCCGACGTCGATCCGGCCAACCAAGCCAGCCTGGCGCTCCTGCAGCGGGTCGGCTTCCAGGAGACCGGACGGGCGACGCGAACCTGGCGGGTCGGCGACCAGTGGGTCGACAGCGTCTATCTGCGCCTGGATCGCGACGGCTTCGCGCGACGCGAAGCCGTCAGGAAACCCTAGGCGGCCTGGGCCGCGTTGACGAGGCTGCGGCCCCAGGTGGCGCGGCGGACTTCCGGCTCGGAGACATGGACCTTGGCGGTCTTGCCCTGGGTGCGCATGTGGCGGGCCAGCATTTCGGCGACGGCGACGGCCTCCGGCTGGCAGGGATAGGAGCCGATCAGCTCGGGCGCGTCGTTCCAGGTGACGTGCCAGACGCCGGAGACGGGTCGTACGAAGTAGTTGTGTTCGTAGGCCATGGGGAAACTCCTCGGTCTGGTTCTAAGCGTCTAACATACGGCGGCTGCGTGACAGCTGTTTCAATGCTGCACAGCAATATCGTGCTGCATTGCACACTGCAGGAGCCGGGCCAAGAGGACCAATGGTGAATCAGCGGGCAACTTTAAGGCGTTAGGGTTAAAATGACCGGGATTCCGGGCCGAAAACGCAACCGACTCAACCGATCCGGCGGGCGTCCGGGTTAACCCTACCCGCCGCGTGGCGGGCTCGGCGGCTCAGTCCTTGACCGTCACTCCGCCCTTCATCACCGCCGCGACATGCTCCAGCACCGCGATGTCGGCCAGGGCGTCGCCGTCGACGGCGATCAGGTCGGCGTAGCGGCCCGGCGCCACGGCCCCGACGTCCTTCGAGCCCATCAGCTCGGCCGCCACCGTGGTCGCCGACTGCACGGCCTGCATCGGGGTCATGCCCCACTGGACCATGAACCGCATCTGGCGGGCGTTGAGGCCGTGGGGATAGACGCCAGCGTCGGTGCCGTAGGCGATCTTGACGCCGGCCCTGACCGCCTTGCGGAAGCCCTCGCGCTGAGCCTGGGTGGTCTCGAAATTCTTGCGCAGGGTCTCGGCGGGCCAGCCATGGGCCTTGCCATAGGCGTCGATCCAGTCGCCGTCATAGATGTCGGCGACCAGGAACACCCCCTTGGCTTTCATCATGGCGATGGCCTCGTCGTCCATCAGCGACCCGTGCTCGATCGAGCGCACGCCGGCCCGCATCGCCGACTTCATGCCCTCGGCCCCGTGGGCGTGGGCGGTGGCGTAGGTGCCGCGGCGGGCGGCCTCGTCGACGGCGGCCCGCATCTCGCCCTCGGTCAACTCCTGCTGGCCCGGCTCGGTGCCGACCGTCAGCACCGCGCCGGTGGCGATCAGCTTCAGGAAATCGGCGTGGTGGGCCAGGATATTGGCCGCCTTGCGTCGGGCGTCGGCCTCGTCCTCGACCACCCCGACCCGCATCTCGGCCGGGATCTTGACGTCGTCGGCTATGCCGGTGATCTCCCCGCCGCCGCCCGGTATGGTGATGTAGGCGCCGGCCACCGACATCCGCGGCCCCGGGACCAGGCCCTGATTGATGGCGTCGCGCAGGGCCACGTCGCTGAAGGCCCGCCAGGTTCCCACGTCGCGCACGCTGGTGAAGCCGGCCATCAGGGTGACCCGGGCGTGGGCGGCGCCGATATAGGCCTGGGCCGCGGCGGTGGTCAGCAGCGGCTCGGCGATGTTGTCGGTCTGCTCCTGGTCGGTCAGGTGGGTGTGCATGTCGATCAGGCCCGGCAGCACCATGCGCCTGGACCAGTCGAGGACTCGGCCGTCGGTCGGCGCCGCCGTCCAGGGCGTGACCGAGACGATCCGCTCACCGTCGATCTTGATCAACTGGTCGGTGAGGACCTTGCCCTGCAGGGTGTCGACCAGCTTGCCGGCATGGACGTAGAGCGGAGCGGCGTGAGCGGCGAGCGGCGCGAGCGCCAGGGCGGCGGCCAGGAGGGCGGCGAGCGGGCGGCGGATCATCGGCGGTTTCCTTCGGGACCTCTTATTGCCGTTCATCCCCGCGAAGGCGGGGACCCAAGCGAAATTGGCCTGTCGATCTCCGCGCGAGACCCCAAGCTCGGCTTGGGTCCCCGCCTTCGCGGGGATGAGCGGATTTCAAAGGCCGTTGGCCGCCCCCCGTCCCCGCGTCAGCCAGTAGAACGGCGCGCCGATCGCCAGAAGGCCGATGCCCAGCAGCACCGCCTGCCCGCCGGCCCCGACCAGGGTGAACACGGCATAGAGCCCCGCCGCCACGGCGACGGCGCTCAGGGCCAGGGACGGGCCGATCCGCCGCGTGGCCTGCAGCTTCAGCGCCGCCAGGGCGCAGGCCAGATAGGCGAACAGCGAGGCGGTGGTGGCCACCAGGGCGATGAAGGTGAAGAGGTCGGCCATCGACTTGGCGTAGTTCATCAGCACGATGGCGGTCAGGAAGCCGGCCGAGACCAGGTGGGCCCGGGCCGGCGTGCCGCGCGACGTCTCCTTGGCCAGGAAGGCCGGGAACACCCCGCCCCGGGCCATGGCGTAGGGCATCTCCCCCTGCAGCAGCACCCAGCCGTTCAGGGCGCCGAAGGCGCTGATCGCCGCGAACAGGGCCAGGAGCTTGCCGGCCCCGCCGCCCCAGTAGCGGCCTACGAAGTCGGCCAGCGGGGCGTTGGAGACCTTCAGAGTCGAGGTCGGCATCAGCAGCACCACCGCCGAACAGACCAGCAGGTAGACCAGGCCGGTGAAGATCGTCCCCGCCAGGGTGGCGCGCGGGATGGTGCGGACCGGGTCGACCACCTTGCCGGCCGGCACGGTCGCCGATTCCAGGCCCAGCAGCGCCCACAGGGTCAGGGTGGCGGCGGCGGTGATCCCGCCGGCATGGACGTCGGCGGCGTGGAACGGCGTCAGGCTGGCCCCGCGGTCGCGGCCGATCACCCAGAAGGCCAGGCCGGCCACGGCGACCAGCGGCAGCAGCTTGAGCACTGTGGTCACCACCTGCACCCCGCCCGCCAGCCGCGCTCCGGCGATGTTGACGCCGACCATCAGCCACACCGCCCCGAGAGTCACCAGCAGGTGCATCCCCGGGACCTTGGCGATAGCCGGGACCAGCACCGACAGGTAGCTGACCGCGCCGGTGGCGATGGCGGCGTTGCCGACCCACAGCGAGATCCAGTAGCTCCAGGCGACCATGAAGCCGACCAGCGGCCCGAACGCCTCCTGGGTATAGGCGTAGGGCCCGCCAGCCTTGGGGAACGCCCGGGCCAGCCCCGCGAACACGAAGGCCAGGCAGACGCCGCCGGCGATGGTCACCAGCCAGCCGAACACCGCGTTCCAGCCGTAGGGGGCCAGGGAGGCGGGCAGCATGAACACGCCCGAGCCGATCATGTTGCCGACCACCAGGGCCGCGCACATCCAGAAGCCCAAGGCTTTCGGTTCGGCGGCCTTGGGATCGGTTTTCATGCGGCTAGGCTTTCACGCGACGACCGGCCCTCCCCTTCCGGCTAGAACTTGCGCCCGATTTTCAGTCCCAGGGTCCGCGGCTGGGCGGGGGTGACATAGGTCAGGGCTCCGCAGGTGGTGGCCGGGCATTCCGACGAGCGGCTGAGCTGGGCGCGCTTGTCGGTGACGTTCTTCAGATAGGCCTGCAGCGTCCAGCCCTCGCGCGACACCCCGCCCGACAGGTCGAGCATGCCGTAGCCCGGCTTGCGGCCGATGATGTCGCGCGTCTCGATCCGCAGGTCGGTCCAGCTGCCGGTCTGGCCGACGGCCGCGGCCTGCAGGAAGGCGTCGTAGCTGCCGAAGCTGAATTCGTAGCGAGCGGTGATGTTGCCCTTCCACTTCGGGGTCACCGGCAGGCTGGTGCCGTCCGGCGCCTCCGGACTGGCGCAGTCGGTGATCGGCACGCCGGCCGAGTCCGTCAGCCCGCAATAGTTGGCCGTCAGCTTGGCGTCGGTATAGGCCCCGGCCGCGGTGACGGTCAGGCCGTGGGTCACCGCCCAGGCCAGGTCGGTCTCGACGCCCTTGATCTCGGCCTGGTTGGCGTTCTTGATCTCGGTCAGGCCGTTGGCCCCGACGATCGCGAACTGGAAGTTGCTCCACTTCTCGAAATAGGCCGCGCCGTTCCAGCGCAGGCGGTTCTCGAACCAGCTGGTCTTCCAGCCGAACTCGTAGTTCTTCAGATAGTCGGCGCCGTAGGGCGGCAGGGTGGAGCGGCGGTTGACGCCGCCGGGCCGGAAGCCCTTGGAATAGGTGACATAGAGGAGCTTGGAGCCGTCGAACTTGTAGGTCAGGTTCAGCTTGGGCGAGTTGCCGGTTTCCTTGACGCCCTTGTTGACGTTGGTGCAGGGCGTGTACTGGATCACCGCTCCTTTGAAGCAGCCGGCCTCGCCCTGCGAGCCGTAGCCCGCCCCGTAGCCGGCGAAGCCGACCAGGGTGTTGTGGGCCTTGAAGAAGCGGATGCCGGCCGTGGCGGTCAGGTGGTCGGTGATGTCGTAGGACGCCTCGCCGAACACCGCCGAGTCGCGGTCGATGCGCTTCTGGCCGGTCAGCCAGATGGTGTCGGCCCAGCCGGGCACCTCGATGGACTGCGCGATGCCGTCGATGATGTAGTCCTGGGTGATGCCGTGCACCTGGCGCTGGTAGAAGGCGCCGGCCACGAAGCGGAGCTTCTGGTCCTGCGGCGAGGCGACCCGCAGCTCGTGGCTGTCCTTGACGTAGCGGTCCTTGCCCTTGATGTACTGCGAGGGATTGGTCAGGCCGCCGGCGTCGTCGACCCAGTAGAAGCCGTAGCCCATCTGGTCGTAGAAGTAGGAATAGTCCGAATAGTCCTGCTGGGTGTCGACGTCGCGCTTCAGGTGCGAGCCGGCGTAGGTGACGTCGAGATTGGCGATCTTGCCCTCGATGGTCAGGGCCGCCTGGTACCAGCTGTCACGCGACGTCTCCGGATAGAAGTGGGTCAGCTGCAGGTCGCCCACCGAGGGGTCGTACTTGAAGACGCCGCCGGTCTTCTGCAACTGGCCCATGACCCCCGGAGTGATCACCCAATTGTCGTCCAGATCGATGCGCAGGGCCGCGCGAGCCCCGCGGGTGGTGACCTCGTTGTAGTTCTTCTCGGCGCGGCTGGCGTTGCTGATCGTCAGGTCATTGGTCGGGTCGGCGTCGCCGCGATCGTAGGTGCGGGTCCCGGCGACATTGTCGATATAGCCGGCCTTCTTCTCGTTCCAGCCGACCAGGCGCACCGCCACGGTGTCGGACAGCGGCAGGTTGACGAAGCCTTCTTCGACATGGCCGTAGCCGCCGGCCTCGACCTTGTTGCCCTCGACGTCCCAGCCGCCATAGAAGCCCGAGGTGTCGGGCTTGTTGGTGACGATCTTGATCGTGCCGGCCTGCGAACTGGCCCCGTACAGCGTGCCCTGCGGTCCGGCCAGGGCCTCGACCCGGGCGATGTCGTAGGGGTGGATGTCGAGCGAGCCCTGGATGGTGGTGACCGGCTGCTCGTCCAGATAGACGCCGACGCTGGGCAGGGAGCCGGAATGGTTGCCGTCGCCGCCGCTGGCCACGCCGCGCATATACACCTGGCCGAAGCCCGGTCCCGAGGTGTCGAACGAGACGCTGGGCAGGTACTGCATGAAGTCGGTCATGCCGGTGACGTGCAGCTGTTCCAGCTTGGCCCCGCCCAGGGCCAGCACGCTGACCGGCACGTCCTGCAGGTTTTCCGAGCGCTTCTGGGCGGTGACCACCACTTCGTCGAGCGCAACGGCGCTGGCCTCCTGGGCGCGGGCCGCCACGCCGGTAAGCATGGATGAAGCCAACAGCGCCGTGGTCCACAGGGCCCGCCGGCCGTTACGTTTGCTCATCGCCATGTGGCCCCCTCAACGTTCAGGAGAACAATGCTCTTCCGTGTCGCTGAGTCCCGGCAAGGCCCAAAATTCAAACAAGCGTCAAATCCGCCGACTGTTGCAAAAACAGCAGGACCCGGAACGGTTGATCAAAATTCGGGCGCGGCGGGATAGGCGGCCAGAACCGGTCCCAGGGCGGCCTTCAGCGGGTCCAACCAGGGCTCGTAGTTGCGCCAATGTTCGACGGCGTCGGTGAAGATCGGCCGCCGAACCTGCTCGGAGCTGGCGGTGCGGACGGCGCGGTCGTTCTGGTGGAAGTCGAGGCAGGCGGCCTCGAACGGCAGGCTGCAATAGTCCAGCAGGGCGCGGATCTGGCCTTCCGGATCGGCGACCATCTGCTCGTAGATCACCCGATGGACCCGCCCCGGCAGCACGGCGTCGAAATGGGTCATCAGCTCCACATAGTCGGCATAGTAGCGGCCGATGTCGCTCAGGTCATAGCTGAAGGCCTGGCCGCGGGCGAAGTGCTGCTTGAAGCCCGAGAAGCAGCAGCCCAGCGGATGGCGGCGGGCGTCGATGATTCGGGCGTTGGGCAGGATCAGGTGGATCAGCCCGACATGGGCCCAGTTGTTGGGCATCTTGTCGATGAACAGCGGCCGGCCGGTCTTGCGCTGCACGCGGGTGCGGTCGAGATACTCCTCGCCCAGGGCCCGCAAGGCGTCGGGCGACAACTGCGCCAGAACCTCCGGATAGGCCGAGTCGGCGCGGCGCTGGGCCTTGCCGCCCAGCCGCCGGGCCATGACGATCAGGTCCGGCAGTTCCATGGTGCCCTCGACCTGGGAGTGGCTGGCCAGGATCTGCTCGACCAGGGTGGAGCCCGAACGTGGCAGGCCGACGACGAAGATCGGGTCCGGAGCGGCGCAGCCCTGGCCGGCCCGCGCCGCCAGGAAGGCGGGGGTGAACAGGGCCTTGCAACGGGCCACGTCGGCGGCGGTCTCGTCCGGGTCGTAGTCCAGCTGGGCCCGCCGCAGGGCCGCGCCCCGGGCGTAGTGGTCGAACGAGTCGGCGTGGCGGCCGGCGTCCTCCAGGGCCTTGCCCAGGGCGTAGTGCAGGTGCAGGCGATCGTCGTCGGCCAGGTCGGTCCGCGCCAGCTGCGCGGCCATGGCCGCCAGGTCGGCTTCATCGAAGGCGACCGTCTTCAGGTTGGCCAGGCTCCACCAGGCCTCGCCCAGGGCGGGCGACAGGTCGAGGGCCCGGCGGTAGGCGGCGATGCAGTCGGCCTGGCGGCCCAGGGTCTTGAGGGCGTGGCCATAGCTCATCCAGCCCTTGGGCTGGGCCGGATGCTCGGCCAGCACCCGCTCATAGACCGCCACCGCCTGGCCGTACTCGCCCAGCCGCGCCAGGATCGCGGCCCGCAGGTTGGCGTAGCCGGGATGGCGCGGGTCGCGGGCGGCCAGTTGGTCGATCTGGGCCAAGGCCTCGACCGACTTGTTCTGGCGGTAGAGCATGGTCGCCAGGTTGTGGCGGGCGGCGTCGAAGCCGGGAGCCAGCTCCAGGCAGCGGGTCAGCAGGACCTCGGCGTCCTCGTAGCGGCCCAGGCGGGCGCCGGTCTCGGCCAGCATGCGGATCGCCGCCGGCTCGCTGGGATGGACCTTCAGATAGTCGCGCAGGGCCTGCTCGGCGGCACCCAATCGGCCCTCGACCAGGGCCACGGCCGCGCCCATCAGGGCCGGATCGCGCACGCCGGCCTGGATCTGCCGGGCCTGGGCGGCCTGCGCGCCCTCGGTGTCGCCGACCAGCTCCAGGGCCTCGGCCAGGCCCCGCCAGGCCTCGACCAGGCCGGGATCGGCGGCGACAGCGCGGCGGAAGGCGGCGATGGCGGCCTGGGTCCGGCCCAGGCGGGCCAGCGCCAGGCCGTGCTCCAGCTGCACCGGGGCGGCCTGGGGAAAGGCGCGACTCAGGGGATCGACCACCGCCAGGCCCTGTTCCGGATCGTCGGCCAGCCGCAGGGCCGTGGCCAGGATCAGCGTCGTCTCGGCGTGGCGCGGCGCGGCCTCCAGGATCGCCCGCGCCTGCTCGACGGCCAGCCCCGGATCGACGGCCAGCAGCTGGCGGGCGTGGGCCAGGGCGGTGGCGAGACCGCCCGACGGCGCAGTGGTGGAGGCCTGCATGAACGTCCTGAACAGGGAGCGGCGAGGCGCCATCGGACGGCGGCCCGCCCTGGAAGTCAACGGTGGCGAACGCCCCTAGCCGCCGCCCAGGACATTGGTGGCGATCATGACCCCCAGAACGGCGATGATGATCGCCAGGACCAGCAGGACCTTCGTCCATGGCTTGGAACCGGCCTTGGCCGCGGGCTTGTCCTTTCCATCGGCCGATGGCAGCGCCGCCATGGCCTGCGGCGGCGCCTCGGCCACGAACACCGGCTCGACGTGGAAGGCCTCCTCCGGCACCGGGGCCAGATCGGCGGCCGGGCTCGCCGCCAGCGGGTCCAGAGGGAAGGCCTCGTCGGCCGCAGGCTCGGCCAGGGCCTCGGCCACCTGCGGCTCCAGCAGCGGCGGCGACTCCGACAGCGGTTCCTCCGGCTCCGGCGCATAGAGACGCGCGGCCTGGGCGCCGTCGGCGGCGGCCAAGGGGGCGGCCAAGGGGGCGGCAGGCGGCGCGGCTTCGGCGACCGGCAGCACATAGCCGGCCATGCGCTGGCGGATCAGCTTCTTGTCGACCTTGCCGGTGGCCCCCAGAGGGATCTCGTCGACGAAGACCACGTCGTCGGGCGTCCACCACTTGGCGATCTTGCCGTGCAGGAAGTCGAGGAACTCCTGCTTGGTCGCGGTCTCGCCGTCCTTCAGCTTGACCAGCAGGATCGGCCGCTCGTCCCACTTGGGATGGGGCACGCCGATCACCGCCGTCATCGCCGCCTTGGGGTGGCCAAGAGCGATGTTCTCGATGTCGATGGTGCTGATCCACTCGCCGCCCGACTTGACGACATCCTTGGCCCGGTCGGTGATCTGCATGAAGCCGTGGCCGTCGATGGTGGCCACGTCGCCGGTGTCGAAGAAGCCCTCGTCGTCGAGGATCCGGCCGCCGGCTCCGCGGAAATATTCCGAGGCGATGATGGGGCCGCGGATCTTCAGGTTGCCGAAGCTCTTGCCGTCGTGCGGCAGGCGCTGGCCGGCGTCGTCGGTCAGCTTCAGCTCCACGCCCATCGGCGGGCGGCCCTGCTTGAGGCGGTAGGGCATCTGCTGCTCGAACGGCAGCGCCGCCAGGTCCTCGGTCATCACCGACAGGGTGCCGAGCGGCGAGGTCTCGGTCATGCCCCAGGCATGGACCACTTCGACGTCGTAGTCGTCGTGGAAGGCGCGGATGATGTGCTCGGGACAGGCCGCCCCGCCGATCACCACCTTCCTCAGCACCGGCAGCTTCAGCCCGGTTTCGCGCAGGTGCGCCAGCAGCATCTGCCAGACGGTGGGCACGGCGGCCGAGAAGGTGACGCCTTCGCTGTCGAGCAGCTCGTAGATCGAGGCCCCGTCCATCCGGCAGCCGGGCATCACCATCTTGGCCCCAGCGCTCGGGGCCGAGAACGCCACGCCCCAGGCGTTGGCGTGGAACATCGGCACCACCGGCAGGATCACGTCGCGCTGCGACAGGCCCATCACGTCCGGCTGCAGGGTGATCAGGGTATGCAGCATGTTGGAGCGGTGCGAATAGAGCACCCCCTTGGGATCGCCCGTCGTGCCCGAGGTGTAGCAGAGCCCCGCGGCCGTCCCCTCGTCGAAGCCGCCCCAGGCGCAGTCGGCATGATGTTGTTCGACCAGGTCCTCGAAGCACAGCAGGCCCCTGAAGTTCGGTGCCTCGCCCGCCGGCCGGAAGTCGGCGGGCATGTGGTCGCGATCGGTGAACAGCACCACGTGCTCGACGCTGGGCAGGTGCTGCAGGACGCCGGCGAGGATCGGCATGAAGGTCAGGTCGGTGAAGATCACCCGGTCGCCGGCATGGTTGGCGATCCAGGCGATCTGCTCGGGAAACAGCCGCGGATTCAGGGTGTGGCACACCGCGCCGATGCCCATGATCCCATACCAGGCCTCCATGTGGCGGCCGGTGTTCCAGGCCAGGGTGCCGACCCGGTCGCCCGGCTTGACGCCCAGGGCCAGCAGGGCGTTGGACACCCGCTTGGCCCGGTCGCGAATCGCGGCGTAGGTGGTGCGGACGATCGGCCCCTCGACCGAGCGGCTGACCACCTCGCGCCCGCCATGCCACTGGGCGGCGTGGTCGATGATCTTGTCGACCGTCAGGGCCCCGTGTTGCATCAAGCCCTGCATCGGTCGCTCTCCCGGATCATTATCATTGTTCAGGCGACGCTAGCGGGGCCGCCGCCGCCTGGCAACGCGGCGCCCGCCGTGGGCGAACCCTAGGACGAGTCGGGCCGCGCTGATCAGCCGCAGCGCGCGTTCAAGTCCTGGGAGCGGCGATCGGTTAGTCTGCGGATCAGAAAACGTCGATCGACGAACGGGACCGTATCAAGTGCGAAGGTTTGCTTCCTCCTGGTCCCCGTGGGCCGACGACCGGCTGGACGAGGTGGCGATCGACACCCACCGGCTGCTGCCCTCGCGCCTGATCCCCGCCGCCCTGGTGACGGCGGGTGTCGCCCACGCCCTGAACCCGGGCCTGGCCCTGTCGTGGCTGGCGCTCCTGCTGCTGGGCGAGGGCCTGGCGCGGCTGGTGACCGGGCGGTTCAAGCCGGGCGTCTCCGCGCCGCGCAGCCTGCGCGTCGGCTTCGTCCTGGCCGCCTTGCCAATCAACCTGACCTGGGCGGGCCTGGGCGCGGTGCTGTGGCTGTCGCAGGAAACCGACTTCAAGCTGGCGGCGGTCGGCGTCTGGGCCGGCCAGATCATCTACACCCAGAATTTCCGCCACCAGCCGGCGGTCCTGCTGGCGGTCAGCGCCGCCCCGCCCCTGGCCAGCCTGATCCTGTTTCCCATGGGCTTCCTCGACCTGCCGGGCATCGGGCCCGAGACAGCGCGCTGGAGCCTGATGCTGGTGGTGCTGACCACTATCGGCGTCATGCTGACCAACCGCGCCGCGGCCCGCCGCATGGACGAGCTGACCCGCGGCCTGCGCGAGGAGCGCGAGCGGGCCGAGGACGCCAACCGCGCCAAGTCGACCTTCGTCGCGGTCACCAGCCACGAGCTGCGCACGCCGATGAATGGCCTGCTGGGCATGGCCCACGCCCTGGACCGTTCCCCGCTCGACGCCGCCCAGCGCGAGCACGTGCGGCTGATGATCAAGTCCGGCGACAACCTGATGCAGGTGCTCAACGACGTGCTCGACCTGTCGAAGATCGAGGCCGGGCGGGTCGACCTGGAGCTGGTCGCCGTCAACCTGCATGACCTGGTGCGGGCGGCCGGCGACGCCTGGCGCGACGCGGCCGCCGAGAAGGGCCTGTGGCTGAGGATCGGGATCGATCCGCAGGCGCCGGCCTGGATCCTGGCCGACCCCTTGCGCATCCGCCAGGTGCTGATGAACCTGATCTCCAACAGTCTGAAATTCACCTGCACGGGCGGCGTCACCCTCCAGCTGACCAGCCCCGCGATCGCCCGGTCCGACGGACTGCGCGACCTTCACCTGCGCGTGGTCGACACCGGAGTCGGGGTGCCGGCCGCCTTCCACGCGCGCATCTTCGACAGCTTCACCCAGGCCGACAACGCCGTCTCGCGCAGCCATGGCGGCACCGGGCTGGGCCTGACCATCTCGCGCGCCCTGGCCCGCCAGATGGGCGGCGACCTGGTGCTGGAGCCGGCGGCCGGCGCCGCCTTCCTGTTCACCTTGCCCGCCGCGCCGGTCGCCGCGCCGCCGGTCCTGGCCGAACCGGAACCTGACGAGGCCGGCGCAGGCCTCGACGCCCTGCGGGTGCTGGTGGCCGAGGACAACGCCATCAACCAGATCGTCGTGCGGGCCATGCTCGAGGCGACCGGCGTGGCCCTGACCATCGTCGACGACGGCCGGGCGGCCCTGGAGGCCCTGAAGGTCGGCGCCTTCGACGCGGTGCTGATGGACATCAACATGCCGGTGATGGACGGCATCACCGCCCTGGCGGCGATCCGGGCCGGCGCGGCCGGCGACCCGTCGACGCCGGTGATCGCCCTGACCGCCTCGGCCATGTCCGGCGACCGCGAGCGCTTCCTGGCCCTGGGCTTCGACGACCACCTGGGCAAGCCGATCCGGCCGCGGGACCTGCTGGCGGCGATCGACGGCGCGGTCCGGGGCGAGCCGGCCAGGTCCGAACTGGCGCGTTAGAAGCTGGGGACGTTAACGATCTTGGGCCGAATTCCTCGTCCTTCGACAGGCTCAGGATGAGGAATTCTACTGAATCGCCCTAACAGTAGCCCTCATCCTGAGCCTGTCGAAGGACGAGGGCGGCTCCTCCCACGCTACGCGCCCAACTGTCCACGACCTTTAGCCCATCGTCTCGGCCAGGGCCCGGGCCTCGTCCTCGAAGGCGCTGACCGTATCGACCCGCCGCCAGCCGATGTCGCCGGTGTCGCGGGCCAGCTGGCTTTCCAGCACCCCGACATCGGCGTCGGAGGCGTCGTTGACCCGGGCCGCCACCCGGGCGCGCAGCACCTCGGGCGGCGCCTCCAGCCAGACGCCCTGGAAGGCCACGTCGGCCTCGCGCGCCAGGGCCTCGGCCCGGGCCCGCTGCTCGGGCTTGAGGAACACCGCGTCGACCACCACCGAGCGTCCGGCGGCCAGGGTCAGGGCGGCGTCGCGGAACAGCTCGCCATAGACCCGCTCGCTCATTTCGGCCGTATAGGCCTCCTGGGGCAGGCGCTGCAGCGAAGGCACGCCGCACAGGCGCTTGCGGATTTCGTCAGTGCGCAGCACCACCGCGCCGGGCGCGCTGCCCAGGCCGGGCGCGCAGACCCGGGCGAAGGTCGACTTGCCCGAGCCCGACAGGCCGCCGGTCGCCACCAGGCTGACCGGCCGCGGGGCCAGGTGCTCGAGGGCCGTAGCCAGATAGGCCCGCGCGGCCTCGTCGTCGTTGCTGTAGGCCCAGACGTGGGTGCGCACGGCGGCCCGCACGCTGAGCATCAGCGGCAGGGCGGCCAGGCCGCTCCACAGGCCCGGGCCGAAGGCGCGGGCGGCCTCGTCGAGATAGGCGTTGAGCACCCGTCCGGCGGCGTCGCGGCGACGGCGGAAGTCCAGGTCCATCAGCAGGAAGGCCAGGTCGTACTGGATGTCGATGTCCGACAGGGCGTCGTTGAACTCGATGCAGTCGAACAGGATCGGCTTGCCGTCCTCGATCAGGATGTTGCCCAGGTGCAGGTCGCCGTGGCAGTGGCGGGCGAAACCCTCGCTGGCCCGGGCGTCGAGCAGCGGCCCCAGCCGCTCCAGCGCCAGGTCGGTCTCGGCGATCAGCCGCTCGACCGCCAGCGAGCCCAGGCGCGGGGCCAGGCCGCGCAGCAGCTTGGCGTTGGAGGCGATGGTGTAGCCCAGGGCCCCCACCCCGCCGCCCTGCGGCCGCAACGGCGCCCCGGCGTGGAACTGGGCGATGGTCCGGCCAAGGGATTCCTCGAGCGCGTCGTCGATGGCCCAGGGCTGCTGGGCCAACACGCCCTGCTCGTCGAAGCGGCGCATCTCCAGTACGTATTCGACCGTCTCGCCGGCCCCGTCGATCTCGACCCCGCCGCCGTCGGTTCGGGTCAGGCGACGCACGGCGCGATAGATGTCGGGCGCGGCGGCGCGGTTGAAGCTCAGTTCGCGCTCCAGCGACCAGCGGCGCAGCTCCAGGGTGGAATAGTCGAGAAAGCCGAAATTGACCGGCCGCTTGACCTTCCAGGCCGCCTCGCCGACCAGGAACACCCGGGCGCAGGAGGTCTCGATCACCCGGTCGGCCCGCCCGCCGAGCCAGGCGGCCACTTCCTGCTCGCGAACCGTTTCCGCGTCCTTGATCACGCCCAGACCCCGTCCTTCGCGCCAGCCGGCCCGGCGCCGGCGTCCCCATAGCCGAAACTTCGGTTCCCGTCTCACACACCGGCTTGCTTCCGTGTGGGTTGAGCATCTATGGTAAAGCTCACCCTGGATCGAGCTGACCACATGCTGATGGGCGCTGGGCTGAAACCCGAACGTAAGAAGAGCGAAATCCTCACGGCCGCGCGGGGCGTGTTCCTGCGCCAGGGCTACCCCGACACCGGCATGGAGGTGGTCGCGCGCATGGCCGGCGTCTCCACCGCCACGCTCTATGCCTACTTCCCCAGCAAGGCCAAGCTGTTCGAGGTGGTGGTGCACGAGACGGTGCGCGACATCACCGCCCCGGTGCGCGAAGGGGCCCGCGCCAAGGGCGACGCTCGCACGCGGCTGATGGCCTTGTCCCACGCCTATGCGGCCTTCCAGTCGCGCCCCATCACCCGGGCCATGTTCCGATTGGTGACGGCCGAACGCCGGCGCTTCGCCGACCTGGCCGACCACTTCCTGCACAGCGCCCGCAGCGAGGTGGGCGGGGCGGCGATCTCGGTGGTCAACGACCTGGTCAAGACCGGCGAACTGGCCGTCGACAAGCCCTCCTGGGCCGCCGGCCAGCTGCTGGGCATGATCGACCATCCCACCCTGGTGCTCGGCCTGGCCGCCGGCGACGAGGTCCAGCCCGCCCGGCCGCTGCCCGAGCTCTGCCACGATGCGGTGGAAACGTTTCTGGCGCGGTACGGGGTGAAAGCGGGCTAGGGCCGGGCCCTACGGAAACAGCCGACTGGTCTCCCAGCCCTCGCCGGCCCGCTCATAGACCAGCCGCTCGTGCAGCCGGAACGGCCGGTCGCGCCAGAACTCCACGGTCTGGGGCAGGACGCGGTAGCCCGACCAGTGCGGCGGCCGCGGCGGCTTGCCCAGGCCGAACCTCAGCGCCATCTCGGCCACCCGCCGCTCCAGGGCCAGGCGGTCGGGCAGCGGCCGCGACTGGTCGCTGGCCCAGGCCCCCAGCTGGCTGTGGCGGGCGCGGCTGGCGAAATAGGCGTCGGCTTCCTCCGACGTCACCGCCTCGACCGCGCCGCGCACCCGCACCTGGCGGCGCAGCGACTTCCAGTGAAACAGCAGGGCCGCCTTCGGCTGGGCGGCCAGTTCCAGGCCCTTGGCGCTCTGGGTGTTGGTGTAGAAGACGAAGCCCCGCGCATCGACGCTCTTGAGCAGCACCATGCGGCAGTCGGGCAGGCCGTCAGCGTCGACCGTGGCCAGGGCCATGGCGTTGGGATCGCTGGGCTCGCCCTTGCCGGCCTCGGTCAGCCAGTCCTCGAACAGCCGGATCGGGTCGCCCTCCGGCAGCAGCGGCGGCGGCGTGGCCTCGGTCACCTGGCGGACATAGTCGTCCTCGGACGGCGAGGCGGGGATCAGGGGCGCGTCGGTCATGCCAGGGATATAGGCCAGGCCGCGGCCGCGGGCCACGCTTGACGCACGGGCCGGGTGCGCGCATCTGCCGCCCACGGCCCGCGGACGGCTCCGCGGCGAGGATCGAATTCCCATGAAACTTGGCGCCCGCGCCCGACTGGCCTGGATTCCCCTGCTGCTGTGGTGCGCGGCGGCGCTGGCGATCGGCGCGGTCGAGGCCTTGCGCTGGAAGGGCGACGACATGCAGGACTGGATCGTCCTGGCGGCCGGCGGCGTCTTCCTGTTCGCGGCCGGAGCCTGGAACCTGCTGCGGCTGCGCAACCGCGCGGCCGAGCGGGCCCGGGTCGAAGGGCCGGAGGTCGACGTGCCGATCACCTGGCACCGCAAGAGCGGTTCCTGGGCCGTGATCCTGTTCGCGGCCGGGGTTGCGGGGATCTTCGGCCTGGTCTGGCTGATCAGCGGCCAAATCCGCTAGCGGCGCGTCGTTCACGCGAAAAGCTTCAAAGTCTTAACTTAACGCCTCGTTGACCAAACGGCGGCAGGGTCGGCGGCATGACCGCCCGCGCCTCCACCCTTCTCAGCCTGCAGGCCGCGCGCGCCATCCTCGGCGTCGCCCCCGGGGCCGACGAGCGCGAGCTGCGGGCCGCCTATCGCGAGGCCGCCAAGCGGGCCCACCCCGACCGGGCCGGCGGCGATGCGGCCCTGTTCCGGGACGTACTGGCCGCCTATCGCCTGCTGCAGGAGCAGCCCGAGCGGCCGATCCATTTCCCGCCGGCCGTCGCCGAGCCGGCCCGGGTCGAGCAGGCCACCCTGAAGATCGACGCCGCCATGGCCTTCGCCGGCGGAGGCCTGGAGCTGGCGGTCGACGCCCGCCGGCTGCGCCTGACCCTGCCCGCCGGCCTGCGCGAGGGTGACAAGGTGCGGGTCGAGGACGTGGTGTTCCGCGTCGTCGTGCAGGTCCAGCCCGACGCTCTGGTGCGCGGCGACGACCTGTGGCTGACCGCCCGCCTGGGCGCGCGGACCCTGGCCGAGGGCGGCCGGATCGAGGCGGCCACGGCCCTGGGCCCGCGCCTCGTCTGGATCTCGACCAAGGCCGCCGCCCGCGGCCTGGTCCGCCTGCCGGGCCAGGGCCTGCCGGCCCGCGGTCCCCACA
>Ga0136846_1238505_pt1 | contig 16807 bp, 14 predicted proteins | sample HopSoiMetagenom2_FD_96841 | JGI IMG/M metagenome (GOLD analysis project Ga0136846, IMG submission 96841) | Grasslands soil microbial communities from Hopland, California, USA - 2 Assembly 2016 (version 4) | ecosystem: Environmental > Terrestrial > Soil > Grasslands | place: USA: Hopland...
CAAATGCTCGCCATAGCCCGGGCTATGGCTGCGCTTTGCGCCTAGATCAGGCGCCTTTTGACGTGCTGCTCGGGCACGCTCGAAAAACTCTCAGCCTCTGACCGTCGCGTCAACGCTACTTGGCAACTGAACCCACTTCGCAGCGGGTCTATCGCGCTGCGTGCCCGAATTGCGGCGCGCCGGTCGAGTTTCGATCGGCGGCATCGGCATTTGCCGTCTGCAGCTTCTGCCGCAGCACCATCGTTCGCGAAGGCGACACGCTTCGCAAGACCGGCGAGAGCGCAGAACTTTTCGACGACCACTCGCCCTTGCAACTCGGTGCGGGCGGCAAGTACCAGGGCGCGGGCTTCACGCTCGTCGGGCGGCTGCAGTACCGCTACAACGAAGGCACGTGGAACGAGTGGCACGCGCTCTTCGACAACGGGCGCAGCGGCTGGCTGTCAGAGGACAACGGCCGCTATGTGATGGCCTTCGACGCGCCGCTCGCACAGTCGGCGCCGGCAGCGACGAGCCTGCGCGTCGGCACGCAGCAGATCGTCAACGGGCAGAGTTTTAACGTCGCGTCTGTCACGGTTGCAAAGCTGATTGCAGCGCAAGGCGAGCTGCCGCATCCGCCTGAAACGCAGCGCGGATTCGTGGTCGCCGACTTGCGCAGCGCCCGTGGCGAAGTCGGCACGCTCGATTACAGCAATGCCCAGGCGCCGATCTGGTCGGTGGGCCTGCCGGTTGCGATCAGCGAGCTTGCGATGAGCGGCCTGGCCGAGTCGACCGAGAAGACGCTGAAGGCGCGCAGCATCGAGTGCCCGAGCTGCGGCACTTCGCTTGAAGTGACTCTCGCCACCACGCAGTCCATCGTGTGCCACCAGTGCCACGCCGTGGTCGACGTGTCCCAGGGGGTCGGCGGAGAACTCAGGCACTACACACAGGAAAACGGATCGCAGCCGCAGCTTCCGCTTGGCAGCGTGGGGACATTCACGCTGACCCGCAGCAAGGCATTGCCATGGCAGGTGGTGGGCTATGTCGAGCGATGCGAGGTGCCCGGCGGGTCGGACGACGAGCAAAGTTTCTGGCGTGAATATCTGCTCTACAACCGCACGGAAGGCTTTGCCTTCCTGGTCGACGCGGAAGACGGCTGGAGCTGGACGGCCCCGATAACAGGGGTGCCGCAAACCGCGGGCCATCAAGTCAAGCACGAGGGCGTGAGCTTCCGCAAGCTCTACAGCTACACCGGGCAGATCACGTACGTGCTGGGCGAGTTTTACTGGCAGCTCACACGCAATCAAAAAACCTGGAACACCGACTACGTCGGCACCGGCGGCGACAGCAAGAAGCGGCTGAACCGCGAGATGACCGGCAGCGCACAGACGCAGGAAATCGTCTGGTCGGGCGGCGAGACGCTGAGTGCCGACGAGGTGGTGAAAGCCTTCCGGCTCGCGCCGGAACAGCGCGCCGCATTGCAGCGCGATGCGACACCGACGGCCACGTCCGCATCCACGCGGGTCAAGGTCTTCGTGGTGGTCGCGATCGTCATCGTCATCCTGCTCATGGCGCGCTGCAGCGGCAGCGATCGGTCGAACTGCGACCAGCTTCGCAGCACCTACGGCGACACGTCCTCCGAGTATCAGAACTGCCTCTCGAACAGCGGAAGCGGCTCGCGCACGAGCGGCGGATCGTACGGCGGGTTTTCAAGCGGCGGCGGCGGCCACAAGTAGGCCGGCGCGTCATTAACGCATTCACAAGGAGAACGCACATGATGGGCATCGAATGGCTGAAACCAGCCATCTTCTTCGGATCGATCCTGTACGCGATGATCGGCGTGCTGGTGTTCTGGATCTCCTTCCTCATCGTCGACAAGGTCACGCCCTACGACCTCTGGAGCGAGATCGTGGAGAAGAAGAACGTCGCTCTCGCCATCGTCGTCGGCGCGATGTGCATCGCCATCGGGCTGATCGTGTCCGCCGCCATTCACGGGTAGTGGGCGATGTGGCGCTGGATTTCAGTCATCGGGCTGGTCGTCGCCGCTGTCGCGGTTTGGACCGGACATTGGCTGGTCGGCCTGGTGGTGTTGGCGGTGGCGATCTGGCTGTGGTGGCTTGACACTCCGAATCGACAACGGCGAAGGGATCCCGGCTCTGGCTCATCGGGGTCCTTTTCGCAATCGCTTCCGAGCCTCTCGCCATCCCTCCCGAACTTCTCGCCATCGTTGCCGTCCATACCCTCATTGAATGTCGACCTCGATTGACGCGCGCAGCTCCATTCCCGGTCGAAGAATGACTGACGCGACCAACCCAGAAGTCGACAGCGCCAATTCTGCGCGGACCTGCGTTCGCCCAGCCGAAGTCGCGCTGCTCGCATCCGTCTTCGTCGTCGCCGCTTGCGGGTTGGTCTACGAACTGGCCGCCGGCGCGCTCGCGAGCGTGCTGCTCGGCGACTCGATCCTGCAGTTCTCTACCGTCATCGGCACCTACTTGTTCGCGATGGGTGTGGGCTCTTACCTGTCGCGCTTCTTCGAGCGGCAACTGGTCGCGCACTTTCTTCGTATCGAGCTGCTGGTCGGCCTCGTCGGCGGCCTGATGCCTGCGGCGCTCTTCGCGCTGCACACGCTCGCGCCACCGTCTTTCCGGTTTGCGTTGTACCTGCTGGTGCTCGCCGTGGGCGTGCTGGTGGGGCTCGAAATTCCACTTGTGATGGGCATCCTCAAGCGGCACTTCCGCGACCGCTATGCGTTCAAGGACCTGGTGTCTCAGGTGTTGACCTTCGACTACCTGGGCGCACTCGCCGTCGCGGTGGCGTTCCCGCTGGTGCTGGTGCCGCAACTCGGCTTGATCCGCACGGGCGTCTTCTTCGGGCTGCTCAACGCAGCCGTCGCGTTGTGGGCCTTGTGGCTCTTTCGCGGCGAGCTCAGGCACTTGAAGTCGCACACGGTGGCTTGTTTCGCAACGGTAGCGACGCTCGGCGTTGCGTTCTTGTCAGCAGACCGTGTGACGACCTGGGCCGAAGACAAGTTCTATGGCGACCACATCGTCTACAGCGAAACAAGCCCCTACCAACGCGTGATCGTGACGGCCAGCAAGGCAGGCGTGCGACTGTTTCTGAACGGCAACCTGCAGTTCAGCTCGCGCGACGAATACCGCTATCACGAAGCGCTGGTGCACCTCGCCATGTCAGCACATGGCGCGCCCAAGCACGTGCTGATTCTGGGCGGCGGCGATGGCATGGCGGCGCGCGAAGTGCTCAAGTATCCGAGCGTCGAGGACGTGACGCTGGTGGAACTCGACCCGCACATGACACGGCTCTTTTCGCAGGAGCCCATGCTCACGCAGCTCAACGCCGATTCGCTGCGCTCGCCGAAGATGCGAATCGTGAATGCCGATGCGTTCTCATGGCTCGAACAGAACGCGAGGCACTTCGACGTCATCGTGGTCGACTTCCCCGACCCGACCAATTTTTCCATCGGCAAGCTCTACACGACGAGCTTTTATCAACTGGTGGACGAGCATCTCAGTGCAGGCGGATTCGCCGTGGTGCAGACGACCTCGCCGCTGATCGCGCGCAAGAGCTACTGGACAGTGGCCGCGACGCTCGAAGCCATTGGTTTGACGACCGCGCCGTATCACGCGCATGTGCCGAGCTTTGGCGAGTGGGGTTTCATCCTCGCGAGCCGGCGGCCGTTTCAGTTGCCGCGCACGTTGCCGGATGGGTTGCGCTTTCTGAACGTGGCAGGTCTGCCGTCCTTGTTTGATTTTCCGCCGGACATGTCACGCGTGGCAGCCGAGCCGAATCGCCTGTCGAACCAGGTGCTGGTGCAGACCTTCGAGCAAGAGTGGGGCAAGGTGCACTAGTGTCGCGTCAAGCCACAAGTGTCGGCTGCTCGCTTGCTCTCGAAGCGCATTGCGGCGTTGCGCCTCCTCGCCATAGCGACGGCCATGACTCGTCGGCGCGCCTTGCACTGCGCTGCGACAGCGGCGCGATCAACCGACACTTGTGGCTTGACGCGACACCAGTGGATGCCGCCCGGCGTGCACTGCTGCTGGCCGCTGCCGCCGTGCCGCTGGCCGCTTGCTCGCAGCGAGCGGCCGATTACACCGGTGGCTGGATCGGCGGCAACAACGAGCGCGGACATCGCTTGCGCGACACCAAGAGCGGGAACCTGCCCGCCCCCGCCGTGCAGCGAAGGGTCGGCGTGGCGATCGTGGGTGCAGGCGTGGCGGGACTCGCCTGCGCGCGAATGCTCGCAAAGCGCGGCGTCGACGACGTGCATCTCTTTGATCTCGAAGATGCGGCCGGCGGCAACAGCCGCGGGCATCGCATCGCCGGCATGGCCTGCCAGCTCGGTGCTCACTACCTGCCGGTGCCAGGCAAGCACGCGACGGAAGTCGCGCAACTGCTCGAAGAGCTGGGGTTGCAACGAACGGTCAACGGTCAGCCTGTGTACAACGAAGAGCATCTCTGCCACAGCCCTCAGGAGCGCCTCTTCATCGACGGCCATTGGCACGACGGACTGCTGCCGCCCGTCGATGCTCTGCCCGTCGTCGATCGCGCGACGACACTGGCGCAGTACCGGCGCTTCGCGCAGCTGGTGACAGACGCGAGCCGCGGCGATGCCTTCACCATGCCCACTTGGCGGTCGGCATGGCGAGCAGAACACGATGCGCTTGACGCGCAGACGTTCGCACAGTGGCTTGATTCGCAACAACTCACTGCGCCAGCCTTGCACTGGTACCTCGACTACTGCTGCCGCGACGACTACTGCGGCGGGGCGCAAGAAGTGTCTGCATGGGCAGGCCTGCACTACTTCGCGAGTCGCCATGGCTTTCATGCACCGGGAATGGCGCAGGACGAACGCGATGGCGTGCTCACCTGGCCCGAAGGCAATGCGTGGATCGCGTCGCGCCTCGCAGCGCCGTTGCAGGATCGCATCCACACCGGCATGGTGGCGCTGCGAGTGCAAGAAGGGCGTGGCGGCGTCGATGTCGATGCATGGAATGCCAAGGAGTCCCGCGTCGAGCGATGGACCGCGAAGCAAGTCGTCTTGGCGGTGCCGGTCTTCATCGCTGCGCGAATGCTCGAATCGCCGTCATCAGCGCTGACCCATGCAGCCTCTCGCATGCGATATGCGCCGTGGATGGTCGCGAACCTGCACCTCGACGAAGCACTCGACGACCGGCCCGGCGCGCCGCTCTCCTGGGACAACGTGCTCTACGGTAGCGAGAGCCTGGGCTACGTCGACGCAATGCATCAGAGCACGCGGCCGTATCCCGGGCCGACGGTGCTGAGTTCGTACTGGGCCTGGGGCGCAGCACCCGCACATCGGCAATCCCTGCTCCAGGAAGGCTGGTTCACACGCGCGGCGCGGGTGGTGCAGGAGCTCTCGAAGGCGCATCCGGACCTGCCGTCCAAAGTCCGGCAGATCGACCTGATGCGCTACGGTCACGCGATGAGCATTCCGGTTCCTGGGATGCGCAGCAGTGCATCTTTGAGGGCCCTGTCGCAAGTCCGAGGACGTGTCGTGTTCGCGCACAGCGACCTGTCTGCCTACTCGGTGTTCGAGGAAGCGTACTTCCACGGCGTGCGTGCGGCGCGTGACATTCTGGATGGCGAGCGGCGGGACCGCGGGTGGAAAGTGCCCTCCGGAGTCACCCCCTGATGGGGGATCGCCTGCACGGCATGAGTGTCCCTAGGATGCACCCCGCGCTCAGCCTCTCAGTTCAGCGCAGGTCAAATCCAACAGGGAGTTCTCTCGATGAAACGTTTCAAAATGTGGCCCGCCGCGGCCTCGCTTGCGCTCGCTTCGCTGCTGTCAGCTTGTGGCGGGGGCAACGACTCCACGCCGCCGCCGGTTCCCACACCCGTCACAATCGCGACCGTCTCGGGCACCGTGCGTGATGCATCCGGTGCCGTCGCCCCGGGTGTTCACGTGACGTTCGGCACTCAAACCGCTGACACCGACGCCTCCGGCACTTATTCGCTCAACGTTCCGAGCACGTCCACCGAAACGGTGCTGTCCTTCGCCAAGACCGGATACGCCGGGCAAACGCGCAAGGCACAGTCGGTGTCTGTGGTCGCGCTGCAGGCGGTGGACGCAACGCTTACGCCGATCGATGCGAGCAGCAGCTTCAATCCTGCCGCGGTCGCTACGCTCAGCGTGCCTGGCTCTAGCGCACAAGTCACGCTGTCGGCGGGTTCGCTTGTACGATCAAACGGCAGCGCTCCGACAGGGCCCGCCACGGCAGAGTTGACAGTCATCGACGCGAGCAAAGACTCGTCAGTCATGCCCGGCAACTACCTGACTGGCGCTGGCGCGATGATCGAGTCCAATGGCGCACTGCAGGTGAATCTGTTCGATGCCGATGGAGCAACGCTCAATCTGGCGGAGGGCAAGACGGCCACCATCCGCATCCCCGCTGTGTCTCGCGGCGGAATGCCGCTGCCGACGACCATCCCCCTCTTCTATTTCGACGACACCACCGGCGTGTGGGTTCAGGAAGGCAGCGCCGCATTGCAAGGCACCGCGCCGAGCCAGTACTACGAAGGCGCGGTCAGTCATTTCACAGTCTGGAACGCGGATCGAATCGTCGACGTTGTGTACATCAACGGTTGCGTGCAGGAGTCCGGCGGCGCACGCGTTGCAAAGGCAATGGTGGTCGGTTCCGGTGTCGACTACATCGGTTCGAGCGTGGCAATCACGGATGCCACCGGCGCCTTCCGCATCGCCGTGAAGAAAAGCGCGACGACGCGCCTCTACGGCCAGAGCCTGCTGCCGTATCGCTACGGCCCGACCATGGATGTTCCCGCCGGCGCGACCGACGTCACGATGCCGAACTGCCTGGTGCTGACGACTGACGGTGTCGCCCCCGCCTTGGTCTTCCCGCCTGTCCCTCCGGGCCCGACACCCGTGGGCGACTACGCCGGCAGCTACAGCGGCACCTTTTCAGGGGCGGAGTCCGGCACTTTCGCTGTGACCTTGACGACAGCAGGCGTCGTGGTCGGCTCCGGTCACTCGGCCACCTACAACTTCGATTTTCTGGTCAACGGCAATGTCTCCGCGGGCGGCAGCATCTCGCTCAACGCGACGGCCGGCACGGCAGGAGCCTCTGTATTCACAGGGTCGATCAATGTCACCACCGGAGCGGTCACCGGCACGTGGCGATACTCGACGACGCCTTCAGGGACAAACAACGGAACATTCACAGGAACGCGCGGCTAGCGAGAAGATGCGGCGGTGAACGCCGCATCCATCAAAACAAAGAGCAAAGAGCCGACCTGAAGGTTGGCTCTCTGGTCTTCCTGTCTTCCGCGTCACGCGCATCAGTTTCGCATCAAAGCCTCGATCTCGGCCGCCTCGACCGGCACGCCGCGCGAGATCAACTCGCAGCCATCGGCCGTGACGATTGCATCGTCTTCGATGCGGATGCCAATGTTCCAGAAGCGCTCGGGCACGCCCTCGGCGGGTCGAACGTAGATGCCGGGTTCGATGGTCACCGCCATGCCCGGCTGCAACAGGCGAGATGGCTTTTTCACGACCATTCCGCCCCTGCCGTCGCAGTGTTCGAGAGGCGCTTCGCCGAGCGAGAGGTATTCACCAACGTCGTGAACATCGCGGCCGAGCCAGTGGCCGGTTCCGTGCATGTAGAACTGTCGATAGGCGGCACTGCGAATCACAGCATCGACGTCGCCGACCTTGTCGCGATCGAGCAGTCCGCAATCGAGCATGCCCTGCGAAAGCACGCGCACCGCGGCCTTGTGGGCGTCGCGCTGACGGGCGCCCGGCTTGGTTGCCGCGATGGCCTCCTTTTGCGCCGCGAGCACGATTTCGTACAGCTCGCGCTGCGCCGGGCTGAACCGACCGTCCGCAGGAAAGGTGCGCGTCACGTCACTCGCATAGCCCTCGAATTCACAGCCCGCATCGATCAGGCACAGCTCTCCGGGGCGCAGCAGCGCATTGCTCGCCGCGTAGTGCAGGACGCAGGCATTCGCACCTGCGGCGACGATGCTTGTGTAGGCCGGGCTTTGCGCCCCGTGGCGGCGAAATTCATGCAGCAACTCGGCCTCGATCTCGTATTCGCGCACGCCCGCCGCGCCGCTTCGTAGACGCTCGGCACAAAAGCGCATCGCACGCGCATGCGCGCCAGCCGTAATCTGCGCTGCGTGACGCATGGTGGCGATCTCCACCTCGTCCTTCACGAGGCGCATTTCGTTGAGCAGCAGGTTGATATCTCGCTGCGACGAAGGGCATTCGACGCCCTCGCGGGCGCGGCCTCGCACTGTCGTGAACCAGGCTTCGACCTGCATGGGCAAAGTCGGATGGATGCCGAACGGAAACCATACGGCCTCTCGATTGGCAAGCAACTCGGGCAGCTTCGCATCGAGTTCGCGGACGGGATACGCCTCGTCGACGCCCAGCACCGCGGGTGCTGCCTCGGGTCCAAGGCGAAAACCGTCCCAGATCTCGCGCTCCACATCCTTCTCGCGGCAAAAGAGCGTGCTGCGACCGTCGCTCGAAAGAACGAGCCATGCCTGGGGCTCGCAGAACCCGGTGAGATGATGGAAGTGACTGTCGTAGCGATACGGAAAATCGCTGTCGCCGTTGCGCTGCCGCTCGGGCGCGGTCGGGATGATCGCGATGCCGCCTCCCTGCTTCGCCATTGCGGCGGCGATACGGGAGCGCCGTTGCAGATGGATCGCGTGGACCGAGGGGGAAGCCGGAAGGTCGTTGAGCAGCGCGTTCATCGATTGATTCTCCCATCGTGTGCCGGATCGGTGCGCCCCTAGTGTCGCGTCAAGCCACAAGTGTCGGTTGATCGCGCCGCTGTCGGAGCGCAACGCCGCAATGCGCTTCGAGAGCAGGCGAGCAGCCGGCATTTGTGGCTTGACGAGACGCTCGACGAACGTCCAATCCGAAGCGATCTCGGGTCGTCAATGTGTAGGTCGCTTTTGCACTGCAGTAATCCGCAGCTTGGCGAGTTCGCGCTGCAACTCGTCGTCTGCCGCGCTCGGCATCCCTGGCGGCGTATGGGACGGCAGGTCGAGTTGCGACCTCAGGACGCGCCGCTCGCGCTGGGTTTCCTGGTCGCGCATCTGCTGCAGGCGCATGTGCAGATAGTTGCCGACCGACTCGACCGATGCGAGCCCATTGTGGCCATCGGTCTTGGGCAGGGCGATCACGCGTTTGTCGGACATACGCACCTGCAACCGGACAAGGCGGTTTTCCCTGCCATGCCTGAGGGTGAATCCGCGAACTTCGGTTTCTTCGACGCTGCCGTCGCGCACGTTCTCGAGCGCCACTTGATGGACCTTGCCACGAAAGCCACGCTGGAACCACAAGTAGTGGGCGCTGACCGCCACGCGTTCCCACCAGAGCACGTCGAGCACAATGACGGCACCCACGCAGAGAAAGCCGGCCACCCACCATAGGCCGCCCGCAGCCAGCGCCGCCAGCCAGGGCAGGCCGGCAAGCGCCGCCGCCGCAGCCACTAGCATCATGGGCTTGTCGGCTGTGTGGTAAACCTTCCGCTCATACGAAGCGGCCTCGGGCTCGCCGCTGGCCAATGGCGCCCAGGCCCACAGGACCACCTTCACACCCTTGGCGACAAGGAAATGCGCAACCAAGCCAAAGGCCAGGGCGAAGGGGAGTGCAAAAACGATCTGGTACGGCTTCACTCGCACACGATAGCCAAGGTGGCCCAGAGTGAAAAGCCAATAAATCCCTGTTATCTGTGCGGTGTCTTGCCGAACGGTGCAACGTGGCCGCTGAACGGTTGTGAGTCTGTGGCTAAGGACATGGCCCGAAATAAGTTGTTTCGGGCCATGTCCTAAGATGCCAAACAGATTCCGTTCCAACGCCAAAGACCATGAACTACCGACGTCTCGGCCGCAGCGGCCTGAAGGTGAGCGAACTGTCGCTCGGATCGTGGGTGACGTATCACAACCAGGTCCACGAGGGTGCCGCAAAGGAGATGATGGCCGCCGCCTATGACGCGGGCGTCAACTTCTTCGACAACGCCGAAGCCTATGCCGGTGGCAAGAGCGAAGAGCTGATGGGCGCGGCGATCCGCGCGCTCAAATGGCCGCGCCTGAACTACGTCGTCTCAACCAAGTTCTTCTGGGGACTCGATCGCGAGGGTGATGCAGTCAACCGCAAGGACACGCTCAACCGCAAGTACCTGTCGCAAGCCATTGATGGCTCGCTCAAGCGCTTTGGGCTCGATTTCATCGATCTCGTGTTCTGCCACCGGCCTGACCCACAGACGCCCCTTGAGGAAACCGTCTGGGCCATGAGCGACATGATTACCCGGGGCAAGGCCTTGTACTGGGGGACGAGTGAGTGGAGCGCCGCCGACATCCGCGCTGCCTGGGACATCGCAGACCGCCATCATCTGCACAAACCGGTGACGGAGCAGCCGCAATACCACCTCTTCCACCGCAAGCGTGTAGAGGAAGAGTACGCGCGGCTCTACGAAGACATCGGCCTGGGGCTCACCACCTGGAGCCCGTTGGCGAGCGGCCTGCTGACGGGCAAATACAAGAACGGCATTCCGAGCGACAGCCGAGGCGCGATGAAGAGCATGGGATTCCTGGAAAAGGGACTGACCGACGACCTGAAGAATGCGGCCGTCGCCAAGCTCGAAGGCGTCGCGGCCGAACTCGGCTGCAACGTCTCGCAACTCGCCATTGCCTGGGTGGCGAAGAATCCGCATGTCAGCACCGTGATCACGGGCGCGTCGAAGATCAGCCAGTTGCAGAGCAATCTCGGCGCAGAGGCGGTGGTTCCAAAGCTGACGCCGGAGGTGCTGGCGCGCATGGACGAGGTGACGCTGGCGCTGGCTTGAGAGGCTGAGAGTTTTTCGAGCGGGCATGATCGAAAAACTCTCAGCCTCTGAGCCTGCCTCTGAGCCCTCTGGCGGCATTGGTGCCGACCTTCATCGGGCTACGAATTCGTTTCGCATGACGACTCACATTCGCAAGCTTTCGCCACCCGATGCCAAAGCCTTCCAGGCCCTTCGCCTGGAGGCACTTCGCACCGACCCTGTCGCCTTCGCCTCCAGCTACGAGGAAGAGCGTGACTTGTCGCTTGAGAAGGTCGCCGAGCGGCTCGTCCCCACGGACGACCGCGCGATCGTCGGCGCCTTCGACTGCGGTGAACTCGTCGGCCTGGCGGCTTGGCACCGCGAAGAGATGTTGAAGCTCGCCCACAAGGGCTTCGTCTGGGGCGTTTTCGTCAGGGACTCCCACCGCGGCCGGGGCCTGGCTCGGCGCCTGATCGAAGCGGTGATCGCGCTCGCCAGGCGCTGCGACGGCATCCTGCTGCTCAACCTCACCGCCTACGCCAACAACCAGCCGGCCATTGCCCTCTATGAGTCGCTGGGCTTCGTGGTGTACGGCCGCGAAACTGCCGCAATTTGCATTGACGGCACTTTGCACGATGACGTGCACATGGCGCTGAGGCTATAGTCGGCCATCGATTCAGCGATTCGAGATCGGAGCACCGTTCATGGGTTCTGAGATCACCGGGTCACAGGGCGCACGTCACATCCGCCTCACGTCCCACCCAGGCCAGCAAGGCGCCACAGGCGCGCCTCCTATTCGCTGGGGTGCGCCCACGGCAGCCGAGCGCGGGCCGATCGTCGGCACCACCGTCAGTCGGGGCCAGCGCAACGTCATTGGCACCCATTCGGGCTCGTATGGCGTGTACCGGGCGCTCGCGGTGGCGGCGGGCAACCTCGTCAAAGGCCACCGCGCCGACCTCACCAACACTTCGCCCACTGACCTGATCGGTCCGTATTCGCAGTGGGGCGATGCGAGCAGGATGGTCTCCATCGACCCGTGGGGGGCGTCGGTTGCCGACGTGTTCTCGGACCACCTCGAGCAGGGCTACGACATCCGCCCGACCATCGCCGTGACCAAGGCGCACATCCACCTGCCCGAGGTGCGACAGGCCATTGCTTTCCAGCGCCTGTCGGTGGATGGCAAAGTGCTGCTGGAAGATGCGTCTGCGGCAGTGACCAAGATCGCGATCGAGCCGGTGTGGTGGCTGCCGGGCGTGGCAAAGCGATTCAACGTCAGCGAAGCGGACCTGCGGCGCGCCTTGTTCGAAGAGACTGGCGGCATGTATCCCGAGCTCGTCACGCGCAGTGACCTCGAGGTCTTCCTGCCGCCCATCGGCGGGCAAACGCTCTACATCATGGGCAACCCGCGCGATCTCGCCGACCCGAACGTGACGCTCACCGCCCGCGTGCACGACGAATGCAACGGATCGGACGTCTTCGGCTCCGACATCTGCACTTGCCGGCCCTACCTCACTCATGCGATCGAGGAGTGCATCAAGGGCGCGCAGGCGGGCGGCGTAGGGCTGATCGCCTACAGCCGCAAGGAAGGTCGCGCGCTCGGCGAGGTGACGAAGTTTCTTGTCTACAACGCACGCAAGCGGCAAGCGGGCGGCGACAGTGCGGACAAGTATTTCCTGCGCACTGAATGCGTGGCGGGCGTGCAGGACATGCGCTTCCAGGAACTGATGCCCGACGTGCTGCACTGGCTGGGCATTCAGAAGATCCATCGGCTGGTGTCGATGAGCAACGACAAGTTCGATGCGATCACGGGCAGTGGCATCGAGGTGGGCGAGCGCGTCAAGATTCCTGACGACCTTGTGCCGGCCGATGCGCGTGTCGAGATCGAAGCGAAGATCGCAGCAGGGTATTTCACCGACGGCAGCGTGCCGGATGAGGTGATGCTGGCTGCGGTGAAGGGGCGCGGCCTTGAATGACGATACCGATGTCGGTGCACTACACGAAGCGGTGCGCATTCTGCGATCGACAACGGCGGTGCGCGAGCGTTGCGCGTCGATTGCAGCGGCGGTCAGTGCGGGCTCGTCTGCGCACTTCGAGCTCAACCGGGCCGCATTGGACGCAGTGGCAAAACGGGTTGCCCGATTGACTCGCGAGCGATATCCGACGCTCGACATTCCATATCACAGCCGCTGGCGGCACTTCGAGGCGGGCGGGCTGGATCGCAAGTCGGAGCTGGACGAGCATTTGCTGGAGCGAAGCACGACGGCGGCGGCGCGCTCGCGAATCGATCTCACACTGATCAGTGTGTTGCTGGATGCGGGCGCTGGACCGGATTGGAAATACCGGGAAGCCGGCCGCAGTTTCAACCGCTCCGAAGGCCTGGCCGTCGCGAGCTTCCGCGCCTTCATGGCCGGCGGCTTTTCATCCGACGTCGGCGACCCCTACCGCGTCGACGCCGCAGCACTTCTCAAGATCAATGCCAAGACACTGGCAGACATCTTCCAGGTCAGCGACAGCAATCCGCTCGTCGGACTTGAAGGCCGCGCCGCACTCTTGCGCCGCCTTGGCGAAGCGCTTCGCGCTCAGCCCCAGATCTTCACCGCCATGGGCCAGCCCGGACACTTGTACGACGCGCTGACCTACCATGCCCATGCACCCAAGCTGCGCCATCACCGCCCCGCGGCTGCGTCGCAGCGGCACCATCACGTCAAGGCCTCGCGCATTCTCGCAAGCCTGCTCGACGCCTTCAGCGAGATCTGGCCGAGCGGGCAGTCGCTGGGCGATATACCCATGGGCGATGTGTGGCGGCATCGGCATGCCGGTGGCCACGGCGCAAGCGCCGGGCATGTGCCGTTTCACAAGCTGTCCCAGTGGCTTACCTACTCGCTGCTCGAACCTTTCGAATGGGCGGGCGTCGAGGTGACCGATCTCGACGAACTGACCGCCCTGCCTGAGTACCGCAATGGGGGGCTGCTGATCGATGCGGGCGTGATCGTTCCTCGCGCCAATGGCTTTGCATCGCGCGAGATGTCGCCGGGCGACGAATGGGTGATCGAATGGCGGGCCCTGACGGTGGCTCTCATCGACGAACTCGCTCCACTCGTGCGCAGCGAACTCGGCCTCACGGCAGAGCAGATGCCGCTGGCCCGCATCCTCGAAGGCGGAACCTGGGCAGCGGGGCGGCAGATCGCGAGCGAGTTGCGCAAGGATGGATCACCGCCGGTGCGAATCCGAAGCGATGGCACGGTGTTCTGATTGGGTGGATGAGCGCAGGCCAGTGCATCCTGCGCCTGTCGAAGGAGCCCACGCGGACAGACGAATTAGCTCGAATGACAACCGCGTGGGCACGCTTCGCTTTGCCCACCCTACGGAGATTAATCCTTGACAGCACCGGTCCATCACGTCACCCACCCGCTCATTCAACACAAGCTCACGCTGATGCGCCAGAAGGACCGCAGCACCAGCAGCTTCCGCCGCCTGCTCAATGAGATCAGCATGCTGATGGCCTACGAGGTCACGCGTGACATGCCAACGCAGATGATCGAAATCGAGACGCCGCTGGAAACGATGCTGGCGCCTGTCATCGATGGCAAGAAGACGGTGTTCGTGAGCATCATGCGGGCGGGCGCGGGCTTTCTCGACGGCATGCTCAACGTCGTGCCAGGCGCGCGCATCGGGCACGTCGGCCTTTACCGCGATCCGAAGACGCTGGTCGCAATCGAGTACTACTTCAAGATGCCGTCGGACATGCACGAACGCGATGCCATCGTGCTCGACCCGATGCTCGCCACCGGCAACTCCGCGGTGGCTGCGGTAGATCGGTTGAAGGAAACTCGGCCGAAGTCCATCCGCTTCGTCTGCCTGCTGGCCGCGCCCGAGGGCTTGGCCAACTTCCATCGCAACCATCCGGATGTGCCGGTGTACGTGGCCGCGATCGACCGCGAGCTCAACGAGCATGGCTACATCGTGCCGGGACTCGGTGACGCGGGCGATCGGATTTTCGGGACGAAGTGAGAGCATGAGCGTGCTTCTCCTTCGAAACGTATCGTTCACCGATGGCCGCACGGGCCTCGACGTTCTGGCGCAAGGAGGACGCATCGCGGCCATCGAGCCATCCTTGCCGGTGCCCGAAGGCGCGCAGGTGATCGAAGGCCAGGGCCACCTGCTGTCGCCGCCTTTCGTCGATGCGCATTTCCATATGGACGCAACGCTCTCCTACGGCCTGCCGCGTGTGAACGTCAGCGGCACGCTGCTCGAAGGCATCGCGCTGTGGGGCGAGTTGAAACCGCAGTTGACGCAGGAGGCGCTCGTCGAACGTGCGATGCGCCACTGCGATTGGGCGGTGGCCAAGGGGCTGCTCGCGATCCGATCGCATGTCGATGTATGCGACGACCGGCTGCTCGCGGTGGAGGCCTTGCTCCACGTCAAGCAACGCGTGAAGCCCTACATCGATCTGCAGCTCGTCGCCTTTCCGCAGGACGGTGTGCTGCGCTCGCCGACGGCGCTGGCAAATCTGAAGCGCGCCCTCGACAAGGGTGTCGACGTGGTCGGGGGCATTCCGCACTTCGAACGGACCATGGCCGAGGGCGCAGAGTCGGTGCGCGTGCTCTGTGAACTGGCGGCAGAGCGCGGCTTGATGATCGACATGCACTGCGACGAAAGCGACGATCCGATGTCTCGGCACATCGAGACGCTGGCGTTTCATACGCAGCGGCTCGGGTTGCATGGGCGGGCGACGGGATCGCACCTCACGTCCATGCATTCGATGGACAACTACTACGCCTCCAAGCTCATCCCGCTGGTCGCCGAGGCGCAGGTGAACGCAGTCGCGAACCCGCTCATCAACATCACGCTGCAAGGCCGTCACGACACCTATCCGAAACGCCGCGGCATGACGCGTGTGCCAGAGCTGATGGCGGCCGGCGTGAACGTAGCCTTCGGCCATGACTGCGTGATGGACCCCTGGTACTCGCTCGGCTCGGCCGACATGCTCGAAGTGGCGCACATGGGGCTGCATGTGGCGCAGATGACCTCGCAGATGCAGATGCGGGCCTGTTTCGATGCGGTGACGGTGAACAGTGCGCGAGTGCTGGGCTTGAAAGACTACGGAATCGAGGTGGGCTTGCCCGCGAACTTCGTGCTGCTGCAGGCACGCGATGCGATCGAGGCGATTCGCCTGCGGGCGACGCGGCTGGCGGTGGTGAGAAACGGCGAGGTGATCGCGAGAACGCCGGAGGCGACGGCGAGCATCGCTTTGCCTGGCCGGCCCGACTCGGTAGATTGGATGACGTAGACCCGATGCTATCGGGTCCAAGTTCAACGCATCGCCGCTGCGTTGCGAAAAAATGCAATGCGCTCTGCATCGGCCGGATGCGATGCGATCGCGATTCCGAGCCAAGAGCGATCGCGATGGCCCGGCTCGCGCGGCGCGGCCTTGTCGTCGATGGGCTTCGGCGTCTCGACCCCCCCTCCTTCGCCGCCACCTTGTCCGCATCTGGATCGGGCATTGCGAGAATCTCGATGAACCGAACCATCACCGTCGGCTCACGAGGAATACCAGACCCGCGATAAGCGCGGCACTTTCTGGCGCAGCATTCGGACTTCTCCCGCCCAATCCGCTGAACAGGCCGAGCGCCATCGCGATACCAAAAACGAGTGCAACGACGATGCTGGAGAGCATCGACACGCCGAAAGTCTTGAGGCACACGGCATAGAAAGATCCACGCGAGGACTTCAACTCGGTCTGCAATTGACCCAGCGAGTAGTACGTTGATTGAGTCATTGCCTTCCCTGTCCGCCGCTCAGGATTTGGCCCGGAATAAGTTCCCGTTTTGGGGGCGCTGGGCGGGATGCAATGCAAGGCACTCCGGCGCCATGTGGCGAGCCACACAAGTGAGGAGCAACGCCGCAGCGCGCCCGCCCAGCGCCCCCAAAACGGGAACTTATTCCGGGCCAAATCCTAAAGAATGGGCGGGGTCTTCTCGGCAAACTCTACCATCGTGCAAGGCGATCCCTTCGCTAGA
>Ga0136846_1210921_pt1 | contig 16803 bp, 16 predicted proteins | sample HopSoiMetagenom2_FD_96841 | JGI IMG/M metagenome (GOLD analysis project Ga0136846, IMG submission 96841) | Grasslands soil microbial communities from Hopland, California, USA - 2 Assembly 2016 (version 4) | ecosystem: Environmental > Terrestrial > Soil > Grasslands | place: USA: Hopland...
CTCGGCCACCACCGCTGCATGCGCGATCTCACCGTTGATCAAGTCCTAACCGCCGTCTCCAAGATGCTCGACACAACGACTCATCGCCAGGCCGCTTAATGCCTCAAGTAATTTGCATTTCGTAATTTGCATTTTGAAATTTGCATTTTGAAATTTGCAATCTGAAATTCCTATGCCCCACCTCACCGTTCTCATCCCTTGCAAAGACGAAATCCAGCACATCGCCGCCTGCATCGACTCGGTCCGCCCGATCGCCGATGAAATCCTCATCGCCGATTCCGGATCAACCGACGGCTCGCTGGAGCTTGTGCGCTCACTTCCAGGCTGCCGTCTGATCCAGCGCGAGTACATCAACTCGGCCAACTTCAAGAACTGGGCCATTCCGCAGGCCCAACACGACTGGGTCCTGGTCGTCGATGCCGACGAGCGCGTCACGCCCTCGCTCGCCGGCGAAATCAGACGCCTTCTCGCCACCGAACCGAACTGTGACGGCTACTCGCTCCGCCGCGACAATTTCTTCCTTGGCCACGCAATCCGTCACAGCGGCTGGAACACGTCGCGCCTCGTCCGCCTCTTCCGCAAGAGCGGCTCGCGCTACGAAACCCGCCGCGTCCATGCCAACGTCGTCGTCGATAGCGGTAAAATTGGTCAGCTTGTCCATCCGCTCGAGCACCACACCGCCCTTGACCTCGATCGCTTCGTTGCCAAGCAGCACCGCTACGCCAACTGGTCCGCCCTCGACGCCTTCGATTCCGGCAAGCGATCGACCTGGCTCCGCATGCTCACGCACGCTCCGCTCCGCTTCCTGCAGCTCTATCTCCTCCGCCTCGGCCTGCTCGATGGCCGCGCCGGCCTCGTCGTCTGTGGCCTCGCCGCCTGGTACACCTTTCTCAAAGACGCCAAGCTTTGGGCCTTGCAGCACGGCTGCCCCGCGCAAATCGACGCGGCCTCGCCGCCCACCAAGCGAATCGCGGCATAACGCATTAGACTTCAGGTTCTAAAGCATTTCCTTGAGCCCGCATTACGCTCTGCCGGACAGCCGCTCTTGCTGGCCGACGAATCATTCTCATCCGACGTAGGCTCGTTGCTGGGCAATCTGAGCGCGTTACAATCACGGCGTTCGTATCTTTCGCCCCCGGAAGTTCCCCAAAAATGGGCCTGGATCGCCTTCGGCGCTACGCCATCGTGCGGCGATTGTTGGCGGCCGCATCGCTTGCCGGCTTTCTGGCTGCCACGCTCGGCGTTCCAGTAATCGTGCCTCGTGGCGGCGGCAAAGATCGCTCACAGCCCTTTCCGTGCATGAATCACAGGTGCGGCTGCGCAAATGCCGAGCAATGCTGGCAAAGTTGCTGCTGCTTTACCAATACGCAGAAGTTGGCCTGGGCTGCCGAGCACGGAGTCGAACCGCCACAGTACGTATTTGCGGCGGCGGCGCGCGAGAAACCGGCTTCGTTGACGCGCTCATGTTGCCAGTTGTCCGTAAAGTCGTGCTGTGAGAAAGATGGCTCGTGCTGCGACGAGGCCAAGCATACCGCGCACGATTCGCATGCGGACGATGAACAGCAAGAGCATGACGTGGCCCGCGGCCATTGGTCGCTTGATTTTGTCCTGGCCGTAAAGGCTCGCCGCTGCCAGGGACAGGCGGAGCTGTGGCTGGCTCTGGGAGCCGTCACGCCGCCGCCGGCCAAGTTTCTGCCGAACCTCCAACAGCTTGTTTGCGGCACAATCGAGAACTTCTTGCCAGCTTTGGCCGGCACGTCGCAATCTCCGACGACACCGCCGCCGCGGGCGTAAATCTCCACGCCCGCGTCTTTTTTTCTGCCGCGCTTCGTTAGCCAGCCATGCGCCTGCGCGTCCGGCAACCGCGGCAGCCCGTCGAAGAATTCATTGTGGAGATTTCGGTATGCGCCGTTCTGTTTCGCCGCGCGCCCCATGCGCACATGCGGCATTCACCTTAGTCGAATTACTGGTCGTCATCGCGATCATCGGCGTGCTGGTTGCATTAGTTCTGCCCGCTGTCCAAGCCGCTCGTGAAGCGGTTCGCCGAGCGTCGTGCATCAACAACCTCCGTCAGCTTGGGCTGGCACTGCACAACTATCACGACGTCTTCCAGAGATTTCCTGGCGCTCGTGATCCATTCACACCCGGACCGTTTTCCACGCAGGCGCACCTTCTGGACTACTTGGAGCAGGCCAATCTCAGCAAGCTAATTGATTTCTCGCAGCCCACCTCGACCGGCGTGAACCTCAACGTGGCCAACATGGTCGTGAAGTCGTTTTTGTGCCCTAGCGACCCAGCCAATGGCCGCGTGCCCGGTCTGACTTTCGGCGGCTGCAATCTGGTCGCCAATGTCGGCACGGGCGTGAACAACGGTGACTACGTGACGGGCGACGGCGTTTTCCTGCTGAACAATCCCGTCGGCTTCCGCAATGTCACGGACGGCAGTTCCAACACCGTCGCCTTCAGCGAGTCGATCATTGGTGACGGTCAGAACGTGGCAAACACGCCGCAGCGGCAGGCCGTTCAAGTGTCCGGAGGCACGCCGCCGACGGCCGACGTTTGCGGCTCTGGTCCGTGGATCGGCAAGCGCGGCGATCGCTGGATTAACGGGGGCTATCTATCGACCGCGTATAACCACTTCGTCGTGCCGAATAGCTCAACGTGGGACTGTCTGAACTCGTCGAACAACTTCGGCTTAAAAACCGCGAGGAGCCTGCATTCAGGCGGCGTCAACGTGCTCTTGTGCGATGGCAGTGGCCGCTTCATCAATAGCGGAATTGACATTGCGGTTTGGAAGGGCATTGCCACGCGCGACGGCGGCGAGGCAACTACCGGTTTCTAATCACGTCCATTCATTTAAGGAGAGTTCTATGTTTCGCACGAATTTGCTGTTCGTCCTGTTCGCGGCGCCAAGTCTCGCGGCGGCTCACGATACGTGGCTCCAAACCAACACGCAGTTGGTCCGCGTGGGCGATGCGGTTCACATTGATCTGATGCTCGGCAACCACGGCAACGACCACCGCGACTTCAAGCTGGCGAGCAAAGTTGATCCTGCCGGCGGGACGTCCGTGGTGTTCGCTCCCAGTGGCAAGCAATACGACATTTTCGATCGCTTAATCGATTTGGGTTATGCGCCCAAAGAAGGCTTCCATTCGGCAAAGTTCGCGATTGCCGAGCCGGGCCTGTACATCGTGGCGCACGCCAGCGACCGCATCGTGAATCATGGCGAGCCGGCCCGTTCGCTCAAAAGTGCCAAGGCTTACTTTGTTGCCAGCCCAAGTCTCGATAAGCCGAACCCGCACAATCCGGGCTTTGATAAGCCGCTGGGCCATCCGCTCGAAATCGTCCCCCAGGCAAATCCCGTGCTCCCGATGGGGCCCGGCCAGGCGATCCGCGTGCAAGTGCTGTTGAAAGGGCAGCCGCTCGCCAATGCCCGTGTTAGCTTTATCCCGCGCGGCGCAACGCTCGCCGAAAGCTTTGACGAGCGCTATGAGCGCAAGACCGACGATAGGGGCGACGCCAGCTTTACTCCGACCACGGGCAACTATTACCTGGTGGTCGTCCACCATGTCTCGCCGGACGAAAAAGGCGCTGACTATGTGCAGACAAACTATTCGGCGACGCTCGCGGTTCTCGTGCCCGACATTTGCCCTTGCTGCGGCGAATAGTTACTATCTTTATCGGGGAAATAGGCTGTGAAACGCGCGGGACTTACTCTGATCGAGCTGTTGGTAGTCATCGCCATTATCGGCGTGCTCGTGGCCCTGTTGCTGCCTGCCGTGCAAATGGCCCGCGAAGCCGCTCGGCGCACGAAGTGCCTCAATAACTTGCGACAGATCGGTCTGGCGGTTCACCAGTACTACGATACCAATCGCGGCCTGTTCTTCCTGCACCATCCCTTCGACGCCGACGTCGAGGCGTTTGCCGCCAAGGCCGATTCGTTCGCAGAGATCTATTGGGAAGATAAGTTAATGCCGTTTATTGGCGGCGCTGGTGACATCGACGAATTGCTCGCCAGGTCCGGCAAGTATTCGGCCATCGAAGCAATCTACCGGTGCCAAAACGACTTGTCCAAACGAAAGCCTTTCATCGACGAAGACGGAGGCGTGAACGGCATTGAGCATCGCACCAGTTATCTGCTCAATTCCCTGCTCACTCACAAGACACGGCGCTACGGCTACTGGACCCTCGCCCGCTTTCAAAGCGAATTTGGTTTGTCCAACTTTGTGTGCCTGTCGGAACGAAACGCGAGGTCGTTTTCTCCACCATCCGACAATGACCCGCGCCAGGATGACTACGATATTTGGCTCGGTACGGAGACTATCCAGCCGTGGATTGCCTGGGATCGCCACACGAAGACCGCGAATTACCTCTATCTCGACGGTCACGCAGCACCGCTGCCCTGGGATTCGGCGGTGCTCGATATGTATCCCGAGAAGGGCGTCCTGATTCGCGACGCCACGTATCCACAGTAGCGTCGCTACTTGCGCTTCTCGCTGATCGGGACATCACGAAAACGCCGATGGCAATCCGCGCATCGATCGCTGATCCGCTGTAACGAGGCGACCAGTTTTTCGGTCGGCGACATTTTCCGCAGATCGTTTTCGAGCTGTTCAGCGGCCGTTTGACTCTCGGTCAGATAGCGCTGAAATTCCACCGGCTCTTGCCGCACGCTGTCCAGTCGCAGCAGCTCCTTGAAGTGTTCACCTAGCATCAGCGCCTCGTGCGCCGGCTCTAAATCAGGATGCGATGGCGGCGCTTTCCAGCCGGCCGCGGCAATCTGCTTGAGATGATCGTGCGTATGCTCCAGTGCGACCATCGCCTCGGCCAGCGGCGGTATGGCGGCCCTATCCGGATAGTCCGTCGCAATGGCGTCCAGCAGCCTCGCATCCGCGCGGCGGGCGCTCAGGGCCGATTGATAAAGGCCGCGGTAGCTTTCGCTCGTCCCGGCTGTTCGCAAGATCAATTCGGCATTCACCGGATCGACGAAACCCGCAGCAACACATGCCACCACCGCCGCCGCGGGACTGCGGTGCTTCCCGTGATGGCAATGAATGTAAATCGGTCCGGGCAAGTCGCGGACGGCTTTTGCCAGCTCCTTTGCCCGCGACTGCGGAATGCCGTCGTAGCCGTGCGGGAGGTGGACGTAGCGCAGCCCGTGTTTCTTTGCCGTCTCAACGTCGGGCGTCGCTCCATCGACGCTGATGATCGTCTTGACGCCTAAATTGGCTAATTCCTCAAACGCCGCATCGCCATCCGGCAATCCGCCCGAGATAACCTTCGGGTGAAGCTGGTAAGCATTGGGCAGGTAAGTCGCAGAAACCCGTGTTGGTTGATGGAGTTGATCCTCGGCGATCAGCGCCCGCATGGCGAGGTCACCGCCGCCCGCGACTGCGCAAGCCAAAAGAATGCAAAAAGTTCGTGACGTTTGCATGGATCTGAGTGAGATTCAGCCATTCTACCATCGATCGCGATTCCATCAGTCCGTTGTCCGGCCACTCCAGGTAAACGATCTTAAATTGGCCTTCATTTACCACATGCGATTCCGTTTCGTCGAAGATGTTTGCCCCGTAGCACATCCGCTACTGGATCATGCGACGCGTGCCTTGCCCTCAAGCCTCCCAATCAGCCCCCAACTTTTTTCGAATATTCCGCGCAAATTCGGCGGATTTATCGCCCGCTTTTCGCGCCGTTTTTCAATGGGTATTAGGGACAACAACGCTCGCCACGTCGCGCACTCCCATGCGTAACGACCAGGCTGCGCGCTAATGCCCGATCGCAACTGGTAAGTCTTTTGGACATTGGTCATTCCTCCTTTTACCCATCCATTTCCTTCCACTTCCCAAATTTCCCTCAGCGAAGCGCGACGGAAACGGCGCAACTGGCAGCCCCACAAACACTTGCAGCACAGGACGGTGCAAATGCACTCTCAAAACTCAAAAAGGGAAGCGCTTCCCAAAAGACGTCGCCAAAGGCTGCCGCTTCCCTCGCGCCCAGCGCGATCGTTCCGTCTTCCCCTCACCGTCCGCCAGCTGTTCCCTGCGTTGCCTTTTCTGTCCCCTTCCGGCGCTTCCCTGGCTTCCCTTGGGGAAGGGAAATGGGAAATCCATAAACAGCTATGCCTCAACGACTTATCTCCAACGATCCACGAAACTTCCCTCCCAAAAACTCGAAAAGGGAAGTGCCATCCAGCCTCAAACCCGACTCCCCGTTCCCGATTCCCCGACTTTGGACCTGCGATCTTTGACATCGGAAATTGGAAATTCGACCTGGTAACTCGGATTTCGGTCAAATTACGTACTTTCGCTCCAGCCTTACGACAACCAAAATAGCAACGATGGATGCGCGTTCTGCTGCCTTCGACCCGTATCAGCCCTACCGCAAGACGCTCCTTTCGCCGGAGCGCGTGCGGGAGCTGAGCGAGCTGCGCCCCCACCGCGCAATGATCGACACGGCCGTCTGCTGGCTCTGGATTCTGGCCGCCTGGGCCCTCGTCGCTATCTGGCCCCGCTGGTGGACCGTTTTGCTGGCCATTCCGGTTGTCGGCACGCAGTACTACGCACTGCTGATCGTTGGCCACGACGCGATTCATCGCCGCCTGTTCCGGGACGCCAGATGGAACGACTGGTTTGCCGACCTGTTCGTCTTCGGACCGGTCGCCGCCATCACGCGGATCAACAACCGCAACCACCTGGGCCATCACCGCAATCTCTCGCAGGCCGACGATCCCGACTTGCATCAGTTCACCTGCACCAACAAGCACCACTGGCACCTGCTTTTTGCCTATCTCCTCGGCGTCAGCAGCCTGTACCGCTCCTTCAAGAATGTCTTCCTCCGCACGCCCCCTACCGAATCAGCCGGCCAGCCCGAGGACCCGACAAAACGCTACACCTTCCGCGATTTCGCGCTCATCGCGCTCTGGCAGCTCGCCCTTATCGGCGGCCTGACGTACTTTGTCGCCTGGTGGGCCTGGCCGGTGCTCTGGCTCGTGCCGCTCTATTGTTTTGCCTTCCTTGGCGATAACTTCCGCGCGTTTGCCGAGCACTCGCAGCCCTACGCCGATACCATCGCCAATCGCCACCGTCTGATCACCTTCCTCAGCAATCCCATCGAGCGGATTTTCGTCTCGCCGCTCAACATGAACTACCACGCCGCCCATCACCTCTGGCCGTCGATTCCCTACTACAACCTGCCGCAAGCCGATCGCGAGATTCGCCACAATCCCGCGGCCGTCGAAGGCCTCGAGTGGCGCGGCTCGTACTTCGCTTATCTGCTTCGCTACTTCCGCTTGCTGCCCATGGAAGATTGCCGCCCCTCCGCCATCGCGGAGCCAGCGTCATGACGACCAGCATCCCGACTTCGCCGCCCAACGCGACTGCCCTTCATTCTGCAGCCCCTCGCGCGCCGCTGCCAAACCGCTGCGTGGTCTGCTCGGCAGACAGTCAACGCAGATTCGAAATATCGGGAATCTGGATTCGCCAGTGCGATTCCTGCGGTCATCAGTTCGCTGAGATCGCCGATTGCGAGCATCACGTGGAAAAGATTTACGGCGACGACTATTTCTTCGCGGGCGGCGCCGGGTATCGGAACTACTTGAGCGATTCGCGGCTCTTTATTGAGCGGGCCAAACGCTATGCAGCTCGCGTCGGGCAACATATTGCGCCCGGAACGATGCTCGACGTAGGTGCCGCTGCCGGCTTCACGCTCCGCGGGTTTGCCGACGCCGGCTGGGATGTTCTCGGAATCGAGCCCAACGCCCGAATGGCCGAATATGCTCAATCGGAAATGCACGTCGCGGTCGAAGCTAACACTCTCGAAGCTTTCAGCAGTGGGCATCGCTTCGATCTCGTTACCATGCTGCAAGTGTTGCCCCATTTCGCCAACCCCCGCGCCGCGATCCAGCGCGCCGCTCGGCTGCTTTGTCCCGGCGGGTATTTGCTGATCGAAACCTGGGATCGCAAGAGCTGGACCGCCCAGCTATTCGGCAAAAGCTGGCATGAGTACAGTCCCCCGAGTGTGCTACATTGGTTTTCGAAGCAGTCGCTGTTTCGTTTGCTCAGTAGCGAAGGCTTTGCAGTCGTTGCTCATGGTCGGCCGACGCGCTGGATCAGCATGGGACACGCCAAGTCGGTTCTCCAGAGCAAGTCCCAAGTTTGCAGCGCACAGCGCGCCCTTCTGGCGGTCTCCGCCTTGCTTCCTGACGGTCTCGCCGTTCCCTATCCTGGCGATGACCTGATGTGGATGCTGCTGCGGCTCGGCGATGCCCAGACGGAAGTCACCGCGCCGGCTGCGATCCAAGGAGGTTTTGTATGCGATTAGCAGTTGCCATCGCGTGCGGCATAGCATGGATCACCGCGGGCAGTGGCGCGCCGGCGGCTGACGAGACCGCCGGCGAGATTTTCACCCGCCGCATTCTTCCGCTGGCCAAGGCCGACAAGCCGTCGAGCTGTGCCGAGTGCCACGCCGCCGGCGTTGATCTCAGCCAATACATCAAGGATGACGCTGCCGCGACCTTTGTCGCGCTCCGTTCCGCCGGCCTGGTGAACGCGCAAGATCCCGAAAAGTCGAAGCTGCTGGAATTCATCGCTCGCTCTCCCGAAAAGAGCGACCCGCTGATAGCGAAGCTGCGAGCCGAGGAGCTGGCCGCCTTCAAAACCTGGATCACCGCCGCTGCCAAAGATCCAAACTTAGTGGGGCAGACATTCCTGTCTGCCGTGCCGATTGGCCCCACGCTGCCCGTGGAAATTATCCGCCACGCCCGCCGCGACCGCGTTCTCGCTTCATTCATCGAGAATGTCTGGATCGAGCGCGAACGCTGTGCCGGCTGCCATTCGCCCGACAGGAATCAGCGAGTCGTGAAGGAGCAAGGCGAGCACATTTCCTGGATCAAGCCCAACGATCCCGCCGGTACACTGGCCACGATCATCGACCACGGGCTCATCAATCTTGACGATCCCGACAAGAGCAAGATTCTGCAGAAGCCGCTCGGCGAGGTCGAGCACGGCGGCCATGTCAAATTCGTCCGCGGCAATCGCACTGATAAGCAGTTCCGGCGATTCCTGCACGACTATGCCGCTACTGTCACCGGCAAATACCATAACGTCGCTGACCTGCCGACGCCCGCTGCAACGATCTTCGTCGCCACCGGCCAGCATCTCCGCGTCACCGATCTGCCCAAGGAGTTTGGCAATCGCATCATGCGCGTCGATCTCTATAGCCGCACAGACACCGGCTGGAGCGATAAGCCCATCGCCACCGTCGATAGCCGCATCAACCCTGACAACGGCATGTTCCAGAACGTCGTGTTTGCCATCGTTCCCCGCACGATGGACATCGCCAAACAAGTCGAAGCACGCCGGCAACTCCCCGCCGGTCGGTATCTTGCCCGGCTCTACGTCGATCGTGCCGGCATCGCCGCCAAAAACCGTGACTATGAGCTCGGAACGAGTGATTCTCTAGGCGAAGTCGAATTCGACGGCCCCTGGTCCCCCGGCTACCAGCCGCCCAAGGTCATCAAGGCGCCGGCCACCGTCGCGAATCGGCTCGAAGAATAGTTACTCGCTGAATAAAGCTTGCTCGCGCGGTGTACGCGCCTTGCCGCGCCGCCGCGCATGGCCGTTCGCCGCTGCCTTGTCCGCCAGCCGCCGCCCCTTAGCCGTCGAAGGCGCGCTCATCGTGGGCTCCGGCGCTCCGTCGAGCGGATCCCCCGGCTGAATCCGCTCCAGCCGCTCGGTGCCTTGCTTGACATATTGAGGTGACAAATCAAAACCAACGAACTGCCGCTTGAGCTTCTTCGATACAGCCAGCGTCGTCGCGCTGCCGCTGAATGGATCGAGCACAATGTCGTTTTCGTTCGAGCAGATGCGAATGATCCGCCCCAGAAGCTGCTCCGGCATCTGGCAGCCGTGAAATCCGGCTCGCTCCTTGAACGTCCCGGCCACGCGCGGAAAGTACCAGGTGTCTTCATCCGGCGTGAACCGGTCGGACAGGTCCTGCGGACGCAGAATCCAAGTGTCGTCCGGAAGTCGCCCCTCCGGATTAGCCCGGCTGTCGCCATACACAAGCTGCCGTGCCGACGGAATGCGGTTCTCCAACTCGTCAGCCCGAAACGTGAACCGCTTCGGGTTCTTCACGAAGTGATACAGATGCGCATGCGATCGGCTGAACTTCGTTTTGCAATTCACACCGAACGTGTAGTACCAGATCACCCAACTGCGGATATGAAAGCCGAGCTTCTGCGACTCAATCTTCAATTCGGCCGCATATTCATCGCCGATGGCGAGCCAGAACGTGCCGTCGGGCTTGAGGACACGGTGGACGGCGCCAATCCAGTCGCGCGACCAGGCCAGGTAGTGGTCGTATTCCTTGGCGTCGTGATAGACGTCGTAATCATACCCGATGTTGAACGGCGGATCGGCGAAGACCAGGTCGATCAAGCCTGCGGGCAGCGAATTCATTCCCGCGATGCAGTCGCCGTGATGGATTTTGCCGAGAAGCTCGTCGCCCATCACCTTGCCTGCCATGCGCATCGTCCCTGATTGAAGCGGGAAGCTTGCCAATGGCGGCAGTATAGCAAAATCTTAGATCACTCGTCTTCCAGCAGCGGGAAGCCGCCATACACCGGCGGGTAGGAATGGAACCGCGGGGACTCGAGCGGTCGGGGCATGAAGGCGTCCTCCTGCCAGCCGTCGTCATAGACCGCGACGCTCGCATCGGGGCCTTCGGCGTCAAATGGGTCCGACGTGTCTTGCTCCTCGGCAGCACCCCGCCGGTGAAGCTTGCGCATCAGCCCGGCAATATACGGATCGGCCCACGGCAACAGCTCGCGGGGCGAGCTGCCGCGCCGCGACAGCCAATCTTCATCAGTCGGAACTTCAATCACCTGGCAGCGAATGCGGGAGGGCATTTTCGATCTACTTTCCATAGCGTGGATCAACGCGCCGTTGCGTGCCTGCTCTTAAAGCAAGTTCAATGCCAAAGCGGCGGGCAACGACAATTCGACGCAAAGCGTGGTCGATAAGTTCCCAATACGGCTGGACTTGCGCCGTCCGCTTTTGACCGTCAGCGCTGCTATCACATAGCGACCGGCAATGCATTTATTTCAAACATCCGTGTGGTAACGCGGTCAGCCGCGTGATTGAAAGGGACGGGCCCGCACAGCACGTGTCACAACTGACCACTGGCCGCTAGTCTTCGTCCACCAGGTCCCGTTCGGAGATCATCGTGAAACCTTTGGACTTCAGCGTGTCTTGCGCCATTTCGAGGTTATCGACCATCAGTGCAACGGCAGCCCGGCCGTGTGGGCGAATCATCAGGGGATACGCCTGCACAATGTTCACTTCAGCCTGCAACAGGGCCGTGCAAACGTCTAGCAGCGGGTTCGGTCCCTCAGGCAGCTCCAGCCCAATGAGATCGCTTTCGACGATTGCCAAGCCGGCCCGTTCCAAAACTTCGCGGCCCTGCTCCGGATGGCTCAAAAGGAACCGTACGAAAGCGCACTCAGTCGCATCGCTGATCGATAGCGCGACAATGCGGACCCGCGACCCTTCGAACCGGCGGATCACCTCCAACAGCTGGCCGACGCGATTTTCCAGGAACACCGTGAACTGACGAATGGCCGGATAATCGCGGCCTCGCATCGTGGCAAAACCAGTTCCTGCTCCTTCTCCAATGCTCATCGCGCAGCAGCCCCCGAAGACAGTGTGTCCGCCAGCACGGCAATACGCCGCTTCGTTGGTTATAGGCCACACCCCGAGCCGCGGTCAACGATCAAACGGCTCGCACCCCTCGCAGTGGCCGCTCGCTGTTGGCAACCGGCTTCTAGCTACAGTTCATCAGCTACTTCCGCCCCTTCTGGCCAGCCTTCTTTGGCTTCGCCTTCTTCGACGGCACGGATTTCTGTCCGCCTGACTTCCCGCCGCCCCGCTTGCCGGAAAATGCAGTGTCCCAGCCCTCGGCATACTTCGAATTCGTCCCCACACGCGTAATTGTCACGGCTCTGTCCTTACATAATCACTGGGTTTCAACAATATTTCGGCCGCCCGACCGGCGGGGCAACCTTGATCGCTCTCTCTCCATGCAGTTTTAGGTACCGAAAACACTGCGGGCGGTCAAGCGGCCGATGCGTTCTGAGTCACCCGGTAGGCTGCGAATACTACTCATGGATGCTCATCGGTTGATGGTGCTGACCGCCTCCATGATCGGCATTGCCTCTATCACCGCGCGAAGCTACCGAAAGCCTTGCAGAGCCTTGTCTGAACTAGAGCCCTCGTCCAGCAAGGGTTCGCGTTGCGATAGTAACACTGCTGCTGTTGGTGTTCGTGTTATCATTGCCAACCGAAGGACACCAAATGAGCTGCTTGACCGCCGTCCGATTACTTGCGCTTTTTTTGGCCATGCTATTGCTGGCCTCTGCGTTCAGCGTTTGCGCCCAAAACTTGCCAACCGCATCGTCGACGCTCCCGACTGAAAAACAGCAGCAATGGCGCAACCAAATCCGTTCCGCCCTGGTCATTCCCGATCCATTGCCGCCACTGAAGACTGAGTTTCGCGGCACCTTCGAGTACGAATCATGGGTCGAGAAAGCGCGCGCTGCGGTGGCAGCAACTGCATTCCAGACAAACAAGAAAAACATCGTCGGATGCGAGCTCGAGCGCAAGACGATCTACCACTCGCCGCAATCTCCTGGCTACACGTGTTGGGTCGGCGCTTGGACCATGCCCGACCAGAGTCTGATGGTGACTTTCAAGCAAGCCATTGGTCCCCTCGAAGGCCGGCCTCGGTCGATCGAGCTGCTCAAGCAGCTAGGCAGTGACGCCAAAGACCCGCAGCGCGATTTCACCGGCCTAACCCTGGCCAACGTCTATCTTCGCTCGACCGACGGCGGAGCGACTTGGACCAAAACGGCCGAAGAACCGTTTCCAGGCCCGCTCGACCGGCCAAGCTGGGGCGGATCTCACATCGCGCTCGCAGGCGGCGCGATATTGCGAGCCATCGACGGCTCACAGCTTCCGCTCGTTGCCGACCTGCCTCGCCGCATTTACTTCGAACAATCGCGCGACTTGGGCAAGACCTGGGGTCGCCTCGTCGTTCCTCCCGAGCCGCGCCGTGCCCTCGATAATTTCCTCGGCGATTTCGGCGATTGCATTTCCCGCGTTCGCCGCCTCAAGGATGGTCGCCTTCTCGCCACCGGCGTGATCCGTACCGATGCCATGCGCCGCACCATGGGCGAGCCGCTCGTCATGCTGTCGAGCAATGAAGGCAAATCTTGGCAACCTCAATCCATCGACTTGCCGTCTGAGGCCGTCGGCCCCGGCGTGTGGAACGAATGGGACAGCGCCGAGCTGCCCGACGGAAAGCTGCTATGCGTCTTCCGCCGCAACGATCCCCAGAACAAGTCAAAACAAGTCCGCTGGCAAGGCATTCTCCGCCCCGCTGGCGATAAATGGGAACTCGTCGATTACCGCCCGGCCCAGCTAGAACATTCCGGCCATCCTGAGCTGCTCGCCACTCGCGAAGGTCTCGTCTTCCACATCGCCACCACCGGCACGCACTGGACCGACGACGCCGGCGCGACCTGGCAGCCGCTCACGTTCGCCGATCGAAAAGAGCCGTATCGGTCGCGCTACTACCCCAAGAGCCTGCAAACTGACGACGGCCGCATCTTCGTCTTCAGTCACCTCGGCTACGACAACGCCTTTGGCCAGGTCGATCAAGCTATCGTAATGGACACCTTTCGCCTGGCAACCGAATGATGGCCGGCAGCTTCTCCGGCCAGCTTACAACCCCAACACCGCCAGCAAATCCCGATAAATCATCCGCTCCATCGCGTCCTCATCCAGCCGCGGCAGCGATGTCCCGTCGAGAATGCGGTTCAGACTGCGAAGACCAGCCAGCGTCGCATTGACCGTCGTAAATGGGTAGTCGGTGCCGAATAAGATTTTGTCCCATACGCCGTACTCCTGCACGAGCATTAGGCTGTTGTAGAACTGCCACGGCCGATAGTGCAGCGCGCTGATGTCGGCATACACGTTCGGATGCTTGCGCGCCGTGACGACGCATTCGCCTTCATACGGATGGCCCAAATGAGCCATGATGATCGGCACGTCTGGAAATCGCGTCGCCACCGGATCGAGATGCCGCGGCAGCGTGAGTTCCAGGGGCGCCTGTGCGACGAACGTCGTCCCCGTGTGCAGCAACACCGGTAAGTGATGTCGCTGGGCATAGCCCCACAGCGCGTCCAGTCGCGGCTCATCCGGCCGAAAGCCGGCATACATCGGCATCAGCTTGATGCCCCGCAGCTTCAGCTCCTGATGCCCAAACCGCAGCTCATCTTCCCAGCCGGGCTGCGTCGGATCGAGCGACAAAAAGCCAATTAGCTCATCAGAGTGGGTTGCGACATAGTCAGCCACGTACTGGTCATCGACCCATAAGCCGCTTAGCCGCGCCTTGCCTCCGAAGACAATGGTGCGCACCGGCTCGGAGGCGGCCCGCTGATAGTCTTCGAACCGCACCGTTAGATCGACTTCGACTCCGGCCCGCGCCCGACGGGCCTGCTGCCGAAAATCGTCGGTGAAATGATCCGGATATCGCCAGGCGTGGCTATGGACGTCGATGATCATCGAGTGCCAGAATAGCACACGCCGCCCAAGAGCCAATCATGTCCCATTTGCTCGAAGCCCCGCGTCGTGAAGCTACAGCCGCCGGTCGCCCTACGATGGCTCGCTATGGCGTGCTGTTTTTCCTCTGCACGCTCGCGCTGCTGTTGTATGTCGATCGCATTTGCATCGGCCAGGCCGCCAAGTCAATCTGCGACGAGCTCCATCTCACGAAGACGCACCTGGGCTGGGCCAACGTCGCATTCATCGTTGCCTATTGCTTGTTCGAAGTCCCGACAGGCAACTGGGCCGACCGCTTTGGTTCGCGACTGGTTATCGCGAGAATCGTGATTTGGTGGTCGATATTTACCGCCCTTACCGGCGCGGCGCTGGGCCTTTGGTCCCTTGTCGTCTTTCGATTCTTGTTCGGCGCGGGTGAAGCCGGGGCATTCCCCAATGCGGCCCGCGTCGTGACGCATTGGTTTCCAGCCAACGAACGCGGCGTCGCCCGCGGAGCGATCACCACCACGTCGCAGGTCGGCGGCGCAATCGCTCTGCCAGTCGCCGCTTACCTGATCCTGCTCGTCGGCTGGCGCTGGACGTTCGCCATTTTTGGATTGCTGGGCGTCGCCTGGACAATCGCGTTTTATCTCTGGTTCTGCGACAATCCAGATGAGCATCCCTGGGCAAACGATGCCGAGCGCGAGCACATTGGCCGGCCGGCGCGTACGGCCTCCGAGCATCCGCCGATTCCTTGGGGCCTGGTGTTGACCAGCCCCAACGTTTGGCTCCTCGGCACGATCATGGCCGTAGGAGCGGCGCTGTTCTATTTGCAATTCCAGTGGTTCCCAACCTATTTGAAAGGCGTTCACGGCCTGGACGAAGCGACTTCCGGCTGGCTGTCGGGCCTGGTGATTTTCGGCGGCGCTGTTGGCTGCATCACGGGCGGCGTGATTTCCGACGCCATTATTCGACTGATCCCCGAGCGGCGCTGGAGCCGGCGGCTCTGTGGCGGCGGCATGCTCGGCTTGTCGGCGCTGTCGGTTTGGTGCTTCGGCTACTGCGAACATGCGTGGGCGGCAACGCTGTGCAATGCGGCGGCCCTGTTTTGCTTGCAAGTTTCGATTCCCACGTGGTGGACCGTCGTCGCGGAAATCAGCGGCAAGCACGGCGCGGCGATGTACGGGCTGATGAACTCGCTGGGCGGCCTGGGCGTGCTCGTGATGAATCTGCTCGTCGGCCCGATTGTCGATGCCCGCGAAAAGCTCGACATTGCCCGCATCGAGGTCTGGAGGCCCGTTTTTGCCGGCATTGCGGTCGGACTCGCCTGCGGCGCATTATGCTGGCTGCTGGTCGATGCCAAGCAGTCAATCGTGGAGCGCGGGGAGTAACGATCGCAATTGTTTGCCGCTTCGCGCCGCGTTATGTTCATGGTTTCACTCGGAGGCCAAACAAATCATGGTTGCTCAAGCTGCCGATCCCCGCGCGTGGTCCGCCGCAACGGTCGATGAAGCCAAACGGTGGTATTTTCCGCTTTCTCCAAAGCTGCTTGCTGAATTACGCGGCGTCATTGCCTCTCAACCGGCTGACAAGCCGATCACGGAGATCTTCCTCACCGAGAACCAGCGATCGCAGTGGAGCGAGGCGATGGCACCCGCACTTCGCGACCTGGAAGACGGCCGCGGCTTTGTCATCATCGACTGTTTGCCGCTCAGCGAGCTCTCACAGCGCGAAGCCGTAGCTCTCTATTGGCTGGTCGGCCAACTCCTCGGTGAGCCGTTCGCTCAAAACGTGCAAGGCACTCTGCTGTATGACGTTCGCGACACCGGCCAGGACGTCGCGAGCGGGGCACGGTTCTCGGTAACGAGCTACGAGAGCAGCTTTCACACCGACAACTCCTTCGGCGACGAGATTCTCGATTACGTCGGCCTGCTCTGCCTCAAAACGGCCAAATCCGGTGGCATCAGCCAGAATGTAAGTGGCCTGGCGGCCGTTGAAGTCTTGCGCAAAGAGCATCCCGATGTACTCGAAATTCTCTCTCAGCCGCTGCATATCGATCGCCGCGGCGGCACGCGCGAGGGCGAAGCACCGACGGTGCTGCGGCCCATTATCGCCTGGGACGACGACGAACTCATCTTGCGGTACTTGCGTTACTGGATCGAGGCGGGGCACGAGAAAGTCAACCAGCCCCTGACAGCGGAGCAGC
>Ga0136846_1214600_pt1 | contig 16802 bp, 15 predicted proteins | sample HopSoiMetagenom2_FD_96841 | JGI IMG/M metagenome (GOLD analysis project Ga0136846, IMG submission 96841) | Grasslands soil microbial communities from Hopland, California, USA - 2 Assembly 2016 (version 4) | ecosystem: Environmental > Terrestrial > Soil > Grasslands | place: USA: Hopland...
TCCCGGCTGACCTCGCCGGCTAGCTCTGGGTCCACCAGAGGTCTTCCTGGCGGGAGCGCCAGGCCGGGTCGTCGAGGCGGCTCAGGTCGGCCGAGGTGATGATGCCGTGCTCGATCAGGATCCGGACGGCCACCTCGTCCGAGATCCGCACGTCGGCCGCCGCCAGCCCGCGGTCGGCGATCTTGCGCCGGAGTACCTTGATGTGCTCGGCCACCCGGGCCGAGAGCAGGTCGTGGTACTCCGGGTTGGCGTCGAAGCGTTCCAGCTCGTGGTAGGCGCCGGTGACCTCCAGGGCGGCCCGGGCGATCTCCGGCGTGCGCGGCAGCGGCCTGGTCGCGCTGGGGTCATCCAGCCACGGACGGCACCAGATCAGCGCGACGAGGAAGAGCTTGGTCATCGGGTCCAGGTAGAACGGCAGCAGCGTCCCGTCCCCGTACGCCACGCCCGTCTCGGAGTAGCCCGCCTCGCCGTGGCCGGTCTCGGCCTGGCCCGCCGCGCGGGCGGCCCAGACCTCGTCGGTCCACTCGCCCTCGTCCGATGGCCCAGCCCCAGCCTTAGTCCCGGTCCCGGCCCCGGTCGCCCGGTTCCCGGTCGGCCCGGCCCCGTTTCCGGCCGCGGCCAGCTCAGGCCCGGCGAGCCCGGCTCCGGCTAGCTGCCCCGCCGGATCCGGGGCCGCGTCGTACTGGCCGGTGACCGTCACGATCAGCGACTGGCCCTCGTCGAGCATGGCGCGCGAGCCGACCAGGGCCGTGCCGGCGTGCACGAACCAGCCGTTGGCGGGCTGGCCGTCATGCTCCATCCGGGGCAGCCGGACCTGGTAGCCATCGCCCTCGACGTACAGCGCGTGGGTGCGGCTGATATTGGCGATCCAGGCGCCGGCCGCCATCGCGGTCACCAGGCCCGCCCGCCGGGAGAGCCCCCGGCCCGCCGCGACGATCAGGTCCACCCCGGGTCCCCGGCCGAACACCAGCCGGGTGCCCTCGGCGATTAGTACCTTCTGGCCGGACGCAGTGCTGATGTGAGAGCTCAGTGGCATGGTGGAATCCCGGCAATCTGACGCGACATCGTTTCCTGTCCGCGGTACAGCGCTGACGGAGCGCGATTTGTTAAGTCTAGGCGGGATTCTCTTCGCCCAGGGGCGCGGGGGTAACCCCGGACTCGGGGATACCGCCGCCGGAATCATCTTGATTACCTGGTGCTTGGCAGGGTGCCGGGTTACCGGCGGCAGGCTAAGCCAGCGAAGGGGCTTGGGGGGTTCAGGCCCGGAGCGGGTGGCGAAGCCGTCAAGAGCCGCATGCGAACCCGGTGCCCTGCCCGATTCGGGTGCGCGGCCGAATTCGTGCTCGCGGTCAGTTCCGGCCGGGCAGTCAGATCCGGCCGAACAGGCGGTCACCGGCGTCGCCCAGTCCCGGCACGATATATCCCTTGTCGTTCAGCCTCTCATCCACCGAGGCCGTCACCACCCGGACCTCGTCGGCGGCGAACGCCGCCTCGACGTGGCGCAGGCCCTCCGGTGCGGCCAGCAGGCAGACCGCGGTCACCGACGCGGCCCCCCGGTTGACCAGCATGCTGATCACCGTGGCGAGCGTGCCGCCGGTGGCCAGCATCGGGTCGAGCACGAACGTGTCCCGGCCGGTCAGGTCGGCGGGCAGCCGGTCCGCGTAGGTCGAGGCCACCAGCGACTCCTCGTCCCGCCGCAGCCCCACGAAGCCGACATGGGCCATCGGCAGCAGCCGCGTCATCCCGTCCAGCATCCCGATGCCGGCCCGCAGCACCGGCACGATGAGCGGTACCGGCTGGGCCAGCTTCACTCCGCTGGCCGTGCCGACCGGCGTCGTGACCGACACCGGCTGCACCCGTATTTCGCGGGTCGCCTCGTAGGCGAGCAACGTCACCAGTTCGTCCGTGAGGCTGCGGAAGGTAGCGGTGTCGCTGGCGGCGTCCCGCAGCGCGGTGAGCTTGTGGGTGACCAGGGGATGGTCGATGACGAGCGTACGCATAGCTAGCTAGTGTGGCAGGCGGGCCCCGCCGCGGCTACCGACCCCGCCCTGTCGGGCCCGTCCCGCCGCCGCACTGCTCTGATCATGAGCTCAAGCCTCATGAATCCCGTCCGCTGCCTCAATCCCCACCGTCGGCGCCCAGGCTCCCGTATGCCATTCAGTGGTTGTGGCGCCCTACCGAATAGGGAAGGTACGTTGCCACAACCATTGAATACTGTCTTAGGCAAATGCGCCCTTTATCCACATTGCTTATTCCGTAGCCGCAGCGGAATCACGCGGTCACGTGGCCGCCGGGCAACGGGATCGCAGGCTCGGCAGGATCGCAGGCTCAGCGAGATCGCGGGTCGGCGAGGTCAGCCGTTGGAGCGGGCGCGGACCGAGGCGCGGGAGCGGGTCAGGTCGGCCTCGATCCGCCGGGCGGTGGCGAGCAGCGGCTGCAGCAGGTCCCCGACGATGCTGCCCAGGGTGCGCCGGCCGGCGTGGGTGGACACGTTGACCGCCGCGATGACCTGGCCGTCGGCGTCGTGGATGGGGGCCGCGATGGACCGCAGGCCATCCTCGAGCTCCTGGTCGACCAGGGCCCAGCCCTGGTCGCTGATCTTCTTCAGCTCCCGCCGCAGCGCGGACGCGCTGGTGATGGTGTGCCCGGTCAGGCCGCGCAGGCTGGCCGATTCCAGGTAGGCGTCGAGCCGTTCGGAGGGCTGCGCGGCCAGCATCACCCGGCCCATCGAGGTCGCGTAGGCCGGGAACCTGGTCCCGACGCTGATCGTCACGGTCATGATCCGCTTGGTCGGGACGCGGGCGATGTAGATCACGTCGTCCCCGTCGAGCTCGGAGACCGACGAGGACTCGTGCACCTGCTCGACCAGCTGCTCCAGGTGCGGCATGGCCACCTCGGGCAGGGTCAGGCTGGACAGGTAGGCGTAACCGAGCTCGAGGATCTTGGGCCGGAGCGCGAACCGGCTGCCGTCGCTGCGCATGTAGCCGAGCTGGACCAGCGTGCGCAGGAACCGGCGGGCGGCGGCCCGGCTCAGGCCGGTGCTCGCCGCCACCTCGCTCAGGGTCAGGCTCGGGTGCTCCGCGTCGAAGGCCCGGATCACGGACAGCCCGCGTTCGAGCGACTGGACGAAGTCCCCGTCGTGACTGTGATCCTGGCTGTCAGGCAAGGAGGGCCTCCTGGCTCGGTCGATGACATCATAGACCGGTGCCCCTTACGTTCGCTTTCTGAACTATCGTTCGTCCTACGGACATCTGAGCTCGAGGAGCGGTCATGGCACTCATGGACGAGGCGGTCAGCGAGCAGACCGCCGTCGACGAGCCGAACGTCCCGTTCGGCGGCCCCGCCAACCCCGGAGCGGTTACCGATACCCGCTGGGTCACCATCCGCGGCGACATCGCCCCTTATCCCTTCCAGCGATGACAGTCCGCTCACGTACCCAGGTCGGAATCGTCGGGGCCGGCCCGGCCGGCCTGCTCCTGTCCCACCTGCTGGCGCTGCGCGGTATCGACTCGGTCGTGGTGGAGAACCGCAGCCGGGCCTACTGCGAGGCCCGGCAGCGGGCCGGCCTGCTCGAGGCCGGCACGGTCGAACTCCTTCGCACCGTTGGCCTTGGCGACCGGATGGATTCCGAGGGCCTCGAGCACGGCGGGATCTACCTGCAGTTCGAGGGCGAGCGGCACCACCTCGACTTCCGGGACCTGACCGGCGGACGCTGGGTGACGATCTACGCCCAGACCGAGATCGTCAAGGACCTGATCCAGGCCCGGCTGGCGGCCGGCGCCGCGATCGAGTTCGAGGTCTCGGACACCGAGGTCGGCGCGCTCGAGGCCGACCAGCCGGTGCTCCGCTACACCGATGCCGCCGGGACCAGGCACGAGGTCACCTGCGACGCCATCGCCGGCTGCGACGGTTTCCACGGCATCTGCCGGGATTCCATGCCCGCGGGCCTGGTCCAGGTGGCCGAGCGCGTCTACCCGTATGCCTGGATCGGCATCCTGGCCTCCGTGCCGCCGTCCACCGACGAGCTCATCTACGCCCGGCACGAGGACGGCTTCGCGCTCCACACCATGCGCACCCCGCAGGTCAGCCGGCTGTACCTGCAGGTCCCGGCCGACGAGCAAATCAAAAACTGGACCGACGAACGGATCTGGTCCGAGCTCAGGCGCCGGCTCACCGTACCGGGATGGGAACTCGAGGACGGGCCGATCACGGAGAGGGCCATCACGCCGATGCGCAGCTTCGTCGCCTCGCCCATGCGGTACCGGCGGCTGTTCCTGGCCGGCGACGCCGCCCACATCGTGCCGCCGACCGGGGCCAAGGGCCTCAACCTGGCCCTGGCCGACGTGACCGCGCTCGCCCGGGCGCTGACCAGCCTGCTCGCCGACGGCCGGCCCGAGGCGGCCGACGCGTATTCGGACACCAGCCTGGGGCGCGTCTGGCGGGCCACCCATTTCTCCTGGTGGATGACGTCGATGCTGCACGTCGACCCGCACGCGGATCCGTTCGGGGCCACGCTGCAGCTGGCCCAGCTGCGTTACGTCATCTCGTCCCGCGCGGCTGCCACCACGCTGGCCGAGAACTACACCGGCTACTTCCCGCTGGCCTGGGACTGACCCCGGGCCAGGCCCTGCTGTCCGACGGCCGGGGTCACCCGGAGGCGGGCGCCGGGGCTACCCGAGACCGAGGTGGTGCCGCGGCCGCAGCGCCCGGGCGAGCAGCGCGGACAGTGCCGCGGCCTCGCCGGTGTCGGTCAGCGCCAGCGGCGCGCTGAAGCTGCGCTCGGCGCCCAGCAGGTGCAGGGCCCACAGCCGGTGCCGGAGCGCGTAGAGCTCGGTGCGGACGGCGCTGGCCAGCCCGGTGCCGTGCCGCCCGCCCCCGTAATGGCCGGTGCCGTGCCGTCCGGTGCCGCCCGCGGCCCAGCCCTCGACGCCGTGCAGGTCGGTCAGCACCCGGGTCAGCTCGTCGTAGCCGGTCGGCCCGCTGGTCAAGATGACCAGCAGCGCCGCCTCCCGCACCGCGACCGAGAAGTCCGGCTGCGGGCCGTCGTCGGGACCGATCAGCGCGGCCGTGCCGATGTGCCAGCAGGCCGCCGGGTCCGCCGTCATGAGCTTGCCCGTCTTGGTCAGCACCAGGCTGGTGCGGCTGCGCCGGATGGCGCCCATCTCGCTTTGCGCCATGCCGCGCAGCGTGTGCAGCGGGAAGACGTCGAGTTCCTGCCGCAGGGTGCCGACGAGCTGGTCGCGCCAGCCGAACTCCTCCACCGCCTCGGTCACCAGGGCGGGCGCGATGTAATGCCGGGCGGTGAGCCGCAGGCCCTGGCCGGCGTGGCCGAGCAGCCAGCGCAGCGTGGGCAGCGGGTCGTCCGGCACCGCGGGCGGCTCGAGCAGGCGCGGGATGAGGGTGCGGGCCAGCCGCGACCGCTCGCCCGGCCGTCCGTGCGCCCAGGCATCGATCCGCTCGGCGCTGATCCGCCCCAGCCAGGTGTCCGTCCCGGGCCCGCCGTCGGCGCCCAGCGCCGCGTCGGTCCCGTCGAGCAGGCCCTCGATGGCGTCGGGGCGGCCGGTCAGCCAGCGGTTGACGATATCCATCCGCCGGGTGCGCCAGCCGCGCGCGCCCACGCACAGCTCGCCCGAGGCGAAGGCCAGTTCCAGGGCGGCGGCGCAGGCGTCGTAGGCGGCGCGCTCCTGCGGCCCCATGACCGAACCCCAGGCGAGCAGGTCGGTGTCCGGCGGTGCCGCGTTCGACTCCTCGATGGCCTCGGTGTAGGCGGCGATGCCCTCTTCGTGCCCGTCCGCGTACGCCGTGATGATGTTCTCCGTGCCCGCCGAGGAACACACCCCGGCGTACCGGTCCAGGCCGGCCAGCAGGAACAGGCGGCCCAGGGCCTTGGCCACGCCGACCCGCCCGGGGGTGGACATCGGCCACTTCACCGGGAGCGCGTACCACAGGAACTCCTGGAGCCGCAGCAGCGAGATCGTCTCCAGGCCGTCGTCACCCGTCAGCCAGGCCAGCGCGGCCCGTGCGTCGTCGGCTGCCTCCGGGTCCTCCCGGGTCAGCGTCTCGAGCGCCTGGCTCTCTGTCATCATGCGGACAGTCTGCCGCAGCCCGCTGCGCGAGGCTAGTGCACGTTACTTCGCACTGCCTGTCCGGGCAGTGCGGCGTTCACCATCAGGCAATTGCGTCGGGCATCATGGTCGGGTGCCCGGAATCTACGAAGAACCTGAGTACTACGAGGCCGCCTGCGCCTACCGCGAGGTCCCGGTCGAGGTAGACGCGCTGCTGCGCTGGTTCGGACAGCATCACGGGGCGGATCCTCACCTGCCGCAGTCGGTTCTCGAGCTCGCGGCCGGCCCGGCGGAGCACTCCCGTAACCTGGCGGGCCGCGGCCTGCAGGCCACCGCGCTGGATCTCAGCCCGGCGATGTGCGACCGGGCCCGCCACCTGGCGGAATCGGCCGGCCTCAAGCTGACCGTGGTCCAGGCCGACATGCGGGATTTCAGCCTCCCGGGCCACTTCGACCTGGCCATCACCATGCTGAACTCGCTGTGCCACCTGTTCAGCCTGGACGACATGGTGCGCCACCTGGCCACGGTGGGGCGTCACCTGGACTCCGGCGGCCTGTATATCACCGAGCTCGCCCATCCGGCCGACTTCTTCGCTGCCGAGCGGCGGACCAGCAGCGAGTGGACCAGCGAGGTGCCCGACGGCGTGGTCAGCGTGCGCTGGGGCGCGCAGGACCATATCGATCCGGTCACGCAGATCACCCGCGAGCACGTCAGCGTCACCTGGCACCAGCGCGGCGGCCCGGTCCGGACCGTCACCGATGTCGTGCCGAACCGGTTCTGGACCGCGACCGAGCTGGCGGCCGCCGTCCGGCTGGCGGGCGGCTTCTCCGTGGTGGCCAGTTACGGCGACTTCGGCGCCGACCTGCCGCTCGACGCCGCCGGTGCCTGGCGGATGATCCTGGTCCTGCGCCGCGAGTAGGGATGCGCGGGTGCCCGCCCGCTCACCGCGATCACCACGCCGGCCAGCATCAGGGCCACCCCGGTGAGCTGGAGCGCAGACGGCCGCTCGCCCAGGAACAGGTAGCTCAGCGCGACCGAGCCGGCCGGCTGGATCAGCAGCAGCGCGCCGATCATCCCGGCCGCCAGCCGCGGCATGGCCACGGTGATCAGCAGCCAGCCGATCACCTGGGAGGTCAGCGCGAGCAGCGCCAGCCAGCCGAACGTGGCCCAGCCCGCCGGGCCGAGCCCGTGCGTGAAGTCGCCCAGGGCGAGCCCGAGCACCACGGACCCGGCGACCGCGCCCACCGTCGCCTCGAACAGCGGCGCGGCCACCGCCGTGCGCGCGGCCGGAGCGGGGCCCGCCCCCGGTGACGACGTGGCCTGGCGCAGCATCAGGATGTAGATGGCGTACAGCAGGGCTACCCCGACGCCGAGCACCACGCCGAGCCGGGGGTCGGCGCCGTAGGCGTGCGATCCCGCGCCGTCGGCCAGCCCGCCCACCAGGACCAGGCCGGCCAGCATGACCGGAGACGCCAGTACCAGCGACCGGCGCGGCCGCTCACCCAGGACCAGCCAGGCCAGCACCGAGATGATCAGCACCTCGAGGTTGCCCACCACGGTGCTCAGCCCGGCGCCGATATCGGCGATGGTGTGGTCCCACACGATGAGGTCGGCAGCCAGGATCACCCCGGCCAGGCGGGCCAGCCACCGGCGCCGCGACGGCATCGGCGGCGCTCCCGGCCTGCCGTTCCGGGGACGGCGCTCGACCCAGGCCAGCGCGCCCAGCACCGGCAGCGCGAACGCGCACCGGCCCAGCGCGGCCAGGCTGGCGGAGGTGTCAGCGAGCCGCATCAGCACAGCCGTGCTCGAGATGCAGACCGCCCCGGCCGCGAGCGCCGCGGTCGGGGACATCGCCGTGACTCGCACCGGTCCGCCGTCCTCTGCCGCGCTGCTATCACGACTGTCATGACCAAAGCTGGATTATGGTAATGACATTAGGCCACGCTCTTGTCAGGAGTCAATATGCTTTTTGCTCATGACACGACGGCTGCCCTGCTGCTCGCCGCCGACCTGGTTAACTCCGCCGACCTGGTTAACTCCGCCGGCCTGGACGACATCGCGGCCCTGGACGCGTTCCTCGGCCGGCACCAGCTCGAGCCGCGGCGGCGGACCACCGCCGCCGACCTGGACGCGGTCCTGGCCCTGCGGCCCCGGCTGCGCGCGGTCTGGCAGGCGACCGGCACCGAGGACCGGGCCGGCCTGGTCAACGACCTGCTGCGCGACTCCGGCGCCCGCCCCCGGCTGGTGGACCACGGCGGCGGCTGGGGCTGGCACCTGCACGTCACCGGCCGCGACGCCGCGCTCGAGCACCGCCTCGCGGCCCAGGCCGGATTCGCGTTCGCCGACCTGATCCGGCTGGGCGAGGCGGGCCGGCTCCGCTGCTGCGAGGCGCCGGGGTGCCAGGCCGTCTTCACCGACCTGTCCAGGAACCGCTCCCGCCGCTACTGCGACACCGGCAACTGCGGCAACCGGCAGCACGTGGCCGCCTACCGTGACCGGCTGGCCGCCCGTGAGGTCTCGGGGGACACCTGAGCCTCGCCTGGACCCCGGTCGGCCTCCCGGTCGGGCATGCCCTGCCTGAGATAGCGATCGAGGATGCCCTCGACCACCTGGGTCAGGGAGTGGCCCTCGTCGGCCGCGACCTGGTGCGCGGACGCCCGCAGCGAGTGGTAGATCTTGATGGTCAGGTGCGGCCGCAGGCCGGCCGTGCTGGCCACCCGCCGCTGCGGGAACGGCGGCGGCGGCTCGCACGCCACCACCAGTTCGGACGCCACCTCGAGCTCGGACGCCACCGCGAGCTCGGAGGCCACCGCGAGCTCGGACGCCACCTCGACTTCAGGCGCCACCTCCAGCTCAGGCGCCATCTCGAGCTCGGCCGCCACCCCGGGCTGGGACGCCACCTCCGGCCCGGACCGCCCAGTCGCGGCCCGCCGCCGGACCCGGGCCTGGACCGCCTGCTTGCTGATACCCAGCGCCTCGGCGAGCGGGCGCAGCGGCCAGCCCGCCTCGTGCAGCGCGGCCAGCGTCACCGACAGCAGCTCGCTGCGCCCCGAGGAGCGCAGCTCACGCAGCCGGGCCGCGACCCGATCGGGCAGTACCAGCCGCCCCGTGCCATCCGGGCGACCAGTGCCGTCCCCGCGCTCGGGACGTTCGTCGCGGTGCCGCGCATGCTGCACGTACTGGCGCAGCCCGTGGGTCACCACCTCGGACATCGTCCGGCCGTCGCGGGCCAGGCGCGCCCGCAGCCGCTGCCGCCGCTCGGTATCGAGCCGGAACGTCAGCAGCCGCCGGGGACCCGGCGCGTTCATCGCGCCGCGGCCAGCGCCCCAAGGGCCGGCTCGGCGGCCGCCGGGGCCTCGGCGATTATCGCGCCGGGCACCACCCGCTCGGCCTCGAGCAGTTCCAGGTACCGGCGCGTCTCGGCGGCCCGCCGGCGCCGGCTCCAGCCGAGCAGCCGGCCCATGATCGTGGCCACGTCGGCGGCCGCCCCGGCCCCGCCGTCCGCCGCCTCGATGAACAAACGGGTCCGGCGCATCAGCACGTCCTCCACGTGCAGCGCGTTCTCGTGGGTCACCGCGTAGGTGACCTCCGCGCGCAGGTAGGGGTGTCCCGCGGCCAGCGGGCGGCCCAGGGAAGCGTCCGGCCGGATCAGCCGGAGTACCTCCTCGGCCAGCGTCCCGTACCGGCCGAGCAGGTGCTCCACCGCCTCGAGGGGAACGCCGTAATCCTCGGCCAGCCGCGACGTCGCGGCCTGCACCGCGGCCAGCCCGTCCGCGCCGAGCAGCGGCACCTGGTCGGTCACCGAGCCGGGTACGTCACGGCCGAAATCCGCCACGGCGGCGTCGATCACGTCACGGGCCATCAGCCGGTAGGTGGTGAACTTCCCGCCCGCGATGCTGGCCAGGCCCGGGACCGGCACGTCGACGACGTGCTCCCGGGACAGCTTGGTAGTGGGCTTGCCGCCGTTCCCGGCCTGCGGGTCGACCAGCGGCCGCAGCCCCGCGTAGACGCCGACGACGTCGCCGCGGGTCAGCGGGCGCGCCAGCACCCGGTTGGCGGCACTCAGGATGTACTCGACGTCGTCCTCGGACGGTGCGGGCTCGGCCCGGTCCCCGGACCAGTCGGTATCGGTGGTGCCGACGATCCAGTGATCGCCCCACGGGATGAAGAACAGGACGCTCTTGTCGGTGCGGCAGATCATCCCGGTGTTGGCGTCCAGCGCCGACCGCGGCACCACGATGTGCACGCCCTTGGACATCCGCACCGTGTAGCCGGCCTTGACCCCGGCCAGTTCGTGCACCAGGTCGGTCCACACCCCGGCGCAGATGACCACGGCCTCCGCCGCCACCGTGATCTCGCGCCCGGTCTCCTCGTCGCGCACCCGCGCCCCGGTCACCCGGCCGTCGTCGGCCCGGGTCAGCCCGGTCGCGCTGACCCGGGTGGCCATCACCGCGCTGTTGGCCGCCGCCGTACGGGCCACCGTCAGGGTGTGCCGCGCGTCGTCGACCTGCGCGTCGTAATAGAGCATGGCGCCCGCCAGTCGCTCCGGCGACAGGGCCGGGGCCCGCTTGAGCGCGCTCTTAGCGGTCAGGTGCTTGTGCCGCGGCACCGGCCGGCGGGTGCCCTCCATCGAGTCGTACAGGACCAGGCCCGCCCCGACGTAGGGCCGCTCGACCACCTTCTTGTACAGCGGGTACATGAACGAGACCGGCTTGACCAGGTGCGGCGCCAGCTTGGAGACCAGCAGGTCGCGCTCCCGCAGCGCCTCGTATACCAGCTTGAAGTCGAACTGCTCCAGGTACCGCAGGCCGCCGTGGATGAGCTTGCTCGACCGGCTCGACGTGCCCGAGGCCAGGTCGCGCGTCTCCACCAGGGCCACCCGCAGGCCGCGGGACGCGGCATCGAGGGCGGCCCCGGCCCCCGTTATTCCTCCGCCTATGACTAGTACGTCGAACCGCTCCGCCGCCAGCCGGCCGAGCATCCCGCTACGGTCGCGCGCGTCCAGGGCACCATTACCCGCCATCGCTATCCCCCTGAGCCGGGGAGTACTTCCCCCATTGCCTAGAGTATGTACATCGTCAACCTAGCCGCAAACCGTAACGTCCGGGTGAACTGCCGCTTACAAGGAGATGCCGTGGCCGATTTCGTCGGGGCCGTCGACCAGGGCACCACCAGCACCAGGTTCATGATCTTCGACCACTCCGGCGCCGAAGTAGCCCGCCACCAGCTGGAACACACTCAGATCATGCCCCGGCCGGGTTGGGTCGAGCACGACCCCGCCGAGATCTGGGAGCGCACCCGGACGGTCGTCGAGACCACGCTGCGGCGGGCCGGCCTGGGCGTCACCGACCTGGCCGCGCTCGGCCTGACCAACCAGCGGGAGACGACCGTGGTGTGGAACCGGCGCACCGGGCGCCCCTACGGCAACGCGATCGTGTGGCAGGACACCAGGACCGACCGGATCGCCGCCGCCCTGGACCGGGACGGCCGGGGCGACGTGATCAGGCACAAGGCCGGCCTGCCGCCGGCCACCTATTTCTCCGGCGCCAAGCTGCAGTGGATGCTCGACCATGTCGACGGCCTGCGGGCCGACGCCGAGCGCGGGGAGGCCCTGTTCGGCACCACCGACACCTGGCTGCTGTGGAACCTGACCGGCGGGGTCCACGTCACCGACGTGACCAACGCCAGCCGCACCATGCTGATGGACCTGCAGACCCTCGACTGGGACGACGAGCTCCTCGGGTTCTTCGGCATCCCGCGCCCGATGCTGCCCGAGATCCGGCCCTCGTCGGCACCGGATCCGTACGGTACGACCACCGCCGGGGGCCCGTTCGGCGGCGAGCTGCCGGTCACCGGCATCCTCGGCGATCAGCAGGCCGCGACCGTCGGCCAGGTCTGCTTCGCGGCCGGCGAGGCCAAGAATACGTACGGAACGGGTAACTTCCTGCTGCTGAACACCGGCACCGAGATCGTCAGGTCGAAAGCCGGCCTGCTCACCACGGTCGCCTACCAGTTCGGCGCGGACCCGGCCGTCTTCGCCCTCGAGGGGTCGATCGCGGTCACCGGTTCCGCCGTGCAGTGGCTGCGCGACCAGCTCGGCATCATCAGCGCCGCGGCCGACAGCGAGGTGCTCGCCGCCCAGGTCGACGACACCGAGGGCTGCTATTTCGTGCCCGCCTTCTCCGGCCTGTTCGCGCCGTACTGGCGCTCCGACGCCCGCGGCGCCGTCGTCGGCCTGTCCCGCTTCCACTCCGGCGCGCACCTGGCCCGCGCCACCCTGGAGGCCATCTGCTACCAGAGCCGGGACGTGGCGCAGGCGATGGAGCAGGACTCGGGCGTCCGCCTGGAGGTGCTCAAGGTGGACGGCGGGGTGACCGCGAACGACCTGTGCATGCAGCTGCAGGCCGACATCCTCGGCGTCCCGGTGAGCCGCCCGGTCGTCGCCGAGACCACCGCGCTCGGCGCCGCCTACGCGGCCGGCCTGGCCACCGGCTTCTGGCGCGACACCGGCGAGCTGCGCGCCAACTGGCACGAGTCCAAGCGCTGGACCCCCTCCTGGACCGAGGACCGGCGCGCCGGCGGCTACGCCGGCTGGCGCAAAGCCGTCCAGCGCACCCTCGACTGGGTAGAGGTCGACTAAAAGATTTTTGCCGAACGAGTTCCGTCCCCCGCCCCGCCTCCACCACGCCATCCCCAACCAAGCCCCCGACCCGCGCCGCCCCCACTCTTCCAGGCAGCCTCACCCGCCCCGGCCCCGCCGGAGTCGGTGTGCCCCCGGCTACCTTCTTACGTATCCTGTGCGCCACTCACTCCGGGGAGCCCGCTAAGGCTGTCCGGGACGGAAGCTGGCCCAGGGGTCGTAGTCGACCTCGAGGGGTTCCTGGGGCGGGCGCTGGGCTTCCGGGACGTGCCGCAGGTTCAGCCGGATCCGGTACCAGGCCGAACTGCGCCCGCGCATCGCGTCTACCAGCACGTCAGCGGCCTCCAGCTGCGGCCAGACGTCGGCGTGCCTCGCCTTCCAGCGCTCCAGGCCCGCCATGGCCTCGGCCTTGGTCTCGGCCCGCGCCACCTCGATCAGCGGCATCGTGCTCTGCCGCCGCCCGGTCGGGCTCTTGGCGCCCGGCCCGCCCGAGTCGGCCCTGCTCCCGCCATCCCCTCTGGCCCCGCCGGTACCAGCCCCGCCCGCGCCAGCGCGGCGCTTGGACGGCTGGACCCGGGGTGGTTCACCGGACTGCTTGTCGTAGTGCGGCGGCCACGGCGCGTCGGGCAGGCCGGCCGCCGCGTCCCGGGCCGCGAGCTCGAGCAGCCCGTCCAGCGACCCGGCCGCCTCGTCCATCCCCCCCCAGGGGTCGCCGATCCGCGCGAACCGCTCCGGCATGGTCGCGATGGTGTACGCGGCCGGATCGCACGTCGGCACTTCGTCCCAGGTCAGCGGCGCGGATGCCCGGACGTCCGGTACTGGGCGCAGCGAGTAGGCGGAGGCCACCGTGCGGTCCTTGGCGTTCTGGTTGTAGTCCACGAACACCCCGTGCCGCTCTTCCTTCCACCACTTGGACGTGGCCAGCTCGGGGGCGCGCCGCTCGATCTCCCGCGCCACCGCCACGGCCGCCCGGCGCACGTCGGCGAACTCCCAGCGCGGCCAGATCCGGGCGTAGATGTGGATGCCACGCGACCCGGAGGTCTTCGGCCAGCCGGTGAGGCCGAAGTCCGCCAGGACGTCCCGGGCCACCATGGCCACGTCCCTGATCTGCGGCCACTCCACTCCCGGAACCGGGTCGAGATCGACCCGCAGCTCGTCCGGATGGTCCAGGTCGGCGGCGCGCACCGGGTGCGGGTTCAGGTCGATGCAGCCCAGGTTGACCACCCAGGCCAGCACGGCCTCGTCGGTGACCACCACCTCATCGGCGGTCCGGCCGGACGGGAAGCTGAGCTCCACGGTGCTGACCCACTCCGGTCGCTTGTCCGGCGCCCGCTTCTGGAAGAACGGCTCGGCCTCCGCGCCGTTCACGAACCGCTTCAGCGCCATCGGCCGGCCGCGCACGCCGCCCAGCGCGCCCGGTGCCACCGACAGGTAGTAGCGCACCATCTCCAGCTTGGTGACCCCGGCCCGGGGGAAGTACACCTTGCTCGGGTTGCTGACCGCAACCTCGTGCCCGGCCAGCTCCAGGATTTCCTTCTTCTCAGCCATGGCGGCCCTCCGGCCGATCCGGGGACATATCCGGTGCGGCACGCCCTTCCATGATCTCGGTCAGGTCGAAGCTGACCGGCTCTTCGAGCTGGGCGTAGGTGCAGGAGCGCGGCTCCCGGTCCGGCCGCCAGCGGGCGAACTGGGCGGTGTGCCGGAACCGCACCCCCTCCATGTGGTCGTAACGCACCTCGACTACCCGCTCCGGGCGCAGCGGGATGAACGACAGGTCCTTGGCCGCGTTCCACCGGCTGGCCATGGCCGCCCGCGGCGTCCGCTGGCCGGACTGGTGCTCGGCCCAGTTCCACGGATGCTGATCGAACGTGGTGACCAGCGGCTGCAGCTCGGCGAACAGCTCGATCCGCTTCTCCATCGGGAACGCGCCGATCACGCCGACGCTGGCCAGCTTGCCGTCGTCCTTATACAGCCCGAGCAGCAGCGACCCGATCCGGTCCTCCCCGCTCTTGTGCACCCGGTAGCCGGCCACCACGCAATCCGCGGTGCGCTCGTGCTTGATCTTCTTCATCACCCGCTTGTCCGGCTCGTAAATCCCGTCGGCGGGCTTGGCGATCAGGCCGTCCAGGCCCGCGCCCTCGAACTGGCCGAACCAGCTGGAGGCCACCTCCCGGTCGGTGGTCACCGGGGTCAGGTGGATGGGGGAGCGAACCCCGGCCAGCGCCTTCTCCAGGAGGGCCCGGCGCTCGGCGAAGGGGTGCTCGGTGTAGTCGACCTCGCCCAGCGCCAGCAGGTCGAACGCGATGAAGTGGCCCGGCGTCTGGACGGACAGCAGCTCGACCCGGCTGGCCGCCGGGTGGATCCGCAGCTGCAGCGCCTCGAAGTCGAGCCGCCTGCCCTCGCCGTCCGGGACGACGATCTCGCCGTCGATGACGCACCGCTCCGGCAGCTCGGCCTTGACCGCGGCCACCAGCTCGGGGAAATAACGCGTCATCGGCCGCTCGTTCCGGCTCCCGATCTCCACCTCGTCGCCGTCCCGGAACACGATCGACCGGAAGCCGTCCCATTTCGGCTCGAACACGTAGTCCCCGCTCGGTATCGCGCCCACCGGCTTGGCCAGCATCGGCGCCACCGGCGGGTTGACAGGAAGATCCATGCCCCCAGCTTCCTCGGTCAGGTCCGCTACCCGGGTTACTGCCCGCTCCCTTCGACGATCATGCCGCACCTCCGGTCATCATGGCCAGCAGCCCGGTGACCTGCTCGCGGAGCTCGGCGAGGGACGGGACGGCCAGGCCGCCCGCGCCGGCCAGCGCGTAGAAGGCGGTTCCCTCCATCCAGGCGATGAGCGTCCAGGCGTCGCGCTCGGGATGGGCCGAACCGGCCGCGGCGAGCACCGCCGCCACCTGGACGCGGATGGCGCGGCCCATCGCGTTGTAGGTGGCCCGCAGTTCCGCCCGCTGGGTCGCCTCCAGCGCCAGCTCGAACCGCGCGAGCACCCGCTGCCGGGCACCGGGATCGGTGACCCACCGGTGCAGCACCGCCGCCAGCCCGTCCGCCAGCCCCGGACCGCCCAGCGCGTCCGGCCGGCCCAGCTGGCTCTCGCCGTCGGCGGTTTCCAGCTCGCCGATCCGGGTCAGGGCCAGCGTCAGCAGCGCCGCGCGGGTGCGGGCGTAGTTCGACGTCGTGCCGGGCGGCAGCCCGGCGGCCTGGTCGACGGCGCGGTGGGTGAGCCCGCGCGCGCCCTGCCCGGCGAGCACGGCGATGGCGGCGTCGCCGACCTGCCGGGCACGCGCGCTCGATGCGATAGCCATCCGGCCGAGTCTAGCCGGTTTACTACATCTGTAGTAATATCACTACAGATGTAGTAATGAGGAGGCGGACATGACAGCCAGCGGCGGGCACGCGGTCGTGGCGGGTGCGGGTATCGGCGGGCTGACCGCGGCGGTCGCGCTGCGACGGCAGGGCTGGGATGTGACGGTCTTCGAGCGGGCCGCGGCGCTCGAGCCGGCCGGCGCGGGCCTCGGCCTCGGCCCGAACGCGCTGCACGCCCTCGACGCGATCGGCCTCGGCGACGAGGTGCGCGGTTTCTCCGCGATCGAGGGTGACGGCGGGATACGCCGCCCGGACGGCCGCTGGCTGGTCCGCACCGAGCTCAGCGCGATAACCGCGCGGTTCGGCGATCCCCAGCTCATGACGCTGCGCGCCGATCTCGTGCGGCTGCTGGCGGGCCGCCTCCCTGACGGCACGCTGCGTACCGGCGTGACGGTCACCAGCGTGGTCGCAGGCGACGCGAACCAGCGGGCCCGGGTCACTACCAGCGCGGGCGAGGTGGACGCCGGCCTGGTGGTGGCGGCCGACGGCATCCGCTCGCCGATCCGCGCGGCCCTGTTCCCCGGCCATCCAGGCCCGCGCTACTCGGGCTGCACCACCTGGCGGTTCGTCGCGCCGCGGCCAGCCCGGAGCCCGAGCCCCGCCGAAACGTGGGGGAGGGGCACCCTGTTCGGCACCTTTCCGCTGGCCGACGGCCGGGTCTACTGCTACGCGGCCGCGTTCGCGCCGGCTGGCACGCGGTATGACGACGAGGCCGCGGAGCTCAA
>Ga0136846_1234804_pt1 | contig 16801 bp, 12 predicted proteins | sample HopSoiMetagenom2_FD_96841 | JGI IMG/M metagenome (GOLD analysis project Ga0136846, IMG submission 96841) | Grasslands soil microbial communities from Hopland, California, USA - 2 Assembly 2016 (version 4) | ecosystem: Environmental > Terrestrial > Soil > Grasslands | place: USA: Hopland...
TTAGGTTCAGGTTTTTGTCTTACTTCACGTGATCTCCCGATTACAAACTGACCCACCGACTACCGTCGATGGTACTGACCTGTCCCCGATCGCTAAGCCTTGGCCAATTGCTGATTTGGGATTCCCTGTTAATTCTCTGATCAGGCACTTAACAATGAATTAACAGCGAAAATATCAGCGACTTTAACAGGGAAAAAGAATATCCGCGCGAGACCCGCATAAACACTGGGCTTTGAGAGGAGGCCAGGGAACTAACAGGGAAAGCGCAAGGAAATTCCAGGACTCGCGAAGCAAGGACGCTCATCGTTCTGCGCCTCCTTTCTTGTAAGCGGAGCAAGGCTGCGAAGCTCCGGACGACGAAGCTGCGCAGCGATCGTCGATCTCCTCTTCGGTGGTACTCCAGCTCGCTGAAGGAGTCAAGGTTCGGGCCGTTGCTCGCTGTGGAAATTAATTAAGGATGGAGACAGGTCGTTGACGCTTTGCTGTTGCAGTTGGTTCAGCTGATCGCCGATGGCCCGATCCGATCACAAGGAACCCACCGACTACCCTCGGCGGTACTGACCTGTGCCCTGTAACCTGTCTCGGTCTTGGCTGTTCACTTCACCCGATCACCCGATCACCTTCACCCAGCGGCTACTGCCGCCGGTACTGACTTCACCGATCACCCGATGACGCGATCACACTAACCCATCGGCTACCGCCCTCACCCCATGAATGCCAAATGCGGGCCTTCGTGGGGACCCCGACTGCCGCCGGTACTGACTTCACCCGATCACCCGATGGCCCGATCCCCCGATCCCCTATTGCCGCTCTTCTATAATGAGTTCGCAAGGTTCTGGAGCGAGCGGCCGCGATGAAAAAAAATAGCAACCGCATCACGATCGATCCTAATCGGATGAATGGCGAGCCCTGCATCCGGGACCTTCGGCTCACCGTCCGCCGAGTACTGGAAGCGCTGGCCATCTATCCAGACCGCAACGAACTCAAGCGCGAATACCCGGAACTTGAAGATGAGGACATCCGGCAAGCCCTGGCCTTCGCCGCTGCGTTGCTCGACGACAAAGTCTTACCACTACCCGCCTCCCGATGAGGTTGCTGCTCGATCAAGGTCTGCCCCGCTCGACCGTCTCTTAGGTCAGTACCGGCGGCGGTAGCCGCTGGGTGGAGACGTTGCGAGCGATGCGGCCATCCTCGCGTACGGCCGCGAGCAGGGCCTGATCGTCGCCACCCTGGATGCTGACTTTCACGCGCAGCTAGCCGTATCCCGCGCCGCCGGGCCATCAGTGATTCGTATTCGTATCGAAGGGCTGCGTGGAAAGATCTCGCAGATCTGCTTGCCGAGGTTCTGAAAGCGTGCGCTAAACATCTTGCGGATGGAGCCATGATTTCGGTCTCAGACGCGGGCATCAGAGTCAGAAGAATCCCTCTGCTCCGCTAGGCGCAACTCACCCACCGACTACCGCCCTCACCCCATGAATGCCAAATGCGGGCCTTCGTGGGGACCCCGACCGTCGGCGGTACTGACCTACTGATTGCTGAGTGTTGCCGTTCGCTTTTCACTTCACCCGATCACCCGATGGCCCGATCACCCGATCCTTTCCTCTCTCCGCCTCCGCCTCCCCCGGACGCATCGGGTTATAGCGCACGAGGAAGCGGGCATCGATCCTGTCATGCGCAGCTTCGCCGGCGGCACCGGCTTGGGTGCTCGCCGCAATGTTGGTCGGCGTCCACATCTCGTATCGGTTGCCATCCACTTCATAGCGCAGCTTGTATTCCGCCCAGAACCAGATGTAGTTCCGAGGACCACGGCGGTGCTCGGCATCGTTCATGATCCGCACATCCACAACCCGGGCCTCTACCGTCGGCCAGTTCTCATGGTGAGCAACTGCTTCCGACCGGTGTAGCCACCAAAGAGCGCCTACTGACCCGACCACGGTCGCAATGAGGAGGATGATTCCGGATTGCCGATCACGAAACCAGTATTGAGGCGAGGATTGCCGCGGCAACTTGTGCCTCCTCGCCATCCGTTCATAAAACGATCGTTGCACCCGATTCCCTGATTACCAGATCACCCAGCGGCTACTGCCGCCGGTACTGACTTCACCCGATCACCCGATGACAACTAACCCAGCCGGTACTGCCGTGACCTCCTCCGTGTCCTTCGTGACCTTCGTGTTCACCCCCTGGTGTTGCTGTTCACTTCACCCGATCACCTGCCAGAATTTCTCTAGGGTGAAATCATCTTGTCGTAGTCGGCGTGCGAGCCGATCCAGCCCCAGAGAATGCCGTCCTCGACTTCCTGCCCCAGGGCCCGGTGAGCCAGTCCAACTCGGACAGACCATAAGCGGCCTACTTTCTTGAAGTGCAGCGATGGATGACGAGGGTTGAACTTCAGCAACGCAAAATTGGATCTGGCTAATCGCTGGATCTCAACGGGAAGGGTGCCGAACAGACGCCAGAAATCAGGGCTAGCGTAGACCGGGGTCCCCAGCAACTCGATTTTGTTGCTGGGGTGGGTAGTGCGTCAAATCTCGCGGCTCTTGCCGGCGCGATGATCGGTTAGAGATTTCTCGAACACCTTGTCGAGTTTGCCGGAAGCGGCATCCTGCTCAATTTCTCGGTCCCACTGCTGAGCGTCGAGCTCCAGAAACCAGTTACGCAGCTGCGCCAGCTCTTCTGGCGCGAGCTTCTTAATCTCTTCCTTGAGCAACTGAAGTTTAGTCATGGTCGTGCGACTATTTTACCTGTGCCCCGATCACAACTAACCCACCGACTACCGCCCTCACCCCACGAATGCCAAATGCGGGCCTTCATGGGGACCCCGACGTCGGCGGTACTGACTTCACCCGATCACCCGATCACCCGATCACCCGATTCTTCCTGTTCCTCACAAAAACGAAACCACTGCATCCATGGTTTCCTTCGGACGCTCTTCCATCAGCCAATGCCCTGTGTTCTTCAACTCGATCACGGTAACGTCAGTTGCCACCCGCTTCATCTGCGGCCCGAGGATGGCGGCGCTGGCCTTCTCGCCGGCGATCGACAGCACGGGCATTGTCAACTTCGTTTGTGCCAGCTGGGCGAAGTCCTTCGCCGTATCGGGCCAGGAGGCAAAGTAGGCCCAGCCGGCACGCATCCGACGCGCACGCGAATATGCCGCCACATACGCTTCGCGGTCGGCTACTGGCACGGAGCGCGTTTTGTCCGCCGCGAGGTCGTTCCAGAAATACGCAAAATAGATCTTTTCGCGACCCTGCACCAGCGCCTCCGGCGTCGGACCATGAAAGCGGAAGTGCCACGTGTTGGGATCGTCATAAGCGAGTTCCCATCCCGGCACCCCAGGGAGGAAAGCGTCCATGACCACAAGCTTCTCGACCTCGGCTGGAAACTGCGCAGCGTAAGCGTATGCGACCATAAGCCCGATATCGTGTCCAACCACCCGCGCTTTGGTGACTCCAAGCGACTTCGCCAGCGCATGAATGCGGATAGCCGCGGTCTTCATGTCGAGTCCATCTTTGGGAATATCGGAATCGCCGATTCCAGGCAGGTCAGGCGCGATCACGGTGAACTTTTCCGCCAGCTTCGGTATCAGCGGACGCCACATCCGTGAGGTCTGCGTGTAGCCGTGCAGGAGAATCACCGGCGGACCGTGCCCGGCAGTGAGATAGTGCAGCTTAATGCCCTCAATCTGCGCAGAGCGCGACTGGATCGCCTCGGTCGCTGTTGCAGTTGCTGCTGCTGTTGCCTTAGCTGATGGCTGATTGCTGAGTGCTGAATGCTGCTTTTCTTGTGCTGAATGCTGGCTTTCCAGCATGAGGACGGCGAGGAGCACCGCAAGTTTGGAAGTGATCTTCAATTGATTCCTCCGCCAAGGCAGTCTATTACCGCGGGGATGATTTTGCCGTTGATTTTGGTTTTGGCTTAGCCGAAAGCTGACAGCCGAGTGCCAATAAGCGCTTTTCCCAGTGAACGTCCCGTCTGTGCCGCTGGCTCCGCAACACCGGAGTCAAGGATCTTGGTTTCAGGGGTTATGATTGGTTGTCCCGATTTGGCTCTCAGGGTAATTCCTTATCCTTGCAGCGAGCCTAAGCCGTTATAATCCTGCTTTCTCTCAAGAACCCGGTTATCGATGGCTACCTCCTTCGCTGTTAAACAAACTGGCCTGTTTACCCATAATTTCGACAATATTGAGCAGCTTGAATCATCGTTGTGGGAAGCAGCCGACCTACTTCGCGCGAACTCGAAGCTCACTTCCAGCGAGTACTGCATGCCCGTGCTTGGCGTCATATTCCTACGCCATGCAACGAATCGCTTTGAAGCGGCAAAGCAGCAGATAGCTACCGACCAGGCAGCCGGGAAGATGCCTAGGCGCAAGCCTGTGAAGGCGGACTTTGTACGACGCCGCGCTCTGTTCCTTCCCGATGTCGCCCATTACGACGCCATCGCGACCCTCCCGAAGAGCGCCAACCTCGGTGAAGCCCTCGTTGCAGCTATGACTGCAATTGAGGACGATTTCGAGCCACTGAAGAACCAGTTGCCAAAAGAATATGAAGGATTCGCCAACGATCTTCTGGAAAACCTGATTCGCACGTTCAATAGTGAGGTCTTGCGAAAGGCAGGAGGCGACGTCTTCGGTCGCATCTACGAATACTTCCTGATGAAGTTCGCCATGCAGGGTGCTCAGGACAACGGCGAATTCTTCACTCCTCCCTCGCTCGTTCAGACCATAGTGAATGTGATCGAGCCGGAGCACGGCATCGTCTTCGACCCCGCCTGCGGTTCCGGCGGCATGTTCGTTCAGACCAGCCATTTCCTGGAAGCTCGAGGCGAGGACACCGGACACAAAGTCAGCTTCTACGGCCACGAGAAAACTGGGACCACGATCCGGCTGGCTAAGATGAACCTCGCCGTCCACGGCCTCGAAGGCGATATCCGGGAGGCCAATACCTTCTACGAGGACCCGCATCCCATTTGGGGAAAGTGCGACTTCGTCATGGCCAATCCGCCATTCAACGTGGACATGGTCGATGCCAAGGTCGAAACCGATCGCCGCCTGCCGTTCGGATTGCCGGGAGTGAATAAAGAGAAGAAGGTATCGAACGGAAACTATCTCTGGATTTCTTATTTTCACAGCTATCTTGGACCAGGCGGACGAGCGGGATTCGTGATGTCCTCGCAGGCATCGAGCGCCGGTAACAAAGAGACTGAGGTACGGCGCAAGATCGTCGAAACCGGCGACGTGGACGTGATGATCTCCATCCGGTCAAACTTCTTCTACACGCGCACGGTTCCTTGCGAGCTGTGGTTCTTCGATCGGTCGAGGCCGAAGGAGCGAAGGGACAAGGTCCTGATGCTCGATGCGCGCAACATCTACCGAAAAGTCACGCGCAAAATCTACGACTTCTCGCCCGAACAGCTCGCCAACCTCACCGCCATCGTATGGCTCTATCGCGGCCAGCAGCAGCGCTTCCTCGATCTTGTACGCAGCTACTTCGAGCAGTGTTATCGCGAACTCGCCTTAGCGCCATCGAGCCTGAAGAAATTCGATTCTGATTTAGGAATGCTGCTGGAGCCGCTGGAGCTGTTCGCCAAAGCCACAGCAGAACGGCGTGCGGTAGCGGGTCGCGCCGTTTTGAGTTCCGACGAGCGAGCCACTGCAACATCGCCACCCGCTAGCGCAGGTGGTTCTGCATTAGCCGAGCTCAAGCAGTCTCTCGCCGCCTACCATACCGACCGCGCAGCTCTCATCGCGGCAGCCGAGGACTTCTGCCTGCGACATTGCAAGCCGATGCCGTCAACCAACGACGCGCAGCACACAGCACGCAAGGTGCTCGACGGTCTCGCCGAGCAAGCCAGAGGCTTCGTCAAGCAGATCGACCTGCTCTTCAAGCTGGCGAACCGCGCAACCAGCGCCGCAGGTGAGCTCGCCGCCGATGAGCGACTCGCCGAGTTCTACGATCGCCGCGCGGTCTCCAAGCGCCTCAAGCAAGTCGAGCAGGAGCGCGACCGCGCCGCCGCCCAGCTCAAGCAACTCACCTACTTCCATCGACAGATCGCGTGGCTTCAGGAGCGTTTCCCAAAGGCGGAATTCGCCGCGGTACTGGGGTTGTGCAAGATTGTCTCAAGAGAGGAAATCAAAGCGGCCGACTGGAGCCTGACGTCAGGCCGTTATGTGGGAGTTGCGCCTGCGGAAATCGATGAGGAGTTCGATTTCGAGCAGGCGCTGCGAGATATACATGTGGAGCTTGAAGATTTGAACCAAGAGGCCGTTCAGCTCGCCGCTTTAATCAGAGCGAATCTCGAGGCCATGATTTGATGTCTTGGCCAACCGTAAAGATCGAGTCCATAAGAGCGAAAAGATCCCATTCTTTGGTCGGAGGGCCGTTCGGTTCAGAGCTCACTACCAAAGACTACGTGGAACAAGGAATTCCGGTCATCCGGGGCTCGAATCTCCCTGACGAGCAATCTTTCAGAGATGAGGGGTTCGTATTTGTTACGGAGCAAAAGGCTAACTTGCTGCGCGCCAACAACGCTTTTGCTGGCGACCTGGTGTTTACACAGAGAGGTACCTTGGGCCAGGTTGGAATCATCCCGCTCGATTCAAAATATCCCCGATACCTGCTTTCCCAAAGCCAAATGAAACTAGCCGTCGATGAGGAGCGAGCCGACGCCCGGTTTGTGTACTACTTCTTCCGCTGTCCCGACACAGTCCAGAGGGTGAAGAATCTCGCGCTCACTTCAGGCGTGCCGCACATAAATCTTGGCATTCTTCGTGACTTCGACGTTCCCCTTCCGCCGTTGCAAGCTCAAAAGCGGATCATCGATTCGCTCACTACGTATGACGAGCTAATCGCGAAAAACTGCCGGCGAATGAAGCTGCTGGAGGAGGCGGCGCGGCTGCTGTATCAGGAGTGGTTCGTGCGCCTCAAGTTCCCCGGCCACGAGCACATCCCCGTCATAAACGGCGTCCCCCATGGTTGGGAACGACTCCCAATTAGGGAATGGGGTGAGGTCGTGACCGGGAAGACACCGAGCACGCGCATAGACGGACATTTTGGTGGCGACGTTCCGTTCATCAAGATTCCCGATATGGCCCGAGCAGCCATTGTCGTTAAGACTCAAACGACGCTGGCGGAATCGGGAGCTCTCACTCAGACAGGAAAGTTTGTGCCTGCGGGTACTTTGCTCGTTTCTTGTATAGGGACATTGGGAGTAGTCGCAATAACCTCGACTAAGTCCCAGTTTAACCAGCAGATAAACGCACTACTTCCGTATAAGACTATTTATCGATACTACTGTTTTTTTGCTTTTAAGGGTCTGAAAAGCAAGCTGGAGGCTATGGGCGGCGGGGCAACAATGGGCAACGTCAATAAGAAAAAGTTCGAGACCATAAACATGGTCAGACCTTCCGAAATAATGCTCGAGCAGTTTCATGGCTTTTGCGAACCGCTCTTTGAGCAAATTCGTATTTTGCTTCGAGAGAACGAAAACCTCCAAACCGCCCGCGACCTGCTGCTGCCGCGCTTAATGAGCGGCGAGATTGCGGTCTAACTATGGCTTACACCGGCATCAACAGCGAAGACCGCCTTGTGCAGAAGACCTTTGCCGACCATCTGCACAACGCGCTTGGCTGGGACAGCGTGTATGCCTGGAACGAAGAGACTTTTGGGCCTGACGGCACGCTGGGTCGTAACGACACGCGCGAGGTTGTACTCAAACGCGATCTGCGCGCGGCAATCGCGCGGCTGAATTCCGGGCTTCCAGAAAAGGCAGTGGATGAAGCCGTAAACAAACTCACGCGCTACGAATTCACGCGCTCTCTTCTTCAGCACAACCAGGAGTTCTACGGCTACATCCGCGATGGACTGCCGGTCAGCTATCGTGACGCCAATAACCAGCTTCGCGAGACGCGCGCGCGGGTGATCGACTTCGAGAACCGTCCGGGAAGCAATCGTTTTCTTGCCGTGCGCGAACTGAAGCTTACCGGGATGCGGCCGCCCAGCTACAACCGTCGCGCCGATCTTGTTTGCTACATAAATGGATTGCCGCTGGTTTTTATCGAACTGAAAGCCGTTTACAGGAACATCCGCGATGGCTTCGAGAACAACCTGCGCGACTACCTCGACGAGAACGTGATCGCGCATGCCTTCCATCACAATGCGTTTTTGATTGTCAGCAACGGAGATCACGCCAGATACGGCTCCGTCACCAGCGAGTGGGAGCACTTTGCCGAGTGGAAGCGCAACGACGAGCGCGAGAAAGGCAGCGTCGATGCCGAGGTACTGCTCGACGGAATGCTGGCGAAGGAACGGCTGCTCGATCTGGTGGCTAACTTCATCCTCTTCGATTCGAGCAAGCCAGGCGGGACGCGGAAGATCGTTGCCAAGAATCACCAGTTCTTGGGAGTGAACAATGTGGTGGCTTCAGTACGTAGGCAGGAGGAGTTGAAGCGGAAGTTTCCGCTGGAAGAGCGGTTGCGGTATCGGGTGGCTGAGGTGGAGCTACCCGTTTTTGAGCCTCGGGTTTTGAGTGATGGCGACGGACAGCAAACAAAAGATCCTTCGACTCCGGTTTCCCGCGCTGGAGAAAGCGCGCGGGAGCCCTCCTCCGCTCAGGATGCTAGAGCATTGGAAGGAGGAGTATCGCCGAGACTACGACACGCAAGCGAATCCCTTGAGTTGGTTCGCCTGGAAAAGCGAGAAGTTAAAGTGGTCGAGCGAGTGCATCCCGATTTGGGACAGATTGGAGTGTTCTGGCATACGCAGGGGAGCGGGAAATCTTATTCGATGGGGTTCTTTGCTGAGAAGGTGCGGCGATGGGTTCCCGGCAACTTCACGTTCCTGCTCATGACCGACCGCACTGATCTCGATGATCAGATCTATCGCACGTTTGTCGGCTGTGGCATTGTCGATGAGCTGACGCCGAGAGCTCGCGACGGCGAGGACCTGAAGAAGCTTCTTCAGGAAGACCATCGCTATATTTTCAGCTTGATTCACAAATTCAATCAGGACGTTGATCCCAACCAGCCTTACAGCCGGCGCGACGACATCATTGTGATCTCCGACGAGGCGCATCGCACGCAGGCGGGTAAGTTGGCTCGTAACATGCGCCTGGCGCTACCGAATGCCAGTTTCATCGGCTTTACCGGCACGCCGCTCTTTAAGAACGATCAGCTTACGTCGCGCATCTTCGGCAAGTACGTTTCCCGCTATGACTTCAAGCGCTCGGAAGAGGACGGCAACACGAAGAAGCTGGTCTATGACAATCGCGGCGAGAAGCTTGGCATAGCGCGGCTCGATCTGAATGACCGGATCGCGGAGAAGATCGAGGAAGCCGAGCTCGATCCCGATCAGGAAGCCTTGCTGCAGAAGCTGCTCGGCCAGGACTACGAAGTAGTAACCGCTGATGACCGGCTAGACAAACTCGTGAACGATTTTGTCGATTACTGCGCAAAGCGATGGGAATCGGGAAAGTCGATGCTGGTGTGCATCGACAAAATTACTTGCGCGCGCATGTACCAGCGCATCATGCCTCGCTGGGCAGCAAAGATCAGCGAGGTCGAAGCCGCCGCAGCGGCGAAGGCTGCGGAGCTGGCTTCCGCAGCCGATCCGGATCAGCGCGAGGCGCTCGAGAAAGAGCATGCCTGGCTTCTCCGGCAGGCACATTGGCTGCGCGAGACCATTATCGAGATCATCATCAGTGAAGCGCAGAACGAGGTTGCCGACTTCACAAAGTGGGACTTCGACATCATCCCGCATCGCGCCCGAATGAAACAGGGCTTCGAGATGGCGGATGGCAAGACTATCCCAGTGGACCTGGCTTTCAAGGACGCGAAGCATCCATTCCGTATTGCCATCGTTTGCGCGATGTGGCTCACAGGGTTCGATGTGGAATCACTTTCAACTCTGTATATCGATAAGCCTATGAAGGCGCACACACTGATGCAGGCGATTGCCCGTGCCAACCGCGTCTATCCCGGCAAGGATTTTGGGCTAATCGTCGATTACAACGGCATGATGAAAAGTCTGCGCGCGGCGATGGCGCAATATGCGCTTGGCGATGATGCCGACGCTCCGGAAGAGATCGTTGCTCCGATCGAGGAAAGAATTCTCGCTTTGGAGCAGGCAATCGAGGAAACGGAGAATCATCTCCGCAGCCTGGGGTTTGAGCCCAACCGGCTGAAAGGTGCAAAAGGGTTCGCGAAGATCGCAGCCTTAGCCGATGCGGTAGAGGCTCTCTATAAGTCGGACGAATCAAAGCGACGCTTCGAGATTATGGCCCGGCAGGTCTTCATTCGATTCAAATCGCTGGTGATGGAGCCATCCGTATTCGTGTACGCGGAGCGGCACGACAACATCGAGGCAATCTACAAAAAGCTCGAAGAGAAGCGCGACACTGCCGACGTAACCGCGCTGCTGAAAGAGCTACACAAGATAGTGAATGAAGCCATTCGAACGCAGCAGGCAGGACAAGACTACCGAGATGGGCGGCTCTATGACCTAAGCCAGCTCGACTTAGTGAAGCTGAGAGACGAGTTCGGGAAAGTGCAGCGAAAACGCACGACGCTCGAAGACATTCGCACGATCGTCGAACGCAAGCTGCAACAGATGATTGCGCGCAATCCGCAGCGCATGGACTACTACAAGAAGTACTCCGAGATCGTGGCCGACTACAACCGCGAGAAAGACCGCGTCACGATTGAGCAAACGTTCGCCCAACTACTTGACCTAGTCAAAAGTCTCGACGCCGAGCAGTTGCGCGCCGCCGAAGAAGGGCTTACAGAGCAAGAACTCGCGATCTTTGATCTGATACGTAAGGAGAGTCTCAGCAAGGTAGATCGCGAGCGCATCAAGGAAGTCTGCCGCTCACTACTCGCTCGTCTGACCGAGGTGCTCGCTTCGATGGAGCGCTGGACCGAAAAGGAACAGACTCAATCCGAAGTGCAGGTGATGATTCTCGACGAGCTTTATCAGGCGCTGCCGACGCCGCCATTCTCGGAGGCTGAGAAGGAAGCTACAGCTGAAAGAATTTATATGTACATCTGGCAGCAGAGCTCGCAGCAAGCGTTCTCTGCGGGAGCTTCTTAGACGCTTTTACTCAGATAAAGAAGAGCAATCAAGAAAACCGCCAAACCAGCGCTCCCCTTCGACAGAGATCATGCAATAAGCGATTAACGATAAGTAATTAGCTGAGGCAACCGCCCAGCCGGTCCTCACATGATGAGTTCCTTCGACTTGGAATCCGAAAGAACTCGGGAGAGACGGAACAGTTCCTCTTCCACTCTGCCGAAGGCTTGCAGCGGAGCATCGCGTAGCTTACCAAAAGAATGTCTTTGTGTTTGCGCTCCGCGCTTCGCGCTACACTTTGGCCTGCGGCAGCAAGGAACGATCCTTTACCCCGGGTCCGGGAACTCGGGCCAGCCTGGCAATCAAAACGCTAATCAGCTCCCTCGGCTATAACAGAATCAAATCCTTCCGTCGCTGTAAGAGTTTCCCCACGCCTCTTGCATCCATTTGCCTGAAATTCGCGATAAACGGTGGTCTTGCCGACTCCCAGCATCTTTGCAGCGCGCATTTTGTCGCCATTTGCAAGACTTACTGTTGCAATGATTGCTCGCCGCTTGATCTGCTTCAGTGTGAGGAAGCCGCTGCTCTTTAGCTCCTCCGTGGTTGCCGAGGACGAAAACAACGAAGTTGCCTTGTGCTTCGTCAACTCCTGCTTCATTGAGTCCAAGCAGTCTGCTTCGTCTGCATAGTTCTCAAGTATGAAGCGAAACAGGCGGTCGAGTTCGGCTGGATGACAGGGCTTCCGGATTGCATAGCTTGCGCCTAGCCGGACCGCGAGCCGGTCCTGCGCGTTCTCCTCTGCCTCAGTGATGAGGATGAGCGGCGCGCCGGGGATTCCTTCTTGAACGGCTGCCATGATCCTGAACGTGTCGCAGCAGTTGTTTACCTCAAGCATCACGGTGACTATGCCTCGTTGGTTCGCGAAGAACTTCACGTCGTCCAAGCACGATGCACAGACGACCTGCAGACCGGCGAGGCTCGCAATTTTGCCGACTGATCTGTGGATAGGATCACTGACGCTGAGCATGAGTAAGCGCGGTGGATACGTGTGGAATCGCATGGGCTACCTCCGAGAACTTTAGTAGGTACTAGTTCCGTCGGTGAATGAATGCAAGTGGAAGGGAACCTTGCGGCGGTTACCGGGACAAGTGGGATGTAGTAACGTCAACTCGCTTTGATGGCGATTCCTCGGCTTCGGCGTGGCGGTAGGCGGAGGCACAGTTAATCACACATTTGTCGTTAACCAAATACTTAAAGGGTGTGTTCTGCCATTTTGGGAACAATGCTTTAGGGATCCGAAGGTCTCATGACTATTTTGCTCACCACTGCTTGCCAAACTGTGGTACAACTCTCGTTCTTCTGGGTTCCATGAGCAGATTAAGCATTCGCGGATGATGGTATGACAGTCGGGACACTTCTTGGGAAAGATCGAACTCCTCAGCAATTGCTTGAGGAATTTGTCATTGGGAACAGCGAGCTTCAGCGGTTAGAAGGGCTGCTGCGCAAGTTCAACTTGTTCGATGCACTCAGGCTCGTACGCCATGAGGAACGTCACTCTGATTTTCTTGCCTACATGCTTGACCCGCAGCAGAATCACGGTCTACATGACTCTTTCCTGAAATCTTTTCTCCAGGCGGCCCTAACCGGTGGGGACTACAGCGTCAACCCTATTGAGATAGATATCTGGAACTTGACCTCAGCGGAGGTTCGACGCGAGTGGGAGAATAGAGACATCTTCATAAGAGATGAAGCAAATCATCTTGCAGTCATCATCGAAAACAAGATCGGGACCGGTGAGCATTCCAACCAACTCGCACGATATTACGACGCCGTATGTCGAGAATGCCCGGGATGGAACATCGTTCCGATATACCTCACTGTCGAGGGAAAAGACCCGTCCGATGAGCGCTTCATTGCGCTAGGGTACGACGAAGTCTCAGACCTTCTTGAAACACTCATTGATCTCAATCGAAACGCACTCAATCCAGATGTTCGCATGATGATTGAGCACTATGTCGAAATGCTGCGGAGGCACCTCGTGTCCGAGTCCGAAATTTCACAATTGTGTCGGAAAATCTACGACAAGCACAAGGAAGCCCTAGATCTCATCTTTGAACATCGTCCCGATCGGCAGGAAACAGTTCGTAAGCTGCTGGATGCATGGATTAAGGCGACGCCTGAACTCGTGCTCGATCACTCCTCGAAGACCTACATCAATTTCGTGCCGAAGAGCCTAGATACCAGCCTATTGAGGAGGGGCTCCGGTTGGACCAAGTCGGGACGCATGCTTCTTTTCGACGCGCACAATTGTGAGGACCATTTGACTCTGCGCTTGTTCATCGGCCCAGGTCCTACCGATGTTCGACGTAAGCTTCTAGACTTTGCAAGTAACTTCGGGTCTCCCCTGAAACCCTCGACGACGTCTCTCAACGCCAAGTGGAATGCAATTTTTGCGCGGAAGATTGCGACATCCAAAGCCTATACGTTGCCCGACGACGAGTTCAAAGTGGAACTGGAAAAGGAATGGAAGAAATTCCTAGAGAACGACTTGCCAGCCATAATCTCAGCTTTTGACGGAGAGAAGTGGATTCGCGAGGCTGCAGGCGCGACAGCCTGAGCCGTGGAATCCCGACGACAGACGGGACGTAAACCGGATTCACCAAGAAGCATCGTGAGTAGCTGGCCATTCCTCTTGCAGGGGGGTAGCATCAGACGGCCACAATTCCCTCTTCGAAAGGACGTCCGCCATGATGCTGGGTATCAGTCTGCATACCTTCACGCTGGCTCACGTGTTGATCAGCCTTGCCGGAATCGCTTCTGGAGTCGTGGTGATCTATGGCTTCCTGACGAACAGACGGCTTAATGGCTGGACAGCTGTGTTTCTGATAAGCACGGCGCTGACCAGCATCACCGGCTTCCTATTTCCTTTTGCGGGAGTGACTCCGGCCATCAAGCTGGGCATTATCTCGCTGGCGGTGCTGGCGATCACGGTGGTAACTCGATATCTGTTGCAACTGGCCTGGCGCAAAACGTACGTAATTAGCGCCTGCGCTGCGTTGTACTTCAACGTCTTTGTGCTGGTGGTGCAGTCGTTCGAAAAAGTATCGGCGTTGAAAGCGATCGCGCCCACGCAGAAAGAGCCGCCATTTGCCATCGCTCAAATCGCAGTCTTGGTGCTGTTCGTTGTCGTGACGGTGCTTTCCGTCAAGAGATTCCGAGCTGAGTCGACGTCCAAAGCGAAGGCCTCGGCCACGGCGGCCTAGCCGCCAAGCAGCGATCAGCAATCAGCAATCAGCCATCAGCTAAATCAAAGGCAACCGCAACACCCGGTGCGCAATTCTCCTCTCTGCCGAAGGCTCCACGGGCAGCGCGAAACAGAAAAAGGGGTACGGTAGCTCATCTCACAGGGCATTAGTCATTGGTCATTGCACAGTAGTGTCCGGGATTCCCTGCTTTTTCCCTGCTGGCGACGTCCAACTTCACCGCCAACGAAATGTAACTCGAATCGCTTGAGACAATTAGAGCGAAATTCCCTGGAGTCGCTGCTCCGTTCCCTGAGTGGGCCGCTGATTTCGCGGATTCTGGGCATAATTCGAGGTTTTCGTGTCTAAATCGCGAAACATTCGCTGCAAAATTCGCTGACGCAGGGAATTTGCCACGACCAACCTGTTCACAGTTTCCGCTTCAGTAAACAGCGATAAGCGATAGGAAATCAGCATTCAGCACTCAGCAATCAGCTATCAGCTAAACCAAAGTGCAACGGCAACACCCGGCGACACCCGCGTGAGGGCGCGCGGCGGTCCTGAGTCAACCGCAACGGCAACACCAGCGACACCCGTGCGCAGGCGATCCCTTCGGCCTAAGCGGCACGCTCGAACTCTCGCTCATCGGTCAACGAGTTATGCCCCTAATTGTTCCCAGCAGGGGCCTGCGCGATGAACCAGCACTGAAAACAAAGGAGTTGGTGAGCGCGGAAGGAATCGAATCCGCAACAAAACGTAGTTTCAACAACATGCAGGGCCACGGATGACACTTAAGACCATGAAAGCCAACCCAAGCCACGCAAACAGAGCGCGTAAGAGCGCGCTGCCGGGTGAACACTTGGCCTTGGGGTTTCAGTTTCAAGCCACGCCCACTCGTTCTTTTCTCGGGTGCGAGGTTCTTTGAAGTAATCGCCATTGTCCGGGTGACGTCCCTTCCCAATTGTGGAAAGCGCGGAAGAAGGAGTTTGCGTCTTCGTAGCCTAAGAGATAGGCGGTTTCGTTCAGTTCCCGAGTGGAGTGGAGCAGATAGTGACGAGCCAACTCCCGGCGTGCGTCGTCCAGCAAGGACTGAAACGTAGTCCCCTCGTCTGTCAGTCTCCGCTGCAGCGTTCGCGTGCTCAGGTGCAGTTCCCTCGCGAGGTCCTGTATCCCGGGACGCTGACCGGCGATTAGCTGCTTCAGAATTCCCTTTACTTGTTCGCTGAAGGTCTTTTGCGCGATTTGCTTCCTTAACTCTGCTTCTAGCTGCGGTGCCACGGTCGCCAACAGGTCCGCGTTGTGGGTCACAAAAGGGAGTTCCATGTCTGCTTTGCTGAATACCAGAGCATTCTGCTTTGCCTTGAATCTCACCTGGCAGTCGAAATGCGCTTCGTATATTTCGCGGTGCACCGACGCCCGCTGAAACTCGACCCGCTTCGGACTTATCGGCCGTCCAATACCCCGCTGCGCCATGGAGACAATCCACGCAAAACATACGTCCACCAACAGCGCCGGTTCCTTCTCGTGTGCGAGAAGCCAGACGAACTGGATAGCGGATTCATTCCCCCGTTGGACGACACGGATTGCTTCTGGACAGGTGAGCTGTTTGTAGCGCGAGACACGCTCGACAGCGTCTTCGAATGATCGCGCGGAGATGGCGGCGAGCTTAACCGGATCGTATCGTTCGACGCGCTCCTCATTCCCTAACTTCAGGCCAATGCCGGGATCATCGCTGCTTTGCGCAATTCCTTCGTGTAGCGCAAAGAAGTCCTCTGTGCTAAGGAAAATCTTGTCCTGACTAAACAGCCTCATTGGCAAACCCGCTCGTCGCAGTACTACACCTGGCGAAAGACCTAGTTCTTCCAGTTTCCGCGGAAGCGTACTCGATACTCGAAAGAGGGTATTCATTGCGCATCTAAGAGCATAGCTCTGCTTTCTTCTTATTTCTCACAAACGTGAGTGTCACCACGGTAGCGGCTTACCGTCGCGGAAGAATCTACCAGTGGGACCATTCTGGGATAGCATCGCTGCCCAGACGACTCCCGCGGCGCCATCCTCCACCGAACGGGGGGCAGCAGAGCCGCCCATATCGGTTGCGACCCATCCTGGGCACACGGAGTTTACAAGAATGTGGGCGTGACGAAGCTCGCCTGCGAGGGTACGCGTCAAGGCATTCAAGGCTGCCTTCGTGACCTGATACGCAGGTGGACCAGCGCCCATATGCTCCAGTGATCCGGACTCTGACGACACATTGACGATTCGCGCTGCTGTGCTCTTTCGCAGCAACGGCAGGAACGCTTGGCAGACACGCCACGGGCCGAGCAGGTTCGTTCTGATCGTTTCCATGACTGCGCCGTCGATATCGGCGCTTTCAGCAGTTTCCCAGGTGTCGTAATTGATTCCGGCGTTGTTAACGAGAACATCGAGATGATCGTGCCGCTTCGATATCTCAGCCGCCGCTCGTTCGATACTGCGCCGGTCGGATACATCCAA
>Ga0136846_1211815_pt1 | contig 16799 bp, 18 predicted proteins | sample HopSoiMetagenom2_FD_96841 | JGI IMG/M metagenome (GOLD analysis project Ga0136846, IMG submission 96841) | Grasslands soil microbial communities from Hopland, California, USA - 2 Assembly 2016 (version 4) | ecosystem: Environmental > Terrestrial > Soil > Grasslands | place: USA: Hopland...
ATCATCGGGGGCGCGGTGATGACCGAGAAGCTGTTCAACCTGCCCGGCATCGCCCAGCTCTCGCTGCAGTCCGCGCAACGCGGTGACGTCCCGGTCGTCCTCGGCACCCTGCTCGTCACCGCCGTGATCGTGCTGGTGGGCAGCCTCGTCGTCAACGCACTCCAGGTGCTCCTCAACCCTGCTGCCCGGCGTGCGAGCGCTGTCGGAGGTGTGAGGCCATGACTCTCGACTCCAGGCGGCGCCGGACGTCGTCACGGTCACGCGCTGGCGTCGTTGCCGACCCTCGAAAGATGCCCAACCTGCCTTCGTGCCGGCGCCTCGCCAGCACGCACCGTGACGACGCCGGCATCCACCTCGAGTCGGGAGGCATGGCCTCGTGAACACCCTTCGCAATCTGGTCCGGATCCCAGTGGCCCGCGTCGCGCTGGCGATCCTGTTCGTCATCGCGGTGGTGGCCGTGTTCGGCAGCCACCTGGCGCCGTACGACCCGCTGGACCAGGACCCCTCGATCCTGCAGGGACCGAGCGCACACCACCTGCTCGGCACCGACTACGTCGGCCGGGACGTGCTCAGCCGGCTGATGGCCGGCACCCGACTCTCGGTCGTCGGCGCGCTCGAGGCGGTCGCGGTCGGGCTGGCGCTGGGCGTGCCGACCGGGCTGCTGTCGGTGTGGCTGGGCCGGGTCGGCGAGTGGGTCTCGCTCCGCGTCACCGAGACCCTGATGATCCTGCCGTTCACGGTCTTCGCGATCGCGGTCGCCGGCACGCTCGGCAACGGTCTGCACCAGGCGATGATCGCGGTGGGCGTGCTCACCAGCCCCGGCTTCTTCCGGATCACCCGGGCCGTGGCCATCGGGCTGCGGACCACCCAGTACGTCGAGGCCGCAGAGCTGATGGGCGCGTCCCGCTGGTGGACCCTGCGCACCCACATCTGGTCGAAGGTGCTGCCGAACGTGTCCGTGGCCGCTGCCCACGCAATGGGATCGGCGCTCCTGGTCGTGGCCTCTCTGGCCTTCCTCGGCCTCGGCATCATCCCGCCCACCCCGACCTGGGGCGGCATGCTCTCGGCCGACCTCGGCTTCCTCGAGCAGCAGACGTGGGCGCCGCTGTTCCCGGGCATCCTGCTGGTGCTGACTGTCGGCTCGCTCAACATCCTGGCCGACTGCATCCGGGAGGCGAGCGCCGGAGAGGCCCGTCGCCGGCGCGGGTTCGTGCGCCGGGCGGCCGGCCGCCGGGACCAGACGCCGATCGGCGTCCCGCTGGCTCCGGAGGCCCTCGTCGCGACCGAGGAGGACCGCCGTGTCGCAGCCTGAACCCATGCTGCGGGTCGAGGAACTGCAGGTCTCCGTCGGTGACCACCTGCTCGCGGTGCGCGACGTGTCGTTCCGGATCGGCCGCGGCGAGTCCGTCGGTCTGGTCGGGGAGTCCGGCTCCGGCAAGACCATCACCTGCCGCTCGGTGCTCGGGCTGCTGCCCGGCACCGGAGAGGTCGACCACGGCTCGATCCGGCTCGGGTCCGGCGCGGACGAGGTCGAGCTGACCCGGGCCCGCCGGAGCACCTGGAACCAGATCCGAGGCACTCGGGTGGCCGCGGTGTTCCAGGACCCGGCTTCCTACCTCAACCCTTCGCTCACCGTTGGCCACCAGGTCGACGAGGTGCTGCGGGTCCGGGGCGGGCTGGGCAGGCGCGCCGCCCGGGAGCGAACCCTCGAGCTGCTGGTCGAGGTCGGCCTGCACGATGCCGAGCGGGTCTACCACTGCTACCCGTTCGAGCTGTCCGGCGGCATGCTCCAGCGCGTCATCATCGCCATCGCGATCTCGCTCAACCCCGAGCTGCTCATCGCCGACGAGGCGACCACCGCCCTGGACACGGTCGTCCAGGCCGAGATCCTCGAGCTGCTCCAGCGGCTGCGCCGTACCCACCAGCTGAGCCTGCTGCTCGTCACCCACGACCTCGCGGTCGTCGCGGAGACCTGCGACCGGGTGCTGGTGATGTACGCCGGCCAGATCGTCGAGAGCGGCCCCACCGCTCAGGTGCTGGGCGACCCTCAGCACCCCTACACGCAGGCGCTGATGGGCGTCGCCTCCATCGGCGACTGGTCGCGGCGGACGCTCGACACCATCCCGGGCCAGCCGCCGGCCGCGGGCGAGGAGATGCCGGGCTGCCGGTTCGCGCCGCGCTGCCGGTACGCCGCCGACGAGTGCGTCCAGGGACCGATCCAGCTGCGGTCCGTCGACGCCGAGCGAGCCTCGCGCTGCGTCCGGGTGGCGGTGCCGGCATGACCGCCCCCGACGCACCTCTGCTGCGGGTGACCGACCTCTCGGTCAGCTACGCCAAGCCGAAGCAGGGCACCCACCTCGGCACCGGGGCCGCGCTGCACGGCGCCACCCTCGAGGTGCGCCGCGGCGAGATCGTCGGCATCGTCGGCGAGACCGGCTCCGGCAAGACCACGCTGGCCCGCGCCACCGTCGGACTGGTCGCCCCGGCCGCCGGGACGATCGAGTTCGAGGGCCGCGACCTCGGCGCGCTCCGGGGCCGGGCGCTGCGCGAGTTCCGCCGCCGGGGACAGGTGCAGCTGGTCTTCCAGGACCCGCTGCGCTCCCTCGACCCGGACCTCACCGTGGCCCGGCTCGTGGCCGAGCCACTCGACATCGCCGGCGGTCTCTCCTCGCGCGAGCGCACCGCCCGAGTCGACGAGTCCCTCCGCGAGGTCGGCCTCGACACGGCCGAGGTCGAGGGCCGGCGCCCGCGTCAGCTCTCGGGTGGCCAGCGGCAGCGGGTCTCCCTGGCCCGGGCGATCGTGACCCGGCCCGCGCTCCTGTTCTGCGACGAGCCGGTGAGCGCGCTCGACGTGTCCAACCGCAACCTGGTCCTCAACCTCCTCGACCGGCTGCGCCGCGACCTCGACCTGGCCGTCGTGGTCATTGCGCACGACCTGTCCTCGCTGGCCGGGATCGCCGACCGGGTCGCGGTCTTCTACCGCAGCCGCCTCGTCGAGCAGGGGCCGACCCGGGACGTGCTCGCGAACCCTGCGCACCCCTACACCGCCCTGCTCACCGCCTCGGCGCCCAGCGTCGAGCGGCACCACGAGATCCGTCCGGCCGACGTACGCCTCGACGCGGAGCCGACCGAGGCGCGCGCCGGCTGGACCGTCGAGGGCGGCTGTGTCTTCGCCGCCCGGTGCCGGTTCGCCCACGAAGACTGCCGCGTGCAGCCCGACCTCGCCGCTCTCGACGGACCCACTGCCCGCGAGGCCGCGTGCTACGTGGCCGGCAACTGGGACGCCCACCTGGAACAGGAGATCGCATGACCGACCCCGCCGTCACCCTGGAGTTCATCGGCATCACCGCCACGCAGCGTGTCGACACCTCGTCCGGCGCCGCCGGACGCGGTGGCATGGCCACGCACACCGAGATCGGCGTCCCGGTCGGCCCGCTGGTCAACAAGGAGTTCGCCGCCGAGCTGGCGCAGGCGCACGAGGCGGCCGGCTTCGACCGGGTGCTGATCGCGCACTCCTCCGCCTCGATCGACGGCTTCGTCCTCGCCGACCAGACGCTGGAGGCGACCGACCGGCTCAAGGTGCTGCTCGCCCACCGGCCCGGCTTCTGGGCGCCGACCATCGCCGCCCGGGCCTACGCCACCCTCGACGCCTTCCACCCCGGCCGGGTGGCGATGCACGTGATCACCGGCGGCGACGACGCCGACCAGCAGCGCGACGGCGACTACCTCACCAAGGAGGAGCGCTACCGCCGCACCGACGACTTCCTCACCGTGGTCCGCAAGGAGTGGGAGTCGGAGACGCCCTTCGACCACGAGGGCGAGTTCTACAAGGTCACCGGCGCCTGGTCCTCGGTGCGGCCCGACCCGAAGATCCCGATCTACTTCGGTGGCGCCTCCGAGCACGCGATCCGCGTCGGCGCCAAGCACGCCGACGCCTACGCCTTCTGGGGCGAGCCGCTCGAGGGCATCCGGCAGCGGATCGCCGAGGTGCGCGCGGCGGCGGCGCCGTACGCCCGCGACCCGCGGTTCTCGGTGAGCCTGCGGCCGATCGTCGCCGAGACCGAGGAGGAGGCCTGGGCGCACGCCGAGGCGGTACTGGCCGCGGCCCGGGCGCGGGCCGCCGCCAACGGCGGGGCGCTGAGCGGCTTCGGCAAGAACGCCGTGGGGTCGCACCGGCTCGTCGCGGCCGCCGAGCGGGCCGACGTGCACGACAAGCGGCTCTGGACCGCCTTGGCCAAGGTCACCGGCGGCGCCGGCAACTCGACCTCCCTGGTCGGCACCTACGAGCAGGTCGCCGAAGGGCTGCTCGACTACGTCGACCTCGGCGTCACGACCCTCCTCATCCGCGGCTTCGACCCGCTGGAGGATGCCAAGAAGTACGGCCGCGTGATCGACCTGGTCCGCGCCGGAGCCACCCAGCGACCTGCCCTTGCGGGCTGACGAGAGGCACCACCATGACCTACTCCGCCAACTACGAGGCCATCGAGCTCCTCGGCATGATCGGCACCGCCGACGCCTCCGAGGTGCGCCCGCACCAGGGTCCGCTCATCGACCCGGACTACACCGCGCGCTTCGCGAAGGCCCACGAGGAGGGCGGCTTCGACCGCGTCCTCATCGGCTACGGGTCAGGCTGGTCCGAGGGCACGCAGGTGGCGGCGTACGTCGCCCAGCACACCGAGCGGCTGGGACTGCTGGTCGCGCACCGGCCCGGCGTCGTCCACCCGACGCTCGCCTCACGCACCTTCAGCACCCTCGACCAGTTCAGCCGAGGCCGGGTGGCGGTCCACATCATCACCGGAGCCACCGACGCCGAGCAGCGTCGCGAGGGTGACTACCTGACCCACGACGAGCGGTACGCGCGCACCGACGAGTACCTCCAGATCCTGCGCGAGGCGTGGGACGAGCCCGGTCCGCGCGACTTCGACGGCGCCTACTACAGGTTCGAGGGCTTCGCGCCGCAGGTCTTCCCCTACCAGGACCGCCACCTGGACCTCTTCTTCGGCGGGAGCTCGCCGGCGGCGTACGCCGTGGGCTCGAAGCACGCCGACACCTACATGCTCTGGGGTGAGCCGCTCCAGGAGACCGGCGAGCAGATCGCGAGCGTCGCAGCGAAGGCGAGGGAGGCCGGCCGGACCGACCGCCCGCGGATCTCAGTGTCCTTCCGCCCGATCCTCGGCCGCACCGACGAGGAGGCCTGGGAGCGGGCGCACGGGATCCTCGACACCATCAACGGCGAGGCCGGCGCGGCCTTCCGGGCGAAGGTGGCCAGGCTGCACCCCCAGGGCCAGGCGCCCGAGAACGCAGGGTCGCAGCGGCTGCTGGCGGCGGCGGAGAAGGGCGACCTGCACGACCGTTGCCTCTGGACGCCGACCACCAGGGCCGTGGGCGGCGGTGGCAACTCGACCGCCCTGGTCGGCTCGCCCGAGACCGTCGCGGCCGCGATCCTCGACTACGTCGAGATCGGGGTGAACACCGTGCTGATCCGTGGCTACGAGCCGCTCCAGGACGCCGTCGACTACGGCGCCAACCTGCTGCCGCTGGTGCGCCAGGAGGTCGCGCACCGCGCGGCGACCCGTCCCAGCCTCGAGGCCGTCTGACCGATGCGTCCCCTGGAAGGCGTGCGGGTCGTCGAGCTGGCCCACGTGGCCGCCGGACCGTTCGCGGGCATGCTGCTCGCGGACCTCGGCGCCGACGTGGTCAAGGTCGAGCCGCCGACCGGCGACCAGATGCGGGGCTGGCCGCCGTTCGCGGTGTCGCCCGGCCAAGGCGGCGAGCGGTTCAGCCACAACTTCGCCTCGGTCAACCGCAACAAGCGTTCGGTCGTCGCCGACCTCAAGGACGCCGAGGACCTGGCGCGGGTCCGCGACCTCGTCGCGGCCGCCGAGGTGGTGGTCGAGAACTACCGGCCCAGCGTCCTGGACCGGCTCGGCCTCGGCTACGAGGAGGTGCGCGAGGGCCACCCCGGCCTCGTCTACTGCTCGATCTCGGGCTACGGGCTGACCAGCCCCTACGTCAACGACGGTGCGTACGACGTCGTCATCCAGGGGATGTCCGGGCTGATGTCGGTGACCGGTGACCCCGGCGGCAACCCGGCCAAGGCCGGGGTTCCGGTGGGCGACTTCGTCGCCGGGCTCTACGCCGCCTACACGGTGGCCGCGCTGCTGGCCCAGGTGGGCCGGACCGGCCAGTCGGTGCGGGTCGACGTACCGATGCTCGACTGCCTGCTCGGCATCTCGGCGCTGCAGACCAGCGACTACTGGGGCACCGGCCGCGAACCCGCCCGGCTGGGCACCGCGCACCCCCGCAACGCGCCGTACCAAGGGTTCGCGGCCGTCGACGGTGACTTCACCGTGGCCGCCGGGAACGACCGGCTGTGGTCGGCGGTGGCCGAGGTGACCGGCCTGCCGGAGCTGGTCGACGACCCGCGGTTCGCGACGCAGCCCGACCGGGTCGCGCACCGGGTCGAGCTCGCGGCGCTGCTGCAGGAGCGGTTCGCAGGGGAGAAGCGCGCGCACTGGCTCAGCGAGCTGCGTGCGCGTGGCGTCCCCTGCGGACCGGTCAACAGCTTCGGCGAGATCCTCGCCGACCCGCACGTCGAGGCGACCGGGCTGGTTTCCCGGGTGCCGATGCCAGTTGCCGGCGAGGTGCCGCAGGTGGTCTTTCCGGTGCGTATCGAGGGTCAGCCGCCACGGCTCGATCGGGGGGCGCCGGCGCTCGGTGGGAACGAGGACCTGTACGCCGAGTGGGTGACGTCATGAGCCTGCGCGTGGACCGCGGCGCGGTCTGGACGGTGACCCTCGACCGGCCCGAGCACGCCAACGCCCTGTCGGCCGGGCTGGTTGAGGCGCTGCACGGCGTCCTCGACGAGGCCGCCCTGGTCCGCCCGCTGGCGCTCGTGCTGCGCGGCAACAGCCGGCACTTCGCCGCCGGCTTCGACCTGGGTGGGCTCGAGCTCGAGACCGACGCGACGCTGGCGCACCGGTTCCTGCGGATCGGGCTGCTGCTGGAGCGGCTGGCCACCGCGCCCCACCTCACCGTCGCGGTCGCCGACGGCGCTGCGATCGGTGCCGGAGCCGACCTGGTCCTCGCCTGCGACGCTCGGCTCGTGGCCCCGGGGGTGACCCTCCGGTTCCCCGGCTCGCAGTTCGGCGTCGTGCTCGGCGTTGCGCGGCGGACGTTGCTGGAGGGCGCTCGCCCCGAGGTGCGGGCTTGCGAGCCTCGCAGGGACGCCGGGCTGGTCACGGGCACGCCCGACCAGCTCGACGAGCTGTTGGCCGAGTGGCTGGGCTGGAGCTCGACCGTGCGCACCCGGGTGCTGGCCGACCGTCCCGGCCACGACGCCGATGCCGAGCTCGCGGCCCTGGCCCGGTCGGTCGCCGCCCCCGGGCTGCGCGACCGGCTGACGGCGTACTCCGACCGCACGTTCGTGAAGGAGATCGCATGACCACCCAGCAGATCGTCCCCGTCGTCAGCAACGTGCCCGAGCTGGCGGACTTGGCAGGCACCGTGCAGGAGCTGGTCGGCCGGGGGCTCGACGAGCGCGCGCTGACCGTGGCCGTGCAGGCCGAGCTCACGTCGCTGCTGGCGGCCGGCTTCGAGCTGCCGGAGGAAAGCACGCGGCCCCACCCCGACCGCTACGTCATGTACCCCATGCATGTCGCGCCCGACGGCAGCTTCTCGATCGCCAGCGCGGTGTGGAACGTCGGCCAGGGCACGCCCGTGCACGGCCACGAGACCTGGGGCGTCGTCGGCATCTACCGCGGCGTCGAGGTCGAGACCCGCTACGAGAAGCCGGCCGTCCCCGACATCCCGCTGGTCGCCGAGGGCACCGACGAGTGGGGCGCCGGTCAGGTCACCGTCTGCTGCACCACCGACGACGACGTCCACCAGGTGCGTTGCGGCGGCGACCAGCCGGTCGTCGGCATCCACGTCTACGGCGCGGACATCGGCACCCTGCCGCGACGTTCCTACGACCCCGAGACCGGTGCCGTGCACTGGTTCACGTCGACCTGGGCTCGCTGAGCCCCTCTTGGAGGTACGTCATGACCATCGCTTCGTGGGACGAGCCCGCCGGCGGTACGCCGCGCGGCACCCTGGTCGTCCTGCCCGGTCGCGGGGAGACCACGGCGTCGTACGAGCGGTTCGGGCGGCGGCTGTCCGCCGACGCCTACAAGGTGCGGCTCGTTCCCGTGTCGCTGTCGGACCTGGACGACGTGACCGACACGGTGGGCAAGCTGCTGGCCGACGAGTCGCTGCCCTCGCCCAAGGTGCTCGTGGGCTCGGACAGCGGCGCCACCCTCGCTGCCCTGCTCGCCGCCGAGCTGCCCGTCGACGCCGTCGTGCTGACCGGGCTCGCCCTGCCCGGGTCGGCCGGCGTCGACTCGTGGGCGGACGAGATCGCCGCCCGGACCGCCTGCCCGGTGCACACCCGGGTGATAGACGGCGACGCCGACTTCGGGCGGGGCGCCCTCAACGACCCGCTGCCCTGGGAGTCGGTCGCGGTGGCTCCGTCGGGCAAGCCGACCCTGGTCCTGCACGGCACGGCCGACCCCCTCACTCCGGTCGGCGACGCGACGGCGCCCTTTGCCGGTGCCGCTCTCGTCCGGCTGGTCGAGGACGGGCGCCACGACGTGCTCAACGACGCCACGCACCGCTCGGTCGCCGCCACCATCGTGCTCTTCCTCGAGTCGCTCCGGCTCGGACCCGAGCTGCCCGCCATCGTGAAGGAAGCCTGATGACCACCGCTGTCGTTGTCGGCAACCCGAAGCCGCGGAGCCGTACCCTGGCCGCCGCCACCTACCTCGCACGGGAGCTCGCCGGCGAGCCGGACCTCGTCATCGACCTCGCCGACCTCGGGCCCAAGCTGCTCGACTGGTCCGACCCCGACGTCACCGATCTGGTCAAGCAGGTCGGCGCGGCCGATCTGGTGGTCGTGGCCAGTCCGACGTACAAGGCGGCCTACACCGGGCTGCTGAAGCTGTTCCTGGACCGGTTCGCGGGCGGCACCGGGCTGTCCGGGCTCGTCGTACCGCTGATGCTCGGCGGGAGCCCCGCCCACTCGCTGGCACCGGAGCTGACGCTGCGTCCGGTGCTGACCGAGCTCGGCGGCACCGTGCCGGGTCGGGCGCTGTACGTCGTGGACGCCCAGCACGACGACCCGGCGGCGTACGCCGACTGGCTGGCCGCCACCCGACCTGTCGTCACCGACCACCTGAAGGGTCGTACCGCGTGACTGCCCTCTCCACCGCCTTCCCCACCAACCAGGACCTGGACCCGGCCCGGCTCCGCGAGGCGTTCGGGATCTTCCCCACCGGCGTGGTCGCGGTCGCTGCGAAGGTCGACGGCCAGCTGACCGGACTCGCGGCCAGCTCGTTCACTTCGGTGAGCATCGAGCCGCCTCTGGTCTCGGTCAACCTGGCGACGTCCTCGAAGACCTGGCCCGGCCTGCGCCGGGCGGGCCACCTCGGCGTCACCGTGCTCGCCGACCACCACGACGTCGTGTGCCGCCAGCTGGCCGGCCCGGTCGAACACCGCTTCGAAGGCATCGCCCACACGGTGACCGAGGCGGGTGCGGTCACGCTGGACGACGGGCTCGCGCAGTTCGACTGCACCGTCTACAAGGAGGTCGAGGCCGGAGACCACATCCTCGTCCTGCTCGAGCTGCACGCCGTCGAGCACGTCGACCACCAGGCCGCTGGCGCTCCGCTGGTGTTCCACCGCAGCGGATTCGGCAAGCTGCAGGCGCTCGGCTGAACCACGGAGTCACCGCCGGTCACCCGATGCGGGTGACGCCAGCACCCGGCCGTCGCGAGAGGTTGGCGCAGGAGAGGAGCGCCGATGGTCGACGACACCTTCCGTCCCCTGCCCCAGAAGGGGCTCATCGGGCGGGTGGCGGGCGCGGTCACCGACCGCGCGCTCGACGTCGTGGACCCCGACATCGTGCTCGACCACGTCGACGTGAACCTGCTGCTCGCCAAGATCGACGTGCAACGGCTCCTCGAGCGCATCGACCTCGACGCGGTGTTGCAACAGGTGGACATGAACGCCCTGCTGGCCCGGGTCGACATGAACGCCCTGCTGGCCCGGGTCGACGTCAACCAGCTGCTCGACGACGTCGACCTGGAGGCCGTCGTCCGTCGGTCAGGCATCCCCGAGGTCGTCGCCGAGAGCACCAGCAAGCTCGCGGGCTCGACCCTCGACATCGCACGCCGTCAGGTGGCGGGGCTGGACTTCTGGGTGAACCGCGCGGTTGCCACCCTCCTTCGGCGTCCCGCGGGCTCGATGCCGGTGGCCCCGCCGGCCCTGGTGGCGACCGCCGCCTCCGCCGAGGAAGGCGACCGGCGCGAGGTGACCGGTCACTATGCGGGTCCGGTCGGGCGAACGCTGGGGTTCGCGATCGACATGGGCATCGCCACGCTGCTCTACACGGGGGCGGGCGCCACGTTCGACTGGCTGACCCGCATCCTCTTCGACCGGACTGTGGTCGGGGGGCTCCCCGGCTGGCTGAGCGCGCTGATCCTGGCGGCCTGGCTGTTCGTGTACTTCTTCGGCTGCCTCGCGGTCGCCGGGCGGACCGTCGGCCAGGCCCTCGTGGGGCTCCGGGTGGTCGCGCGCGACGGCTCGACCTTGCGCCCAGGGTCTGCACTGGTGCGGACCTTGTGCATGCCCCTGAGCTTCGCCTTCTTCGGGCTCGGTCTTGTCGGTGTCGTCGTCGGGCGAGAACACCGGGCCCTGCACGACGTGGCAGGCCGCTCCGCGGTCGTCGTCGACTTCGGCGACCGGCCCGCCGAGCTGCCCGGCCCGCTGTCCAGGTTCCTCGAGCGTCGCGAGCTGTGAGCGCACAGCGGGCCACCGTTGGCTGGTCGGTCGGTTCGGCCTGAGGCGGTCGACCCGCACATCTAAGGCACGGTCCCGTGGATCTGAGGTGGGCGTCCGATGTCGCGCTCCCCGCTGAACCAGCAACCTCCTGGGTGCCAGACAAACTCACCAGGAGGAAGCATGAAGAACACCACCACCCTCGCCGCCGGTCTCGTCTCGGCCGGAGCCCTCGCCCTGGGCGCCCTCGGCGCCGTCGGCGTCGCCAACGCCGGTCACCCCGCTCAGGGGCGCCACCACGGCCACCCGGACGCGAGGTTCACCATGGTGCGCTCGACCGCCGCGGCCACGACGGGCTGCCTACCCGAGGCCAAGGCCAAGGTCAAGATCACCAAGCTGGAGGGCGCCGAGCAGATGGACATCCACGCCTCGGGGCTGCTCCCGAAGACGGAGTACGACCTGTTCGTCATCCAAGTGCCGGACGCGCCCTTCGGGTTGTCGTGGTACCAGGGCGACCTCGAGACCGACCGGTACGGCGAGGCCGAGGGCACGTTCATCGGCCGGTTCAACGAGGAAACCTTCTCGGTCGCCCCCGGGGTCGCACCGGCGCCGGTGCGGCACGACTCGCCGATCGCCGACGCGAGCGCCAACCCGGCCACCGCGCCGGTGCACCAGTTCCACGTGGGGCTGTGGTTCAACTCACCGCAGGACGCGACGGCAGCCGGCTGCGGCACCGCGGTGACGCCGTTCAACGGCGAGCACAACGCCGGCGTGCAGGTGCTCAGCACCCGGAACTTCGCACCGGGTGACGGCCCCCTGGGCCAGATCGGCAGCTGAGCCGGACCGAACGGCTGCGCCGGGGGGACGGCGGCGGGGCGGGTGGCTGTACACCCACCTCGCCGTCGGCGACCCTGCGCACAAGCCGACTCAGCGGTAGTTGGTGAACGGAAACGCGGGTTGGTTGGCGAGTAGCGGTTGTCGTTGAAGGTGACCGAAAAGTGCCTCTGACCTGCAGAAACGCACTCCTCATCTTCGTTGGCCGTCGATGGTCGATCGTGGCTCTCCGCGGGCTCTTGCGGACTTCTTGCGGACTAATTGCGGACTGGATGGTGCGATCGCATCGACCGGTGTCTCGTAGCCCGCATCGCAGCTTGGCTTGTCGACCCATTCGTCATGCCAAGAACTTGGACGGCCGTGGCTAGTGCTCTCGACATGCTGCACACCGGCCCAGATTGACGCGCCCTACCGGCGGCATGGTCGGGCGCCCGACCATCGGCATGGCGCGCGGACGTCGGCATGCGCGCACGACGGTGGCAGCTTCGTACGGTCTGCCCACCCCGGGCACGAGCGGACGCTGCTGCGGCCCGAGACTGCCGATGGCCCCGGGAGGTTACGGTCATGAGAGTGACGTACCCGATCACTGAGCCGTACGAGTCTGGCTTCTTGGATACCGGCGATGGGCACCGGGTCTATTGGGAGGTCGTCGGGAACCCGATGGGGAAGCCGGCGGTCGCGCTGCACGGCGGGCCTGGTTCCGGTTGTACTCCGTGGTGGCGCCAGTTCTTCGATCCCGACAGGTATCGGGTCGTGCTGATGGACCAGCGTGGTTGTGGACGCAGTCGACCGAACGCCGGTGAGGATCGTGCCGCCCTGACCAACAACACGACCGCGCACCTCATCGCCGATCTGGAGATGGTGCGTGCAGGTCTGGACATCGAGGGGTGGCTCGTGTTCGGGGCGTCGTGGGGTTCGACCCTGGGCCTTGCCTACGCCATCGAGCACCCCGAACGCGTGAGCGAGATGGTGTTGTGGGCTGTCGTGACCACTCGCGCACGCGACGTTCACTGGCTCACCCACGTGATGGGTGAGGTTTACCCGGAGGAGTTCGATGCCCTGCGGGAGCTGCTGCCGGTCGAGGAACGGCAAGGAAACATTCCCGCCGCCATCAACGCGTTCCTCATGTCAGATGATCGGGAAGTCTGTGACCGAGCAGCCCGGGCCTGGTGCGCATGGGAGGACCGGCTGGGCACACTCACTGGCGCGGTGCAGACGCACCCGCGGTCATCGAACCGGTATCGCCGCCTGGGCTTTGCCCGTCTCGTCACCCACTACTTCGGCAACTACGCATTCCTGGCCGACGATGCCATCGTCGGCAACCTCGACCGCCTCGAGGGGATCCCCACCTATCTGCTCAGAGGGCGTCTCGACATCGCCTCGCCGCTGCGATCGGCATACGAGGTTGCGCAGAAGATGCCGCACGCGATCTTCGACATCATCGAGTCAGACGCGCACGGCGCTGGCGATGACACCGTGGAACGGCTCGTCGCGGTTCTGGACGGCTACGCCGCCAACCTATGACTTCCGCTGGTCGCCGGCGCCCGACCATCGGCTGATGGTCGGGCGGTGGCCCGACAGCGGCTATGAGCGTGCGCTGGTTCCATCGCGATTCCTTGCCGAGGGTGGTCAGATCGCCCCGGTCCGCCGGGTCGGCATCCCGCCGTTCTCGGCAGCCGCGCTGTTCACCGCCGCACTGGGCTGGGCCTGGCACCAGGACGCGATCGAGACCGTCCCCGCCCGCCGCTGCGGCCGTCCCCAGACCGGCCCCGGCCGGTCCCGGCGAGGACACGATCAGCCCGATCGAGGACGCCAAGCTCCGGGCCGTCACCCCGCCATCGCAGCAGCCGAGCCGCCCATCTCACCCGTCCGTCCGTCAAGCTGCGCCGGTACTCGACGCACCCCTACCCGCGCCCCGTCGCCACCCGGACCGGGTCTCTACCCCAGGTTGGCGGTGACAGGTTCACCACCGTCTGCCACGCTGCCTCCAGGTCTCGGGATGTATCCGATCCGCCCCGATACCAGGAGGTCCGATGAGACTCCGTACCCTGCTCGCCGCTGTCGCTCTGGCAGCGGCGAGCGTCATCGCCGGTCCGGCCGCCAACGCCACCCCGATCGACTCCGGCCACTTCACCGACAGCTTCACCGAAACCTTCGACTGCGACGGCACCCCGACCCAGCACGACAGCACCGCCAACGTCAACTTCACCTTCAACCAGCGCGGCGGCAAGAACGTGTTCCCCTACTACCGCGAGTCGGTCCACGGCACCGACGTGTTCACCAACCTCGACACAGGCGGCACCTACACCAACCACTTCACCGCCAACAGCCGCGACCACAAGATCGTCGACAACGGCGACGGCACCATCACCATCTACGGGCAGGGCTCCGGCACCTCCGTGTGGCGCGACCAGTTCAACAAGGTGGTGCTGAAGGACACCGGCCAGATCCGGTACGCCTTCGATGTCGACTACAACGGCACGCCGGGCAACCCCGACGACGACATCGAGGTCCCCGACTCCTTCCGGATCATCCGGGAGTCCACCGGCACCAACATCATCGACCGGGACTTCTGCGAAGACTTCGTCCTGTTCACCAGCTGACATGAGGACCCTCATCGCGGCAGCAGCGGCCTCGGCCGCTGCTGTCGGGCTCAGCATCCCGTCCCCCGCCCAGGCCGAGGTGATCACCTTCACCTTCCACGACCGGTTCACCGAGACGTTCTCCGACGACACCGTGGTCTGCCAGACCGAGCTGTACACGGTGACCGCCGACAACCAGGTCACCACCCACCTGACCCTCAACACCGACACCGGCATGCTGCGGTTCACCGAGAACATCACCGGCCACGCCACCGAGGCGCCGCTGGACGGGACCGGAGTCTCCTACACCGCCAACTTCAAGCAGTTCGACCTGGAGACGATCCGCAGCGTCCGGGGCGGCGACGTGCTGGCCGAGGTGGACACCGACCTGGGTCACCTGGTCGCGCACGGCGACGACGGCTCGACCGTGCTGCAGCTCTTCCACGCCCACTTCACGATCAACGCCAACGGCGAGGTCACCACCGAGTTCTTCCTTAACCCGACCGATTGCTGAGCCAGGAGTGACCTGACCGGGCATCGGCATGACAGGGCACACAGCGGCATGTGAGGTCGCGCTACCGCTACAGGGACGGGACAGGCGGCAGTTTCGACCTGCGAAGTGTCGAACGAGACAGACGGGTGTCAGATATCGCAGGTGAACCGGGCGTGCACGTCGTCGACGCGCAGGACGCCGTTGGCAAAGGTGAAGTGCTCCACGACCCGGAACGAAATGACGCCGATCAGCACGCCGTTCTGATCGCGAACCGGCGTTGAGTCCCGATGAACGTTTGTCAGGACCTGGTTCCCGTTGGCGCCCGTGTTGATCGCGAAGTGTTCCTTGGTTGTGAAGACGCCCGTCCAGCCGTTGGAGAACTCGACCGTCAAATCGTCTGTCAGGTTGCCTACGACGTTGGTACTGCCATCCGGGTGCTCAACCACCTGCCCAAAGACTCGTTCTGGGCCGACGAAGTGTTCCGTGCCGTCGATGTTGCAATCAGCGGGCTGCACGACGTCGAGTTGGGTTGTGTTGTCGAAGTGCGAAATCACCACCGGGGCAGCATGAGCAGGTGCCACCGGTGCGAGCAGCATCACGGTCGCCCCGAGAAGCGCCGACGTTGTTCGGATTCGCATTGCCCCGTTCTACACCCATCAGGCGGTAGCCGTCCGCCCCCAAAGTGTGGCGGCCTGCCAGGTGGAGGAGCCAACCGCTCTCGGCATGGTCGGGCGGTAGCGGCTAGCGCCGGCGCGGTGCGGCTTGCGCCCACCAGTCGATCGGGTCGCGGTCGACGATGAGCGGGGCGGTGGACGCGGCGTCGGCGAGGTTGCAGAACTTCCACAGCTCTTTCGCCGCTCGGCTGTAGCGGTAGATGACGTGGTCGGTCTCAAACGCGTCGCCTTCTCCTGCGCGCCAAGCACGAACAGCGTCTTCCACATGTGCGAGTAGTTCACCCAGCTTGGCCTCGTGGTACTGGGTCACCTGGTCGCGTGCTGACCGTGACGCGGGTGGAGTCGACATGGGAGCGAGGCTACTAACCGGCCGCCTGACTTGATTGCCTGACCGGCTGCGGGCTGTTCAGGTTCCAGACGCCATGTAGGCGGCGAGGATGTAGTTGGGGTGCCTGTCGAGATTGTGACGGGCTCGGTCGTAGCGCATGGTCGTGCGGGGGTCGGCGTGACGCGCTGCGATCTGGACGTCTCTGAGGTCGACTCCGGCGTCGAGCATGGTGGTGACGAAGGTGTGCCTGAGCATGTGCGGGTGCATCCGAGCGGTCGAGACCCGCGCCTGCTTGGCGAGGGCGCGCAGGCGGCGGGTGGCGCCGTGGCGGTCCATGCGGTGGCCGGTTCGGCTGCGCAAGATCGGTCCGCTGAGACGTTCGCCGGCGGCTCGGTCGATGGCTCTGGCGACCGCTGGAGGGAGTGGGACCAGGAGGACCTTGTCGCCCTTGCCGTGGACGCGTAGGACGCGGTGGCCGTGGGACTCGCCGAGGGCTTCGATGTCGGCGCCGGTGGCCTCGAAGATCCTCAGGCCGAGGAGTCCGAGCATCGCGACGAGGGCGAAGTCGTTGAGGTTCGCGGAGTCGCGGCCGGCGGCCAGCATCGCCTCGAACTGGAGATGGTTCAGCCCGAGGGTGGGTGACTCTGGTGGGACGTGAGGTCGGCGGACATACTCGGCAGGTGAGTGCTCCAGGACCCCGTCGATGACGCAGATCCGGTAGAAGCCGGCGAGGATCGAGAGTCGTCGGGAGACGGTGGAGGGCTTGTACCGGCGGACCTCCTGCAGCCAGCGCAGGTAGAGCTCGATGTGTGCCCGCTTGGCCTCGAGCGGATCCAGGTCGTGGCTGGCGGCCCAGCCGAAGAAGCTGCGGAGGTCGGTCTCGGCGTGGATGCGGGTCAGGCCCTTGTACCGAGCCAGGTAGGCGGCCACCGCGAGACGCAGAACCATGCCGTCGTCGACAGGGACGGTACGGACGAGCTGTGTGGATTCCATTCGGCCACTTGAGTCCGAAGCCGACCCTGCGTCAACGAGCACGCTCGCTGCCGGCGAGCTCCCCCGCCCGACCATGCCGA
>Ga0136846_1215188_pt1 | contig 16797 bp, 19 predicted proteins | sample HopSoiMetagenom2_FD_96841 | JGI IMG/M metagenome (GOLD analysis project Ga0136846, IMG submission 96841) | Grasslands soil microbial communities from Hopland, California, USA - 2 Assembly 2016 (version 4) | ecosystem: Environmental > Terrestrial > Soil > Grasslands | place: USA: Hopland...
CACGCCGACACCGCGGTCCGTATCCTGCGCGAGCTCGGCGCCCGCTGGGAGCTCGCGAGCGTGCTCGGCGACCGGGGCACGGCCCACCGCGTCGCGGGCCGGCTCGACGCCGCCGAGCTCGACCTGCGCGAGGCCTTCGTGCTGTGTCGGGACCTCAACGAGCGCGCGCTGGTGACCTGGACCGCCTCGGAGCTCGCCCGGACCCTCGCGATGCAAGGTGACGTCGCGGGCGCTCGGTCCGTGCTGGCGGACCCGATCGCGCGGACGGCCGAGACCGAGCAAGGCGCAGCGACCGCGCTCCTGTACGCCGAGGCGGTGACCGACCTCGCCGAGGGCGATCGCCCCGGCGCCCGGACGCGTTCCCTCGCATTGCTTGCCGCGGAGACCGGCGAGCGGCAGCAGCCCAACCGCCGGGCCGCGGCCGTCTGGTGGACGGGGACCCTGTTCGGCCCGGAGGCCGCAGGCGGCGAACGGGCGATCGAAGAGGCGCGCGAAACGTTGGAGCGCAACGAGTGGCGTCAGGCGCTCGCCGAGCCCGACCTGGCGGCCGGGCTCATGGTGGTTGCAACGCCTTGAAGGGCAAGAGAGGCTGATTCCCCCCTCATCTGGCGTCGGTGACCGCCGATGCCTGTACGGTGAGGCGCTACCGATGACCGGATCGGACCGAACCTTCCCCGTCGGCCCGCGGCTGCTGGCCTTTGGTGCTGCGATCGTGGCACTGCTCGTCTTGGTGCCCATGGCCGGCGCCTCGACGCCCGCTCCCACGAAGAGCCAGGTCCAAAGCGCGCATCAGGCCTACCTCGCCGCCGAGTCCAAGATCCAGGAGTACCGCTCCGAGATCGAGTCGACGCAGATCCAGCTCAACGCCGCCGTGGAGAAGCTCGACCGGCTCCAGGCACAGCTCGAGGAGATCCAGGCGCAGATCGCGCAGACGAAGGCGCGGATCGCCGATGCCCAGGCGCGCTACGAGCGCATCCGTTCCCAGCTCGAGGACCGGGCCGCCCAGGCGTTCATCGCCGGGCCTGCGTCGGATCTCGAGATCTTCCTCGGGGCGACGTCGATGGACGATCTGTCCGACCGCATGGAATTCGTCGACGCGGTCACGCAGTCCGACGCCGCGCTCGCGCAACAGGCGTCCAACCTGAAGGTCGTGCTCGAGATCGAGGAGAAGAGCCTCGAGGAGCTGGAGGCCAAGCAGCAGGACCAGGTCGACCAGCAGACCGCGCTCCGCAACGAGATCTTGAACAAGCTGTCGTACATCAGCTCGCTCCGGGACTCAGCCGTCGCCCTTGCCGAGCGCACCCTCCAGCAGTACAAGACCCTCGATAAGCAGCGGCAGAACTACCTCGAGCAGCAGGCCCAGTCGACCGTGTCGGCGCCGTCGCCCGACGTGCAGCTGCCGCCCGGGTTCGTCAACCCGTTGAAGGTGTGCCCGGTCGACCCGCCGCGCGCGTTCGGTGACGGCTTCGGCGCGCCGCGCTACACAGGCAGCTTCCACCTGCACGCCGGCGACGACATCTTGTCGGACTACGGCACGACGATCCGCGCGCCCTTCGACGGGGTCGCCAAGCCCACCTACAACACCCTCGGCGGCAACGGGGAATACGTCTACGCACCGGACGGCTCGTACGTGTACAACGCGCACCTGCAGAGCTACGCGGCGAAGTCGAACGGCCCGGTCAAGGCCGGCGACGTGATCGGCTACGTCGGCGACACCGGTGACGCCAAGGGAACGCCGCACGACCACTTCGAGTGGCACCCGATCTCGGTGCCGGCGAACTGGCCGGCGAGCTTCTACGGGTACGTGACGATCCCGGGCACCTCGGCGGTCAACCCCTACCCGGTCCTGAACGACGTCTGCAATTGATCACGGTGCCCCGGGCGTGACGGTCGTCTGCCACGTGATCTGGTACGCCTGACCGTCCTTCGTCGTCGCGATCCCGTCGATCGTCCACGTGCCGGGCTGCAGCGTGGGGCTCGCCGCGAAGTGTCCGACGGAGAAGCGCGTGACGGCCAGATGGATCGGTGGGCCTGTCGCGGGGCTGGCCGCCAGTTCCATGCCGGCCAGCGGCAGCTCGGTGCCGTTGGACGCGAACGCGGTGAGGTGGATCTGCGTCGGGGCGCCGGGCGCCGAGGTGCCCTGGATGCGGACGCCGTCTGTGAACGAGGCGTTGGCCACGGTCTCGTTGTCGGGCGCGAGGCCGGTCGTGATCGTCCCCGCGGAGCGGGTGATCAGCGTGAGCGGCACGTCGGTCACGCTCGCCCCCGACCTGATCTGCGCGGCCATCGCGAAGGTCCCCGGCGTCGAGGGGTCGAGCGACTGCGCGACCCAGCCGCCGCCGTCGGGCTTGAACGTCACGGACGAGCCGGGGAGATCCGGCTGCGTGACGGAGTGCAGCTGCAGCGTCAACGAATCAGCCTGCACGGCGCTATCGCTGCCGAACGCCGTGATCGTCGCCCGATAGAGGTTCGGACCCGGCTGCGCCGGCGTGACGGTGAGCGAGACGCTCGTCGTGGTCGCGATGTCGCTGCCGCTGATCGCGACCACGTCGCTCGAGCCGGCGGCGGAGCTGGAGGAGCCCGGGCCGTTCGTCGGCGGGGCGTAGCTCGTGAGCGTCGCGGTGAGCACCAGGATGCCGACCGCGGCGACCACCTCGGTGCCGGCGATCCGTAGCAGCGGCGAGGCGTCGGTCGCGAGCCGCCCGACCGACCGATAGCGGTTGAGCGCGCCGAGCCCGATCACGACCAGCACGACGGCGACCTTGATCGCGAGCGTGCGGCCGTACGAGGAGTCCCATATGTGAACGAGCCGGCCGATGCCGCCGAGCTCCGACACCGCGCGGAACAACCCGGTCGCGACCACGACCCCGATCGCGCCGAGCGCAACGGTCGAGTACCGCCGTGCGAGGGCGACCGGCGGATCGGCGCGGCGTTCGCGGATCAGCACGATCAGCAGCACGAGCCCGCCCGCCCAGCAGGCGCCGGCGAGCATGTGCACCCATTGCTCGGCCTGGCTGAGGATCGGCGTCGAGGTCGCCGTCGCGTGCCCGCCGTGGGCGCGCACCGCCATGGCGACGGCCGCCGCGAGACCGGCCGCCCACGGCAGCCACGCCTCGGCACGACGCCACGAGATCAGCGCGAACACCGCGGAGACGGCGCAGACGACGACCAGCGCGATCGGCGTCCGGGCCACGTGCGAGCCGAGGAACGTGCCGAGCGAGGCATGGGTCGCCTGCTGCTGGGAGAGCAGCAAGCCGATCGACCCCACGACGGCGACCGGGCCGGCCCAGGCTCCGATCCGGGGGCGCGCCTTCGGCGCGCCCCCGAAGACGCCCTCGCCGATCACGGCGACGGCGACCACCAGCATCAGACCTGCGTACAACAGCGCCTTCGAGACGACCCCGAGGACCGTCGGCCCCGATGCGCTCGCGGTGGAGGCACCCGTCGTGCCTGGAGGCGGGACGGCCTTCACGCCGACGCCGAACGAGAACGAGTCCGTGGTCGTGTGCCCGTCGTCGACCGACACGGCGCTCCAGCTGACGGTGTACACGCCGTCGGGCATGTCGCCGTTGATCGGGACGACGAGCGTGGTGTGCCCTTGCAAGGTGGGGGTTCCCGTCGCGACGGTCGACCCGGAGCTGTTCAGCAGTTCGATCTGCGACAGCTGCGGGTCGGGTTCCTCCGAGTAGGTCAGCGTCAACTCTGTCGGCGGGTTCTGTAGCGTCGACCCTCCTGCAGGGTTCGACGACAACAGGAGTGCGTGCGCCTGCGCGACGCCGGTCATGCCGACGAACGCGAGCGCCGCGATCGTGGCGACCACGAGGACCCGCCCGGTGCGCCTCATCCGCTCGTCCGATCGAACGTGACCTGTGTCGTCACCGGCGGGTCGAACGGGAGATGGTCGGCCGCGACGAAGTCCGCCGTCAACGTGTGCTGCCCGGGGGCGACGGTGCGCAGGTCGATCACCTGCAGCGTGTCGCCGCTCATCGAGATGAGCGTGCCGTCCAAGCTCAGGTGGATGTGCCCCTGGTCGGGCGTGATGGTGGTCGAGGTCAGGGGCGTGAGCGTGGCGTTCTCCAGATCCATGCGCACGGTCATGTCATCACCGGATACCTTCGCGCCCGGCTTGGGGTCGACGAACGTGAGCCTCGCCGGCGATGACGGACGCGCTGCGCCGGGGACCGCCGTCGGGATCGCGGTGCCGACGATCATCCGCGGCACGAACGTCGCCGTGATCATCAGTGTCGCCGCGACCCCGATCGCGGCCCACCCGCCCCACTGCGGCAGACGAGGGAACCCTGTGCCCCGCAGACGGGACCAGCCGATCCACCCCACCCAGATGCCCGCGAAGAGCATCACGAGGCTCATCGTCTCGTCCGCGCCGGACGCGTGGGCCACGAGCGGGTTCATACAGTGGCCGGCCTCCCACCGCGCCGCCATCCGACGATCGCCAGCACGATGGCCATCAGTGCGACGATCACGGCGACGATCGCCACCGTCCGCGCCGTGTCGGCGGTGCTCTGCGCCGATGAGATCGACGTGTCGGTTCGCGCCGACGCGGCATCGAGCTTGGTGCTGAGCTCGGCGTTCGACGGCGCGTCGACCGGCGGGAACATCGCCGGCGCGGGATCTTGCACCTCACTGAACGTGGCGGGACCCGACGTCATCGAGTACTTGATCTGCTCGCCGGCGACGGTCCCGGCCACGGTGAACGTGTACTTCCCCGGCTCGGTCGGGATGAACGAGGCGATGTAGTCGCCCGGCGTGCCCCATTCGCCGACCTCGAAGTTGGGCTCGAGCGTCAAGGCTGTGCTCTGCCCGGCGAACGAGACGCCGACCTTGAGGTCACCTTGCCCGACGTCGGTGACCGGCTTCCCGGCCTTCGAGATCTCGAGTTCGACGGCGTTGGGCTGGCCGACGTAGGCGGGCTCCGTCAGGAACCCGGTCGCGATGGCGATATCGCGGTGGTCATATTCCCCGTGGGCAAGCGCGGGCCCTGCGAGCAGCAGGACGAACGCGCCCGCGAGCGCGGAGATCGCGAGGATACGTGGCATCGGATGTCGCTCCTTCCGTTCGTTCGTGGTCGGGTCGCGCCACAGCAGGCGCGACCGTGCCTCAAGCGAGGACCAGGAACGACGGAGGAGCGCGGCCGGGCGGACGGCCGGTGCGCGGCCGCCGGCGCAGGACCGACGAGCCGTCGACGAACGCGACGACGGCTCCTCGCCACGCGGGCGTCCGGTCGAGCAGGCCCGCGATGGCCGCCGCGACATGCAGCAGCAACCGCGCGAAGAGGGCGACGAGGACCGCGATCACCGCTTGGACCGGCAGGCCGATCAGCAGCACGGCGGGGAGGTGGTGGGCGCCACCACCGGACGCGATCCGCTCGAGCACCTCCATCGCCACGAAGGCGGCCATCTGGAAGCCGACGAGCCGGGTCCCGATGTGGCCGGGCGTCGTCTGGTTCGTCCGAAGGATCGCGCCGAGGAACAGCGCGGCGAGCGCGGCGACGGATGCGACGAGGCCGACAACGTTGGCTCCGCTCAGGTACCCATGGCCCGACGCGGCGAGTTCCAGCGCACGGGCGTGTGCGTCGGGCAGCAGCAGGCGGTAGGCAACCGTGTGCCCGAGCAGCACCCCGCCCAAGGCGAGGCCGAAGACCAGGGAGGGCCGAGAGGACCCGCGGGTCGTCATCTCGTCTATCGTACGCACCTTCCGACGCGGGGGTTCGGGTGAACGCGCAGGATGTACGGCATATCGGCGTGGTCGGATGCGGCTTGATGGGCTCCGGGATCGTGGAGGTATGTGCGCGGGCAGGACTTCGGGTCACCTACGCGGAGGGCGACGCCGAGCTCATCGCTGCCGGCCGCGCGCGCATCGTGCGGTCCGTCGATGCGGCCGTCTCGAGGGGCAAGCTCGACGCCGCCGCGCGTGACGCCGCGCTGGACCGCATCGACGCCGTGCAAGACGTGGCCCAGCTCGCCGCCGTCGACCTCGTGATCGAGGCGGCCACGGAGGATCCCGAGGCCAAGCGCGCGATCTTCGAGCGGCTGGGTTCGAACGTTCGCGACGAGATCGTGCTGGCGTCGAATACGTCGTCGATCCCGATCGCCTCGCTCGGCGAGGCATCCGGGCGGCCCGATCGCGTGGTCGGTATGCATTTCTTCAACCCCGTGCCGGTGATGGGGCTGATCGAGCTCACGCCGTCGGCCGCGACGAGCGACGAGACCTATGCGCTCGCCGAGGCGTTCGGCAGCCAGGTGCTCGGCAAGACCTGCGTGCGATCGTCGGACGAGGCCGGCTTCATCGTGAACCGGCTGCTGATCCCGTACCTGTTCGACGCGATCCGCCTGTACGAGCGCGGGTTCGCGACCGAGGAAGACATCGACACGGCGATCCAGCTCGGGCTCGCGCACCCGATGGGGCCGTTGCGCCTGTCCGATCTCATCGGGCTCGACACCGTCGTGTCGATCGGCGACGTGCTTCACCGCGCATTCGGCGAGCCGCGGTACGAGGCTCCGGCGATGCTCCGGTCGCTCGTTGCGGACGGGAAGCTCGGCCGCAAGACCGGTGAGGGGTTCTACACCTACTGAGGGCGAACGCGGCCGGTCAGACGGTCGGCGAGCCCCAACGCGTAGCCGCACATCTTCGCGACGTCGGTGAAGGCCAGCACGGCCGGGACGGCGAGTGTGGCGATGGCGCGATCGCGTGGCGCCGTGAGCCGCGACCGCGCCCGAGCGACCGGCGTGCGCGCGTAGGCGATCGCGCCGCCCACGGCGACGAGCTTCGGCCACGTCCGGCGCGACGCGAGCGCGACCGCCAGCGCGCCGTAGACCGCGAACCGAAGCGTGTGCCGCTCCGGGTACATCCCCGCCTGGCCGTCGCCGCGCGCGTATCGCACGTACTGCATCCAGATCGCGCCGAGCGACCCGCGCGGGTGCCATCGCGCGACCGCGTCCGGCGCCATCCGCATCGCGAACCCGCGCTCGCGCCAGCGGTGGTTGACCCACATGTCCTCGCCGATCGCGAGCCACTCGGGGTAGCCGCCGATCGCATCGATGGCCTCCCGTCGGAACGCGACGCTCCGCGCGCTCGGCATGAACGCCGCTTCGTCGGCCTCAGCGGCGGCGAGCGGGAAGCCGAGCGAGGCGACGCACGCGTCGAGCAGTGACTCGATCACGGGCTCGGTCCACCCCATCGCGACATCGGCGCCGCCCTCGAGCGGCGCGATCAACGCGCCCAGCCAGCCGGGTCCGTACGCGCAGTCGGCGTCGGCGACCGCGATCACGTCGTGCGCCGAGGCGGCGATCGCGCGGTTCCGCCCGCGAGCGATGTTCGCGCCAGGGTCCTCGATCAGCGTGATCGCGTCCTTCGCGTCGCGCAATCGTGCGAGGGTTCCGTCGGTCGAGCCACCGTCGACGACGACCACCTCGTCGGGCCGGCGCTCCTGCGCCGCGATCGAGGCCAGGAACGCGTCGATGTGCTCCTCGGCGTTCAACACGGTCGAGATCAGCGACACCTTCATCTGCGAACTCGCTCCAGTGCGTCGCGGTAGGCCTCGAGGGTAGCGCGGGCGGTCGCCGCCCAGGAGAACGACGCCGCACGCGCGGGACCCTTCGAGATGAGTTCGGCACGCAGGGGCTCGTCGGTAAGGATCCGCACGAGGCCGGCGGCGATCGCGTCGTCGTCCTCGGGGTCGACGAGCAACGCGGCATCGTCGGCCACCTCGGGGATCGACGACGTGCTCGACGTGAGCGTCGGCCGCCCGTGCGCGAGCGCCTCCAGCACCGGCAGCCCGAACCCCTCGTAGAGCGATGGATACGCGACGGCGTCCGCGCCGCGATACAACGCCTCGAGCTCTTGGCGACCCACGCGCCCGGGCAAGTGGACGCGACCGCCACCGTCGGCCGCGAGCGCGTTCGCCAGCGTGTCCTGCTGCCATCCCGTCGGGCCGGCGAGGATCAGCTGGTGGGGCAGCGACGCGTCGCCGACGGCCGCGCGGAACGCCCGCACCAGCCGCGGCATATTCTTACGAGGCTCAAGGGTTCCGACGAACAAGACGTACGGTCCGTCGTACGGCGGGGTTGACGCCGTTCCGGCCTCGGCCGGAGGATCGGCGGCCAGCGGCGTGATGTGGATCCGCTCGCGCTCCACGCCGTGGGCGGCGACGGCCGCGGCCGCGTGGCGGGACGGTGCAAGCACCGCATGCGCTTCGCGCACCGCGATCTCGAGCCCACGTTGATAGAGGCGTCGCCACCGCGGCGGGTACAGCTCCGGGTAGCGTTCGAACGCGAGGTCGTGGATCGTCACGACGAGCGCCTGCCTCGGCCGGGCCGGCGGGATCGCAGCCGGGTTCGTCGCATGGATCGCATCGAGCGTCCCGAACCGCTGCGGAAGGTTGGGCCGGCGGCTCCACGCCCACATCGGGTACAGCGCCCGGATCGGCATGCCGACCGACCGCGTCGCCGCCGGCACGCCTTCGGGCGACGGGCGGCCCGCCCACGACGCCGAGAAGGGGACGAGCTCGTCGTCGGGGGCAACCGCCGGAAGCTCGGACACGAGGTGCGACACGTACGTCCCGATCCCGCCGGGCGCCGAGAACCACAACTGGTCGACGTGGAACGCGATCCTCATCGGCCCCATGCCTCTACGCACGCGCATCCCGACGCACCGACCGTCGCCGCGTGCGGCGTTCGCGCAGGGAGATCCAGGCGGTCGCCGGCCTCGAGCGCGACGTCGCCGTCGTCGGTGTGGAAGATGATCGCGCCCTCGAGGCAGAACACAACCTTCGCGCGGGGGTGCTCATGGCGCCCGTAGGTGTCGCCGGGGCCGTTCGCCCACGATCGTGGCTCGGAGCAGCCTTCGCGCGCGAAGATGGCGAGCGCGTCGGTGCGGTCGACGGCCCCCTTCGTCCTCGAGGCCGGCACCGCGTTATCCGTCGTCGGCGCTGCCGTCGAGCTCGAACCCCGATCCGAGCGCCTTCGACGCGAGCGCGGCGGCGCGGTCCAGATCGGCTTGCAGGACCACGACGACGTACCAGCGATCTTCGACGGGCGTATGGTGCGGCGTTCCCGGACCGATATCGGTGATGTCCTCGACCTCGGTGAGCAGGCCGTGCGCTTCTTCGGCGAGCGCGTCGCCGAGGGACTCGCTCGCCGGCGGCTCGGGAGCGGGCACGTCGTCGGGCAGCACGATCGCCTTGATGCCGGCGCGCCCGAGCGCGGCCGTCAGGTCCCAGCTCTGCGCCCACGACAGTCGGCACAGCACGCGTGGGTCCTTGCCGAAGGCGTCGCCGGGCCACAGGCTGTCGTCCGGCAGTTTCTCGCCGGGGAACCGCTCGGGGAACGCCGGCGACAGCACCGCGACGGCGGCGCGCAGATCCTCCTCGCTGACGAGGACGTCGTAGAGACCGGCGACGTGAAGTCCAAGACCGGCGATCCGTGGCGACACGGTCTCGACGTGGCACGCGATCCCTGCATCGTCCAGAAGCTGCACGATCTCGGCGACCTCGTCGGTCGATACGCCGTCCAGCGTCGTGGGCCACCGCTGATCGAGCCGCGGGTCCTCGCGGGGAAGCGTCGCGGGATCGATCGGCGTGACGGATGATGGCGTCACCGGACGTCGCTCCGACCGTGCATCGGCGGGACGCCCTTGCGCGCGAACTCCACCCACTGCCCGTGCCAGGGCTCGCGCGCGAACCGCCGGACCTGCAGCGCGCCGTAGCCCGTCGCTTCGATCCGGCCCTGAAGCACCCACGGCGCGGGTTTCGGGTTCTCGGCGACGAAGTAGCGCTCGAGCGCCATCAACACCGCGCGCTCCTCTTCGAGGGTCAGGCCCTCGGGCACGTCGATCTTTCGTCCGTCGTCGGTCTCGAACACGCTGGCTCCTCGCTGCTCCGTGCAGCTACAGGGGGATGTTGCCGTGCTTGCGGGCGGGGACCGCCTCGCGCTTGGTCGAGAGCATCCGCAACGCCTTGATCAGCCGAGGCCGGGTCTCCGCCGGCTCGATCACGTCGTCGATGAACCCGCGCTCGGCCGCCGCGTACGGCGTCGAGAACTTGTCGCGGTACTCGGTGATCAGCTCGGCCCGCCGCGCGGCCGAGTCGTCGGCCTGCTCGATCTCCTTGCGGAACACGACGTTGACCGCGCCCTCGGCGCCCATCACCGCGATCTCGGCGGTCGGCCACGCGAACGACGCGTCGGCGCGCAGATGCTTCGAGTTCATGACCAGGTACGCGCCCCCGTACGCCTTGCGCGTGATGACCGTCATCCGCGGCACGGTCGACTCCGCGAAGGCGTACAGCAGCTTCGCCCCGTGCCGGATGATCCCGTTGTACTCCTGGGTCGTGCCCGGCAGGAACCCCGGCACGTCGACGAACGTGAGGATCGGGATGTTGAAGGCGTCGCAGAACCGGACGAACCGGCTCGCCTTCTCGCTGGCGTCGATGTCCAGCGTGCCGGCGAGGACCTTCGGCTGGTTGGCGATGACGCCGACGCTCCGCCCGTCGAGCCGCGCGAACCCGGTCACGATGTTCGCCGCCCACAGCGGGAACACCTCCAGGAACTCGCCCTCGTCCACGACGTAGCGGATCACCTCGTGCATGTCGTAGGCCTCGGCCGCGCGGTCGGGCACGAGGTGCGTCAACGCGTCGGTGAGCCGCTCCGGGTCGTCGGTCGTGGCGTACGCCGGCGGATCCTCGAGGTTGTTCGACGGCAGGAACGACAGCAGGTATCGGACGCGCATCAGCACGTCCTCGTCGTCTTCGCCGATGAACGAGGCGACGCCTGATTGCGTCGCGTGGGTCATCGCGCCGCCGAGCGCCTCCATCGTCACGTCCTCGCCGGTGACCGTCTTGATCACGTCCGGTCCCGTGATGAACATGTGCGACGTCTCCTTCACCATGAAGGTGAAGTCCGTGATGGCGGGCGAGTACACGGCGCCGCCGGCGCACGGTCCCATGATCACGCTGATCTGCGGGATGACCCCGCTCGCGCGCACGTTCCGCTCGAAGATGTAGCCGTACCCCGCGAGCGACGCCGCGCCCTCCTGGATCCGCGCGCCGCCGGAGTCGTTGATCTGGATGAACGGCGCGCCGGTCTGCAACGCCAGGTCCATGACCTTGCATACCTTCTGGGCGACGACCTCGCCCATCGACCCGCCGAACACGGTGAAGTCCTGCGACGCGACGAACACCTTGCGCCCGTCGATCGTGCCGTAGCCGGTGACGATGCCGTCGCCCGGGGGCTTGCGCTTGTCCATCCCGAAGTCGTGCGAGCGGTGCACCGTGAAGGGGTCGGTCTCCACGAACGAGCCGGCGTCCATCAGGATGTCGAGTCGCTCGCGCGCGGTGAGCTTCCCCTTGTCGTGCTGCTTGTTCGCGGCCTCGGGGCCGGCGGGCATCAGTGCGGCGGCTCGCCGTTCCCGGAGCTCCTCGATCCGGTCCTCGACGGTCCGTTCCTCCGCGGGAGGTTTCTCGGTCTTGGCCATGGTCGGAGTCTAGGGGAGCGCTCCCGCAGGGGCGTTCAGCAGCCCTGGACGCGCCAGCCGGCGTTCTTCCACCCGCCGGCGGCGTGCACCATCTCGATCGTGACGATGGCGTTGGAGCGCCCGTTCTTCGCGTTCTTGGAGAGTTGCCACGACGCCCGCGTCCACGCCTTGTAGCGCTTGGGCCACATCTTGGACGCTTGCTGGAACAGCCCGACGTACATGCCCGTCGTGGACTCGGCGCTCGGATCGAGCCCGCTCTCCCGCTTGGCGATACAGATCGCGCGCGACGCGCCGCCGCCGATGGGTCCGAAGCGCTCGACCGAGCATCTGATCCGCCGGCGCATGAGATGCGCAACCGTCTCTCCGGAAGCAGGGGAGAGGTCGCAGGGCCCGACGCCGGGCTTGGCATGTGTCGGCGCCATCGTCACGATTCCGAGGATCAGGGGGAGGGTGACGACGGTCGCGAGGAACCGCTTCGGCACCCGCCGACCCTAGCAGGCGTCAGTCGACGTCGACCCGGCCGCCGGCCCGCCAATACTCGCCGTGATCGCGGTCGAGGAACCCCTCGTCGACGAGATAACGGCGCAGCGACGCGTGGTCGGTGAAGAACGCCCCAACGATGGCGTTCACCTCTTTCTCGTCGTAGCGACGTCCGGGTTCGAACTCGAGCGCGACACGCTCCAGGACGATCCGGCGCTTCGATCGTTTCATCGGGATCTCCGTCAGTCGCCCGTTGCGGAAGAAGGTCTTGAGGACGTACTCCTCGTCGTCGGTGGCGGCGCCGAGCGCAAGGCCCGCCTCGCGCGGAGGACCGACGATCTCGGCGGCTTGCCGCAGCGTGTCGACGTCCAGACGGTAGGTCCGGCGGTCGTCGGCGACGGAGACGACGCCTGCGGAGGCCAGCTTGCCGAGCTGCGCCATCACGCGCCTCGTCTCGACGCCGAGGTCCTCGGCGAGCTCGTCGGCCGTGCGATCGGCGCGCGCCAGCACGCCCGCGATCGCCACCCGTTCCGGATCGGCGAGCGCGCGGACGATATCGTCCGGGTTCCCTCGAGATGTCGGCATCGCCTCCTAGCATGCTGGCATGCAGCTGACCGAACCACAGCAGCGCACCCTCGACCAGCTGATCGGCACCGAGCGGCCCGTGTTCCCGGCCGACCTGCCGCAGCGGCTGCGCGACCGGATCGAGCAGGCCGCCCGCGACCTCGAGCTCGGCGACCCGCTGTGGCTCGGCAAGGAGCGGTTGAACGACCTCGACCGGTGCGAGGGCACCTTCTGGTCCAAGCTCGCCGGCGAAGGTCCGGCGTTCGCCCACAGCCGCGCGACCGCACTCGGGGTCGTGCAGCACCGCGCGATCGAGGTCGTCGTCGGCGCGCGCGAGACGCTCGAGCCGCACGACGCCGCCTCGATCGCCGCCACACGGACCGCCGACCGTGAGGAGCGGTTCGCGGAGTATTGGCGCGATCTCGCGACCGCCGAGCAGGACGACCTGTTGATGGAGGTGGCACGTCGCACCGCGCTGTTCGAAGGGTCGTTCCCGCCGCTGCGCGATCTCCGACGCGAGCTCGCGCCGATGGTCGAGCTGCCCATGAAGGCCGAGTTGCTCGGCGGGTCGCTCGTCGTGTCCGGCAAGGTCGACCTCGTGGTCGGTCGCCCCGACCGGATGCAGCCGATGCGTGCGCAGCGGCTGCTCATCGACCTCAAGACCGGCGGCGCGTACCCGCAACACGCGGAAGACAACCGCGCGTATGCGCTGCTGCACACGCTGCGCTTCGGCGTGCCGCCCTACCGGGTCGCCTCGTTCTTCTTGGAGGGGGGCACCTGGCAGGTCGAGGACGTCCACGAGGAGCTGCTGTTCCACGCCGCGGACCGCGTGATCGCGGCGGCCCGGTCGGCGGCCGCGCTCCGCGGCGGGCGCGAGCCGGTGCTCACACCCGGACGGTGGTGCACGTGGTGCCCCAGGCTCGACGTGTGCCCGAGCGCCGACCCGGGACCGTTCGGCCCCGTCGTGGGCAACTGACGCCCCGTCTTCGCGCCGATTGCTAGGGTTCCCGCTCTCGTTCCGGATCGAGCGAAAAGGGTGAGAACCATGGGCAAGGACGTCTACGACATCGGGGAGCTGCCGCCGCTCGGCGAGGTGCCGCCGCAGATGCACGCCATGCTGGTGCGGCCGGACCGCTACGGCGAGCCGCGCGACGCGATCCGCGACGAGGTGATCGACGTCCCCGAGCTCGGGCCGCGCGACGTGCTGGTCGCCGTCATGGCCGCCGGCGTCAACTTCAACAACGTGTGGGCCGCGCGCGGGATCCCGGTCGACGTCACGAAGACGCAAGCTCGATGGAACGAGCCGACCGACTTCCACATCGTGGGCTCCGACGCGAGCGGGATCGTCTACGCCGTCGGCTCCGACGTCACCGGTGTACAGGTCGGCGATCCGGTCACCGTGCACCCGGGGCAATGGGACCTCGACGATCCGTGGGTGCGTGCCGGCAAGGATCCGGGGCTCGCGGGCAGCTTTCGGGTCTGGGGCTACGACACCTGCTGGGGATCGATGGCGCAGTTCACGAAGGTCCAGGACCACCAGTGCATGCCGAAGGCAGAACAGCTGACGTGGGAAGAGGCCGCCGCGCCGACGCTGACCGGCGGCACCGCGTACCGGATGCTGTTCGGCTGGCCGCCCAACGTCGTCGAGCCGGGAGACCCCGTGCTGGTGTGGGGCGGTTCCGGCGGCCTCGGGTCACTCGCGGTGCAGCTCGTCACCAACGCCGGCGGCCGGGCCGTCGCCGTGGTGTCCACCGACGAGAAGGGCGAGTACGCGAAGCAGCTCGGCGCCGTCGGCTACATCAACCGCAAGAACTTCGACCATTGGGGCGTGCCGCCCGCGTGGGACTCACCCGACTGGAAGGGCTGGCTCGACGGCGCCAAGGCGTTCGGCAAGGCCTTCTGGGAGGCGCTCGGCGAGAAGGCGAGCCCGCGGATCGTGTTCGACCACCCGGGGCAGGACACGATCCCGACGTCGAACTTCGTGTGCGACCGCGGGGGGATGATCGTCATCTGCGCCGGCACCACCGGGTACGACACGGTGATCGACGTGCGCTATCTGTGGTTCATGCAGAAGCGCTACCAAGGCTCCCATCTGATGAACGACGAGCAGGCCTTGGCGTTCAACGACCTCGTCCGCGAGGGCAAGGTGGTGACGACGCTCGGGCACACGTATGCGTACGGCGAGATCCCCGAGGCGCATCAGTTGATGGGCGACGGGCAACTCCCGGAGGGCAACGTGAGCTGTCTCGTGGGCGCCGCGGGCCCCGGCACCGGCGCGGCCTAGCGTCAGCCGAGCAGGTCGAGCACGCCCTCGGGATACAGGGGCGTGAAGCGCCCCGCGCGGAGATCGGCGACATCGACGACGCGAGCGATCTCGATGTCACCGTCCGCTTCGACGATGGCCGTGCCCTCAAGTGACTGCAGCGCGTCGGGCGTGAGCCACGCTTCGTAGACGAAGGCGATCTCATGGTACGGGCTGCCCTGGTGCATGAAGATCTCCTCGCGGACGCCCAGGAGGGCGAGGTCGTCGAGGTCGATGCCAAGCTCTTCCTGGAGCTCGCGCCGGGCCGCTTCCATGGACGTTTCCTGGAACTCGATCCCGCCTCCCGGCGGGCGATAGAAGACGCCTTCGATCGTGTCGTGCATCTCGGAGACGATCACGAGGTCATCGGCTCGCAGGAACACGAACGCGCACGGGCGCGTGACGTGGGGAGGCACTAGCGCTCCTGCACGAGCTCCACCAACACGCCGCCCAGCGCGGCGGGGTGCACGAACGCGATCAGCGTGTTCCGCGATCCGGGCCGCGGCGCCTCGTCGATGAGCCGCGCGCCTTCGGCGCGCAGATGGTCGAGCGCGCTCGCGACATCGTCGACGCGGTAGGCGATGTGGTGCATGCCGGGCCCGCGCGCGGCAAGCGACCGACCGACAGGCGTGTCCGGAGCCAGCGCGCCGAGCAGCTGGATGTAGGACGAGCCAACCGCGAACAGCACCTCCTCGACGCCTTGATCCTCGACGCGCTCGCGATGGGTCGGTACGACGCCGAGCAGCCGTTCGTAGCTCGCGACCGCATCGTCGAGATCGGACACTGCGATGCCGACGTGGTCGATGTCCGTCAGGGCGATCATCGCGCCGCTCCGGCGACCGGCTGCATCTTCGCGATCAGGTCCCGGGCCGTCGCGACGTGGTAGGCGGGCAGGTCGAGCGCGCGGGTCACCGCCGCCACGCCGTGCGCGCGAAGATCGGCGTCGGGCTTCGCGTCGACGCCGCGCGGCGCCTCCAACACGTAGAACGACACGAGCTCGAGGAACTGGGGGAGCGACGGGCTCATCGCGCCGCGCTCGTACTGGTAGATCGTCTGGCGCGACGCCGGACACCCCTTCGTCTCGGCGGCCGCGTCGACCGAGCGGTAGCCGGCCGCACGCCGCAGATCTCGGAGCAACGCGCCGATGACGGCGCGATCGCGCTGCGCGATCGGCGGCTTCTTCGTGCGGGCCATGAGCAGCGGAGCGTATCGCAGCATCCGCGCGCAACGGGCTCACGGCTTGCGGCGCAGGTCCTGTGCCGGATGCACCGCGGGCGCACGACGCTCGGTCCCCTGCGTTCGCACCCCGGCGACACCGCCGGAAGTCTGATGCGTCGCAAACGGCATCCGATGTAGCGTGGCACTCACGGACCACCCCGGCCGATGCCCCGATCGGCCCAAACGCGCGAGGAGCCACCGTGCGCAACGAGGAAACGACCACGCAGAGCGCGTTGTTGGTCGGATCGCAGCTGACCACCAAAGGCCGCGCCGATGTCTTCCGTCAGCGAGAGCGCACACGCCTCAAGAAGGTGCTCCGCGCGATCATCTTCGTCGGGCTGATCGACTACCTGTTGTACCGGTTGTGGTCCTCGGGCTTCTCGCTCGGGATGCCCCACTTCGGCTCCGACGCGATCTTCTTCATCCCGCCGCTCGTGATGTTGATCGCGATCATCGGGATGCCGCTGATGATGCTGATGAACGGGCGTTCGCCGCACATCACGGTCTACCCCGAGCAGGTCGAGGTCGGTCTCACCGACATCAAGGGCCTCGACAACCAGGTGGAAGAGGTCATGCGCTCGCTCGACGTCTTCCTCGGCTACGCGACCTTCCGCGAGGAGCTCGGGGGCACACCACGCCGCGGCATCTTGTTCGAAGGTCCTCCCGGAACCGGCAAGACGTTCCTCGCCAAGGCGATGGCCAAGCAGGCGGGCGTGCCGTTCCTGTTCATCCCGGCGCCGGCGTTCCAG
>Ga0136846_1219572_pt1 | contig 16797 bp, 16 predicted proteins | sample HopSoiMetagenom2_FD_96841 | JGI IMG/M metagenome (GOLD analysis project Ga0136846, IMG submission 96841) | Grasslands soil microbial communities from Hopland, California, USA - 2 Assembly 2016 (version 4) | ecosystem: Environmental > Terrestrial > Soil > Grasslands | place: USA: Hopland...
ACGTGACGGCGCGGGTGCACAGCGCGGATGCGGCGAGAGTAGCAGAGGAAGTTTCGAAGGTTCTGTTCGGAAAGGCAGACCCAACCACGCTATCGGAGGCGGTCCTAAACGCGTTGAGCGAGGAAGTACCGTTCGCGGAGGTGAAAGAAACACCGGGGCTGCTGGATGCATTGGTGATCCTCAAGCTGGCAGCATCCAAGGGCGCAGGACGAAGGCTCGTAGAGCAGGGCGGGGTCTATCTCAACGGACATCGAGCTGATGCAAGCACGACGCTCGGCGACGCGCAACCGCTGGCCGGAGGATACCATTTGCTGCGGAAGGGAGCTCGCGATTACGGGCTGATCCGCGCAGGAGGAGAGCCAAAATGAGTTCGGTAACAGCGCGTAAGGTATCGATGAGTCTATTGGCGGTAGTCGCATTGGCTTTGACTGCTTGCCGCGACAAGGAGCCGCGACTTTCGGTGTTTCAACCCGAAGACGCAGCTCACTTCACCGTGGGTGACACAATCCATTTCGCCAGTGAGCTGAACAGCGGGCTGGACCCCGGTGTGATTGATTCCAGCGCTTGGCACTGGGTGAGCAGTCTGGATGGCGACATCGGCCATGGGCCTCGAATCGATGTGACGTCACTTCGTGAGGGGAAGCACGAGGTAACAGCGAGCGTAAAGCACAGGCTCGGCACATCTACGGCGCACGTGACGGTTTTTGTCGATACTGTCCGATCCAACAGGTAGTTCGCGAGGACTGAAGATGATCTTCGGCGCCCATCTTCTGCTGTATAGCCAGAGTGCGGAAGCCGACCGGACGTTTCTCGGCGAAGTGTTGAAGCTCACATCGATCGACGCCGGTGGCGGATGGCCGATTTACGCATTACCGCCCGCAGAAATGCGCTAATACGTCCACGCCCGAGGCGAGACGAAATGCTTTTCATGGTGATCGAGAACTATCGCGATGGCGATCCCAAGCCCGTCTACCGCCGCTTCAAGGAGAAGGGCCGAATGGCGCCGTATGGCGCGCGCTATCTATCCAGCTGGGTGACGACGGATTTCGAGCGGTGCTACCAGATCATGGACTGCGATGACCGAATGCTGCTCGACGAATGGATGGCGAACTGGAATAACATCGTGGACTTCGAGGTGATTCCGATTCTTACTTCAGAGAAGGCAGTGGCGGCCATCGCGCCACATCTCTAGTGAAAAACTGCCAGGTACGACTACCGGCCAAGGGACTTAGCCGGTAGTCGTAAGTGGCCTTTGTTGACTGGAGAAGCCCTATTTCTCCACGCGCAGCAGCCCGTAATCCCGCGCTCCCTTTCTGATCAAGTGGTACCGTGCTGCCAGTGGCTTAGCAGTCGCGAGATTCGTGTCGGCGCTGGCTCTTTCACCGTTCAAATAAACTCCGCCCTGCTCGACGAGCCGTCTTCCCGCGCCCTTGGACGCGGTGAGTTTCAACAGCACGAGAGCATCGAGCAGCCCGGGCATCTCGCCGACTTCCGCGAACGGCACTTCCTGACTCAGAGCTTGGAGCACGGCCTCCGAAAGTGTGCCTGGATCCGCTTTTCCGAACAAGACTCTGGAGACTTCTTCCGCGACACGTGCCGCATCCGCACTGTGAACCCGCGCTGTCACGTCGCGTGCGAGCGCCTGTTGGGCCTCACGCTTCTCCGGCGCCGTCGAGATCGACTTGTCCAGCTCCTCGACCTCAGCACGCGACAACAGAGTGAACAGCCGCAGGTATTTCCCGGCGTCTCGGTCATCGACGTTGATCCAGTACTGGTAAAACTTGTACGGCGACGTGCGCGCGGGATCGAGCCAAACCGCGCCAGCTTCGGTCTTGCCGAACTTGGTCCCACTCGCGGTCGTCACCAGCGGCATCGTCAGCGCATGCGCCGCCTTCCCCTCGACGCGACGAATCAGCTCCATGCCCGCAGTAATGTTTCCCCATTGGTCGCTGCCGCCCATCTGCACCGTCACCCCGTCGCGCCGATACAGCTCGAGGAAGTCGTACGCCTGCAGCAGCATGTATGAGAACTCGGTGAAGGATATTCCGCCTTCGATTCTAGACTGCACCGAGTCCTTGGCCAGCATGTAATTCACAGTGAAGTGCTTGCCGACGTCGCGCATGAACTCCACCGCCTTGAGCGGACGGAGCCACGCCGCGTTGTCACGCATTTTCGCTGCGTTCGGACCATCAAAATCGAGGAAATGCGACAGCTGCTTTTCGATCGCTCGCGCGTTCGCCTCTATCTCTTCCTCCGACAGCAGCTGTCGTTCGGTGGTGCGGCCGCTCGGGTCGCCGATCATTCCAGTACCACCGCCCACCAGCGCCACAGGGCGATGTCCAGCGCGCTGCAGATGCGCGAGACCCATCACCGGCACCAGACTGCCGACATGCAGACTCGACGCCGTAGGGTCAAACCCCACGTACGCGCTCACCTGAGCCGTTGCCAGAGCATCGGCCAAACCGTCCGTCTGTTGGTAGATCATCCCGCGCCAGGACAGCTCGTCCAGCAATGAGTTCGTCACGTTCATGCGGGGAAATTAGGGACGCCCGACCGCGGTGTCACCTACGGTGTATCACAGTTATCTTTTGACGTTCGCATGCCCTCTGCCTCCGCTTCTTCCCCCGGCACAATCACGAACAGCAAACTCTCCTTTCGAAAGCGGCATCCAACGTTCGTCAGAGTGGTGCTGCTTACGGTCACTTTTCTGGTCGCGGCCGGCGTCGGCTCTATATACGCGAGCTGGGCACTCATCTGCCGCGGTAATCAATGCCCGTCGATCGAAATTCTCGCCGAGTACACTCCGCACCAGACGTCGAAGCTCTACGCAATCGATGGTCGCTTCATCGCCGAGCTGGGCCTCGAGCGCAGAACCCTCGTCAAGATCGACGAGATCCCCAAGATTGTTCAGGATGCGTTCATCGCCACAGAGGACAAGCGCTTCTACCAGCACGCCGGCATCGACTGGCATCGCGCCGCCAGTGTCGTGTTGCGCTCGCCCATCCACGGATACTCGCAGGGATTCTCCACCATCACGATGCAGCTCGCGCGCAACGTCTTCCCGGAGAAGATCTCCCGCGAGAAAAGTCCGGTTCGCAAGCTCAAGGAAGCCAAGGTCGCCCGTGCGATCGAGGCCAAGTACGACAAAAAGAAAATTCTCGAGCTCTACCTCAATCAGATCGACCTGGGACACGGCGCCTACGGCGTCGAGACTGCCGCGCAACGCTACTTCGGTAAATCGGTTCGCGATCTGAACCTCGCCGAGGCAGCGACACTCGCCGCGCTTCCCAAAGCGCCTGCGCGCTACAATCCAGTTCGATTCCCGGATCGCGCGATTCAGCGGCGCAATACCGTTCTCGGTTTGATGCATAGTGCGGGTTACATCAGCGAAGCTGACATGAGCCGTGCTCGCGCCTATCCGCTCCAGCTGGCGAACAAGACCGTTACCGGCGAGACGGCCCCGTACTTCGTCGAGTGGGTCCGCCAGCAGCTCGACGCTCAGTTCGGCAAGCAGCTCTACGAGCAAGGGCTGAGGGTCTTCACGACTCTCGACCTCGACATGCAGAGCGCCGCCGAGCGTTCCCTGGAGCGCCAGGCGCGTGCGATCGAGGCGGGACGCTTCGGACCGTATTCGCACGAGACCTACGAGCACTACATGGCGCACCGCGAGGGCGACGAAGGTAGCGGCACGTCGCCTTATCTGCAGGGCGCCTTCCTGGCGATGGATCCGCGCACCGGCGCCGTTCGCGCCATGATCGGCGGACGCGATTTCGACGACTCGAAATTCAATCGCAGCGTCCAGGCACTTCGCCAGCCGGGATCGACGTTCAAGCCGATCGTCTACTCCGCGGCCATCCAGAACGGGCGGTCTGCAGCGTACATAGTCAACGACAGTCCGCTGGTGTTACAGGTCCCCGGACAACCAGAGTGGGCGCCGCAGAACTACGATCTCAAATTCCTCGGCGAGATTCCACTTCGCCAATCGCTGTATATGTCGCGAAATGTCTCCACCGTGCGCCTCGGAATGGAGCTCGGTGAGCAGACGGTGATCAACGAGGCCAGGAATTTCGGCATCACCTCGCCGATCCCTCCTTATCCGTCGATTCACATCGGCGCCGCCGACGTTTATCCGATCGAGCTGATCTCCGCCTATACAGCGTTCGCCAACCTTGGTGTGCGCGCTTCACCGAATGCGATTCTGCGCGTCGAGAACCAGAAAGGCGAAATCCTCTGGCAGCCGACACCGACACGCACCCAGGTGCTCTCGCCGGAAGAAGCGTGGATCATGGTCGACATCATGAAGGACGTCATTCGCCGGGGATCAGCTGCCGGCGTCTGGGAGTCGGGATTCCACTATCCAGCCGGAGGAAAAACCGGCACCACCAACGACGGCACCAATGTCTGGTTCGTCGGCTACACCGCGGATCTTGTCGCCGGCGTGTGGATGGGACTCGACCGCCCGCAGAAGATCAAAGACAATGCGCAGGGTGGCCTGCTCGCCGCTCCTGCGTGGACGGCTTTCATGACCGAGGTCTATCGCCGGAAACCGGTACCGCCGGACTGGCCTCGTCCCACATCCATCGTCACGCGCGAGATCGATGTCAGTAGCGGACTGCTGCAAACCCCCTACTGCCCGCGGAATCTGGTAACGAGCGAGTTCTTCATTTCGGGCACAGAGCCGACGCGTGATTGCGACAAGCACGGCCCGTATGCCAATCCGGGCGGCGCATTCCCGGTCGATACCTTCACTCCGTACGCGCCGCCGCCGACACCATCGACGACCAATCGTCCGCCGATCAACGTGACTCCGCCGGCCACTGAGCCGGGCTACCAACCAGTCCCATCCCGGGGCCAGCAGCAGCCGCAACGGCGGATTCCGACGGTGTTCGATACTTCGCGCCGTGACACCGTGCGGCGCCCGGCGCCTTCGGACACCACTCAGTCGCCGGCTCGCCCGCCGAGTCTTCCGCCGCGCTGATGCGCTACCACGCGCGTTGGGTGCTGCCCATTACCCAGCCGCCGATCGAGAACGGAACCGTCGTCGAGAACGGCGGAAAAATCATCTACGTCGGTCCGAGTGCCGGCGCGCCCGCGGGCGAGGACCATGAGCTGGGCGAATCGATCCTCATGCCCGGACTCGTCAACACGCACACCCACCTCGAGCTGACCGTGATGCGCGGCTTCCTCGAGGATCTCGACTTCAGTGATTGGATCGACAAGCTGCGCCAGAGCAGGAACGAGATTCTCGACGAGACCAGACTTCTCGACTCGGCGAGATTCGGAATAATAGAAGGCCTCGAGGCGGGCATCACCACGTACGCCGACACATGCTCGAGCGGAGTGGTCATGCAAGCGATGCGCGAGCTCGGCGTTCGGGGAATCATGTACCAGGAAACGTTCGGGCCGGATCCTTCGAGCTGCGATGCCGCGATCGCTGACCTCGAACAACGCCTCGCATCTCTGACCCCGGAGCAAACGGACCTCGTTCAGCTGGGGGTCTCACCCCATGCTCCGTACACGGTGTCAGACGCGCTCTACGCCGCCACGGCAAAGCTCGCCCGCGAGCGGAGCCTGCCGCTGGCGATGCACATCGCGGAGAGCGCCGCGGAGGAAGACATCGTCGTCCGAGCCATTGGTCCCTTCGGCGAGCGGTGGCGTCGTCGCGGAATCGAGACGGCAAAGCGCGCGAGATCGCCTATCGCGTTGCTGGAGAGACTCGACCTCCTCCAGCCAGGTTCTCTTCTCATTCACTGCGTCCGTGTCGACGATGTGGACATCACCACCATCGCCAGGCGAGGATGTTCGGTGGCGCACTGCCCGGCGTCCAACGCCAAGTTCGGTCACGGAGTCGCGCCACTCCTTCCATTGCTCGCCGCCGGCATTCCCGTCGGCATCGGGTCCGACTCGGTCGCCAGCAACAATCGCATGGACATTCTCGACGAAGCGCGACTCGCGGTACTCGTCCATCGTGGCGCCGCTCGAAAGCACGACGCCTTCGGTGCGCATCAGGCTCTCACTCTGGCGACAATAGGCGGCGCGCGTGCTCTCGGACTGGACGACCGTATCGGATCTCTCGAGGCAGGGAAGGATGCCGACCTCGCCGCCTTCCGAATCGACATCCCGCGCACCACTCCCACCGGCGATCCCTATTCGGCTGCGGTCTTCGCGCTGCCCGGTCGCTCCGCCGAGCTCGTCACCGTGCGCGGGCAGGTTCTGGTGGAAGAAGGCCGTTGCAAGAAAGCGGATCTTACCCTGACCGAACGAGTCAAGAACACCGGAGCCGCCCTCGCCAAATGGGCGAACTCCCCGGGGCGTGAGTAGCGCGCCAAGCGACCATTTAGGTAATTTCCGTCTCCTCTTCGAAGGATGCCTGGCACAATGGCGGTAGATAACCACCACCGTATCTGGCGCGACGGTAAGTTCGTGGATTGGGAAGACGCGACCATTCATGTGATGAGTCACGTCGTGCACTACGGGTCGAGCGTCTTCGAGGGCATCCGCTGCTACGAAACACCCAGCGGGCCAGCGGTCTTTCGACTTCCTGAGCACATGCGGCGATTGGCGGATTCCTGCCGAATTTACCGCATGCCTCTCAAGTACTCGGTCGATGAACTGTCACGGGCCGCAGTCGAAACAGTTGCCGAGAACGAGCTTCCGCACTGTTACCTGCGGCCCGTTGCTATTCGTACTGGCGAGCAGATGGGAGTTTTGCCGCACGACACTCCGCTCGAGGTCTTCATCATCCCGTGGACCTGGGGAACGTACCTCGGCAGCGATGCTCTCAAGAACGGCGCCGACGTATGCGTGTCGAGCTGGAGACGTCCCGCTCCCGACACGATTCCAACCATGGCCAAGGCCGGCGGCAACTACCTCGGCGGACAGCTTTCGAAGATGCAGGCGCGCGTCGATAACTACGTCGAAGGAATCATGCTCGATTCGTTCGGCCTGGTGTCGGAGGGAAGCGGGGAGAATCTCTTCCTTGTCCGCGACGGCAAGCTGTTCACATCGACCATCAGCGCCGGGATTCTACACGGAATCACCCGCGACTCGGTGATCCGCATCGCTCGCGACATGGATCTGGAAGTCGTGGAGCAGGCGCTTCCGCGCGAGATGCTCTATATCGCCGACGAGCTGTTCTTCACCGGTACTGCCGCCGAGATCACTCCGATTCGCTCGGTCGATCGCATTCCGATCGGCACCGGCAAACCCGGCGTGATTACGATGGAGATCCAGCGCGAGTACATGGGAATAGCGAGCGGGGCTATTGAGGATCGCTACGGTTGGCTGACCCCAGTCCCCCCGCGCAAGTCGGCGACGACCTCGCGAAGAAAAGTCGCACGCGAGCCTATAGGGGATATGTCAGCGTCTGCTCTTTAGAGATTCGTTTCATATTCAGGCCCGCAGCCTCAAGCCGACCCGCCACAGCCGCCAGGCGGTAGTCGTACCTGGCAGTTTAAAGCGGCATGACGGTAACCCGATGCTCGGACTGGTCGTCGCTTAGATAGCCAGTCAGGCGCTCTATTTACCCGGCCTCCGTTCAACGAAGCCAGACCTGCCGGGTGGGATTGGTGTACCAGTTGTATATTGTGGTGGGTTTCGCCCAGGAGGAGTGCTTGATCGTTGGTTGTCTGGCACTAAACGCTTCATTTGAGCCGCTGACGATGGTCCCGCTCCGTCGGGCCCTGCGGCTGGTGATCGATGGCAAGGCAGAAATCGTCGAAGCAGATTCCGATCGCGTAGTTCGCTCGGAGAAGTTGACGCTGCCGCGGCCCGCGGTAATTCGACTGATGCGGTTCATCCACGTCCCGCGTCGCTTCCGGCGGCAGGTCACCAATACTTTCCTGTTCGCTCGCGATCGTTATCGGTGCCAGTACTGCGGCCGGCTTCAGATCGAGCTGAAGCCGCGCGAGTCACTCACCCGCGATCACCTGATTCCGCTCTCACGCGGCGGCGCCAACGACTGGACCAACGTCGTCACCGCCTGCAGTCCCTGCAACACTCGCAAGGCCAACAATCTTCCGAGCGAGATCGGAATGCATCCGCTGCACGCGCCGGTCGAGCCGCACTTCGTCCATTTGAGCTGGGCCGTCCGTCGCCTGACTCCGACGCAAGCGAAGTACATCCGGATCTTCTACGGAGAAGAGACGCTCCACCACCTCGAGGACCTGGAACATCGGCAGGTGGTCAATAGTCAGGGTGCGCATCACAAGATTAGTTAACTGCTACATACGACTACCGGCCTCTAGCCGGTAGTCGTACGTGGCAGTTCTCAGACACTAAGGCCTGAAAGTGCCCGACCTCGCCTCGTAATGCCTTTTCTCTCCGCCGAGTAGCCGCACAACCAGCGTCCTCAGCCCTCGGCCGACCGCTGTCCCCGGATTCTTCTCCCCCTTCACCGCCGGCTTGAGCTCCCCCTTCAGCCATCGGTTCACCTCGTCGAGATCGCTCAGCGACAACGTCTCCACGTCGAGCAGGAGATTGTAGTAGCCCCGCTGCCCCTTCTTCGGCAGCGAGATTCCTGCGCGAAATGGCGCTTCCACCGCGTCGTCCGCGGCATCCGCGGTCGAATATTCTCCGAGTGATTCCGGGTGGTTATTCACCACCCGCACGACCTGGTACTTCTTGCCGAGGACGTCATACTTGAGGATCACGTCCCATTCGAACGCCGCCTTGAGATCGTCGAACCACCTTCCCGACGCCCAGCGCTCGAGCCGGTAGTGCAGGCGGGCCGGAAATCCGTTGGCCAGCAAATCCCGCATCGCACCGTCCGCAAGCAGCCCGGCAGACGACACCGATGGCGCCGTGTCTGCCCACGCGCTCTGGGGCGGCGACAATACGTCGACGTGCACCTTCTGCGCGTCGAGCGGAATCGCGAATACGAACCCGAACGCTGCGACGGCGAAAGGGATTTTCAGCATGGCCCAGCCGCGCTTCGCCGATAGAAACCGCATCCCGCTTTCCGCTTCCCGCAGATCAAAATCGCCGCCGCACTCTGAGGAACACATTCGCCGGCACCTTCGATTCGGACACCGCTTTCGCGACGTACACGCCGATGAGACCGAGGTCGAGGCCGAGCCCGACGTCAGTCCTGAACGTCCCAAACGGTGGGATGCTTCCGCTCGGGTATTGCAGCGTTTCCGTTCGTGGTCCAACCAGCCACCCGCGCCCCGCATCCACGAACGCGACGACGGTCGGCTGCACTGTGAAGCCGATCCCACGCAACCGGATTGGACGCGCATTGAGGAAGTCGAAGAACGACGAGTGCAGCTCATTGCGGTACTCGAGCTGAACCAGCGCCATCCTCTCGCATTGAGCCGGATTGCCCGGAGGTGGTGTGCCGCCGCTGCTGCACTGTGCGACATCGATAGTGCCGGGGTCGTACTGCCGGTAATCGAACCCGGGTACTGTTCCGATCCCGCCGACGGAGAATCGTCGCTCCAGTGGCAGTTCATCGCCATTCAGCCAACCGCCCAGTACGATGCGTCCGTTGATCCAGGTATTTGGGGAGAGTCGGTTGTAGCGTCGAAGATCGATCAGCGCGCGACCATAAGTGACATCGGGTGTTGCGAGCGGGCGGGTCAGCGGGGAAGCTGTCCCGAAATCGGTGTACCGTCCGACTCCGTGCTCGTACTCGGCCAGGATCAGCCAGCCCGTCGCCGGATTGTTCTCATCGTTTCGCGTGTCGATGTTAGCCCTGATAACGGCGAGATGAAAACGTCCGGCATCGACCAGTGGATTCGCGCGCCACGATCCCCCATTTCCGAACACCGAGAAGACGTCGCGCTCGGGGACGGGCGTCCAGCGCTCATCGCTCCACTGGAACGCCAGACTGCTGCGCGCGCTCATGTTGAACGTCGCTGTCGCGTTCGCCCCGTGACGATTGAAGTAGTCGCGGAAGTCGCGATGCCCGAAGAATGCGGCCAGCCCCGCGTCGGGATCCGGCAACTGCCACGGCTCGATCGGTGTGACGACGTCGTACGAAGACGCCGCCAGACCGTAGCCGCGTCCGCGACCTACGCGAACGTCTGCATTGATGCGGTGGCCCAGGTTCTGACTGTCCCAGTGGAATGCTTCCGCACTGCGGATGATGCCCATCACCCCGACATTGAACGCGGCCGACTTGATGCTGTCGTGCAGCACCGGGCCGAGCAGCACCGGAAGTCCTTCGACCCGATTGTAAGTCTTGCCGGAGCTGAGCACCAAACCGCTCGACCGGCTCGTTCTCGCCCACAGTCCCAGTCGCTCCGCGGTCGTGTCGCGCGCCACCGTGTCTGTGCCCTGTGCGCTCGAAACCGCCGGCGCAATGCCGACGAGCGCGCAAACACACGCGATCCTGATCACCGTAATTGTCATGGCGGGCTTATACCCTCGTCGCGTTGATTCCGAGCCTCTTCATCCGCCGGTAGAGATTTGGCCTGTCCGTTTGCAGGCGTCGCGCGGCATCAGCCACATTTCCGCCTGTTTCCGCGAGCGCGCGCGCGATAACCGTCCTCTCGAAGCCGTCGAGCTTTTCGGCGAGAGAGGTCGGTGCCGGCCCCGCCGGTTCTCGTATGCCGGCGACCCTCTCTCTTTCGCGGGTCGGAGTGCTCGCTGTTGACTCTGCACTGGCTTCGTCTTCTCGATCGACGATCAGGACGTCCTCCACCTGCTGCCCCGTCATCTCCGCGCCGGGATGCAAAATGGCCAGACGCTCGACGATGTTTGCCAGCTCGCGCACGTTACCCGGCCATGGGTAATCGCGCAGCAGCTGCAACGCATCACTTCTCCACCGCGGCTTTGCCTGTCCTGTTCTTTGCAGGAACTGCTCCGAGAAATGCTCGACCAGCTCCAGGATGTCGTCACCTCGCTCGCGCAGCGGTGGGATCGCCAACGGAATCACCTGCAGCCTGAAGTACAGATCCTCGCGGAACAGCCCCTCGCGCACTGCTCGCTGCAGATCGTGATTGGTCGCGGAAATAATTCGCACGTCAGCGCGAATCACACGATTACCGCCGACGCGCTGAATCTCCTTTGCCTCGATTGCGCGCAACAACTTCGCCTGGGCGTCCGGTCCCAGATCTCCAACCTCATCGAGAAAGAGGGTCCCGCGATGCGCCAGCTCGAAGCGACCAATGCGTTGCGCTGTCGCGCCTGTAAACGATCCACGCTCGTGTCCGAACATCTCGCTTTCAACCAGATCCCGCGGAATCGCGGCGCAATTGACGCGGACGAACGGCTTGTCGCGTCGCTCGCTGCCATCGTGGATCGCGCTGGCGACGAGCTCTTTCCCGGTTCCTGATTCACCGGTGATTAGCACGCGCGCATCCGTTGGCGCGACGCGCGCAATGAGCTGACGCACCCCCTGCATCGCCTCGCTCTTCCCGACCATCTGTCCCGCGAAGCCTAGCTCGGCGCGCAGCGCCCGCGCCACGCGTCGCGTCTGCCGCAGTTCGAGCGCGGACGAGACCGCCAGCAGAACGCCCTCGGGTGTCAGCGGCTTCTCGAGAAAATTGAAGGCGCCAAGCTTGGTCGCTTTAACGGCGTCGGCCAGGCCGGCGCGGCCGCTCATCATGATGACGGGTAGATCTGGAGCGGCATCGCGCAGCTTGGCCAGTGTCGCCATTCCATCGAGCTCACCGGGCATCATCAGATCGACGAGCGCGACGTCTGGCTCTCCCTCTCTGACACGCGCCACCGCCTCGACCCCACTCGGCGTCTCAGTCACCTCGTAGCCTTCGGCTGTCAGGAGCGCGCCGACCATCCGCCGAATATTCGGCTCGTCGTCGGCGATGAGGACTATCGGCACTTATGTCGAGCGATTCTGCGCGGACGAGGCGGGAAGCTGCGGGGCGCCCACCGGTGCGCGGCCCTCGGACAGCAACTTTGTCGTGAATCGTTGGCCCTCGGAAATCCTTTCGACCTCGATGGCTACTGCCTCCAGCGATTGTTCGATTCGCTCGAGTCTGCCGGTCACTTCCATCGGCACCCGCGGATTCTTGGCTTCTGAATCCATCTTGCGCGCATACGCCCTGGTGAGCGGGATACCTATCGCACAGATGATTGCGGTCGCGAATGCGCCAAGCGGAACGACTATCTCTGGTCCCATTTCAACTCGTCCTCACGGCGCCGGCGCCGTTTGCGGGTATGGTGAACTGTATCTCCGTTCCGCTCCCCAACGTACTGGTGGCGTTCACGGTTCCATCGTGCGCCCAGATCGCCTGCCGCGCGATCGCCAGCCCCAGTCCCGTGCCGCCGGGCTTGTTCGTCACGTACGGCTCCCAGATTCTCTCCAGACTGTCGGGTGCGATGCCCCTGCCGTCATCGGCGACGGAAATTCTTACGGCATCCCGCTCGCCCATCTTGACCGGCCGCGCGGAAACGATGATGTGACCATGAGCCGCCGACGCGTCGACCGCATTGAGCAGAACGTTGCTCAGTGCGCCAGCCAAAGCGCCGTTGTTACCGTAGACTCGCGGCAGATTCTCGTCGATTTGCAGATCGAGGGCAATGCCAGGAGGGATACAGCTTCGGGCGGTGTAGCGCACCAGCTCGCCAATGTCGACTTCCGATGGCGGCCCTTCGGGCAATTTTCCGAATTCGGCGAAGCTCTTCGCCATGCGATCGAGTCGCTCCGATTCCATCGCGATGACATCGACGTCCTCCTGCAATTCCTGCGGGGCGTGGCCGCGCAGCCTTGCCAGCGCAAACCTGATTGGCGTCAGCGGATTCTTGATCTCGTGCGCGACCCTCCGCGCGGTTTCTCTGAACGCCTGTAGCCGCTCGGCTTCTACAGCCTGCATTCGTCCGTGCTCGAGCTCCGAGACCATCTCTCGCATGCTCCGCCTCAGCGTCTCGAACTCCGGCGCGCCGCGCACTCGACTGGTGGTGACCTCGATCATTGGTCCATCACCGTTGTTACGAACCCTCGAGACGACTGTGGGCTCCGGCGAGGGCGGCAGCGATTCGCCGTGACCGATGAGATCGGTCCATCGGACCAGTTCATCCAGGGGTCTGCTTAGTTGCCGGCTCAGATGTCCCGCCACTCGAGACGCCGCACCGGTCAGAATCAGCAGCGCCAGCAAACCGGCGATGGCGATCACGCGAACCGAACGCTCGGCGAGGAAGCTGTATCGGCGGGCCTGCTCGACGGATGTTCGGAGCTCGCGCTCATGATTGTCGATTGCCCGTCGTTGAGACGAGGTGAGGGGAGCCTGACGCGCCGCCGCGATTGCTCGTTCGCCGCTCGCGGCCACGCTGTCCCACGCCGACCCGCCGGTGACGAACGGGACGACGGTGCTGACCGTTCCGCTCCACAAAACGGTGAGGACCAGAGCGGGGACGATCGCGAACAGCGAGAGGATCAGCACCAGTCGCGTGCGGAAACGCAGTTGATTCATGGGGGATTGGGTATAAATTATACCCGTACGGCGCGACTTCGAGGATCCAGCGACCGGTCAACTGAGGTTGACGCGCTCGCTCGGACCTGAAGACGCACCGCCTGCGGCGTCCGTCGCAGGGATTATACGGCGTGCAGCCGTCGCGGTAACGACAAAGAAATCGCGGGCACGCAGCCTCGCACAGGAAATTCCCAAAAAAAATGAGTTCACGACCGCATCGGTCCGCGCCATCGAGCGCGCACCGGCATGTCGCCCCGGTACACCGCGGGCCACAGGCAATCGCCCCGATCCACCGCGGGCCGCAGGCAATGTCACCAGCAACATTCGCAACTTCCCACCACGCGCCAAACGCCGCACTGCTCATCGACTTCGATAACGTCACGATGGGCATCCGCTCGGATCTCCAGACGGAGCTGAAAAACCTCCTGGGCTCCGAGATCGTCAAAGGCAAAGTCTCCGTCCAGCGCGCGTACGCGGATTGGCGACGCTATCCGCAGTACATCGTCCCGCTCTCGGAGTCGTCGATCGATTTGATTTTCGCACCGGCATATGGATCCGCGAAAAAGAACGCGACCGACATTCGACTCGCGATCGACGCCCTGGAGCTGGTTTTCACTCGCCCGGAGATAGGAACTTTCATCCTTCTTTCGGGCGATTCTGATTTCTCGAGCCTCGTCATCAAGCTCAAGGAATACGGCAAGTACGTGATCGGCGTCGGCATTCGCGAATCGTCGAGCGACCTGCTCGTTCAGAACTGCGACGAGTACTACAGCTACAACGCCCTCGCCGGTCTGGTGAAATCCGGCGAAGAAGAAATAGTGAAGAAAGATCCGTGGGAGCTCGTCACCGAAGCGATCGGCCGCATGAAACGCAACGGCGATGTCATGCGCGCAGATCGTCTCAAGCAGGTGATGCAACAGATAGACACGTCGTTCGACGAGAAGAACCTCGGCATGTCGAAGTTCTCCCGCTTCGTGACCGAAGCCTCGCAGCGTGGTCTGCTCCACCTCACCAAACTCGAGAACGGCCAGTTCGAGGTCGCGCCGCCCAACGAAGCGCGCAGCCTGCCGGCTGGGCAGGAGACCGCGGACGCTGCATCGCCGCGAGTCGCGACAACCGACGAATCCGAGACCAGTGAGCGGCCCCGTCGTGGACGCAGAGGTGGCAGGGGACGCGACCGTGATCGTGAAGCACGCGGACATCGCCCAGCTGCCGCTGCTCCCGTTGTCCAGCAGCAGGCCGAGTTGGAGCTACCGACGGCCAGCGAAGGTGTTCGCCAGGAGCCGACGCCCGCCGCCGATGGAATCGGCGTTGGTGGCCTACGCCTCCGGCGCGAAGAAGCTTTCGATCTGGTTCGGCGCGCCGTTGGCGCAAACGGTGGTGCTCCAATACGCGCCACCGAGGCTCGCACCGCTGCCCGAGCTCTGCTCGGCCGCGACAGTGAGAGCCTCAGCGAGCGAAACTTCATCCGCATTCTTCAGGACGCGCACGACGCCGATGTCGTAGATCTCCGTCGTCGCGGCTCCGACTACGAAGTTGCGCCGGCAGTTGCCGCCGCGCCGGTGAGCGACCAGCTCGCCGCCAGCGAGCCGGTGAGGCCAGTGACTCCTGCAGCTACAACGACACCAACCGGGATGGGTGCCCGAAGCGCACCGCCATCCCGCGGGCGTGGTCGAGGCCCGATCGGTGCCCGCGTTGGAATCGTTCCAGCCAACCTGTTGTCGATCGGCGTGGTGGAGACAGCAAGGCCTGCTCCGACACCAGTCGTAGAGGAGTCGATTCCCGACCTTCCCCAGACGGGCGAAGACGCACTGTCCGAGCCCGAGGCGACCAAGCCGCGCAGCACGCGCAAGCGCGGAGCGTCGGACGAATCGAAGCCGCGGCGTGGTCGTAAAACTGCGGCGGCGGGAGCTGAGGGCGAGAAGCCAGCGGCCAAGCGCAGCGCTCGCAAGAGTCGCAGCAAGACCGCGACGGACTAGTGGGGCGGGTTCTCCCGCGAAGCTTTTACGATCGCGAGACTGAAGTAGTCGCTCGCGAATTGTTGGGTACCGTCCTCGAGTGCGAGACCGCGGACGGTACCGCCAGCGGCGTCATCGTCGAGACGGAGGCGTACATCGGCGAGCACGACCTCGCCTGCCATGCCGCCGCCGGACGAACCACCCGCACCGAAAGTCTATACGGTCCGCCCGGTATCTCATACGTCTACTTCATTTACGGCATGTACTGGTGCTTCAACGCCGTCACCCGCGCTGAAGGATTGCCGAGTGCAGTACTGGTTCGCGCACTGGAACCACTGCACGGATTGCCGTTGATGCGGGCGCGCCGACCCCGCATCAAGAGCGACATCGATCTCACCAACGGACCCGGCAAGCTCTGTCAGGCGCTAGGAATCACCGGCTCGATGAGCGGGAAGCAGCTGCAGCGGAAGCCGCTCGTGATTCGGGAAGGCCGCCACGTCTCCGACGCGAGCGTTCAGGTGACGGCGCGCATCGGAATTACAAAGTCCGCGGATTGGCCTCTGCGCTGGATCGTTCGCGGAAATAACCACGTATCCAAAGGAAAAGTGTCGGCATAAAAAAGCGGCCCCTTTCGGGGCCGCCATCCACTCAATCAGGTGCGCCTAAAGCTGCTATTCCCGATCGATGGAGCTTCCAAAGTTCAGTCGAACTCCGAACTCGATGAATGAAAGAACGCTTCTGAAAAGGAACGTGCTGTTGCTGGGAAGGATCGTATACTGTCCGAATAGCGCCACCTTCTTGCTCTGCAGCTGCACACCACCCATGGCCAGGATCGAAGCGCGGCTGCGCTCGTTCTCCACCTCGTCCATGAAGGAGTTGCTCGGGAAGGTGTTCGCGCTATCCACGAAAATGCGGGCGTTACCCAGAACGGTGATTGCGTAACCGAGTCCGGCGTACGGAGTGATTCCGCCGAAGTGATGCGGGAACACCATGGCACCGGCGCTGATCCGGCGCATGTCGTTCACACGCACAGTGCGCTGACCGTTGTTGGAGGTGGGATCGAGGAACTCTAGATCCTTCTCAAAAATCGACTGATTGGCCGACACGTAGAGGCCGCCGTGGGTTCTGGTGATGACCCAGTCGATTCCGAAATCGGGCGTCACGGTGTTGCCGTGCCCGGGAACTGCGAAAGTGTTGATGCCGGTCTTGAAACCCCAGAACCAGGAGTTGTCGAAGTCCCGGTTTGCCTGCGCGTGCGCGCTAGCGGATCCGATGATCGTGGCGATGAGCGCCACGAAGACTGCTCTGTGCTTCTCCATTAAGACGTCCCCTAAATAATGCCAAGCTTCGTCCCGACGGTCTTGAAGGCCTGTATTGCCTGATCCAGATCGTCGCGTGAATGGGCAGCACTGAGCTGACAGCGCACACGCGCCTGCCCTTGGGGAACGACCGGAAAGCCGAAT
>Ga0136846_1232720_pt1 | contig 16793 bp, 8 predicted proteins | sample HopSoiMetagenom2_FD_96841 | JGI IMG/M metagenome (GOLD analysis project Ga0136846, IMG submission 96841) | Grasslands soil microbial communities from Hopland, California, USA - 2 Assembly 2016 (version 4) | ecosystem: Environmental > Terrestrial > Soil > Grasslands | place: USA: Hopland...
GCCGCGGCGCACGGTGGCAGAGATCGTGGTAATCGGAACAACGCCTTCGACGGCAACCGGAATGATCGTGTTCTCGATGGAACCGGTGCATCTCGGCGACATCGTAGAAGTCGATCAGCAATAGCTTGAGCGTTGAAAATTCGGCCGCGGGAGGAACATCTCCCGCGGCTTCACTTTTCCCGGCCTAAACAATCTAGCTGTTCTTGAACGCTTTCCCCAGAAACGAAGCCAAATACCATCCGTCGATGTATTTATACGGCGCCTCGCCGGTCGAATAGTGGCCGCAGGGCAGCACAGCAACTCTGTGATCGATGTTGTGGGCCTGAAATTCTTCAACCACCTGCCGCGAAAATTCCGGCAGGAACGTCAGATCGTACTTCGCATAAACCACCAATGATTTCTTAGGCCAGCGGGCAAATTGTTTGAAATAGGAAATCGGGCTGATTGCGGCCCACAGAGTGCGAAGACGTTCCAGATCAACTTGACCTTCCAGTCCTTCGCGAATATGACGCGTGGATTGCCCGTGCCAGACAACGTCCGCAAAGTAAGTCGATGCGTGATTAAAGGCCGCGACCTTGATTCGCGGATCATGCGCCGCCGCCAGAAACGCGTAGCACGAACCCAGGCTGGTGCCCACGATCCCAAGTTTTTCGTAACCCTGCTGCTCTAACCAGTCGAGGCAGCAGCGGACGTCGAGCACACCCTGCCGGCAGGCGTCGATAGTGCGCCCGATATTGGCTGAGACTGCGTAATCGGCTCGCCGAATTTCCGCAGGGCGCCGGATGTCGTGATACGGCATGCTCAAGCGCAACACAGAAATCTTCAGCCGGTTAAAAATGCGGCACAGGGCGTTGTAATTCAGCGCATCGGAATTCCAGTGGGGCAGCAGCACTACCGCACTCTTGCCCGCGGCAGGGAACCAGCGCGCATTCGCCAGATTGTTCTCCGGATACGGCGTCGGCGCCGGAGAAGTGAAACGCAGAAAGTCGGCATAGGTCCCGCGAACTTGCTTTTCCAGCTTCGGCTCGGGGAACTCCCGTGTGCTGAAAACCTGAACCTCGCGCCGCTCCAGGCGAAAATCGGAGGGCGTCTGATAAGAAAAGAAATCGTCACTGGCGGCGACGGCGCGCGCGTTGTACTCGCGAATATAGTGCTCGCGTTGTTCGTCAGTTTGCGTGGGAAGAAATCCGTTGCGGCACGGCCACTCGCGTGTCCACTCGATCCCCCAATCCAACGGACGCACTACCCGGTTCTTGTCCACCGAATTGAGCCGCGTTTCCCAGTCGTACATCCAGCGCGCGTAAGCCGAGGGCATCGATTCAGCATAGCAAAGGCTAACGCTGGTACTCAGCATTCAGCAGTCAGCGGGCGCGTCGTGCATTCAGCTGCAGCATTAGCGGGGGAATTGGCGGCGTGAGTTAAGTGCCGGCGAACTTTAGAGTTCCCGCTCGAACCCGCGGTCTCCGCGCGGCCGCTTTTGCCAAAGGAGCTTTCGCGGATCCCAGCCATCCCGCTCCTGACAAGCGGTTTGGCGGACCGAACCAAAAAATATATTTACCTCGGAGCGACTTTGCCTCTTGAATTAGGTATAGAATTCCTCTCGCCCAGGTGCCGTATGCTTCCCCCACTCGCGGCTGTGTTTCCAATTTCCCCGGTTCCGAGGAGTAACTCCATGCGTCTCCGTTCAACTCTCTCCTTTTTGACTTTTGTGATTTTTCTAACCGCCTTGGTCGCCACCGCCAGTGACAACCACCAACCCAAGAACGCCGAGAAGATGTCTTCCAGCGGACAACTCGCCGCCAAGGTGCGCGCGGCCTTGACCGCCGCCGGCGTCAAAACTTTTGCTTCAGCCAAAGCCGCCACCGCGGCAGCCAGTTGCGTCAACGTTCCCGAAGATTGCGAAGAGGGATTGAGCGAAGGACCCGCTGGAGGCCAGGCTGAAACTTCTATTGCCATCGACAGTACCGGGCAGCATATCGTGGTCGGATTCAACGACACGCGCGGCTTCAGCCTGAACCCGCTTTCGGTCTCCGGCTACATGTACTCTGACGATGGTGGGCAGACCTTCGTGGACGGAGGACAGCTTCCCAGCCCCGGCAGTTCCTCGATCGGGGGAACCTTGTTGCCGCAAGTGTTCGGCGACCCGGACGTCAAATATCTCGGTGGGTGCAACTTCGTGTACTCGTCCATCCTGGTGGCTGCATTCGACAGCACCGCTGTTCAAACCATGGGCGTCCACCGATCGACTGACTGCGGTCACACCTGGACTGGTCCTTATGAGGTCAGCTCAGCTACAAATCCTAATAAGGTCGTGGTGCAAGGCCAACCAACCGATGCGGCAGATAAGGAATTCATGGACGTGGATCCCGAAACTGGCCGCGTGATTCTGAGCTGGTCGAACTTTACCCCGACCAGCGTCGAGATTTCATCAACCTACAGCGATGACGTTCTTTCAGGAAATCCTCCGACCTGGTCTAAGCGGGCGATCGTGGCCGCCGACCCGGAGGACGGGCAGTCGTCAGTCCCGCGCTTTGCAGGCAATGGTTCGCGCAACGCCTACATGGTGTGGCGCAGGTTTCCATCATTCTTCGGAAATACCATTGGCTTTGCTCGCTCAACTAATCGTGGAGAAACCTGGAGCGCTCCCATGGACCTCTCGCCACAATTCTTCACCATGGACCAGGTGCTGGGGAATGATCGCGTCAACACATCGCCATCAATGGCCGTGGATAACTCCGACGGATCACATAAAGGAAACATCTACGTCGTCTATTCGAACAATAACAATCAGGACGGCGCCGACGTTTATTTCCAACGGAGCACCGACACCGGCATGACCTTTTCCAGTCCCGTTCCTCTGAATCGCTGGCCCGGCAACGATCGCGCTCAATGGTTTCCGTGGGTGACCGTGGACAATCAGTTCGGTCGCGTCTTCGTGTTCTATTACGACCAGGGAGTCGCCAAGAGCGGAGACCTCACGCGGGTAACATTCACTTACTCCGACGACGGCGGCGTCAACTGGACGAGGCCGGCGGCTTTGACCAACTCTCCGTTTAAAGCGGGCTGGGGCAATGACACCGGTCAGCCCAACCTCGGCGACTACAATCAAGGCGTAGCCAAGTGGGGCAAGCTGTATGCCGTGTGGGCGGGAACCTATCAGGTGGGATTCACCGACGGTCAACCGTCCACGCAGTTGACCGTGCCGGATGTATTCTTCCGCAAGGTGCCGAGCTCAACCGCCGCGGTCGATCTTCCGGTTTCAGCCGGAGTTCACGCCGGTCCGACGCCAATTCATGTTAGTGGCAACCTGCAGGCCACCGCTTTGCTCGAAGAGAATTTCGACGAACCGGGGCTGCCCCCTGGCAGTCTGCCTCCGAACTGGCGCGCAGTTCACGGTGCCGGAGCCAACGTTGTTCCCTGGGTTACCAGCGACAGCTTCTGCGGAACTCATTCAAACGCCGCATTCCATCCCAACGCGAATGACGGTCTGCCGCCGGCACCGAACGTCGATTCCTCGCCCAGTCGCTTGGAACGTTTGTTGTCGCCGGTATTCTCGGTCCCAGCCAACGCCGACCTGGTAACGGTTGACTTCGATGCCTGCTATGACACCGAAGACGATCCCAACTTCAACATCCTTGCTTACGATGGTTTCTTCCTTCGAGTGACCGACCTCACGGCAGGCCATACGGTGCGTTCGGTTCTGGCCGAGGCATTCGAAAAGGAATTTACCACCGGAAATCTTCAGCACTATCCGAAGCATTTCCCGCGCAGCAATGACCCGTCGTATTTCCCGGACATGTCGGCGTGGGCGGGCGACTCTACGGGATTCAAACACGTGCACCTGGTGTTCCCCGGCATGGCAGGTACCGATGCACAGTTGCGCTTTGAATTCACCCAGGACAGCAGCGGCACTTGCGCTGATGTGCGCCCTGGCCACAACTGCGGTGTCACGATCGACAATGTACGAGTTCGCAGTCTGCAAAGCCAGTAGACGCGGCTGATTCGCTCGCAGCAGGCTGGTTTCCCAGCCTGCTTTTTTATTGGGAAGAATGCTGTGTTATAGAAGGCGTGTAGGAAAGCGAGCTGTCGCACCGAAGCCGAAGCGCGGCAGAAAAAAATAACTCGCCTGAAACATTTCGGTTGGATGATGAAAATCCGCCCAGGCTGCGCTTGGATCGGCAACTATTGATCTCGATCGGATTCCTTGCCGTCACTCAGACGTACTTGCGGGGTACGCGCTTTGAAATGGCGCACAGGATTTCGTAAGGAATGGTGTTGGCGAGTTCCGCGTGTTCGCGTGCATCAACGCTCATGCCATCGTGCGAGCCGAGCAGAATAACTTCATCGGCCACGGCGATGCCGGGAATTCCGGTTACGTCGACCAGCGTGAGGTCCATCGAGATTCTTCCCACAATCGGCGCGTAGTGCTCACGGACAATCACTCGTCCGCCTGCTGACAGACCACGATTTAAACCATCCGCATATCCCACCGGCAACACCGCAATTCGCGCGGGAGCTTTGGTGACGTAGGTGCCGCCGTATCCCAGGGCCTGGCCCGCGCGCATGTCGCGGACGGAAAGGATGCGCGTCTTCCACGTGAGCACGGGCTCCACTGCCAGTCGAAGTCCGGCGCCGCTAACGACCCGTCCAGCCCGCTCGAATGGCAAATGATATCCATATAGAGCAAGGCCGGGGCGCACCATCGTGTTCCAACTCTCATGGTGCGAGATTACCGCTGAAGTATTTGCCGCATGAACCAGTGGCGGATCGAATCCGAAATCGTGCAGCACGCGGCGCGCCTCGGCGAATACTTTGAGCTGCTCCGCAACCGACGGTGCATCGAGCACTTCCGAGGACGCCAGATGGGTCGCGAATCCTTCGAGCTTCAGATGCGGTGACGATTTCAGCGCCGCGCAGATTTTGGGAAGTTCTTCGGGAGCAGCGCCGAGGCGTCCCATGCCGCTGTCAACTTTTAAGTGGATCGCATGCTGGGTCACTCCGACTCTGGCCGCGGCCCGCTCAAGAAGTTCGACGTTGCCGACCTCCCAAACCGTCGGCGTCAGTCCGAGGCGCACGATGTCTTCTTCTTCCCCGCGCCAGAACCCGGTCATCAGCAGGATGCGGGTATCGATTCCTTCCTCGCGCAACGGAATCGCTTCGTCGAGAGACGTGACCCCAAGCCAGGTCGCGCCTTCTTCTTCCAGCGCCTTCGCACACTCGACCGCGCCGTGGCCATATCCGTAGGCTTTCACAACCGCACAGATGGTGACACCTTGCCCCACGTAATCCCGCACGGTGCGGTAGTTCTTCCGCAAAGCAGACAGCGAGACCTCCGCCCAGGTTGGACGGGTTGCTGCTCGTTTCGCGATTTCTATGGTCGCCACTTTGGCGATTATAGTTCGCCACTATGGTGCGACATGGTTACCCCCGTGCTACTCCGCGGGATTGAATTCTAGCGAGCTAATACGAAGTGCACGGTGATCTGCGTCTCAACCTCTATCGGCTCGCCGTTCAGGTAGTAGGGGCGATACTTCCACTGCTCCACCGCCTGGATCGCAGCCGGGGCCAGGAGTGGCGGCCCGCTGACCGGAACGGCTTTTTCGATGTTGCCCTCTCGGCTGATGATCGCCTTCACAATCACGGTGCCTTGCAAACCGATCTGCCGGGCGATCACCGGATATTTCGGCTGGATGCGGGTGATCAGGTTTCCTTCCATGATTACCGACATGCGGGGCGGTCGCCGAACTGGAACTGGAACGGGAACAGGGGTTGCGAATGTGCTTAGCGGCACATTCCACACACCCTCACGATTTCCGGAAGGGCCTGGTTCGGGAGTAAAGCCTGGCGGTGACGGTTCCGATCGTGGTTCGAGATCTGCTATTCGATGGAAGGTGAACCGGTGCTGGTTGACCACAATCGTGTGCTGCGCGGGCACGCTTCGCTGGCTAGGCCGGGAAGGCGTTGGCCGTGGAGCAATTTCGCCGCGCGACGCCGGCACCCATACCGGCCGCATGATTCTTGGCAGTGACTGCGGGTTCAGCAGCGGATAAACAAGAGCCACGGCTACAATAGTGGCCTGCAGGGCGAATGAAACCAGGGCGGTCCAGCGCCTGGCCGGATTTTCTACAGCAACATCGAGTCCCGAGAACATGGCGTCTTCTCCTCGGCAGAAGTTCTGCTGCGAGTAAAGACACCGCCGCAATCCTCTCGGAATCGATTGGTCCAAAAATAAAAAAACCGCGATTGCTCGCGGCTTTTGGAACAAAGTTGCGTTTTCGGTGTCGCGTTATTTCGGAGGCGCCTGCGTCGTAGGCGGCTTGGTTGCGGGCGTTGACGGCTTGGTCGTGCCCACACCGCTTGGCCTGGTGCCAGTTGCCGCGCCGCCAGCGGGCCTTACCGGCGCAGGAACTCCGGATTGCGCATTGTAGGCTTCGACTACCGGCTTTGTGATATCGACAGACGGCCCCGCCCAGAGTACCGGACCGTTTGGCCACGGATTCGAGGTGTCGATGATCACGCCCAGAGCATTATCGGTCGCGTACTTCAGAATGATGGGTCCCATTTTCTGAAAAATGCGTGAGCCGATTTCCTGCTGCTGGTTCTGGAAATCCTCCTGAGCATCCTGCGCGGCGCGCTCCAGCGCTTTTTGCTTTTGCTCGATCTGCCGGGTCAGGTTGCCCTTGGCATCTTCATTCATGCTCGAGCCCTGGGTGCTGAGTTGTTTCTTGAGCGCGTCGACGGCATCGTTCTGGGCTTTGAGGTCATTGCGCTTCGGCTCGAGCTTCTTGCTGAGAGCTTCGAGGTCGCGCTGGCCTTCGTTGCTTCCGAAGATGGCGTTTTCAACGTTGATGGTGCCAAGTTTTGAGCCAGTGCCGCTGCCCAGTGCGGCCGCAGGCGCGGCGGCAGAGCTCGGGGCTGAAGGGAGTGCAGTCGAGGGCGCGGGGTCAGACTGGGCGAATGCCGCCGTCGATACCAGCACCGCTGCTGCTGTGAGTGAACGCATAAGCGTAAGTTTCATGAGGTTACCTTGAACTCCTTGGGAACTGCTGTTGATTTGTTCGAATCTGGGTTCTGCCTAGATTGAAATCGATATCCGCCACACGCTTCCACGCGAAACACACATTTTAAGGTGGGCCGGCTCCATGTTACAGCGTCCGAACGCGACGACCAGCCACTCGGGTGTGGATGCACCATTATAGAAACGCCTCTGGTTACCGTCAAACTTTGCTAGAACGTTGTGCCGACCGAGAACCTGAACGTCTTGCGCGGCTCACGCAACTGGTATTGCGGCGAGAAAGTATTCCGCGCCAGCTGGTACGTGTAATCGCCCGCCGCGCCCGCGGGAAACAGGTCGCGCGTAATTGGAATCGGTGACCGCGCAAGTTGATCGAGCCGCAGCGGGTTATATGCCCAGTAAATACGGAATGGAGCGTTCACCACAGGCAGAAACACCTGCAACTCCAGGCCGAGCGAGGCACGCGGCTGCCAGTTCGTGCTGCCGAGCGGCGAAAGATTCTGGCTGAATGCAAATTTCTGAGTTCCCTGGCAGGTATTGAAGAATGGGTCCAGGGTCGGACATCCGTACTCTGTGCTGTTAATGGTATTGAACTGCCCGTTGTTGATCCGCAACTGCGATTTCCGCAGGATGGGATCGAGTCCGATGTCAAAGAACGGAGCGATCGCCACCGGACCGGCGATCGTGATCCGGTACTCGGTATTGGTGACAAGGCTCAAGTCGCCGCCAGGAAATGTAATCTGTTCAACCGGAACTGGAATTGTGTAATTGCCCTTGGCTGGATTCGCCGGGTCCTTAGGTACGACTGAGCCGTCTGGATTGCGCAATGCGATGGATGTGGTGGTCGGCAAAAATGCCACCGGAGAAACCGAACGAATGTCGAAGCCGCGAATGTCATTCTCGCCGCCCATGTAGAAGCGCTGGAACGGCGGAGCCACCAGGCCTCCGAAGCCGGAGAGATAAGACGCCTGCGCGTGGAAGCCGATGGTATTACGCCGGTTCTGCACCGGGATGTGGTGCTTGTATTCAAGGATGGGGCGAACCGTCCTTACCGTTCCGCCGAGCCCGGAGAGTTCGCCGCCAATAAAATATTCCGTGCCGGAGTGCGGATACAGGGCTGCGTCCAGGCTGTTCTTTGAATACGAGAACAACACCTTGCTGGTGACGATACCGTCCAGCGCATTCGGCCCGCTGACGCCGCTGAATGCCAGGTAATTAAACAACTGCTTCGACGCAGTGGTGAGCGCAATCAGCGACGATACGTCGTACGAGTAAGTCAGTCCGAGGCGCTTAAACGACCGGTGCAAAGGATAAGACGCCGTAACCGAAAATCCTTTGCTCGACTGCGTGTAATTTTGCAGGCTCTGCAATTCTGCCTGCGAGACGTTCAACACCTGCCCGGTGATCAGCGCGCTTTGACGCGCCTGGTCGTAGATCAATTTCCTGCCGTAAACCGTGAAACCCGCAGTCAGCGGCCGGTCGAAGAGATACGGCTCGGTGAAGCCGAACATGATGTCGCGTTGCAGGCTTCCGATGTTGGCCTGTACGGTCAGCGTTTCGCCCATGCCGAGGAAGTTGTTGGTCGAGTAACTCAGCCCGATGAACGATCCCGCGAGGCCGCTCACGCCGCCGGAAAGCCCGATCTGGTTCTTGCCTTTTTCTTTCACCTTGAGCGTGAGGTCAACCAATCCCTCTTTTTCGTCGAGGTGATGCTCGGTCACGTTAGGATCGTCAGGCTTGAGCTGCTCAAAAAATCCCAGCTGATTCAGGCGTTGCAGGCTCAGCTTCCACAGTTGCTCGTTGTAGAGCTGGCCTTCTTCGAGCGTCAATTCGCGCCGGATCACTTTGTCGCGGGTGGTGGTGTTCCCCTGGAACTCGATACGGCGCACTGAGAACTGCTTGCCTTCATCCACGTCGATGTCGAATGAAACCAGCTTTTTGTCTTCATCGAAACTCGGAGTGGGCACGGCGGTAAAATTGATGTACCCCTGCGTGCCGTAGGCGTTCTTCAGACTCTCTAATCCCTTGGCAATTTTTTGGCGATCGAGTATGTCACCGTCTTTGATTGCAAACAGGCTTCGTAACGCTTTGGTATTGGTGATCCCCTTGTTGTTTTTGAAAGTGATCGATCCCAGCCGGTAACGTTCGCTTTCTTCAATGGGTACGGTAATGTCGATTTCTTTCCCTGCGCCGTGCTGCAACAACGGAATATGGAAGCCGGTGTGGCCTGTGTCTCGAATATTCGTCTTCGGTTCCGCGACCAGGGCTTTAAAGTACCCGCGATTCTGCAGCGCCTCGCGCACCAGTTCCATGTCCTCATCGAGCTTGGTGGCATCGTAGGTTTTGGCAAAAAGATTTTCCAGGAAGATGGAGTGCGGAACTCCAATCGGCCGCAGGAAGTGCATCGCGTGGCGCAACTCACGGCTCTTCACATGCTGGTTGCCTTCAAACTTGATTTTGCCGACTTTGACCTTCGGGCCTTCGCGGACAACAAACGTCACGCCCACCGACGCCGGGGGAATAGGACGAATCTCGGTTCGGATGGTCGCAAACTGGTGGCCGTGCTCGGCCAGCAATTGCCGGATGACGACTTCCGCATGCTTGATCTTGGTGGGATCGTACTGCGATTCGGGTGAAACGCCGACCTTCGCCTCTTTAAACCGGTCGAGGATGTCGCTCTTCGAAATCGCATTGATCCCGAGATAGCTGATGTCCTTGACCCGGGGCCGCTCCTTCACATAAACGTGCAGGACCCAGCCTTTGGAAGTGGCTTCACGCTCAAAGCGAATGTCTTCGAAGTAGTTGGTGTTCCACAGAGAATTGAAGTCGCGCTCGACTGCCGCCTGATCGAAAATATCGCCGGGGCGGGTGAAGATATGCGCGCGAACGGTTTCAGCCGGGATGCTGCGGTTGCCGTGGACCTCAATCCGGCTAATAACATCAGGCTGTTGCTGGGAGAACGACGGACCGGCAAGCGCCGCCAGCATCAACAGCAGACCGAGTTGAAGAGTAGGGAATCGCAAGCAAGTTCTTCGGAATGAAAAAGATGTGCGTCGGATGAAGCGCGTCGCCTGGCGCTCGTAGCCCCTGCCCCCATCCTTCACAGGGCTCTCCTGATGCACGCAAGAAATCGCCGCTAACCTCAATCAGCTGGAGTTATTGGAAAACCGTAATTATACGGTAGAGCTGTGGAGAGCTCCAAAGTTCAGGGTCCGTCCGCCCTCACGGCGCCCCTTGAAAAAGCTCCACCTCAATCAAGACGGAATAAAACGTGGCAGAGTTGCCCATGTCAGTGAGTTTTTCCGAAGTGAGCACATTGATATTCCGGTTTCCGGGTGTAAGTTTTGCCCAGTTCAACTTTGCAGCCACTACTCCTGGTGAAACTTTACCATCGATGCGGGCTTTCAGCTGAAGTTCGCCGCGCCGGTTGAAGGCCCGCACCCGGTCGCCATCGCGGATGCTGCGCGCCTCGGCATCTTCCGGACTCATCTCCAGCAAGCCGACTTCCTCCATCGACTGCACGCCGGGAAGGTTCGAGAAGGTGGAATTCAGAAAATTGTCCGCTTTCCTCGCCAGCAATTCGAGCGGAAACGCCTTCGCGCCAGCGCTATGCCGCGATTCTGCCGGAGGAACGAACGCCGCCACCGGATCGAGACCTTGCGCGATGAGGCTCTCATTGTAAAGTAGCGCCTTGCCGTCGGCGGTACGGAAGTTGCCGTTGGCGAATGGCAGAAATGGCTCTGACGACGCATGGCCGTTCCCGCCAAAATTCAGCCGGACATGCCCTTCCTTTTCCATGCGCTCCCGGCTCAACCCATTCAGCCAGGGATTGGGGGATTCCAGCGCCTGGTCGATCATGTCATCCACCGAATCGGTGAAGCAGTCTTCCTGAAACCCCATCTTCCCGGCCAGCGCCTGGAAAACCTCGACATTCGACCGGCACTCGCCCAGCGGCTCAATCGCCTGGTTCGAGACCTGAAGATAATAATGACCGTATGCTGATTGCAGGTCCTTGTGCTCGAAAAATGTGGTTGCGGGAAGAACGATGTCAGCGTAGTCCGTGGTGTCCGTAAAAAACTGCTCGTGCACGACGGTAAAAAGATCAGGCCGCAGCAGGCCCTGGATCACCCGGTTGTGGTCCGGACAGACCGCCGCCGGATTCGAGTTGTAAACAAACATCGCCTTCACCGGCGGATCGTCGACATCGTTCAGCGCCTTGCCCAATTCCACCATGTTGATGACGCGCGCCGCGCGGCCCAGCGATGATGACTGCATCAGCTCCGGACGCTCGAGCGCCGCGTTGTTCAACCCGAATGCGCCGCTGGTCGAAAGCTGAAATCCGCCGCCTACTTCCTTCCACGATCCGGTGACGCAGGGCAGCATGGCAATCGTTCGCGCCGCCATGCCCCCGTTCTCCGACCGCTGCACACCGTAGTTCATGCGGATCGCCGCGGGACGGACGGTTGCATATTCGCGCGCCAGTTTCTGAATATCTGCTGCCGCGATTCCCGTCCACGCCGCAACTTTTTCCGGCGGATACTCCTGAACTTTTTTGCGAAGCTCTTCGGAGCCGGTCGTGTGCTTCGACAAATAATCGGAGTCATGCAGGTGCTCGTTAAAGATCACATGCATCATGCCCAGAGCCAAAGCAACATCGGTGCCGGGATTGATGGGAATATGCCAGTCCGCGCAGGCCGCAGTGCGTGTGCGGTACGGATCGATCACGATCAGCTTCGCGCCATTACGCCGCGCCTCTTCGACAAACGGCCACAGGTGCACATTGTTGCCGTGAATATTTGCCGCCCAGGCAATGATGTATTTTGATTTTGCAAACTGCTCAGGCTCGGTGCCCATGTTGACGCCGTAAACCGACTTCACTCCAGCTGCGCCCGCCTCGGAACAGATATTGCGCGCCAGCTGCGAAGCCCCGAGCCGGTGAAAGAATCGCCGGTCCATCGACGCGTAACCCAGCTTGCCGAGCGTGCCGCCGTAAGAGTAGGGAAGAATCGCCTCAGAGCCGAACTCCGCGGCGATTTTCTTGAACCGTGAAGTAATCTCGTCAAGCGCCTCATCCCAAGAGATGCGCTGAAAAGCTTGAGTCTCCAACGTGGGGACAGCCGCCCCCGGCTGTCCCGGCGGAGCAGAGCTCCGCAATGCCCCTTTAGGGGCCACCCTGCGCATGGGATACAACACCCGGTCCGGTGAATAAACCCGCTCCAGATATTTCGCAACTTTCGCGCACAAAAATCCCCGTGTCACCGGATGCGCCGGCTCGCCCTGAATCTTCACCGCTTTGCCATCGTCCACTGTAATCAGCACCCCGCACGCATCGGGGCAATCGTGCGGACACGCGGCATGTACAACCTGCTTCATGATGTTCCGATTATAGTGGTCTTCGCGAAGAGAGCCCTGGTTCTTCCGCGAACGATGTTCCACGCGATACAAGTTTGACCCTCCCCGACACGGCGGCTACGATGTCTTTAATCGCTCTATCACTCAGGTGGCATGGCACAAGCAGTTTTTTATGATCCTAAGCGGGCGCGATGGAAGCGGCTCCGCACGTTATTCGACGTCGCCGGAATCATCATCGGCGCCGTGGTCGTGGTGTTTGTGTACACCGCGTTGCGCAGCGAGCCCTTGCCCAAGCTGCTGTTGCAGTATCAAAAACATCCGTACCATTCGCTGAAGGAAACCGAAAAAGAAAAAGCCAGAGACCGTCGCAAGCAGTTGGCCCGGCGCAGCCATCGCCGCACCAATATCGCTCCCTCGCAGGTTGAGCTGAACGTTGATGAAGGTATTCGCGGCGCCTTCTATGTTCCCTGGGACGCGGCCAGCTTCTCTTCGCTGCGAGAATACGCGCGGCAGATCGATCTGTTGTATCCGGAATGGCTGCACGTGCTTACTGCCGATGGCCACCTTCAGGGCGTCGATTCGGAAACCAACAACTTTTTCGATGTAGTTCAGAGCGGCACCGTTCGCTCAGTCGATACCAAGCTGATGCCGTTTTTGAAATCGGAGGACACCGGCACCGAAGTCTTTCCTCTGGTCAACAATTTCAACGGTACCGATTGGATCGACATCTCCGCGTTCCTCAGCGACCCCCACGCGCGCGAACTTTTCCGGCAGCAGATTGCCGCATTTCTGGCCAGCGACAGATATCGCGGCCTGATGGTGGACTTTGAGGATTTTCCTGCCAAGGCGCAGCCCGGATACGCGGTCCTGATGAACGAACTCTCGTCCGACCTGCATGGCAAGGGGATGAAGTTGTACGTGAGCGTTCCCGCGGGAAATGCCGAGTTTGGATACAAAGCCGTGTCCGCTGCCGCCGATGGCGTGGTGCTGATGAATTACGACGAGCACTACGCGGGCGGAGGAGGCACGGCCGGGCCGGTTTCTTCGCAGGATTGGTTCACCGCCAATCTTAATCAGGCAAAGAAGGTCATCCCGCTCGACAAACTTATTTGCGCCATTGCGAATTACGGCTATGACTGGGTGCAGAAACCCAAATCAGGCAAGCTGCCGCCGGGCGCAAACGACGTCAACGTCTCGGTTCAGGAAGCCTGGCTGGCGGCGCGCGATTCCGAAGAAGATGTGGACTTTGACGGCGACAGTCTGAATCCTCACATCAATTATCTCGACGAGCAGAACCGCCGTCATGACATCTGGTTTCTGGATGCGGTCAGCGCACTGAACCAGATGCGCGCGGCGCGCGCAATGGGCATCAAGACGTTTGCTCTGTGGCGCCTGGGTTCCGAAGACCGCTCGCTGTGGAAGATCTGGGATTTTCCCCTCGATGCCGCAGCGCCTTCGAAACTGGCCGATGTGCCGCCCGGTCAGGATACGGACTTTGAAGGCAGCGGAGAAATTCTCAACGTCGAAGCCACTCCTGGAAACGGCGAGCGGAAGATCAAGATGGATTACTCCACTGGCCTGATCAGCGACGAGGTGATGGATTCATTGCCCGAGCCCTATCGCATAGGCCGTTACGGCGCGAGTCCGAACCAGATCGCGATCACATTTGACGATGGCCCCGACCCGCAATGGACGCCGAAGATCCTCGACATATTGAAACGCGAACACGCCCCAGCGACGTTTTTTCTGATCGGCTTGCAGACCGAAAAATTTCCTTCTGTTGCATTGCGAATCAGGGACGAGGGCCACGAAATCGGCAATCACACTTTCACTCATCCCGACATCAGCGACATCTCCGACCGCCTTGCAAGATTGGAATTGAATCTTACGGAAGGTTTGTTCGCCAGCCGGCTGGGCATTCGCACTTCATTGTTTCGTCCCCCGTATTCCATTGACGCTGAGCCGGACACCGAGGACCAGGTGCGTCCGCTGGAGATCACGGAAGACATGGGGTACGTCACCGTCGGGGACAAAATCGATCCCGACGATTGGCGCGAAAACCCTCACCGCAGCGCCGAGCAGATCGCAAGCTTCGTGCTCGACCATCTTCCCCCGTGCTCAAAGTTAGACCACAGTTGCGGGAACATTGTTTTGCTGCACGATGGCGGCGGTGATCGCCGGGAAACGGTTCGCGCGTTGCCCATGATCATCGAGGGCGTGCGCGCCAGAGGCTTTCAAATCGTTTCCATTGGCGACCTGCTGCACAAGAGCCGGGCTGAAATTATGTCGCCGGTCCCCGCAAACGAGCGCTGGTCGGCCACTCTGACCTGGGTGGGCTGGTGGTTGTTTGGCGTCGGGCAGCAGACCATCGTCCTGGTTTTCTTTGTGGGCGATCTGTTGATGACGGGACGGTTGCTTTTCGTTGGGCTGTTCGCGATCTACGACCGCTTCCGGCGGCGCGACTATGCCGGACGCGCCGAGGCGCAAGGTTTCGCGCCGCGAGTCGCGGTTATGGTCCCTGCATACAACGAGGAAAAAGTAATTGAGCGCACGATTCGCTCGGCGCTGCGCTCCACTTACCGCAACCTGCGCGTCATCGTGATCGACGATGGCTCGACGGACCGGACGTTGCAGGTGGCGCGCGACTGTTTCCCCCGGGAAGAGGCTGCGGGACGCGTGGTAATTCTGAGCAAAGCCAATGGCGGGAAGGCCGAGGCGCTGAATTTCGGGCTGCAGTATCTCCAGCCCGATGAAGAGATTTTTGTCGGCATCGATGCCGACACCGTGATCGCGCGCGATGCGATCTCGTTGCTGGTGCCTCACTTTGTCGATCCGAAAGTCGGTGCAGTGGCTGGAAATGCGAAGGTCGGAAACCGCGTCAACCTGTGGACCCGCTGGCAGGCCCTCGAATACATCACCAGCCAGAACTTCGAGCGCCGCGCTCTGAATACGCTGGGCGCAGTGAGCGTGGTGCCGGGAGCGATCGGGGCATGGCGGATTTCGGCTGTGCGGGAAGCCGGCCAATACCACACCGATACCGTCGCCGAGGATGCAGACCTCACCATGGCATTGCTGCAGCGTGGATACTGCGTTAACTACGAAGACCGCGCGCTCGCCTACACCGAAGCTCCCATGAACGCGAATGGCCTGATGCGGCAGCGCTTTCGCTGGTCATTCGGAATTCTGCAAGCGGTTTATAAACATCGTGAAGCATTTGCCAGAAAGGGATCGCTGGGATGGGTAGCACTGCCCAACATCGTCATTTTTCAGGTCCTGCTCCCATTGGTGTCTCCCTTTATCGATCTGATGTTCGTGGCTGGTTCCCTCTGGTATGGCTGGCAAAAATACTTTCACCCGGAATCTACGAATCCCGCGAACTTCCAGCGGCTGGTTATTTTCTTTGCGGCATTTCTGGTGATTGATTTCATTACTTCCGCGATTGCATTTGCGCTCGAGCGCAGCACGCCTGACACTCGTGAAGACCCGTGGCTGCTGAGCCAGGTATGGTTACAGCGGTTTGCTTATCGCCAGTTGTTCTCTCTGGTGTTGTTCAAGACTATTAAGCGCGCGATTCAGGGCGATCCATTTGCGTGGGACAAACTGGAACGCACGGCAGATGTCACTTACAAAGAGTCGGAAGAATCAGTTCACGTTTCCTGATATGCCTCGTACCATCATCGAACCATTCCGCATCAAGAGTGTCGAGCCGGTCCGTTGGACCACACGCGAACAGCGCCAGGTGCTTTTGCGTGCCGCTTACTACAACTTGTTTTTGCTTCCCGCCGCCGATGTGTTGATCGACCTGCTGACCGACTCCGGCACCGGCGCGATGTCCACTCATCAGTGGGCTGCGGTGATGGAAGGCGACGAGAGCTATGCGGGAAGCAAAAGTTTCGACCGCTTCCGTGCGTCGGTACAGGATATTTTCGGCTACCGCCACGTGATTCCCACTCATCAGGGCCGCGCCGCCGAGCGAATTCTTTTCGCAATTACCTGCAAAAAGGGTGACGTGGTTCCCAACAACACGCATTTCGATACCACGCGCGCGAATGTGGAATTCACCGGCGCGGAAGCCATCGATCTGGTGATCGCCGAAGGTCGGCAGCCGAATATAAAGCACCCGTTCAAAGGAAACATGGACGTGGCCGCGCTGGAAGGGCTCATTTCCCGGGTCGGGCGCGAACGCGTTCCGCTGATAATGCTGACGGTGACCAACAACTCCGGCGGCGGACAGCCCGTCTCGATGGACAATGTCCGGCAAGTGAGTGCAGTCTGCCGCAAACATAAAATCCCGCTGTACTTCGACGCCTGCCGCTTTGCCGAGAACTCTTATTTCATCAAGCTACGCGAGAAGGGATACGAATCGAAAACTCCCAAGCAGATTGCGCAGGAAATGTTCGCTTACGGTGATGGCTGTACGATGTCC